>Ga0118677_10001354_pt1 | contig 52152 bp, 46 predicted proteins | sample AliMusrvi5mmetaG_FD_86154 | JGI IMG/M metagenome (GOLD analysis project Ga0118677, IMG submission 86154) | reverse complement strand
GGTCACGGCGGCGCCTTGCACGAATCTCACCACGCCGGCCGGCCGCTCCAGCTGTGACTGCGCCCAGGCGGCGGGCAACAAGACAAGCGCGGCGATCACGGCAAAGGCAGCGCGACGAAGCAAGCGTAGGTCGGAGATATGCATAAGAAATCCCGGGTACGGGGCTGACGCGCCGGCAACGTGCAGCTGCGCTGGTTCGGTGGGGCGCGAGGGAATCTTGAATCTTGCCGTCGTTCCTGCCATGGAAGCTATCCGCGCCTCATGCTCATGTTTGGTCGGGTCATGCGGTAGCCTTCATGCCGGCGGCCAACGGAAGCCGGATTTCGACGATCAATCCGCCGCCCGGAGCGTTGGCGGCCGAGATCTGCCCGCCATGCAGGCTTATGGCGCGCTCGCTGATCGCAAGGCCCAGGCCGGTGCCCCCGGACTGCCGGTCGCGGGCGTCGGTCAGGCGATAGAAGGGCTGGAAGATGTTCCGGGTTTCGGCCTCGGGCACTCCGGGACCGTAATCGCGCACCTGAAGTACGGCCAACGCGTGCCCGTTGGCCTGGGGTTCGGTTTGCAAGACCATGTCGACGGTGGTCGCCGGGGCGGTGTAGCGGACGGCGTTGCGCACGACATTCTCCACCGCGTGATGCAGCAGGTCGGGGTTACCAAAGACCGTGCACTCATCCTGCACCGTCAGCCGGACGTGGCACTCGCGGCCCTTGGCCTCATAGTCGGCGTCGTCGGCGATTCCAGTGACGAGATCGGCCAGATTGATTTCGACATTGGCCGACTGCGGCGGTCCGCTCTCGAGCGAGGACAGTGAGAGCAACTCGCCGATCATTGAGTGAGAGCTTAAACCCCGCCGCTTCAAGCTCGTTCATCTTCATGTGGGACCGTTCAATCGCCTCATCGAGCGCCCGTTTGGGTTGCGCCACGAGCCGAAAGTCACTTTCGGCTTTTCGGCAGATCAGAAGACTGTCGAGTTGAATGGGCTCTTTGGCCTGCTGCTTCGGCGCGGCGACCGACATTTCAGCACGGACGGGATGCGCGTTAACGAAACGGAAGCCAGCGCCGAGCACAGCCTTGGCAAGAGATGCCCAACCGTCATTGCGCGAGTGATGGTAACTGAACACAAGAAGCCCATCGTCCTTCATTACCCGGTGACATTCGCTGAATACGCGACAGAGCTTTTCTGTAAACGCCGTCGCATTGCTGTCCTGAACCTCCTGCTCATGACGGGTGCTCCCGTCCGCCCCAAATCGCATGTCGGGACGCAACTGCTGCCATGCATAGAAGAAGTCCGCCAATTCCGAATAGTGGACATTGTCGAAAAATGGAGGATCGGTGATAATAAGATCCACGCTCTTGCTCTTCAAGCCGGTGGCAGCCGAACTGCCGCAGGAGATGTGGATGGACCTTGGCTCCAGTTTCTTGGGAGGCCATACCAACGAGACGATGCCACTGAAAGCATGGGTAGCTGTTCCGACCACCAGCCTCGTGATTCAGTCGGAGTTCATTGAGACGATCCAAGAACCAGTTTTGAAAGTGAAACTCCTTGTCTTGGCGGTTCGCGCGTTTGATCAGCCGGTTTGCTTGGATCGAAGTGACGCATTGGACAAAAATATCGAGATGATTTTTCCGGCGGTTCATGCCGTATTCTAACCGCATCCTGCTCCCCGTCTCAAGCGCTCTCTCTTGGGGGTTTTTCAAGGATTTTGCTTGCGATCACTTTGGAGCGGGATGCGGGGGGCGCCCAACGGAATGACCCTGGGTGGCGAGCCTTTCAAAAAAATCCATCTGGCGTTCAGCGAGGGCAAAGCCTCCTGCCAGCCGGGTTCCTGTTTCAGCACGAGTTGAAGCGCGTCCCATTGTTTGTGGTAGTCGAGGCCGTGGCTCCAGAGGTGACCCTCGTAGCCGCAGAGCACGGGCCGTCCGAGAAGCATGACCGGGTTGTTGAAATCCGGCTCCACGGCGATGCGGTCGCCGGGCGGGATGGGCCCGAGCAGTGCGGCTGCCTCGGCGAGTTCCGAGCGGGTGGTCAATTTGTATCCGTGTCGCCCGTCGATTCCTCCGGCCAGCGAGATCGCTCCTGAGAAGAAGAGAAGAAAGCACGTGAGAACGCGCGCCGGAGCGGGCCAGTTCGAGATCATTTCCCAGAGGAAGGGGGCGCATCCCAGCCAGGCCCAGAGGAAGAGCTTGGTGTTGTCCCATTCCCACGGGGCGAAGCTGACAAAACAACAGACGAGAAAAACAAAGAGCCCGGTTCCGGCAAAACAGAGGGCGTCCTTGCGCCGTTTCCAGATGAGCATCCACCCAAGCAGAAGAAGCAGAGGAAGGGATACGCCGAAATTCCAGGCCCAAAACAACCAGGCCGCAGGGTTTTGGAGCCATGCGCATCCGGAATGGTTTAGATAGTCCAACCACATGTCGCTTCCCTGCATCCAACCGGGCAGCCAGCGGAGCCCGGACGCGGCAGAAAAGCGGCCGGTGACAAAGAACATCGCCGCGCTCGCCGGCAGAAAGGCCCCCGCAACGAATGCCGCCAGAAATTTCCTCTGCCTGGGATCCACCAGGAACGCGGAGGCAAGGACCAGGCTCAGAAACACGAAAGCGTGGGCGTTGAAAAGCGGCATCGTCGCGTATAGCAAAAACGTGGTCCACCGCGGGACGGCGGACCCCTTGCCGAAAAAATCCTCTCGCCATGCGCACAGCAGAAAAAGCCCGCACGGCAGCGCGTAGAGGAGCCCGCGCTGGGTGACGAGCATCGTCAGAAAAAAGTTTTTCCACGCGATCTCCGCCTGAAAATCTGCGACCTGCCCGGTTTTGAAAACCAGAAACCCGGCCAGGCCGCCGTTGAACAACAAGGCGGCGACCGCAAAGGCTCCGCCCCATCGCCAGAGAGCCCAGGCCGAGAGACCTGCTCCCAAGAGGCCGACCCAAATAAGCCCCTTCTCCAGAGGAACACCAACGCAGAGCAGGAGCGAATTGAAGAGATCGGCACCCAGCGGATAAGTCAGTTGCGCCCCGGCAAGGATGGGGCTGGCAGGCCAGAAATCCACGCCGCCTGCGAGGTAGCGGATCAAATCGATGTGCAGCGAAATATCCCCGAGGTTGTTCGGCGACAGCACCCGCCACTCGTCGCCGACCGGATAGAGAAGCCACAGGAACGCCCGCAGCGAGGCCAGCGCGAAGACGGTGAAGAGCAGGATATCCCACGCGTTTGGCGTCCGGGAATCCTGAACGCGGATACCGCGCCATGCGAAAACGGCCGCTCCAAACCCGGCCGCGAATGCCGCCCACGCCAGCGGTGCGGAAAGCCCGCCGATCAGGAACGCGAGGACCACGGCGGAGGCCACGCTCGCAGCCACGAAGACAAGGGCAGCGCCGGCAGTTCTCATCTAAAAACGGATCGCTTCCTCCAAGCTTTGCTCACTTTTCGATCCTGCTGGAAAAACGAATTTTGAAAAGCCGGCAGTTTGGGAAATCTCGAAAACGGCGTTTCCTGTAAAGGTTGCAACGCAGGGAGCGAAGCGACCGAGGCCGGGCTTTCCATTCTGAAAGAATTTCTTGATCGCTGTTTTCGGGGAAATTCGGAACCCCAGATATCCCGGCGTGCAAGGAAAGCGTGCGAGACCATCTCTTGGAAATAAACAGGGGATCCGCGGAACAAGCTATTCCTCTGCGAGGGCCGCAAGGCCAGGAGGGAGCTGTTTGTCACCGCGGGCTCCGAGTTTTTGGAGTTCCAGGGTGCGTTTGACAAGGTTGCCCCTGCCCGTGGCGAGGCGCGAGATCGCGGAGTCGTAGGAGCTTCTGGCCTGGTCGAGCCGCGTGCCGATCTCTTCGAGCGATTGGGTGAAGAGGATGAACGCGTCGTGCAGGTTGCCGGCTTGCCGGGCGATTTCCTGCGCGTTGACAGTCTGCTTGTGGTGCCTCCAGACGCTCTCCACGGCGCGGAGGGCGACAAGGAGCGTCGAGGAGGAGACAAGGACAACATTTCTTTCAAAGGCGTCCCCGTAAAGCGAGGGGTCTTCCTGAAGCGCGAGATGGAGAGCGGGCTCGACCGGCACAAACATGAGCACGAAATCCGGCGACTCGAGGCTCTTGAGCCCCGGATAATCTTTTTTCGCAAGCTCCTCGACATGGCGCCGCACCGAAAGCACATGCTCGCGGAGAGCCGATGCCCGCAAACCCTCCGAACCCGCGTTGGCCGCCTTCTCGTAGGCGGTGAGCGAGACTTTCGCGTCGATAATCAGGTTCTTTCCCTCGGGGAGGTGGATCACGACATCCGGCATCCGGCGCGCGCCGTCGTCATCCTGGTAGGAAGCTTGGGTCTCATATTCGACGCCCTTGGTGAGGCCGCACTTTTCGAGAATGCGTTCGAGCACGAGCTCGCCCCACGAACCCTGGGTTTTGGATTGCCCCTTGAGCGCGTTGGTCAGGTTGCCCGCTTCTTCCGCCATTTGGCGGTTGAGCTCGTGGAGGCTTTTCAACTGGAACCCGAGCGCGGCCGCGGACTTTTCCTCCTCGGTGTGGATGTTTTCCATCCGCTCGCGAAATTCTCCCAGGCGCTCGCGCAGCGGGTTCAGGAGCGCTCCGAGGTGCTGCTGGTTTTGATCGAGAAACTTGACGCTCTTCTCATCGAGGAGGCGGGAGGCGAGGTTTTCAAACTCGAGTTTCATCCGCTCCTGCATCTCGGCCAGCCTCTTTCCATCGTCTTCCAGACGCCCCATGAGATGCAAATTATCCGCCCGGACCGTGGCCAAGGAAGATGCGAATTCGGCGGCTTTGCCCCTCTCGGCAATCAGGGATTCATCCAGTTTGGAAATCTGGATTTCCAGCTCGGACCCGCGCGCTTCGAGCGCGGAGGCCCGCACATTCAGGCGCGCCGTGCGGACCGAGGCAGCCAGCCAGCCCGCAAGGGTCCCGATCATCAAAACGCCGGCCATCGCCAGCCAATGCCATGCCGTCATGCCCGCATCCTATCCGCCGGAAACCGAAGATGGCAGAAAAAAGCGCCGGGAGAACGATCTCCCGGCGCTTGCAAAAAAAATCAGCGGGCCGCCCGGAGCGCGGCGATTTCGGCGGCGGTATCGCCGGCTTTGAACACCGACGTCCCCGCCACCAGCACGTCCGCGCCGGCAGCCACCGACATCGCGGCGGTCTGAACCGTGATCCCCCCGTCCACCTCGATGTGGAAATCCAGCCCGTCCCTCTCGCGCCACGCCGCCGCCGCAGAAACTTTTCCCAGCATCTCCGGCATGAACGGCTGGCCGCCGAAACCGGGGGTCACGGTCATCACGAGCAGGATATCAAATCGTCCGAGATAGGGCCGGATCATTTCCAGCGGCGTCGGCGGGCTGACGGCCAGGCCCGCGAGGCAGCCCGCTTCGCGGATCGCCAGAAGGGTTTTCGAGACATCGTGCGAAGCTTCGACATGGCAGGTGATCGAGGCGGCGGCCTTGGCGAACCGCGGCACATAGCGGTCTGGACGCTCGATCATCAAGTGGACATCGAGCGGCAGGCCCGTGCCGCGCGAAGCGGCTTCGACGATCGCGGGACCGAAGGAAATGTTGTCCACGAAATGCCCGTCCATCACGTCGCAGTGGATCCAGTCGGCACCTGCGGCGCTGACGCGCGCGACCTCGGCTTCGAGCCGCGAAAAATCGCAGGCGAGAATCGAGGGGGCAACGATGGTTTTGCGTGCGGGCATAGATCTGTCATAAGCTGCCACGCAATGGAACTTGCGGGCGAGGAATATTTCATGGGGGAGGCCCTGCGGCAGGCGAGGAAAGCGTTCGCTGCGGAGGAGGTGCCGGTCGGGTCGGTCATCGTGCGCGAAGGGACGATCATCGCGCGGGCATGGAACCAGGTCGAGCTGCTCAAGGATGCGACCGCCCATGCGGAAATGCTCGCGATCACCCAAGCCGAAGCCGAGGTCGGCGACTGGAGGCTCACCGACTGCGACCTTTACGTGACCAAGGAACCCTGCCCGATGTGCGCGGGCGCGATCATCCATGCCCGGCTCCGCCGCGTCATCTTCGGATGCCCGGACCCGAAAGGCGGCGCGGCAGGCGGTCTCCTCAACATCCTGCAAATGCCCGGGCTCAACCACCGCAGCGAAATCACCCCCGGCGTCCTCGCGGACGACTGCGCCGCCCTCCTCAAAGATTTTTTCACCTCGCGCAGAAACGCTTGATAACGTCACCCATCAAAATGAAGACTCCCATTCTGCTGGCCATGGCGCTGGCCACGGCATCGGTGCATGCCCTCGATATTCCCGACAAGCAGGCGACGGAAATTGGGCGGCGCATTTGGAAAAACGAATGCGCGGGGACGGTGTCCGGGCTGACCTCGTGGAACGCGGGCGAGGGCTTCGCCTCGCTCGGCATCGGGCATTTCATCTGGTACCCTGCCGGACAACGCGGCCCGTTCGAGGAGAGCTTTCCGGGGCTGGCGCGATTTCTGAAAGCGAACGGCCAGCCGGTCGAAGTCTGGATGCTCGGCCCGTGCCCGTGGAAGTCGCGGGCGGAATTCCTGGGCGACGCCAATGGTCCCCGCCTCAAGGAACTGCGGGCGCTTCTGGCGGGCAGCGTCCCGCTTCAAGCCCGGTACGCGGCCATGCGGCTCGAATCCGCCCTGCCGAAGATGCTCGCCGCCGCCCCGGCGGGCGAACGCGCGAAGGTCGCGGCGAATTTCCGGCGTGTGGCCGCCGAACCGCTCGGATACTATGCCCTCATGGACTACGTGAATTTCAAGGGCGAGGGGACGAACCCATCGGAACGGTATCACGGGACCGGTTGGGGGCTGCTGCAGGTCTTGACGAACATGGACTCCACGGGATCGGCGCTCACCGCATTCGCCCGCTCGGCAGACGCGACACTGGCTCTCCGGGTGCAAAATTCCCCTCCAGAACGGAACGAGGCTAAATGGCTGCCCGGATGGCGCAACCGCCTGAAAACATACACGGAATGAATCTTGAAACCACTAACGGCCGCTAACAACCACTAAAGGTGGAGGATGATCGACCTCTTGTAATTAGTGGATTTTAGTGAAAGTTAGTGGTTCAGATTTCTGGTTTTTATGAGCAAAGACGACATCATCACGGTGCTCGAAAATATCGCGCGGCTGCTCGAACTGAAAGGCGAGAACCCGTTCAAAGTCCGCGCCTACACGAATGCCTCCCGCGCGCTGGAGACCCTCTCCGAGCCGCTCGAAAAGCTCGTCGAGGAAGGCCGCCTCGGTGAGGTGGACGGGCTCGGCAAGGCGACATCGGAGAAGATCGCAACCCTCGTGCGGGACGGGCGGCTCGAATACTACGGCCGGCTCGCCGACGAGTTTCCTCCGGATATCCTCAGCCTCTTCGAAATCCAGGGGCTCGGCGCAAAAAAAATCAAGGTGCTGTGGGATTCGCTCAAGGTGCATTCGATCACGAAACTCGAGCGCGCGTGCCAATCCGGCAAAGTCGCCGCCCTGCCCGGGTTCGGAGAAAAAACCGCCACCAACATCCTGCAGGCGATCGAGCATCACAAGAAGCACACCGGCAAATTCCGCATCGGCGATGTCGCCGGGCTCGCCGAGAGCCTCCTCGAAGACCTGCGCGGGCATCCCCGCGTCGGCCAGGCGCAGGTCGCCGGAAGCTACCGCAGAAAGAAAGAAATCGTCCGCGACCTCGATTTCATCGTCTCGACCCGGCACCCGGAGGAAGTCTCGGAATTTTTCACGGCCCATCCGCTGGTGGGATCAGTCCTCGCCAAGGGGGCGACCAAATCGAGCGTCATACTGAAGTCCGGGATCCAGTGCGACCTGCGCGTGGTGGCCGGACCAGAATTCCCGTTCGCCCTCGCCTATTTCACAGGCAGCAAGGAGCACAACGTCCGCATCCGCTCGCGCGCGCTGGCCCGCGGCTGGTCGCTCAACGAATACCGTTTCAGCGAGGCGGAGGGCCGCGAGCTCAGGGAGCCGCTCCCGGAAGTCCACGAGGAGAACGATATTTACAGAGCGCTAGGCCTCGACCCCGTCGTGCCAGAACTCCGCGAGGACCGCGGCGAAATCGAGGCGGCGGAATCCCATATTCTGCCGCGCCTGGTCGAGTGGTCGAACCTCCGCGGGACATTCCACTGCCACACGACGGAAAGCGATGGGCGGGCGACACTCGAAGACATGGCAGCCGCCGCCCAAGAACTCGGCATGGAATACCTCGGCATCGCCGACCACAGCAAAGGCTCGCTCCAAGCCCACGGGCTCGACGAAAAATGCCTCGCCGCCCAGGTGAAAAGAATCCGCGAGCTCAGCGGCGAATCGCTCCACCTCTTTGCGGGGACCGAATGCGACATCCTCAAGGACGGCAGCCTGGATTTTTCCGACGATGTCCTCGCGTCGCTCGACTACGTCGTCGCGAGCGTCCACTCGTCGTTCACCCTCTCCGAGGCCGAGATGACAGAGCGGATCATCCGGGCCATCGGCAATCCCTATGTCACCATGCTGGGGCACCTCACCGGACGGCTCTTGCTGACCCGCGAACCCTACCGCGTGAACATCCCGGCCATCATCGACGCCGCCGCCAGCACCGGCACGATCATCGAGCTCAACGCCAACCCGCGCCGGCTCGACATGGACTGGCGCTGGTGGCCGCTCGCCAAGGAAAAAGGAGTGCGGTGCTCGATCAACCCCGACGCCCACTCTGCCGCCGGCCTCCAGGACCTGATCTTCGGCATCGGCTCCGCGCGCAAGGGCTGGCTCACCAAAGACGACGTGATCAACACCCGCCCGCTCGCCCAAGTCGGCGCATTGCTGACGGCGAAACGGGCCGGGAAAATCTGAGCCCCGGGCCCGGGTGCTCCTATGTGGCGCAGGCGCCTGCGCCACTCTTTCTCAATTCAACGGGGTGCCGTTGATGAGGCCGGTCCCCTTCTGGTCGGGATCGAAATTGAGGACGAGCATTTCCGGGAGCGCGAGGGATTCGACTTCTTTGAGCTCTTCGGCGCTGCTCTTCATGAACGCCGCCAGCTCGGTCTGGAGGCTGAGGGTTTTGTGGGTGTTCCGTGCCGCCACGATCGAAAACCCGATGCGCTTGTTCGCCGCGATCAGTTTTTTCCGCTGGTTCTCGAGGTTGAGGATCGTCCAGTTCGCCCCCTCGATCGTCTGCTTGCAGGTCTTGATATTCAGGCCCAGGGCGGCCGAACCTTGGGCGTTTTCGGTCGCCTCGTGCGAGAGCAGCGCGTCCTGCGCCTCGCGGATCGTTTTTTCCGCCTCGGCAACGATCGACTTCGCATACGGGATATGCACCGCTTCGATTTTGTCCATGTAGTTCCTCTGGATTTTGTCGAGCGCCATGAGCAGCACGGTGTAAGTCGCATAATACTTCCGCGCGAGGCTCTTGTCCGGTTGCGCGAGCACCATGAGTTCAAGCTCTTTCGTCATGACCTGGATGCTCCGGAAACTCTGGGCCAGGCCGATGATGTCGTTGCGGTCCGGGGCGGCGCAGAGGTTTTTGACGCCCTGGACATCGATCGGGAACCCCTGGCGCTGGAGGGCTTGGGCGATCCTTCCGGCCAGCTCGTTGTTCTCCGCCGTCGAGGTTTGGATTTGTTTGTTCGCTTCCTTCGTGGATTCGAGGCTGCAGGCTTTCGAGCGCGCGATGGCCTCGGCGGCAGCGGGGTTGCTGGACTTCATTTCCACGACATCCGCATCCGAGACCTTGGCGAGTTCCTCGCTGTTCGCGATCCGTTTGCGGGCGACGCTGATGAGCTCGTCGTTCTCGCGGTATGTTTTGATCAGGGAGTAGAGCTCCGAGCTTCCGAGCTCGACGGCGAGCGTCTCGAGCATCTGGGAGATGGAGTTCTCGTTCGAGAGCCGGTCCTCCCGCAGGAGCGAGCGCTCCGGGAGCATCGCGTTGCGGTCCAGACGTTCGGCCAACTGCTGGGCCAGCTTGATTTTCTCCGGGTTCGGCACCTCTTTTTCGGGAGGGTCGGGCAGGAGTTCCACCGTCGTCCCGTTCGGCTTCGTCACCGTGACGGATTTTTGGGCCCAGGGAGCCGCCCAGCCCCCGCTGATCAGCTGCAGGAGGATGCCCGATTGATAAAGCGGATACGCGAGCCCGATGCCGAGCAGGGCCAGGATTGCGACTGCCGCCAAGGCGGAGGAATGCTTCCCCCCGACGAACGGCTCACGCGATGGATTTGTGTGTGCCATCGCAAAACGGCGGGTTGGCAGTTTGCTTGCACTGGCAGAGCCATGCGGGGCCGGAACACGCAGCGGTGAACTTCCTCGGGGCGAACCCGCTCCCTTTGTGGGCTCCGTTGCAGAAAGGCTGGGCGGATGAAAGCCCGCAGGCGCAGAACCAGTAATCTTTTTCGGCCTCCAATTCCACTTCGACCGGAAACTTCGCTGCAATTTTTGCGCTCATGCGCCCAGTATCGCCCAACTTCCGGAAACCGAAAGGAAAAACTCTCAGCCGAGCAGCGCCCGCAGCTCCCTCACCCTCCGGGCAAAAAGGTCCAACGCGGCCTGTACCGGGGCCGGGCCGCCCATGTCCATGCCTGCGGAGGCCAGGGTTTCGATCGGGTAACGGCTCCCGCCGCTCCGCAGAAATGTCAGAAAACCGGACGCGTCCCCGGATTCCAGAACCCGGGCGGCAAGCGCCGCGGCCGCGGAGATGCCGGTCGCGTATTTGTAAACGTAAAACGCGCTGTAGAAATGCGGGATCCTGAGGCACTCGAGTTCGAGTTCGGGATCGAGGGTGAACCTCGGCCCGAAATAGCCCGCGAGCAGGCCGCGGTAGATCCGCTGGAAGGAATCGAGCGTGAGCGCCTCGCCGGCTTCCTCGGTCGCGTGGATGTCGCGCTCGAACTCCGCGAACATCGTCTGCCGGTAGAGGGTGCCGCGCAGGTCGTCGATCTGGCGGTTGAGGATGAAGGCGCGGGTGCGCGTGTCGTCGGTGGTCCTGAGCAGGTGCTCGGTGAGGAGGATCTCGTTGAACGTCGAGGCCACCTCCGCGAGAAAGATCGGGGAGTGGTAGTTCTGGTAGAGCTGCTCCCGCTGGGAATACCACGTGTGCATCGAATGCCCGGCCTCGTGCGCCAGGGTGTAAACGTCGGAAAAGACGTCCGCCTTGTAGTTCATCATGATGTAGGGCGGGCTGGTGAAGGTGCCGGCGGAAAATGCCCCGCTCCGCTTGCCCTTGTTTTCGTAGCGGTCGCACCACCGCCCGTCGCGCAGCCCACGGCCCAATGTTTCCACGTATTCCGAGCCCAGCGGCGCGACGGCTTCCAAGACCCGCTCGACCGCCCGGTCCCACGGCACGTCGGCCTGGACGTTTTCCACCATCGGGACATACGTGTCGTAGTGGTGGATTTCATCGAGCCCGAGAACCGTGCGGCGAAGCTCGAAATAATCGAACAGCGCCCCCAGGTTGTTCCGGACCGTCGAGATCAGCCCGTCGTAAACCCCAACCGGCACGTCATCCGCGAACAGCGCCGCCTCGCGAGCAGACGCGTAGTTCCTCGCACGGGCCTGGAAAACATCCGCGCGGACCGAGTTCGCGAGACTCGCGGCCAGCGTGAATTTGTGGTCGGAAAACTCCGCGTAGAACTGGTGGAACGCCGCCCGCCGCACCGCGGGGTCGCGCTGCTGGAGAAACGACGAGAACGAGCTCTGCGTCAGCTCGCGCTCGTTGCCGTCCCCGTCGCGCAGCTTGCCGAACTTCATGTCCACATTGGTGAGCTGCGAAAAGGTTTCGCCGTGCCCGCGGAGCGCGGACGAACCGAGGGCCAAGAGCCGCTCCTCGGCGGCGCTCAGAGTGTGCGCTCGCAGGCGCCGCAGCTTGCGCAGCGGGATCGTCCAGTCGCGCAAAACGCCCGCCGCGAGATACGCCTCGAATTTTTCGTCCGGCAGGGACTGGATCTCGGGCGGGAGAAACGAGAACGCCTCGGCCACCCGCACCAGCAGGCTTTCCATCCGCGCCTCGCGGTCGAGGGCCGCCGCATCCGAGCTGTCCTCGGTCACGCGCAGCGACGCGAACTGGTTCAGCCGCTCGATCCTCAGCTCGACCGATTTCTCGAATTCCAGGCATTCGGCGAGCGCGTCCGCCGACTCGCCGATCCGGCCGCGGAAGCGACCCGCGGCGGAAAATTCTTTCTGGAGGACATCGAAATCCGCCTCCCATGTTTCATCGGACGGGTAGAGCGGGGACAGGTCCCAGGTGTCGGCGACGGGGACTTCGGAGCGGGTTGGAATGGCGGGCATGAGGCGGGATCCTACACACATCCCGCGCCCAGTGCAAATAGCCCCGCGCGTTTGCTTGCCCGCATTTCTCACGGCCCGGAGAGTGATACCGTTTTGACATCGAAACGGGTGGAATCGACGGACGTCTCGGCGAGCCGTCCCTACCGGTGCGTGGTAGGGCGGTTTCGCCGAAACCGCCGTGATATTCTGCCCGTCACGCCGTGCGTTTGGTATGAGCGGTCCAAGGCGTCACCTGGCGCGGAGGGCGCTCACGCTGGTGAGGATTCCGGCGATCATCGAGTAGGCGACAACGCCGACGAAGAGGGCGACGAGGAGGATGATGGCCGGCTGGATGAGAGTGGTCAGGTGCCCGATGCGCGAGGTGAGTTCGCGGTCGTAGCGGCGGGCCGCCCGCTCGAGGGCGGACGCGATGTCGCCGGTCTGTTCGCCGACGCCAAGAATATCCATCAGCACGGGCGGGAAGAAGCCCACGCGCCGGAGCGCGGAGGCAAGGCTCGTCCCTTCGCCCACCTGGTCGGCCACCTTGCGGAGCAGCCCCTGGAGAAAGACGTTCGCGGTTGCCGCCAGCATGAGGTTGATGCCGTTCAGGAGCGTCACTCCATTCGAGACCAGCGTCGAGAGAGTCTGCAGCATCTCCGCGTAAAACTTCGCCCGCAAGACCGGTCCGACCACCGGGATGTCCAGCATCGCCCGGTGCCACCAGGCGCGGCCGGGCGGGGTCTCGACAGCGGCGCGGACCAGCATGGCCGCGGCCCCGACGACCGCGATGATCGCCCACCACCACTTCCCGCAAAACCCGCTTACCGAGATCAGCACCTGCGTGATCAGGGGGAGTTTGTGGCCGGTTTTTCCGAGGAGCACGGAGAGCTGGGGCACCAGGAATGTCAGGAAGATGAACATCAGCACGATGGCCGAGGCGAAGACGATGCTCGGGTACAGGAGCGAATTGATCACCCGTTTCCGCAGGTCCTCGATGAGTTCGAGGTAAGCGCACTGGCGTTTGAGGATCTGCGGAAGGGCTCCGCCGGCCTCCCCGGCGGCCACCAGATTGCAGTAGAGCGCGTCGAATGTTTTGCCGCACTCGCGCAGGGACTGCGAAAAACTGACGCCGTCGCGCACCCGCTGCCGGAGCTTGGCGGCGACGGTTTTCACTTCCGACTTTTCCTGCCGCTGCTCGATGACCTTGAGCGCGCCCTCGAGCTGGAGCCCGGCCTCGAGCAGCTCCGCGAGTTCCTCGGTGAAGTAGAGCAACTGGGCGGAGGAGAGCCGCGTGAGGCCGATTTCCGCGGCTTTCCCCTTCGGCGGCACTGCCTCGCCTTCCCCCACGCTGACAGGTTGCAACCCCTTGTCTCGAAGAATGCGATACGCCTCCGCGCGGGTCGTCGCGGAAATCACCCCGCTCGAAACACCGCCCTCCGGGTCGGTCGCTTTGTAGGAAAAATCAGGCATGTTGAAGAAAATTGGGAATTGGGAATTGGGAATTTGAAATGGAAAGCAACCCGCGCGAGGCGCGGCACGGCATTTCTAATTCCAAATTCCTCATTCCAAATTATCCGGTTATTCGTCGAGGGCTTCGAGTTCGCTGGTGGTGACGCGGAGGACTTCCTCGATCGAGGTGACCCCGTCGTGGACCTTTTGCCAGCCGTCTTTGCGGAGAGGGACCATGCCTTCGCGCACGGCGAGCTCGCGCAGTTCCGGGCCGCTTCCGCGGCGCTGGATCGCCTCCTGCAGGCGCGAGGTCATCAGGACGATCTCGAAGAGGGCGGTGCGCCCGGAATACCCGCTCTGGCGGCAGCGCTCGCAGCCGACCGGCCGGCGGACCTTGTCCGCCCATTCGACGGGAAACCCGATCTCGGCGAGTTCCTCCGGCTTGCGGTGGGCGGCTTGGGAGCAGTGTTTGCAGAGCCGGCGGACGAGGCGCTGGGCGATAAAGGCCCGGACCGAGGACCCCACGAGAAACGGTTCGACATTCATGTCGAGGAGGCGGGTGATCCCGCCCACCGCGTCGTTGGTATGCAGGGTGCTGAAAACCAGGTGGCCGGTGAGGGCGGCGCGGATGGCGATCTCGGCGGTCTCGTGGTCGCGCATCTCGCCGACCATGATCACGTTCGGGTCGCCGCGCAGGATGCTCCGCAGGGCGTTTGCGAACGTGAGGTTGATCTCCGGCTTCACGGCGATCTGGATCACGCCGTCGAGCTTGTGTTCGACAGGGTCCTCGATCGTGACGATCCGGCGCTCCTTGACGTTGAGGCTGCTGAGAAACGTGTAAAGCGAAGTGCTCTTGCCGCAGCCGGTCGGGCCGGTGACGAGCACGATGCCGTTCGGGATCGAGATCAGGTTGCGGATGCGTTTTTCCGAGGCGGCGTCGAGACCCAGGCGCGCGAAATCGAAGTGTTCCTGCCCGAGCAGCCGCAGGCTGACATTTTCGCCATAGACGCACGGGATCGTGGCCACGCGCACGTCGATCGGCTGGCCGGCATGTTCGAGCGAAATCCGGCCATCTTGGGGCAGGCGCCGTTCGGCAATATCGAGGCCCGCCATGATTTTGAGGCGCGAGATCACGGAATCCTGGAGCACCTTGATGCGGGGCGGGACGGGCGTTTCGTGGAGCACGCCATCGATGCGGTAGCGGATGCGGAGGTCCTGACCGAGCGGTTCGAAGTGGATGTCGGTCGCGCCCTGCTGGAGGCCCTCGCGGAGGATCTGGTTCACGAATTTCATGACCGAGGCCTCGCTGTCCTCCTCATCGACGACATTGACTTCCTCGCGGGTTCCGCCGGTTTCATTCTCGCGGCCCTCGATGAGTTCCTCGAACGTGTCCGCCCCGACCCCGTAGGTGGTTTTCAACGTCTCGATGAGCCGGCGGCGGGTGGTGAGCACGAGCCGCACGGACCCCGGCCAGTGCTGCACAACGGCCTGCCAGCCGCCGTGGTCGAACGGGTCGAAAGTCAGAAGCCGCATCTCCCTGCCCTCGACCGCCGCCTCGGGAAGAACGGTCTGGCCGAGGGCGAGCCGGGCGGGAAATTTCTCGCGGACGTTTTCGATGATCTGGACTTCGCTCTCCTCCCGCCACGGGAGGTCGAGTGACGCGGCGAGGGATTTGAGGAATTCGGGTTCTCTGACGAGTTGCGAGTCGAGCAGCGCGGCAACGAGCGACCTCTGGGCGAAAGCGGCGCGCTGGAGGATTTCGCGGCATTTTTCCACCTCGACGCACCCGGCGTCTTTGGCGAGCGCGGTGAGGTCCTCGATCAGGTTGACCATGGCTTGCCCGGTAGAAACCATTGATCCCGGATTTTCGGTCCGCCTGCCATTGTGGCATGGGCGTCCTGCCCATGCGTCACAATCCAGCAAGACATGGGCAGGATGCCCATGCCACGGTATGAATTCGACAAGGTGGCCATGGCTCAGTTTTTGCGTGGTTTGGGGGTTGGCGTTGGCTTCGGCGTAGGCTTCCAAGGGGCGGGCTCGCGCGCCTGCTCGGCGAGAGGGGCGGTCATTTGCTGGGCGTCCTGGCCGAGGGGAGTGCGGTCGCCCTCGTAGGCGCTGGCTTTCATCATCTCGGGGTTGGAGTCCACCACGACCGGCTGGATCATGACAATGAGCTCGTTCTTATCCACCTGGTTATTCGTCCGCCCGCCGAGGAGGGAACCGATCACGGGGATGCGAGAAAGGTAGGGGATGCCGGACTGGTCCTTTTGTTTGGTCTCGGCGATGAGGCCGCCGAGCACGATCGTGGAGCCGTTCGGGACGCGCACGCTGGTTTTGATTTCCTGGGTGTTGATGATGTTCACCTCATTCCCGCCAATATTTTTCACCGCGCCGAGGGTGTCATTTTTCTGGACGATGGCGAGGTTGACCTCGCGGTCGGAGTTGATGAGCGGTTTGACCTCGAGCTTCAGGACGACGTCCTGGTATCCGACGCTCGATGCGACGGACGTGCCGTTGCCGTTGACTCCTCCACCGGTGGCGGTCGTCAGGGAGTTCTGGGGATACGGGACCCTCTGCCCGGAGAAGATCGTGGCCTTCTGGTTGTTTTTGGTGTAAAGGACCGGACGGGAGAGTATGCGGAAATTGCCTCTGGATTCGAGAAACCTCGCATAAACATCCACCGAGTCGCCGATGGTTCCCAAAATCGTCAGCCCGGAAAGCGCCCCGATCGCACTTGGCAGGGCACCAGGGTTCTTGATCGACGAGGGAATGGGAAGCGAGTTGGTGCCGCTGCTGTTGCCGAGCAGCAGGGGGTTCAGGACCGCCGCCGCAATACCGTTTTTGGACCCCCCTTGGTATCTGAGCAGATACTGGACGCCGTATTCGGTGCTGTTCGTCACATTCAGCTCGCCGATGACGACGGCGAGATAGACCTGCTTCGACCGCACGTCGAGCAGTTTGAGAATCTGTTCGGCGCGCTTCTTGCTTTCGGGAGGGCCGAAAACAATGATGCTGCTCGAGATGGGGTCGGCGATCAATTTGATCTCGCCGACCATCGCCGACAGCGGCAAGGATGAGCCGGCATCGTCCGAGAGGACATCCCCCTTGTCCGTTGCCCCTCCGCTGGAACTCGATCCCGAGCTCGAAGAAGTGTTCTGCGACTTGTTGGTGTTGTTGAACGGGTTCGCGGGAGTTGGCTGCGCCCCGGCGGCCCCGCCTTTTTTGTCGCTATCCGCCTCGGCGAGCATTTCGGAGAGGACGGGGAAGATGTCGGTGACCGAAACGTATTTGCAGACGCCAACATAAGGCTGCTCGAAAGCCCCCGCCTCGTCGAGCTCGGCGATCACGTCATGCACGTAGCGGTAGTTTTCCTCGCGGGTGACGACGAGTATCCTGTTTGTCCGCTTATCTGCGACGAACTTGGCCTTGCCCGTGACGAGGCGGTTTTCGTAGCGCGCCCCGGCGGCTCCGGCTGCGGCGGGCTGAGCGCCCGGCGCACCTTGCGGGTTTTGGGGGGCGGCCTGGGCATTCCCACCATTTTTCGCGTCATCCTTGTCGAACATCTTGTCGAGAATTTCGACGATCTTCTCGGCGTTCGCCCGCTTGAGCTGGACAAATTTGGTGACGACCTTCGCGGGCTCGACGTCGATGAGGTTGATGACCCCGAGGGCTTTTTGGATGACCGGCGTCTTTTCGGTGAGGATGATGGCGTTGGTGTTGGGGACGGGGGCGAACATGCCAAAAGCGTTTCGCTGGACGACTTGGTCGAGGACGGTGATCGCCTCCTCCGGCGAAATGTATGTCAGCGGCTTGTAGAGACTGACAACCCGGTCGCCCTCCCTGGGAAGAGCCATGCTGTCCATGTAGAGCGGCAGCCCCTCGGTGCGCGGGGCGCGCGAGGGCCCGAGGATCTTGACCGTCTGGTCATCGACCGGCACGACGCTGTAGCCGTTGAGCAGGAGCGAGCTCTCGATCAATTTGATCGCATCCTGCCTGGAAACCGGCTGGCTCACCATGATCGAGATATCCGGTCCGGCGAGGTTCGCATCCCGGATCAGCCGTTTCCCGGTCAGGTTCTCGTAAGTCATGAGAACCTCGAAAACCGAGCTGTGCGGGAACGCGAGGCTGATGCTGTCGCCATTCATTTGGACGGGCGCGGCAGCGGGCGGGGGAGGGGTTTGGACTGGCTGCGGAGGCTGGGCTGGAATGTGAGGGGCGGGCGAGGAAGCGGGAGTGGATGGGGGAGTGGCAGGCTGAGGACCGGCATTTCCCGTCGCGGGCAGCGGGAGAGGAACAGCGTTGGTTAGCTGCGGGGCTGAAGCGAGTCGCGGATGCTGAACCTTCGAACCAGTGGCGGCAGGCGGAGGAAGATCTGCGTTGCCCGTCGCGGGACCCGGGAGAGGAACCGCGTTGGTTTGCTGCGGGGCTGAAGCGGGTTGGGGCGGCTGCGAAACCTGCGGATCGAACGTCGGGGAAGCGGCGGCAGGCGGAGGAAGAACCGCGTTGCCCGTCGCGGGAACCGGGGTGGGAGACTGGGCAGAGACAACACTCGCCGCGGCAAAAATGGGAAGAAATCGGAAAAAACGAAATATCATGGGCCTGTGCCGGGTTGCCCCGAGATGATTCTGCGACGGATCACGCGCTTTTGGGGAGGCTGCGCGTTCGGCTGCTGGATGTTCGGAGGCGCCCCGGCTACCTGGACTTGGCCGGGCGGGAGATTCCCGGGCGTCGCGGGATTATGGTTCTGGGGTGCCGTCCCCGGGTTTTGCTGCGCGGCGGTTTGCTGGACCTGGGCGGCAGCAGGCTCGGAGTAGGAGAGTGTCGCGGTCTGGCCGTTGACCTTGATCGTGGCATGCATCAGGCGGGGGTCGGGATTCGGCTGGTAGTCAACAAGGCCCATGCCGAGCTTGTTGGGCGTTTTCGTGACCATGTGGCGCTCCTGCGTGGTTTTGTCCAAAACAAAAACCGTCGGCTCCCCGTTGACCGAGAACATCGAAGTCAGCGTGTATCTGTCCGCGACCGGCGAGCTCTCTTCCGCCGTCGGGAGGGAAAAAGGCGAGCGGTCCAGAAGAAATTGAAACTGGGAAAGATCCCGCGGCTGCGTCCACGGATCCTCGTTCTGGGCCATGGCGGAACCCAGGAGAAGTGAACAAACGAGCGCTTTTCGAAGAGTGGTCATGGACCGGTTTGAGTCGCGGGAATATAATACTGGTGCACTTCAATGTCCACCAGCACATTCGGGGGTTCGGTGTCGCTGCGGATGACCAGTTTGGGAACCGATCTCCAGGCCGTCGGGCTCTGCATCGCGAACAGGAACTTGGCCACCCCGGAGAAGGGGCCGGAAAGCTTGGCCTGGAGGGACGCGGCGTTCCCGGTGGTGGTCGCGGCGGCGGGCAGCAAGTTTTCTTCGGTGATTTTCAGCCCCGCCTCTTCGGCCGCCTGGCGGGTCGCCTTCAACAGCCCGGTGCTGGCCTGTTCGGCCGTGTTCGTTTGCGGGGGATGGGCCTTGATCCACTCGTGCGACGAGGCGATCCCGGAGGCCCCGTCGATCCACATCCGGCTCTCCGCGATCCGGCCCCGCGCCGCCTCCACGTCGCGGATGAGCGACGACCTCGCGCCCGCCCACGCGCGGGCGGCGAGCAGGTTGAGCGCCAGAAAAATGGCCGCGCAGAAAAAAATCAGCAGCCGGAATTCATTGGTTGCGAGCTTGCGCATCGGGGCGGGTTCCTTCCATTTCAAACCGGACTTTGTTTTTTCCGGCGAGTTGTGGCTGGCGCGATGTCCAGTCGTAGTTTTGAAGCACGGCGGTTTTTTTGACCTTTTCCAGAAAAGAATAGGCTTGGGCGATGTCCGAGGCTTCGCCGGCGAGGAGGATCCTGCCGTTTTCCATGGCGAACTGGGTCAGGCGCACCTGGTCCCCAGGCAGTTCGGCCGCCACGGCGGCGAGCTGGTCGAGCGCGAAATTCCGGGGATGGACAGCCGGCTGGAATTCCTTCCACTCGACCACCAGGGATTTCGCCTGCTCCGCCTCGGGCGCAATCGCGGCGGCATTTTTGTTGAGCCGGTCGAGCTGGATCTTTTTGAGCAACAGATCGCCTCCGAGCACCGCTGCCAGCAGAAGGTATGCGGCCAGGCCGGCGAACGCGACACCCGCAAGCTTCCTGGCTCCCCTGCGCTTCGCTCTTGCCCGGAGCGCGGCCGGCGGCGTCACATCCGCTGGAACCTCGGGTATCAGCGGAGGCGGTTCCGGCGTGATATGTTCCACGGTGAGGCGCAGCCCGTTGCCTACGGACTGGCAGTCGGCCTCGGAAAAATCCCCGATCATGCGGATCGACGAAGGCAGGCCGCCGATGACCTGCTCCACCCTCAGCCGCAGCGCGGTCCGAGCGACCAGCCCGCAAAATGCCGGTCCCGGAGAAGGTTCGCCGCTCGCCGAGAAATACACGCAGCGCCGGCTTTTGTAGAACGCATAGACCAGGTCGCCGAACTCGCGCCAGACCAGCACGTCCGCCGTGCCCGGATCGAACAGCCGGGCCGGGATGTCGAAAAAGCGGGCTTTCGAAAAATACTCCGCCGCCGGAGATTCATCCCCGACGGCAATGGCCAAGACCAGCGCTCTCCCCTCCGCCGAATCAATCGGGATAATCCGGACCTCGCTGTCCCGCTTGACGAGATGCCGCCCGGAGAGCTCGAGCTCGGCCAGTTCGCGGGGATCCCCCTGCGCGGCGACCCAGAGCGGGATGGCCGTCAGGCTCCGCGTGGGAAGGGCCAGCAGGAGCCGGGGCGCGGAAGCCACCTGCTTGGTTCCCGGATTCAACTCGACCTTGGGCCCGTCCTTGGGCGGGAACTGCCAAAGCTCCCACCCGCCCGGACCGGGCCGAAGAACGGATTCCGGGCCCTGCGCGCTCATTCCTCCTCCCAGTTCATGATCTGGCCTCCGCTGTTCTCGGGAGCAATGACGGTGATCTTGTGTTTGACCCCGTTGCAGAAGCCGGTGCTTTCGATCCGCCGGACCGAACCGGCCACACCAAAGAATGCCTCGAGCGCTTCCAGTTGGCGACCCTGTGCGCCGATAAGCTTGGCCGCTTCCTCGACGGATGCAAATTTGACGTCATCCGCGCTACCCTCGATGCCATCCGGCCCCGCACGCAACTCGAAAAGTGCGCGGCATTGCTTCGGAGTCAATTCCGCCAGCGACTCCAGCAGGGGCTCAGATGCATATTGGAGGTTGATTTTTCCATTATACCAGATCGTGAAGAAGCTTTTCCAGTCTTCCTGCGCGGCCAATACCTGGTCCAGGCCGAGCACCGCTTCCATCTCCCGGATGTTCAGGAGCGGGCGGTTCGCGGGGAAACCCGGCCGTCCTGCGGCCTCATACTCGGCGCGTTCGGCCCCGTGCAGCGAGCGGAAGTCGTCCGCGTCGATCCAATCTACCAGCCCGTCGATCGCCGCATCGCGCAGCTCGTCGTCCACTCCCCACGACTCGAAAAGGCGGGTGAAGATATCGCGGTTGTTCTGGGCGATCCAGTAGTTCGGGTTGAGCTTTCCGGATTCGTCCGAGAGCTTCACCTCGAACCCCTCGGTCTCCGGGCTGCCGTTTTTCAGCAACGGTTCTCCGGCCTTGACCTGCGGGCTCAGGCCGATGGCGATCCCGCTGAGAGCCAACTGCCTGGCGCGGAAGGTTTTTTCCGCGCGGATTTCCGCGTTGACCCAATCCCCGACAACGCCCGCGACGAGGACGACCAGCCCCGCGAGAAAAGCGATGCTCCAGAGAACCAGCGGGAGCGCCAGCCCGCGCCGGGAGCCGCGGCAGGCGTCTCCCGGTTTGGCTTCATCCCGCGCGCTCTGTTGGAGAGCATTCGATTGCATCGGGCTCCTCATCGTGTGGGCGAAGGCTTCGGGGTCGGCTGCTGCGGCTGCGCCTGGGCGGCGGCGGAAAGCGGAGGAATCCAAAATTGGCTGTCGATTTTCGACCCGGCCATGTCGAGGAAATCCATCTGGAGCCGCGCGGAAAGCGGGCGGCCGTTCTCGGGAGGCCACTCGTCTTTCCACTCGCCGTTGGCAAAGAACGACCACTTCACCATCTCGACCCGGGGGAGCAGCGGGACCCAAGAATTCCCGGCCTTGAGATTTTCCAAATCGATTCCATGGACATCCTTGGGCACCAGCAGAAGCGACATGGTCCGGGACCCGTCCGCCCGCGGGCGCGCGGCAAGGATCAGCGACCCGCCGCCCAAGCTCGGAACCCCGAACATGCCGGCTGCTTCCTCGAAGACAATTTCAGGAATTGGGGCCCCTGTGGGCGATTTGGAAAACTGGAGGTGGACCTTTCCCTCGCGCGGCAGGTTGAGAAACGCGTCGCGCGTGACTTTCAGAAATGCCTCCATCCTCCTCACCGCTGCCTGCTCCGCCATCGTGGCCCTGCTGGCCTCGCTCGCCGCGGAAGTGATCGAATAAACCGCCCCGGTCAGCAGCGCAAGAATCATCAGCGACAAGATCACCTCGAAAAGCGTGAACGCTCCGCGAGGACGCGGAGCAATGTGGAATGTGGAATGTGGAATGTGGAATGCATTCACCCGCCCCAGGCGGGCACTCGGACGCGACGCGTCCCAATTCCTCATTCCAAATTCCAAATTCCACATTTTACCCGTCATGGCTTGAAGAGGAGGATTTCCGCGGTTTCTTTGCTCTTGTCGCGACGGTCCCAATCGGCGGTGACCTTGAGCTTCCAGAGCCCGGTCACCAGCGTTCCGTTTGTCGTCTTGGCCTCGAATTGTTCCATCGTTTCCTCGACCCTTACCCCGTTGTTGTCGCGGGCCTCGATGACCCGCCGGCCACCCGCCGGCGGATCGCTCAGGACGGCGGAAAGCCGCGATTCCAGAACCATCCGCGCGAGCGCCCGCTCGCGGGCATCGAACGCCGCCATCACCGCGCTGTCCAAAGCAATCGCGAGGCCGGTCACGGCAATCGCAAAAACGCCGAGCGCGACCAAAACCTCGAAAAGCGTGAAGGCTCCGCGAGGACGCGGAGCAATGTGGAATGTGGAATGCGGAATGCGGAATGCATCCACCCGCCGCAGGCGGGCACTCGGACGCAAAGCGGCCCAATTCCACATTCCAAATTCCGCATTCCACATTCTCTTATTCATCGATCACGAGCCCTGTGAGCGGGTCGAAAAGGAGCTCGACAGTTTCCTTCGGGCCGCGGAGTTTGAATGTCACTGGCTCGCAAATCCCCGCGCCGTTGAACGACCATCTCTCGTTCTTGGCGGGCTTGCGGAATTTCGATTCGGTCATCCGCCGGATCTCGAGTTTCCAGCCCGCCGGAAGCCAGACGGCACTGTCCGGATCGATCTCCGGCCGCAGCCCGTTTTCAAAAACGGCGAACTGCCGGGCCTCGCCTTTCTCCAGCGCGCTGTTCCGCACCCCTTGGACCGCCTTGGCCATCTCATCCGCCATTTCCTCGCCGGGAGATTTCCCGAAAGATTCCGCCATGTAGGGGACCGCGATGCCGAGCAGAACAGCCACCACGCCGAGGGCGAGGAGGATTTCGAGCAGCGTGTAAGCCCCCCTAGTTCGAGGAAGGCCCATTCTTCTCTCTCCCGATGTCGTCGTCGCTTTCCTTGCCGTCGGGACCGAGCGAATACAAATCATAACCGCTCGGGTTGAATTTGCCGGGGTTGCGGTAGACATACTCGGCACCCCACGGGTCCAGAGGGACAGCCTTCATGAGCTGCTTCCACTTCCGGGGCTTCGGATCGGTGGTGGGCTGCTGGACAAGCGCCTTGAGCCCCTGCTCGGTTGTCGGCTTGCGGTAATTCAGCATCTCGTAGGTGCGCAACTGCATCGAAATCGCCTGGATGTCGCTCTCGACCCGCTGGTCTTTTGCCACGTCAAGGTTCCCGACCAGCATGTAAATGGCGGACCCCACCAGCACGGCGATGATGCCGAGAACCAGCATGATCTCGAAAAGGGTGTAGCCGTTTTGGGAAAGGGAAGCGCGAGTGGGTCGTTTCACAGCCGCACACCATCGCCGAGAAGTTCCCGTTTTTCAAGCACGCATTCCGGAGGCCCGTGGGATCGGTGTGCAGGCTGAAATGGCTCCGTTTCGCAGAAGCCGGAATTGACAGGCCAACCTGGGCCACGTAGCCGTGTTTGATTCTCTTGGGCTTCCGCCCCGCTTCCCGAAAACCTGCTCCGACCCAACCCCGCGACTTATCCTTTTATGTTAAATCCCGAATGGCAGAACCGCATCGACTGTTGGCATCGCGCGTTTCGCAAGGCTCTCTACAAACCGCTCGGCCCGGTCGCCTTCGAGGGGTTCGTCACCCGCGATCAACTCACCCTGGAACAAGCCTTGGCTCGGCCGCTCTCGCCGTTTCCGCCCGGAACCCCGTGGGGCGGGAAGTGGGAATACGGCTGGTTTCGCGGGCGCGTGAGCGTGCCTGCGGAGGCGCGCGGCGAGCGCATCGTCCTGCGCGTGGAGACCGGCGGCGAGGCGGTGATTTTTGTGGGCGGCAAGGCTGCCGGAGCGCGCGGTTGGTCCGACCGCGAGATCACGCTGACCCCGCGTGCGGAAGGAGGCGAGGAGTTTGAAATTGTCGTCGAGGCCTACGCCGGGCACGGCGTCCAGGAAGTCGGCGGCGGGCCTTCGCCCTTCGGCCACGAAATGGTGCCGGAGCCGCCCGCGGCACAGGTGGCTGCCGGGAACAGCACGTTCGGCATCTGGCAGGAGGAGGTCTATCAATTGCTTCTGGATTTCGACACGCTGCTGCAGCTCTCCCGCACGATCAAAGACCCGGAATCGCTCCGTCTCTCGGAAATCCATGACGCGCTCATGGAGGTGACGCTGGTCGTCGATTTCGAGCTGCCGGGCGCGCAAATGCTGGAGACGGCCCGCGCCGGGCGCGCCCTGCTCAAGCCGCTTTTGGACAAGAAAAACGGGCCGACCGCGCCCTTCATGCACTGCTTCGGCCACGCGCACATCGACGTGGCCTGGCTCTGGCCGCTGCAGGAGACCGAACGCAAATGCGCGCGCACTTTTTCCTCCCAGCTCGCGCTGATGGAGCAATACCCGGAATACAAATTCCTCCAAAGCCAGTGCCACCTCTACTGGATGACCAAACGGCTTTATCCCGAACTCTACGCCCGCATCCAAGAGGCGGTAAAAAAGGGTGGCTGGATTCCCGAGGGCGGGATGTGGGTCGAGGCCGACACCAACATCACCGGCGGCGAAAGCCTCATCAGGCAGTTCCTCGTCGGGAAGCGCTTCTTCAAGGAGGAATTCGGGGTCGAAAGCCGCCTGATGTGGCTGCCCGATGTCTTCGGCTACAGCGGGGCGATGCCGCAGATCATGCGCGGCTGCGGCATCGATTATTTTTCCACGCAGAAAATTTTCTGGACCTACCACGGAGGCGACCCGTTCCCCTTCAACTGGTTTTGGTGGGAGGGCATCGACGGCACGCGGACGCTCTGCTACATGCACAACGATTACAACTCCGAGGCGAAGCCCGAGAACGTCCGGGCGCGCTGGGCGGAGCGGGTGCAGAAAGAAAGTTTCCATCAAGGCCGCCTCATGCCCTTCGGCTTCGGCGACGGCGGCGGCGGCCCGACGCGCGACCATCTGGAATATCTGCGCCGTCAGGCCGATCTCGAAGGAGGGCCGAAGTGCCGGATCCGGCCGCCGGTGGATTTTTTCGACGACATGAAAGCCGATGCCGCCTCGCTGGCCAGGGTTCCGACCTGGGTGGGAGAGCTCTATTTCCAATGCCACCGCGGCACCTACACCACGCAGGCGAAGACCAAGAAGGGGAACCGCCTTTCGGAATTCGCATTGCGCGAGGTCGAGTTTTGGGGCGCGGCGCTCGGGGCGCGCGGCGGCGCGAAATTCGACTTTGCGCAGACCGAGCCGCTCTGGCGCGACGTGCTGCTCGGGCAGTTCCACGACATCATTCCCGGCTCGTCCATCCACCGCGTCTATGAGGAAGCGGAGGCGATGTATGCGGAGGTGATCCGTCGTGCGTCCTCCCTGGCGGACAACTCGCGCGCGGCCCTGCTGAAATCGGACGGGGACGCCCTCACCGTCTTCAACTCGCTTTCGTGGGACCGCCCGGCTTTCGTCGAGCTGCCCGCCGGTTTTGCGGGCGTGTCCGACGCGGGAGGCAAGCCGCTCACCACGCAAATCTGCGCCGGGAAGACGCTGGCCCTCGTTCCCCGCGTCCCGGCCTCGGGCTGGACCACGTTGCGGCGATCCGCGGCCGCAGCGCCGGTCTCCGATGCCTGCCGCGCCACCGGCCAAAGCTTGGAAAACGGCCTGCTCCGCGTGGAATTCAACGCGTCTGGCCAGATCACCAGCCTTTTCGACAAAACCGCGCAGGTGGAATTTGCGGCCGGGGCTTGCAACGCCTTCCGGCTCTACAAAGACGTGCCCAACATATTCGACGCCTGGGATATCGACTCCAATTACAAGCGGATGCCCGTGCCGTTGGATGAGCCGGCCACGATCACCGCCGCCGAAAACGGCCCGCTCGTCGCCAGCCTCAAGATGGAAAAGAAAATCAACGGGTCGCTGCTCGCCCAAGAAATCATCCTGCGCGCCGGAAGCCCGCGCCTCGATTTCAAGACCCGCGTGGATTGGCGAGAGAGCCACAAGCTGCTCAAGGTCAATTTTCCGGTGTCGCTCCGCGCCGAGGACGCGCTGCACGAAATCCAGTTCGGCCATGTCCGGCGCCCCACCCACGCCACGCGCCCCTACGACGCCGCGCGCTTCGAGGTCTGCCACCAGAAATGGACTGCGCTGGCCGAGGAAAACCGTGGCGCTGCCGTGTTGAACGACTGCAAATACGGCGTCAGCGTGGAAGGCAACAGCATCAACCTGACCCTGCTCCGTTCGCCGCTCGCCCCCGACATGACCGCAGACAAGGGCGTCCAAGAATTCACCTACGCCTTTTATTTTTGGAGCGGGCGCCCCTTCCTGGAAAGCGGCCTGGTGCGCGAAGGCTACGGGCTCAACATCCCCGTCACCACCGCGCCCGGCGACGGCGGCGAGGAGAGCCTCTTCCAGATCGACGCGCCGAACATCATCCTGGAAACCGTGAAACCCGCCGAGGACGGTTCCGGAGACATCGTGTTGCGGCTCTACGAATCCGCCCGCACGACAACCCGCGCCCGGCTCACCACGTCGCTGCCGGCAGCCTCCGCACACTGGGCCGACATGCTGGAAAATCCCGCCGGCGACGCGACGGTCGAAGAAAATTCCATCGCCTTGGAATTCCGGCCCTTTGAAATCAAGACCCTGCGGCTGAAATTATGACTTTCCCGAGCGGGCTTGCGGCTCGAGCGCCGGCGGCGGCCGCCGCTTTCACGGCAGCCACGCCGCCGCGCACGATAACCGCCACGGAGGCGGCTCCGATTTCTGTTTGCCGGCGAGTTCGATATCGGCGGCTTTGGGCATGGCATCCGCCATCAGGGCGGTGATGCTCGAAAACGGGGTTTCGGCAAACGCGAGGGCGGCCACCTGGATTTCGGGCAGTATTACGGGAGCCGTTTGCGAATCCGTTCCAGCATCGAATCGACCTTGGAGGAGGACGTGAAATCTGCCGCCTCCGCAAACCCGCACTCTTTGAGCAGGCAGGCGAGTTTGCTGCGGATCGCGTTGAAGTGCCCCATCTCGTGGGGGCTCATGGGCTGCGGGCCGCGGCCGGTATGGAACCCGCGCAGGTTGACTCCCTCGCGGAAGCCTTCCGGGAAATTGCCCGCCGCAAACATGGTTTTGATGAGTTCCAGAAGCTTGAACTGGATGCGTTTCGCCTCGGCCAGATCTCCTTTCAGAAAGCTGTTGTAGAGCTTCATGATGGCCTCCGGTGCCACACCGCTGGAGGCGATGGTTCCTCCATCGGCTCCCATGAGGAGCGCCGGCAGGAGGATTTCCTCGCAGCCGATCAGGCAGGCGAAATCCGGGCGGATGGCTTTCACCTCGTTGAGAGTGTCCATGAACCGCGGCATGTCCCGGCTGCTGTCTTTGATGCCAACGATGCGGGGGCAATCCGCCGACAACCGCTTGACAACATCCAAGCTGATCTCGTTGGAAAATTGCGGGATGTTGTAGAGCAAGATATCGATCGGCGACTTGGATGCAATTTCGCGGAAGTAATGTTCGATGCTGTGCTGGCTCACCTTGAAATAATATGGCCCTGTCACCGAGACCGCCCGGCAGCCGAGGTCGGCATAGCGTTTGCAGGCCTCGAGGACCATTGCGATATTCGGCTCGGCGGCACCGGCCAGGATCGGGACGCGGCCTTTTACCTCGTCGGCGATGATCTCAACGACGCGGATGCGCTCTTCGAAGCTGATGCGGATGAACTCGCCCGTGCTCCCGTTGGGGTAAAGCCCGGTGACACCTTTTTCGATCAGCCAGTTGGTGTAACGGCGAAGCTCGCCCTCGTTGATGCGATGGTCGTCGTAAAACGGGACGACGTTCGGGGTTAAGATACCATGGATCGGTGAGTGGCTCATAGGAGTGCAGGGGAGGCAATATGCCAGATGTGGTCGGAATGCAGAACAAAAAAACCAGTGGAATTGCGGTTGTTGATATCGGTGACGGGTCGGGGAATGTCACGGGTTGAGGAGCGAGTTTTCTCCCGGGTCGAGGAGTTGAATGACGTGCCGGACTTGAAAGGGGCGTTTCACGAGGTTGCGCGCGGAGTTCCACTGCATCATGCAGACGTGGTTCGACGTGGCGAGGATGACGGGGTCGCCTCCGGCTTCGTCGAGGAAAGCGGACTTCTTGGCGAGGATTTCGCGGGCGTTCCCGGGTTTCTGGATGTTGTAGATCCCTCCCGATCCGCAGCAATCCTTCGCGCGCGGCGCGAGTTCCCATCGGAGCCCGGTGGCATCGAGAACAGCGGACGGGATGCCCGGCGAACGTTGCCCATGAACCAAATGGCAGGGCAGATCGACATAGACCCGCGCATTCCTTCCCCGAGGTTCGCGGGCCTTGATGCCGATCTCCCCAAGGAAATCCAGCACGTCGCGGACCGGCATTTCCGGCGCGAGCGTCTTTTTCAGCGCCAGCCCGCATCCTGCGGAATTGCTCACTGCCGCATCCGCGGCGAGCGGAAGGAAGGCCAGGCGGTTCTGCGCGCGCAGCTCGTCCACACCATCCAGGCCGGTGTGCTCATGGAATGCCCCGCAGCAGCCCTGTTCGTCGGGGATCACCACCTGAATATTGTTGTCAATGAGCACCCGCACGGTGGCGAAGTTGATCTCCCGGAACATCGCCTCCATCAGGCATCCGGTCAGTAACGCCACTCGCGGGCCGTCGGGCTTCTTCAGTTTCATGAGCCACCGCGCGTAAGCGGCGGTGGATCCGGTGACGTGTGGACGCCCGGGAAAGATGAGCGGATGCGGAAAAATGCCCAGGGAGCGCAGCGCCCTTGCAGGAGCCAGTGCGGTATTGAAGAAGCGGGGATGCCGGACCGCTTCGGCAGCCAGACGGAGCTCCAGTTTTGGTTTGAATCTTCCTGCGGCGACCTGGGCATGGCGGGTATGTTCGAGGATGTTCCCGTATTGCACGTTCGCCGGACAGACCGGTTCGCAGGCGAGGCAGCCGACGCATTCGGACGTGTAAAAATCCGTCCAGGGATCCGGGGCGAGCCTCCCCTCCGCCTCCTCGCGCCAGAGCCGGAGCCGTCCGCGCGGGGAGTTGTTTTCGTCCCCCGTGAGAGCATACGTCGGGCAGGATTCGAGGCAGAGCCCGCAGTGGACACACGACGCGAGAAGGTCTTTTTCCAAAATCGGAATGCAGCTCATATCGCTGCCTTCCATTCCTTGCCCAGAGTGGCAATCCAGCCGGATTCCGGCGAAGCGGCGATGCGGTCGGTGCCATGGCGGCTGCGCCAATCGCCCCCCTGCGCGTGGAGGTCGGTCTCCAGCGGTTGCAACAGTTCGAGAATCGAACCGGGGTCGGCCACATACCCGAGCACGACGCCATTGGAGCACAAGGCAACACACTGAACCCCGGGATTCGCACTGAGATCAAAGGCTGTTTGGAAGGCCCGATCCACTGTGGTTTTCAAGACGAAATCCGGGAGCCCGACCGCAGGGAAAACGGCCGAGGCAGATGCCTCGATTTCAAGCCCGTGCTCTTCGGCCATCCCGGCGAGATAACCCTCAAACGTTTCCACTTCCTCGCTCGGACAATGCGCGGCGGCGCGAAGTGATGAGGTCTGCCCGTCCACTATTCCATCGAAAGATTCCAGCCAGTGAATCCACGAACTGTGCAGGACCGCCAAGGCGGCGCGGCTGAGGGATGCGCGCTCGCCACGCAAATGCCAGACGCACGAGGTATCGCAGAGCGGACGCAGCCGCAGCACGTAATCGAGCGGGCGCCCGTAGCGCTCCCCGCTCTCCAGCAAAAACCGCAGCAGGTCGTAGCCTGTGGTGGACTTCACCACCCGTTCGCCCACGCGCACGGTCTTCCCATCGGGACGCAGCCAGTTCATGCCCGTGATGTTGTCGCCATAAGGCCCGAACCGCGAGGAGGCCGGAGCATGCGAACTGGATCGGACTTGATCGCGCAACGGGAGCCCGTGATCGAGCCACAACGGGAACCGCCAGCCTGCAGGGGCCGCTTGTTTGTCCACACCCGCCGCGTTGGTTTCCGCAGGCAGGCAGACCACGCCGTCCACCGGATCCATAAACGGCTCGAACAGCCGCTCCCCGGTCAGCACATTCATGCCGCAAACCGCCTTTCCTGAAAAACTTTCATCGGATTGAACTGGTGCCGGGGATTGAACGCCTGGGGAACCGCAAGCTGCATGCGCAGCGATTCCGGCCCGAAGACCCATGGCATGTAGGCGGATTTGTCGTTGCCGATCCCGTGCTCGCCGGAAAGCGCGCCGCCCACCTCGACGACCCGCTGAATCAGGCGCTTGCTGATTCCTTCGACTTTCTTCAACTCCTGGGGGACCCGGGAATCGAAGAGAAAATTCGGGTGCAGGTTCCCGTCTCCCGCGTGCATGACCGTGACCGCCGGGATCCCCGCCCGGTCGGCTTCGTCGTAAATGAGCTGCAACACATTCGCGAGCGCCCGCTTGGGGATCACGGCATCCTGCACCAGAAAATCCTGGCTCACCTGGCCGAGCAGCCCGCCGATCGCCTTGCGGGCTTTGAAGAGGTTGTCGCGGTCCTCCGCTTTGTCGCTGAAAAGCACGTCCGCCGAGCCCGCCGAGCGGAGAACTTCCGCGACCGATTCGACCCGGAGATCCACCAGCGCGGCCGGGCCGTCAATTTCCGTGACGATAAGAAAATGGTCTTTCGGCAGCCCGACCGCCATCGAGCTGGTCTCCACCAGCGCGACCGCGCGAGGGTCCATGAGCTCGATGGCCACGGGGAACGCCGGATGCCGCACCAGCCCGTGGATCGCGCGCTCGGCGGATTGCAAATCGGGATACGTGGCGCGGAATGCCCACAGTTTTTCCGGCCTCGGAGTCAGGCGCAGCCAGAACCGCGTGAACGCGCCGAGAGTGCCCTCGGAACCGATCAGGAGCCGCTTCCAATCCTCCAGCCACGGGCCATTGCCCCCGGCGGGGCCGCCGAACCGATGCGTCGAGCCGTCGAGCAGGACAACCTCAAGCCCGAGCACGTAGTTGCTCGTGACCCCGTATCGAAAGCAGTGCGCCCCGCCGGCGTTGGACGCCACATTTCCGCCAATCGTGCAGACCGGTCCGCTCGAGGGATCGGGCGGATAGCACAGCCCGCTTGGCTGCAATGCGTCGTCAAGCTGCCGCAGATTCACCCCGCTCTCGACTTCGCACCAGAGCCCGTCCTGAGAAATCTCGCGGATCGCCCGGAGCTTCGACGTGTGGACGATGGCCCCGCCCTGCGCCGCCACCGGACCGCCGGAAAGCGAAGTGCCGCCACCGCGCAGGCAGATCGGCACCCCGGCCATGTGAAGCACCCCGATGACCTGAGCCAACTCGTCGGCATTTGAAGGGATGACGACCAGGTCCGGACGGAAGGATTTGTAGCCCAATCCATCCGACGCATACCCCGCCATCTGGGCGGGGGACGTCATCACCCGGCTCTCCGGAGCGGCGCGATGCAAGGCCGCCACAACGGCGCTGGTGGGAGGAATCATCGCCTGCCACATAGCCGACAACGGATAATGGGTCAATATAAACAATCACCCATTCCTTCCATTTTCAGAAATTCCGTCTATCTCTTGGCGCATGCGGCCCTCTCCACTTTTCCACGCGCGGACGGAAGGCGGGTTGTTATGAAATCGCGATTGACCCCGTTGCAGGCGAAGGTCGTTCGTGCGGGCGGATTGCGCGCATTGAAGCCCGGAGCCGCGCTGCCGCCCGAGCGGGTGCTCGCGGAGACCAGCGGGGTAGGCCGCGCGCCGGTGCGCGGGATGCTCGTGGCCATGCAGAGAGACGGCATCATCGAGCGTGCTGGGCGCGGATGGATCCTCAGGAAGCGGATCCCCGAGCTGCCGCTTGCCGAAGAGGGGTCGAAGCGGCAGAGGGCGAAAAATTTCCTCCTGGCCGAATTGGCGGGCGGCCGGCTGCGTCCCGGCGATCAGATCTCGGAGCTGGCGCTAGCCAATAAGATCGGCGTGGCCACGGTCTCGATGCGGGAAGCCCTCCTGGAAATGATGCCGCTTGGCTTGCTCACAAAAAAGGAGCGGCAGAAGTGGGAGGTCGCGACATTCAGCGGCGAGCGTATCGCGGAAATGCGGGAATTCCGGGAAATGGTCGAAGTTTTCTCCCTGAGAAAGCTTCTCGCCCAAGGGCTCGCCGGCGAGCGGCGAACCGCCTTCGAATCCACCAGGGCCGAGTCTGATCGGCTCGTCAAGAAGCGGCGTCCGGCGATCCAGGAAATCCTGGGCGCGGATCTCTCCTTCCACCGGCTTCTGCTGGAGGCGACGGGCAACTCGCTGCTCAAGGAACGGGCCGGGTTCATCTACCTCATCATCGAGTTCCAACTCGTGAGCCCGTTTTGCTCGATCGAGAAAGGCAAGATGGGGTTGGGCCAGCACATCCGGATCACCGACGCGATTCTGCGCGAAGATCTCCCCGCCGCCGAGCGGTTCCTGATCGAGCACCTGCGCACCGCCGAGCAGGTCTTCTGCGCCATCGCCAACGAGTGCCGGTAAGCCGCGCGGTTTCCGAGATCTCGCCCACGGTTGTTGCTCAGAATCCTCCGCGTTTCCCTGCTGCTGGCCCAACCCTGCCTTTAACTTCCTGTTCGTAGGGATATTCTCGCGGTCGTGGTTCACGTCCCGTCCGAGGGCGAGAATGAACTTGCCGATAAAATCTTTTCTCGCTTCGGCTTCTTGGTGGACCGCCGCTCACGGGACGCGGACCGACGGCAGGCCGGCCAGGGCCATGGCGATCTCCTCGGCGGGATACTCGTAATCCTCGAGCTGCCCGGCGGCGAATTTCATGTAGGCGGTCATGTCGAAATGCCCGTGGCCGCAGAGGTTCACGAGAATGCTTTTCGAGACGCCCTGCTCGCGGCAGAGGATCGCTTCTTCAAAGACCGCCGCAACCGCGTGGGACGCTTCGGGCGCGGGCAGAATTCCCTCGGCCTTCGCGAAGGCCACCCCGGCGCGGAAGACGTCGGTCTGCCCGACCGAGCGGGATTCGATGAGCCCGAGCTCCTGCACGTGGCTCACGAGCGGGGCCATGCCGTGGTAGCGGAGCCCGCCGGTGTGGATGGCGGGCGGGATGAACGAGCTGCCGAGCGTGTGCATTTTGACAAGCGGCGTGAGTTTTCCCGTGTCGCCGAAATCGTAGGCGTAGCGGCCTTTGGTCAGCGACGGGCAGGCGCTCGGCTCGACGGCGACAATCCGGGCCTTCGGTCCGCCGCGGAGGGTTTCCCCGATAAACGGGAAGGCGATTCCCGCAAAATTCGATCCGCCTCCCGTGCATCCGACCACGATGTCCGGATAGTCGTCCGCGAGATCGAACTGGCGCAGGCATTCGAGGCCGATGACCGTCTGGTGGAGAAGGACGTGGTTCAGGACGCTGCCCAGGCAGTATTTGGTGTCCGGGTTTTTTGCGGCGACCTCGACGGCCTCCGAGATCGCGATCCCGAGCGATCCCGGGCATTCCGGGTCCATCGCCAGGATCGCGCGTCCCGCCTCGGTTTCCGCGCTCGGGCTCGCGATGCAGCGGCCGCCGAACGTTTCCATGAGCGCCTTGCGGTAGGGCTTCTGGTCGAAGCTCACCCGCACCATGAAAACCTCGCACGGGAGCCCGAACATCGAGCACGCGATCGAAAGAGCCGAACCCCATTGGCCGGCTCCGGTTTCTGTCGTGATGCGCTTCGTCCCCTCGACCTTGTTGAAATAGACCTGGGGCAGCGCGGTGTTGAACTTGTGCGATCCGCTCGGGCTGGTCCCCTCGTATTTGTAGTAAATCCGGGCCGGCGTCCCGAGCGCCTTTTCGAGCCGCCGCGCGCGGTAGAGCGGGGACGGGCGCCACTGCGCGAGGATCTGGCGGACATCTGCGGGGATCTCGATCTCCCGCTCGCCGCTCATCTCCTGCGCGATGAGTTCCTTCGCGAAAAGCGGCTCCAGCTCGGCCGCCGAGAGCGGCTCTCCGGTGCCGGGGTGCAGCGGCGGCGGGGGCGGGGCCGGAAGGTCGGCGACGATGTTATACCATGTCTGGGGGATGTCCGATTCTTGCAGCAGGAACTTGATCTGTTGGTTCATAAAAGGAAGCCATTCTCTCTATGCTTTGCCGCCCCGTGCGTCAATCGGAAGCGTGGGGAAAAGCTTCTGCGGCTTGGGGCGGGGCACCCTCTCTTCGGAGCCCGTTACAGCCTTTTTTCGCGCGGAGGGAAGAGGATGGAGGCCCCGATGGCGCATGTCAGGATGCCCGCCACGACGCACAGTGCGGGGAGGGTGCCGATCTCCCAGGTCGAGTGCCCCAGCAGCATTTTGACGCCGACAAAGACGAGAACCAGCGCCAGCCCTGGTTTCAGGTAGTGGAAGAGGGCCATGGCCCGGGCCAGCACGAAGTAGAGCGAGCGGAGGCCCAAAATGGCGAAGACGTTGGAGGTGTAGACGATGAACGGGTCCAGCGTGACGCCGAAAATGGCCGGGATGGAGTCGACGGCGAAAACCACGTCGCTCACCTCCACACAGATCAGCACCGCCAGCAGCGGGGTCGCCAGGAGTCGCCCGTTTTCACGGACGAGAAAGCGGTTGCCGTGGTAGGCGGGCGTCATGGGCACGAGGCGCTTGAAGACCCGGAGCGCCAGGTTGCGCTCGGGGTGGATCTCCTCGGTTTTTTGGAACGCCATCTTCGCGCCGGTGACGACCAGAAATGCCCCAAAGACGTATAGCAGCCAACTGAACTGGGTGACCAGAGCCGTGCCGAGCACGATCATGGCCAGGCGCATCACCAGCGCGCCCAGGATGCCCCAGAAGAGAACCTTGTGCTGCCAGCGGCTGGGAACGCCAAAGGTGGCGAAAATGAGCGCAAAGACAAACACGTTGTCCATGCTCAACGAATACTCGATCAAATACCCGGTGAGGAATTCCAGCGCCTTCTGCCGCCCCGCGAAGTGCCACAGGCCCAGGTTAAAGACCAGCGCCAGCGCTACCCAAAAAAGCGTCCAGCCGACGGCTTCCTTAAACTGCACGGTGTGGCTGCGGCGGTTAAATAGCCCCATGTCGAGCGCCAGCATCACGAGGATGAAGACGCCAAACCCGACCCAGATGCCTAGTGGCACCGTCATGATGGGAGCGGCAGGGTTTGGCGATAATAACGATGCATGGGCGAGTGCGCCTTTATAGGCTCAAACGCTCCTGCGCGGCAAGCTCTCCGCGCTATGCTTGCTCGATGGCCGCGGGGCGCTGCTGGGCGGCGCGGAGCCGTGTCGCATCGAACTTGGGCTGCCGGTCGAAGGTGTAGAGGCCGTTCTGTTCCTGGAAAACGTCGGTCAACTGCGTGTAGCAGTAGCCGAAGTGGTGCGGGGCATCCAGCAGGACGCGGCAGAGCCCCTCAAAGCGCCGGTAAAAGTCTTCCTGCGTTTGCGGGTCGTCGCCATAACCCCATGAGGCGCTGTTCTTGGCGGTGGAGGGGTTCCAGCGGATGCCGCCGAACTCGCTGACGAAGTAGGGCTGGCCGTGGTGGGGGATGGAGCCGATGCTCGCCTCGTCGTTCTGGTAGATGCCCCCGGCGGCGTAGCGTTTGGCGAAGAAATCGGGGTCCTGCGTGTAATCGTGCGCGTCATAGATGTCCGCCTCGGCGATGCGGTGGCTGTAGCCGGAGACATCCAGCACGGGCCGCGTGGAATCGTATAACTTGGTCGCCAGAAACAGGCCCCTCATGGTGTCGTCGTGTTGCGTGATCCGCTCGGCGATCCGCTGGTTGGACTCGTTGAGCGGGCACCAGCCGATGATGCACGGGTGGTTGAAGTCGCGTTGCAGGGCTTCCAGCCATTGGGTGAGGTAGGTGGGGGGAAAGTCCGCTCCGCAGTGCTGGTTGTTGCGTTGGATGGTTCCCGCTTCTGTTTTTGTCCAACCCAGGAAGGGCTCCGTGCCGCTCAGGCCCCAGTCGCTGAACTCTCCCCAGACGAGGTAGCCGAGCCGGTCGGCGTGGTAGAGAAAACGTTCCTCGAAGACTTTCTGGTGCAGGCGCGCCCCGTTAAACCCCGCTTCGAGGGAAAGCCGGATGTCGGCTTCCAGTGCGGCGTCGGTGGGTGCGGTAAGGATGCCGTCGGGGTAATACCCCTGGTCGAGGACAAGCCGCTGGAAAATTTTCTTTCCGTTGAGCTTCACCGCCGCCCCTTCGATGGCAAGGCTTCTTAAGCCCGCATACGTGGCGGCTTCATCGACGATCTGCCCGGCCGCGTCCAGCAGTTCCATCGTGATGTCGTAGAGATGGGGGTCTTCGGGCGACCAGAGCCGGACGCGCTCCTCGGGAATAGGCAGCTCCACGCGCGGATAGAAATTCTCGCCGCAGCGGGTCACTGCTTCGCTGAGGATTCCCTGCGCGTCCCGCAGCCTGGCGCGGTAGCGGAGGCCCGTTTGCGCGCCGGTGATCGGTTGTTCAATGAGGAAACGCGCGTTGGCGGTGTCGGGCGTGATCTTGGGGCGGCCCAGCGAGGAGAGCGGCGAAACCGGTTCCAGCCAGACGGTCTGCCAGATGCCGGTGGTGCGGGTGTAGTGGCAACCGCTGTTGGCGTAGGCCCAGGACTGTTTGCCCGAGGGCATGGAATCCCGTGCGTTATCCCGGGCCCTCACGACGAGCGTGACAGGCTCGCCGGGCTGCGTGGCACCTGTCAGGTCGCAAGTGAACGGCGTCATGCCGCCCCGGTGGCGGCCCACCTCCACGCCGTTGGCCCAGACGAACGTGTCGTAATCGCTCGCCTGGAAATGGAGCAGGATGCGTTTTCCAGCCCATTCCCTGGGAATGGTCACTTCCCGGCGATACCAGACGGCGTTGAAGAAATCCGTGTTGCCGATGCCGGAGAGGCGCGATTCCGGGCAGAAGGGGACGGTGATGCGGTCGTGCAGCGGGCGCTCCAGAAGCCCCCGGTCGAGCCCGCTGTCGCCCTGGTCGATCTCAAACTCCCACGTTCCGTTCAGGCAAAGCCAGTCGCGGCGGACGAATTGAGGCCGGGGATACTCGGAGCGGGGAAGAGGATTGCATGCGTTCATTTCCATTGCATAATGCACAAAGTCTTTTGCTTCTTCCATGGCCACGCTCCCAAAACGCATGTGTGAAATCCACGCCATCGGTTCCCGTACCCGGGAGCGGATGATCGGCCTGCACGGGGTGCCCGCGCTGGCGGAGTTTGGGATTCAACTGGCTGGGGTCTCCGAGGCGCGGGCGGGGTTTTCCTGGCGGCGGTTGCACCCCGAGGAGACGCAACTCCTGGCGACCGTGAGCGGCGAGGGGGAGGTCTGGCTGCATGGGCGTTGGGAGCGCATGGGCCCCCGCTTCGCTTATTGGACGCCGCCGGGAGTGCTCCACGCCTACCGGGCGGTGCCGGGCCAGAAATGGACGGTTTGCTGGGTCATCTACGCGGGCCGCCTGCCCGCCTCGGTGGGCGTGCTTCCTGACGTGCCAGCGGTTGTCCCGGCGCTTTCCTCGCAGCTCTGGCATGCCGTGGAGGGGGCCTGCGACGCCGGGGCGCAGGAAGGCGGCGGGGACTGGGTGCGGCTCCTGCACGATACCGTCTTGCGCACGCTGCGCACCACGCGGGGGCGCGGCTTGCGGCTCGCGGCACTCTGGACCGCCGTCCATGCCGACCTGGCGCGTCCGTGGTCGCTGGAGGAGATGGCGCGCCGTGTGGGGATGAGCCGGGAAAATCTGCGGCGCGTCTGCCTGCACGAGGTGGGGGTCAGCCCGTTGCGGCAGTTGACGCGCCTGCGCATCGGCCGTGCGGCGGAGCTGCTCTCCTATTCGCCGGACAAGCTTGCGGTTATCGCCGAACGGGTCGGTTACGGCGATCCGTTTGCCTTTAGCGTCGCCTTCAAGCGCGAAACGGGCGCGTCCCCGTCGGCATATCGGACGACCGCTTCGGCGGACGGCGGTGGGCATTCTGCTTGTTCCGCTTGAAAAGCGGGGCGTAATCCCACAACGTAGAGCCTCCACCTTTTTCCCTTTAAAATCATGCCTGCAACTGGACTGGATCTCGTGGCCGATATTCGTGCGTTGAAAAACGCCCGCAACGCGGTCATCCTTGCCCACAATTACCAGATCAAAGAAATCCAGGAGGTCGCCGATTTCGTGGGCGACTCCCTGGGTCTCAGCTACCAGGCCGCCAAGACCGATGCTCAGGTGATCGCCTTCTGCGGCGTCCACTTCATGGCCGAGACGGCGAAGATCATCAACCCGTCCAAGACCGTCGTGCTGCCGGATCTGGAGGCGGGCTGCTCGCTTTCCGACTCGTGTTCCGGCGAGGCGCTGGAAGCCTTTCTGAAGGAGCATGCGGAGAAGAATTACTACGTCATCGCTTACATCAATTGCAGCGCGGCCGTCAAAGCCCAGTCCGACGTCATTTGCACAAGCGGCAACGCGGTGAAAATCGTCCACGCGGCCCCCGCTGAGCGGAACCTCCTCTTCGTTCCGGACGAAAACCTCGGTTCCTGGGTGATGGAGCAGACCGGGCGCCCCATGGAACTCTGGAAAGGGCACTGCGCCGTGCATGTCGAGTTCACCGCCCAGAGCATCGAGAAAATCCGCGAACAATACCCAGACGCCCCCGTCATCGCCCATCCCGAGTGCCGCCACGCCGTCCGGCTCCTGGCCGACGAGGTTTGCTCCACGGAGAAAATGATCGGCTACTGCCGCGAGCACCCGGCCAAGGCGTTTATCATCGTCACGGAAGAGGGGATGCTCCACCGCTTGCGCCGGGAATTGCCGGATAAGACATTCCTTGCCGGGCCCACCCAGGAGTGCGCCTGCGCGGAGTGCCGGTATATGAAGCTCAACACGCTGGAGAAATTGAAGGCCTGCCTGGAAACCCTGACTCCTGAAATCGTTCTGCCCGAGGCGCTGCGGGCTCGCGCCGAGTTGCCCATCCGGCGGATGTTGGAATGGAGTAAATAGCCCCTCTTTTTTCTATGGTTCCTCGTATTCACCCTGTCTGTTTCTTTCTGACTCTTTTTGCGGTCCTTCTGGGGTTGGCGGGCTGTGATGACTCGCCGCGCTCCGATTCTCCGCGCCATGCGGGTAATGAGTTTTTCCTGGAGATCGGCGAATCCCATTTTCAGAAAGCCTACGACAACACCGCCTTTGCGTTCCAGGCGCGGACGTCCTTCAAAAACTTCGAGGCCACCACCCGGGCTATGGGGTTAAGCGCCGGGACGGTTTCCTGCGATTGGACGCAGGAGGCATCCGGAGACAGGGAGGTGAAATTGATCGGCGAGATTACGGCGGCCAATGGAGCCACGGTTCCGGTGATTCTTACGGTGCTGCGGGAACGCGGGTCCTGGCGCGTCTTCTCCCTGCACACCCCGGGTGAGTCCGGGGCCAGAGAGGCAGACCCCTTCTCTTTGTTGGGAAAGGGGGGCTCTTTCACCCAACTGGCCAATCGGGAAATTCCCTCGGAAAAAACGCTCCACAAGCTGGTGCTCGACAACCTCCTCTTATTTAATCACGGCATCCAGAAGCGCAGTTTCGGAGAGTTTTATTCCAAAGTCTCTCTGGCTTGGCGGGCTCAGTTGACCGAAACGCAACTCAAGGAGGCCTTCAAGCCGTTCATCGACGCGAAAGTGGATATTTCCGGGATTCACAATCTGACTCCGGTCTTCGACGTGCCCCCGGAGATCAACGTCGAAGGCATCCTCCTCCTTCGGGGGCATTACGATACCACGCCCTACCGCACCTTCTTTTCCCTCCGGTTTTCCTACGAATTCCCCTTCTGGAAGCTCTACGGCGTGGAGGTCCAAATCCATGGTTGATGTGCTTTGTTTCTTAGGGCCGGTTCCAAACCCGTAACTGGGATGAATGCGTTATTTCAAAGAGATGGTATGGGAGGCTTACGAAGGACATTCACCTGCCATTGGTAAAGAGAACTGATCTTCGGTGACGGTCGGCCCTCCAGGGCGGTTTCAGAGTATCTGTTGCTGTTGACTTCGGGAAGTATGGCACCGGAAAAGAAATAAAGTTTTCCTGGGTCAATGCTTGGTCGAAGGCTTCCAAACGTGTTCTTGATGAATTCATTGCCCGTGCAATCGGGACTGGCGATGAAAACAAATCCGGGCTGTGGATTCTCGCTTACAAAGTAATTGCCAAGGAAAGTTTGGTTGAAAGCGCCGAACTGTAGATAGGCAGATGGACCTTTTTGAGTACTAAACCTGTTGTAGAGAAACAACGAGCCTTCACACGGGCCGCCAATGAAGAGAGAGGGGAGGGTTTCCGCTGCAAAATCGTTATTGTAAAGAACATTACGAGGGCCCGGTTGCCGATTCACGGAAAACAAGAAACCAAATCCGTAGCTGCCATTCCCGCGACGGCTTCGCACGGTGCAGTTCTCGATCAGATTTTCATGCGGCCACCCCGAGTGGAATTGGCCATCGCTGTCTTCAAAGCAGCCGTTGCGAATTACGCATCCCGAAGATGAATACTGTATATTGGGAGCATGGCGCAAGCCTCGGCTATTGGCTCCGTCGAGTAGGCAATCGAATGATTCCTCCCATCCGATGTAGGCCATGCCGCCTCCTTTATACCATCCGTCCTCCACCTCGAGATTTCGGACCTCGATCCATTTGTTATCGCGGCCCCATAAGCCACCCACACCCGGTTTTTTGATCTTGATGTTTTTTGCCCAACAATTGGCTGCATAGCGCAAATAGATACTGCGCAATGCATTTGGGAATGGAGTTTCCATGGCAATATTTTCGATACCACACCGTTGCAGCATCCTGATCTTCTCAACCTTCACTTGTTCATCGGCTTCAATCGCAAAACGGAGTGGCTGGTTCAAAACGATGCTTCCATCTTCCCCGGCGGTGGTGACCTGAAAGATTCCGTGTCTTTCGGTGAAATTCTCGTTGTTGGTGACTTTATGCCTAAGCAACCAACCCTTGCTGGCGGTCACGTTTAGGCGGATAAAATCTCCAGGAACCAATTTTAGACTTTTAACCCCCGACAATGTAGTTGCCCCACGGGCCAATGGAGCGGAGATTGGAACCGCCCCCGAGAGGCCCGATCCCCGCAGGTCGATCATTGCGCGTGGGATAGGGCGGGGGGTGGAAAACGCAGGGTCCAAAATAAAGTGGCATGTCGTTTCCTTGCTGGTTCCGTCGCTCCACTTCGCTGTAGCCGCGGCGGTATGCTTGCCTGGAGCGTAACCCATGTTGATGAGTTCTTGTCCGGAGAGTTTAGTCGTCAAAACTCCCGTGGCGGCGACGAACCAATCTCGCTTCAACGTCTCACCGTTTGCCGTAACGAGAGACTTCCCATCGATTGACAGCGTTAGCGTTCCATAGGGCGGCGGTGCTTCAGTTCCGGCTCCTCCTTGCTGAACGCAGGCCTGCACAGCCATTTCGCAGAGCGGGCCAATTACGAGTGGTTTTTTTCCTTCGGCAGAAGCTCCAAGTAACAATATATTTTTCCCGCTAAAGCCAAAATCATTCTCAATGATCGTTCCCTTCTCATCGGTGCCGCAGCCTCGAATCACGATTTGATCCGCACTGATTTCAACGGGGCGCCGGAGAATAAAGCGCCCCGGTTCGAGTTGGATGACGCCGCCTTTTGCGCGCTTTGTTCGCTCGATGGCTTCTTCCAACTGGCTGGCAAAATCGCCATTGTCCTTGGAAATGACGGTTCGAATGGGCAAGTCGGTCGGAATGCCGCCCTGGACGCCCGCGAAGGCAAAGTTGGGATAAATCAAACCGTCTGGCCCCGGGACGTCCAGCTCTGGAATAGGTTCGGCTGAAGGATTCCGCTCCGGCGGCCACGGCGAGCCTTTGGGTGAATAGCCAAGAGGATTCTCAACACTGTTAGGCCGACTCTGAGCATTTTGTTGAATATAGTTTTGGTAAAAATAGGCGTCCAGAATCTCCGTTCGGATTACATCCGAGGAATGTTCCCCTGGCGGTATCTCGAGGTAAAGATTGGGTTGTGGGTTTGTTTTGGGATACTGCTGTGCTTGAACCCACCCCGCATCCAGCGACCAGATGGCCATGGTGACAGCCAAAATGGGGTGGAATAGTTTGGGCACGCGTGAGAGGCGATTGAATAGCGAGTAGGCAGAGGCATGCATGAGTTTTGCGATAAACTAGATTGATGCAGGAGCGTGGCTGTGCGTGCGCCGGAGGAGGGGGCTATGGCCGGGCGGACTGTTCTGCTTCAGGGTGTTTCTATCTCTCTTGCGACAAGTTGCCGGAGGAAGATCAGCAAGACAGGCGCACCCGTTTCCTGGCCGCCATACCCAGGACGAGTAACGATCCCAACAAGAACAGAGAAACATTTCTTGGCTCCGGAACTGCAACGCCATTGGCTGCGAAGCTCTCGATGGCAACATCGAATCCGATCGTATTTGAGTCTCCGTTCCATGAGTCGTTTTCCACATACAAACCGGCTGCGGTGACGTCGGATGTGTCGATGCTGGAAAATGTCGCCGCGGTTTGATCGAAATTGAGGTCGGTTCCCGGCGTGTACAACGCCCATTTAGTGCTGGAGAGATTGCTCAGGGTAAATGAAGTCGGCGTGAAGAAATTGGCATCGCTGAATGTAGCCTGCGATACGTAGTAAGAACCGCTCGTTTTAACCAGCCATCTCCAAGCCGCGTTGGTTTTGAAAGCGTTTGCGGTGTTGTTCGAGACGGTAGCCGATAGATTGGTAATGCTGGATGTGTTGGAGAGTTGGAAGACAAAAACGGAAGCAAAGCTCAAAGTCGCTCCGCTCCAGCCCGTAGAATAATAGGACTGGAGATCAATATCGTCATTCGTAGTGTTGCGGTCACTGTTGTAGACAGACTGCTGCGAAAGAGCAGACGGCACGCCGCTCGCCCCGGTGACTGAATAAGTATAGCCGCCGTAAAAGGCGGGGCCGGTATAGCCGGACGTTGGACTTAGGACCGAGGTGTCGCTAAAGGCGTCGAGGTAAGTGTATGTTCCGCCCGTCAATTTCCGGGTTCCGGTACGAGAAAATGTGGTAGTGGCGGAAACATAGTTGGCGTTGGGGCCATAGCTGACCAAGGATTGCGCATCGGCAAGGAGGGGAAGAAGCGTCAATAGCAAAACTGCTTTCCCTGTTTTCATTTTAATGCCTGCTGGCTTGCTGGCGAAACGGCGCTGATGTAGTTGCGTTGTGTTGCTGGGGTTGGTGGTCTTCATCTCTGTAATCCTTTTGAGTGTCTTACGGTGGGGCTGATACTGGTTTTATTTTCAACTAGGGGTTAGGCTGTGGTAACTTCGGATGCCGACGGCTCGGTGATACCCAGGAGGAGATTTTTGACGCTGTTGCGCGCGATGAGCCGCGGCGTGATTTGGACGGTGCGGGAGAGTTGCCCCGGTTTGTCCATTCGCTGAAGAAGCATGTCAACAGCGACGCTTGCGATCTCATCAAAAGGAAAATCCACGGAGGTCACCATTGGTTCCATCGCTTGACAGGGAAGCGAATTGTCCATCGCGACCAAACTCAAATCTTCGGGGACGCGCACGTTGTAGTGAGAGGCCAGCTTCATCAAGGGGAGCGTGAATACGTCAGGGGCTATCAATGCCGTCGGCGCTTCCGTATCCATATCTCGCCATAACCGCAACATGGCTTCTACCTTCTGCATCGCTGGGATCTGGGGGGTGTCATCGATTTGTTGAAATTCTACGTAATCACGGAGATTCTTTTCCTGTGTGAATTGCTTATAGGCAGCTACTCTGCGGCGAAAAAAGGAGTTCCCTTTCCAATGGCCAAACATGGCGATGCGCCGATGGCCGCGTTCCCAAAGATGCTCCAGGGCTAGTAATTGCGCTTTTTCTTGGTTGAGACTGGCTATGTCGTAATCGGCATTTCCGTCCCAAACCCGATTGAGCAAGACGAGAGGGTAACGGGAGGCGACCCATTGGAGCGGAGCAGGGTCGGCATCAGAAATATGCCACAGCACACCATCGATGTCCGAATCCTTTAGCCGGTGCACTACTTGATATGGGTCTTCGCTCAGCAAGATCATACGGGTATTGCTTTTGGCAAGGCGTTCCACGCAGGTTCGCGTCATCTTCGCGAACACGGCGGTCATGGCCTCCTCCATCCACGGGACATCGGTACCGGTTGGGTATTTGCCGCCAACCATCAGTACTGTGCGTGTTTTACCGACCGGCTCGGAGCGAGGCTGTTTCTTGCGGGCCCGGTAGCCATTTTCTGCGGCTGCCGAAAGGACCCGCATGCGGGTTTCTTCGCTAACGGCTACGCGCTTAGATGCTTCGGAAGATCCCAGGATGGCGGACACTGCGGCCTGACTGACCCCGGTAATTCGGGCGATTTCGTCTTGAGTGATTGGATGTTTTTTGGGGCTCGACACAGCACGAGTATTAGTGATAACAGTGATAACGGCAAGCCATTTTTTTTACTGAAGTTATGATTATGAACGTAGTTATCGTCGGATGCGGCAGTTTCTCGAGCTTTGTGCATGGCCCCGCGCATCAAAGGAATGCCCATCGAAACTCGTGGATAAACTTGGCCGCGTGTTGCGACATGAAGCTGTCGCGAGCCCAAGAATATGGCCGAAAGTTCGGATTTAAGCGTGCTTACGATCACGTGGAGACGATGCTTCAGCAGGAAAAACCAGATGCGGTTTTTCTGGTTATTCCGCCACAACTGACCGCGACAGTGGCGGCGGAGATTATAAAGGGCCGATTTCCTCTCTTTTTGGAAAAACCGCCGGGACTTGATTCGCAGGAGTTGAACCAACTGATTACCTTGGCGGAACAGACGGATACTTTGACTCAGGTTGGCTTCAACCGGCGTTACATGCCACTGATTCAAGCGGGTAAAGAGGTTATCAGAGAAAAATTCAGTTCCATATTCCAAGTCGATTATCAGTTAATCCGCTACAATCGGCACGACCCGGACTTTTCAGTGACGGCTATTCACGCGATCGATACTGCCCACTATCTTGCGGGAAGTTCCTATCGACATGTCGAACTGGATTATCACAAGGTGGTCGACGCCTGTGGCTGTGCTACAAATGTTACCCTGCGAGCGGAATGTGTTAGCGGCGCTCAGATTCGGCTGAACATCCAACCTGTGGCTGGGCACATCTCAGAGACGGTGGCGGTTCATGGAAACGGACAAACCTTGGTGCTGAATTTGGGAGGGGCTGAACAAAACGAGCCCGGTCAGCTTTTCTACTATGAAAGGGATAAACTCAAAGATCATCGGATCGATGCAAGTACCAGTATAGAGGAGAAGCAAGGGGTTACAAACGAACTCGAGGCCTTTTGCTGTGCTGTTCATTCTCACGCCAAAACTTCTCCATGCCTGGCGGAATGTGTACAACAAGTGGCCCTTATGACGGCAATTCGCCGTCAGGTATCTTCGGTTCGATTTTGACCATGGGCACAACCAGGTTCACGCAAAGCTCCATGATTAGGCCTTCCTCTTTGTGCGAAGAACGCCTCCGCACAATTTTGCTCCTGCGGACAGATTCCCTCTGCACCCTCTGTAGGCAAGAAAACCAAGTGCGGCGTGGAGGTTCAAATCCATGGTTGATGCTTGATGCGCGGGAGCGGGTCCGGTAGCGTGCTTACTCCAAGGCACGCTACCAATGAAGCTCTCTAGACGCTCCCACTACGCACTGCGGGCGCTTGTCGATCTGGGGATCGCCCAGGCTTTGGGGCATCCGCTTGTACGCATTGGCGATCTGGCGGAAAAAGAAGCACTCCCCCTCAAGTTCCTGGAGCAGATATTTCTCCAGCTCAAACAAGCCGGTTTCCTGGACAGCAAACGGGGCAGCCAGGGCGGTTACTTTTTGGCGCTGCCTGCCGAGGAAATCCGCATGGGGGACGTTCTGCGCCTCCTGGACGGCCCGCTTGCGCCCATTCCGTGTGTGAGCCGCAGCGCCTATCTCCCCTGCTCCTGCCCGGACGAAGCCTCGTGCGGTGTCCACGCGCTGATGTTGGAAGTTTCCAGGGCCATTGCCGGAGTTCTGGACCGGGTTACCCTGGCCGACACGGTGAAGAAATCCCTTCGCAAAATTCGTCGCAACAAAACGACGGTTCCTTTTGTCAAAATGGTGTTGCGCCGGTCGCCGCTAAAGCGTAAACCGGCCCCGAAAAGAGCTGTTCCAAAGCGCAGCGTCAAAAAACGCAGCGTCGGCAAGACGGCAGGCGGCGTAAGAAAGCGAAAAAAGCCCGGCTCAACCTCCAAGCAAATCCGTTGACGCAAGTGAACCGATGAAAACGCGAATCTTCTTACTGGCGATGGCTCTTGTGTTGGGAATGCAGGCTTCGGCGCGGGCCGAGACCGTTATCCGGTTTGGGCATTTCCCGAACGTCACCCATGTGCAGGCGCTGGTGGCCCACCATCTTTCGCGCCAGGGCAAGGGATGGTTTGAGGAGCGCCTCGGGCCCGGGGTGCGCATTGATTGGTATCTCTACAACGCGGGGCCGAGCGCGATGGAGGCCGTCTTTGCCAACGGGATCGACGTGACCTACGTGGGGCCCAGCCCGGCGATCAACGCCTTCGCCAAGTCCAATGGAGCCGAGGTGCGCATTGTCTCCGGCGCGGCCAACGGCGGCGCGGCGCTGGTTGTTCAGCCCGACTCCGGGATCAAGACGGGGGCGGACTTCCGCGGCAAGCGGATCGGCACCCCGCAGCTCGGTAATACCCAGGATGTGGCGTGCCGCGCGTGGCTCTCCGCACAGGGGCTCAAGGTGACGCAGACGGGCGGCGACGCCCTGGTGATCCCCACGCCAAACCCCGACCAGCTCTCCCTCTTCCTGCAAAAGAAGCTCGATGCCGTCTGGACCGTGGAGCCGTGGGTTTCGCGGCTGGAGCGCGATGCGAAGGGCGTGGTTTTCCTGGAAGAGAAGGACTCCGTGACGACGGTGCTGGTTTCCAGCGTAAAATTCCGCAGTGAACAGGAAGTGCTTCTGCGCAAGCTCGTGGCGGCGCACAAGGAGCTGACGGAGTGGATCGTGGCCCACCCGGACGAAGCGCAGGCGATGGTGGTGGAGGAGCTTTCCGCCGAGACGAGATCGCGCATCGCGCCGGAGCTGATTGCCTCGGCCTGGAAACGGATTGAGCTGACCAACAACGTCTCCCTGCCGAGCTTGCAGACCTACGTGGTGAATGCGCAGAGCGCCGGTTTTCTGCACAAGATGCCCGATTTAAAGATGCTGGTGGAGACGCCCTGAGCCGTCCGCTTTCGCCACCTAAAAATGCCCGCACTCATGTCTGTTCAGGAAGAACTCCAATCCGCCACCCCGGCCAAGCTGCTCATCAACCGGGTGACGAAGGATTTCCCCACGCGCGGAGGGACGATACGCGCGCTGGAGGAGATCACACTGCAAATCAACGAGGGGGATTTCGTCTGCCTGGTGGGGCCGAGCGGCTGCGGCAAGTCGACGCTGCTGAGCATCATCGCCGGGCTTGAAAAGCCGGATGCTGGAGAGACGCTGATGGACGGCAAGCCGGTGACGCAGCCGGGCCGCGACCGGATGGTGATGTTCCAGGAGTCGGCCCTTTTCCCGTGGCTGGACGTGCTGGACAACGTCCTCTTCGGGTTGCGATTCAAGCCCAACCTGACCGCCAAGGACCGCCGGGAGGTGGCTCAATTTTATTTGCGCCTGGTGGGGCTCGAGGAATTTGCGCATGCCAACGTACACGAGCTTTCAGGCGGCATGAAGCAGCGGGCCGCGCTGGCCCGCTCGCTGGCGCCCAACCCGCGTGTACTGCTGATGGATGAACCGTTCGCGGCGCTCGACGCCCTCACGCGGGATCAGCTTTACGGCGATATCCAGCGGATCTGGGCCGACCGCAAGAAAACCATCGTGTTTGTGACCCACAACGTCCGTGAAGCCGTCTGCCTGGGCAACCGGGTCGTGCTGTTCTCGCCGCATCCGGGCCGCGTGCGCGAGGAATTTGCCATTGATCTGCCGCACCCGCGCGACATCAACTCCGTGGAACTCGCCGGGCATGCCAGCCGCATCACGCGGGCGTTGCGCGGGTATGTCGACGCACCGGGAACCGAACTGGGAGCCGAATGAAACGCCTGCTTTCCTCCATCCTCTTCTTTGTCGCGCTTTTGCTGGCGTGGCATTTTGTCGCGCGTTACGGCGGGTATTCTCCCGTATTATTGCCCGATCCGCTCTCCGTTGGCGAGTATCTCTGGGCGGCGCTGGGCGATGGCTTTCTTTTTCAGGCAACGGTGGTCACGCTCCGGCGGCTGGTGACGGGGTATCTGATTGGCGTCGCCCTCGGCATCCCCACCGGGTTGCTGACCGCCCGTTTCCAGTTGGCGGAGGACACCGTGGGGGTGCTCGCCCTGGGGTTGCAGACGCTGCCGAGCGTCTGCTGGGTGCCGCTGGCGTTGCTGTGGTTTGGGCAGACGGAAGGAGCCATGCTCTTTGTGGTGGTGATGGGCTCGCTTTGGTCGATCATCATCTCCACCGACAACGGCGTGCGCCACGTGCCGCCCATTTACGCGCGCGCGGCCCGGACGATGGGAGCCAAACAATTCTATACGTGGACGCGGGTGATCCTGCCCGCCTCGCTGCCCTTCGTGGTCAGCGGGATGAAGCAAGGGTGGGCGTTTGCCTGGCGCTCGCTGATGGCGGCGGAAATTCTCGTCACGATCCTGACGGGGTTCGGCCTGGGGCAGCTTCTGGAGTACGGGCGCGACCTGCACGCCATGGATCAGGTCATCGGCGTGATGCTGGCCATCGTCGCGATTGGGCTGCTGGTGGATAAGCTCCTCTTCTCTCCGGTGGAACGCCTCTTGCACCGCCGTTGGGGGACAAGCCGCGCATAGAGCGGGGCATAGAACCGCGAAGACACAACCATTTTTTTCCAATGCTCCGAAGGCCCGATGAGGGGATCGCTTCCTCTCACGGCTTTATGAACAAAACAAACGGAGTGTTGGGAGCGGTGTTCGGGGCGGCGATGCTGGGGCTGGCAGGTTGCCAAAGCTGTTGCACGCCGCCGGTGAGGGAATGTGTGGAACCGGTGGGGGAGAAGGAAATATGCCCTCCCGTGCAGGCCGTCGGGTGCCCGTCCACGGTGACGACGGTGATTCAGCGCAAAGGAGTGGCCTGCCCGGCGCTGCCGCCGGTGGCGGAGATTACCGTGGTGCGCAATAAGTGCGAGCGCGCCAAGATGGTCTTTGTCGCGGTTCGTCCGAGCGATGACCGTTGCTTTGACGTGGAAAACCACGATTACGAGCGGCCATGGCCGTGGGGCCCTTACCGTATGGGGAATTGCTACTAGCAAGAACCGGCAAGACAGCCTCTGAATATCCCCAAAAAAGACCGGGGCCCTTGCGAGCCCCGGTCTGTAGAATCGTGCTAAAGTGTTTAAACCTTAGAACGTGAAACGAACGCCCGCGCGGGTCGTGTCTTCGTTATTGCTGCTGCCCATCGTGAAGCCGTAACGCCAGTCGGCGAACACGCCGAAACGAGGGGTCAGACGGACTTCCATACCAGCGCCCACGTTGGCGAGAGAGGTCTCTTTGCCATCCCACACTTCGCTGCCGCCCACGAATACGTAGGGGGCCACGTGAAGCCCGCGGGCTTCGATGGGGAGACGGGCGATCAAGCTGCCGGAAACGTCATGCAACACGGCGTTGCTGGGGCCGCCTTCGAACCAGTTGCCTTCCGCGCCCACACCGAAGTAGCGGGTGAAGAAGTAATTGAGGCCGAGGCCGCCGCCGCTGCGGTCGTTGAAGTAATGGTCGCCCCCGCGGACGCCATCATTGAAGGAATAAAAGAGGTCCAACTGGAGCTCTTTGTCCTTGAAGTACGACGCGTCTTGCGTGACGCACTGTTTGGATTCCTTGGACGATACGGCGGTGCCGGCAAACGAGGTGCCAGCGATCGCCAATACGGCCAGGACGGATGCGATGATTTTTTTGGTCATGGTGTGGTTTGTTGTGGTTTGTGGTAACGGAAACCCCGGGAGACCCTTGCCTCTCGGAGAGGGGTAGTGAAACAGCCATCAAAAAATGGTTGGAGTATTTCCCTTCCCCTTAAGCGCCGATTATGCGCTCCCTGATTGTCTATTCCAAGAAATACTTGGAATGACCTAGTGGATACCCCTTGTCAGCTACCCGGTAACCAACCCAGAGAGGATGTTGATGCACAGGGCGAGGATGATGGTGTTGAACGCGAAGGAGAGCAACCCATGCAGGAGGGCGAGCCCCCGCAGGCCCCGCCCGGTGATCTGGACGTCGGATACCTGGCACGTCATCCCGATGACAAACGAGAAGTAGGCAAAGTCGAGGTAGTCGGGCATCGGCTCGTGGGGGAAGAGCAGGCCGCCCGCGTTTCTGGAGGTGGCAGAGGCGGTGGCCCGGCCTTCGCGGTAGTAGGCGTGGGCGTAGTGCAGGGCAAAGAGGGTGTGGATGAGGCTCCAGGAGCCGATGATGGTGCCCAGGCCCAGGGAGATCCTCGCCAGGAGAGGCTCCCCCTGGTGCTGGTGTGCAGTGCCCAGGAAATAGCCCACGGCAAAGAGGCTCGCAATGGCGGTTGCCAGAACGAAGAGGAAGATCGTCACGCGGCTGGAATCCTGCAATTTCGCCGTTTTGAGCGAATCCGAGGCTTTGCCCGTGAGGATGCGCGCCCAGGCCAGCACCAGAACGGTTGCCGCAAAGGCGTTCCAGGTGAGGACCATGTGCAGCGCGAGGTGAACCCGCCCCTGCGTTGCGAGCGCCGTGATCACCGCCGCCGCCGTGGCGAGGAAGAACCGGTGGTGCGCGTCGCAAGTGCTGATCCGGCGGAGGAGGGGATTCATTTTTCCCGTTCCAGTTTTTGCTGCACCGCTGCCAGTTCAGCCTTTTTCGCGGTGTCCATTTTGGGAAATGCGACATCGAGCGACTGGAGGGTATCAATGAGTACCTCCGCGACGGCGAGGCGCGTAAACCACTTGTTGTCCGCGGGGATCACATACCACGGGGCTTCCTTGGTGGCGGTGTGCCGGATCGTTGCCTCGTAAGCGTCCTGGTACTCATCCCAATGCTCGCGCTCGGCGGCGTCGGCCATGGAGAATTTCCAGTTCTTCGCGGGCTCCTCCAGGCGGCTTAAAAAACGCCGCTTTTGCTCCTCCTTGGAGAGGTGGAGAAAGAATTTACGGATGACCACGCCGTTGCGGCTGAGATATTGCTCGTAGGCGTTGATGTCTTCAAAACGCTCGCGCCAGAGATGCTTGGAGACGAGCGAGGGGGGGAGTTTTTCCCGGGCGAGTAGCTCGGGATGCACGCGCACGACAAGCGTCTCCTCGTAGTAACTGCGGTTGAAGATGCCGATGCGCCCGCGCTCGGGCAGGGCGCGGTTGGTGCGCCAGAGGAAATCGTGGTCCTGCTCCTCGGCGGAAGGGGCTTTGAAGGAGTGGACTTCGCACCCTTGCGGGTTGATGCCGCTCATGACGTGCTTGATGGTGCCGTCTTTGCCCGCCGCGTCCATGGCCTGGAAAATGAGGAGGACCGCCCATTTGTCCTGGGCGTAGAGTTTTTCCTGAAGGTGCTGGAGGGAAGCGATGCCCTTCTGGAGCAAGGCTTTTGCTGCCTCCTCGGATTTCAGCCCGCCGGTGTCCGCCGGGTCAATCTGCTTGAGCTTGAACCCTTTGCCACTGGTGATCCGGTAGGGGTGGAAGAGACTGCGAAGCCGTGCGGTGTGCATCACTAGGAGATGTTACCGCGACATCACTCCCAGGGCAACCGAATCCTAATCCCGCTCAACCTGGTCGGGCAATTCGTTGGTGCCGTCCGGGTTCGGCGGAAAATGTTCGGCCAGCAGCGCGGTGATCTCGCCGATGGCCGCCAGCGCGCCGTCCTCGAAGCGCCGTTGGCGAAACGCGGTCTCCATGCGACG
>Ga0118677_10001352_pt1 | contig 52225 bp, 51 predicted proteins | sample AliMusrvi5mmetaG_FD_86154 | JGI IMG/M metagenome (GOLD analysis project Ga0118677, IMG submission 86154) | reverse complement strand
CTATGACAATAAAAACATGCATTTACAGCCGCTTTAATAAATTTGCAAATATCGTATCTTCATATGATAATGGCCTTAAGTTAGCAACTTTTAAAAAATATCCAAATCGTGTTTTCTGATGCCGGAAAAATAATTGTACTGGCTGGCCTGATAACCGTTGCATGCGGCCTGCTCCTTATGGCCTGCGAAAGTGCTGCAGGAGGACGGTGGTTCAGCTGGCTGGGAAACCTTCCTCTTGATATCACGATAGAGAAAAGTAACTTCCGGTTTTATTTTCCATTAGGCTCATCAATAGCACTTTCAGTTCTGATGAGCGTCGTGCTTTTTCTTATCAACAAATTTATCCGCTAATCACTATACCCATGCCAGAAAAAGCAAAACCCGCGCTGCGCACAGTAACGGTAACAAGAACCACAAAAGAGACAGATATAACCGTTACCCTCTCTCTTGACGGAACAGGAGTAAGCTCGATTAATTCAGGAGTGGTATTTTTCGATCATATGCTGACGAATTTCACCAAACATTCAGGATTTGATCTTTCGCTGGCCTGCAAGGGCGATCTTGATGTGGATGACCATCATACCGTTGAAGACATTGCCATTGTTCTTGGCAAGGCCATTACTGATGCTCTTGGGGATAAACGCGGCATACAGCGCTATGGATGGTCCATCATCCCCATGGATGAGGCTCTGGCCCGCTGTGCGGTTGATCTTGGGGGAAGGAGCTTCTGCGTTTTTGACGCAAAATTCAAACGGGCGGTCATCAGAGGCTTTTCGACTGAGATGGTGAAGCACTTTTTTGTTTCACTTTCGGAAAGCATGAAAGCCAATATCCACCTGTCGATCATTGAGGGAGAGAATACGCACCACAAAATTGAGGCTCTCTTCAAGTCTTTTGCGTATGCGATGAAAGCAGCGGTTGCGGTTACCGGGTCGGGGATCCCATCAACCAAGGGAAAGCTTTAAGCTTTCCCTTGCCGGGGGTTGAGCGGCTATTACTTAGCGTAGGCTATTGAGCGTTTTTCGCGAACAATAGAGACTTTGATCTGACCGGGATACTGCGCTTCAGATTCGATTTTGTGGGCAATATCATGGGCAAGAACATCTGCCTGTGAATCACTGACATTATCGCCTTCGACAATAACCCTGATCTCCCTTCCGGCCTGCAGAGCATAGGTTTTCAGGACACCTGGAAATCCCTTGGCAATTTCCTCGAGACTCTCAAGACGCTTCACATTGCCATCAGAGGTTACTGCGCCACGGGCACCCGGCCTGGAGAGCGAAATAACATTGGCTGCATCAATAAGATCTGCAATTGGAGTCTCTTTGCCCACATCACCATGATGAGCTGCAATCGCATTGAGCACCACAGAAGATTCGTTGAATTTTTTCATAAAGGTCATGCCGGTGATTGCATGAGGTTCGTCACTTTCAGGCAGGACAAGACCGATATCGTGGAGAAGACCGGCACGTTTGGCAAGACGGGCATCAAGCTTGAGTTCGGCCGCCATAAGTCCGGCAAGCATCGCAACCTCACGACTGTGCTGCAGAAGGTTCTGACCGTAGACGGTGTAGAATTTCATTTTACCGATAAGAGAGATAACCTCGGAAGGCATATCGGGAATCTGCAATGAGGAGAGCGCTTCTTCTCCTGCACTGATAATAACATCGTCAATCTCCTTTTTGGCATCTTCATAGGCTTTTTCAATAGCAACCGGATGAATGATTCCGTCAACAAGAAGTTTCTGGAGGGTAAGCTTGGCTAGCTCACGGCGCAGAGGATCAAAGCAGGAAAGAATAACAACCTCAGGTGTGTCGTCAACAATGATATCGACACCGGTCGCGTTTTCAAAGGCTTTAATATTACGCCCTTCACGTCCGATAATACGACCTTTGAGTTCATCACTCTGGATATGAACTACTGAGAGAGCGTTTTCGGTGGCCTGCTCGAATGAGATTCGCTGGATGGCGGTCAAAAGCGTTTTTTCGGCAAGGCGGCTGGCCTTAAGCTCAGCTTCTTCGTGAATCTGATGAATTGTTTCAGTCGCTTCCTCACGAGCTTTTGCCACCATATTATCAATCAGCATCTGCCTGGCATCCTCGGCCTGCAGGTTACTGATGCTTTCAAGGCGCTGGTTCTGCTCTATAATCGTGCGGTCAAGCTCTTCAGCCCTGTGGGTGACCAGTTCTGTGGTCTGTTCGATTTCCTTACGCTGATCCTGCAGTTTACGTTCGAGATCGCGGATACCATCACTCTGTTTTTTAAGCTGAGCTTCCTTTTGCTGAGTCTGCTTCTGAAGCTGGTTGTACTTGTTGTTTTTGATAACAACTTCCTGATCAAACTCCCTGCGCTTCTTTTTCCACTCCTGATTGACTTCGCTGACTTTCAGTTCCTTGTATTCGTTAGCCTCTTTTTGTGCTTCCTGTACTATCTGCACCGCACGTTCTTCGGCTTCAAGCACTTTGGTGGTTCCAAGCCTTTCGAGAAAAAAACGTCCTACAAAAAAACCTACGCCAAAAAAAACTACCGAAGCAAAAACAATTAAAAACAGGTTTATAACTATTCCCATTAAACTACCTCCATTTTCATGCGTCTTATTGTTGAAACAAGAAGCACCATTTTAAACAAAAAAAATCCGCACCATGTTTTGAGGTGTGTAAGATCAAGAACCCGTTGTACACGGTGGGTGCCTCCTTCAGATTTTTTGCTTCCAAGGGAGCAGTGCTGCCACTGCTCTTGAATACTGAACGCATAGGATCAGTAATTCAACAAGGCCTGCAATCAAAAAGAAGAGTCTGGCTCCCTATTCTTTATTGTTAGTTCTTTTACTTACAATACACCTCAATTAGCTGGTGCGGATATTTCTTCTCTTTTAATGTAACGGTTTACTGCAGATTTTGCCCTATTAAAACATTGAGCCTGGCAAGGTTCTGCTTTAACGACGCCATTTCTTCTTCAAGTTCGATTTTTTTTTCTGCAAACGAAATTGCTGCTAGAACTGCCAGCTTCGCGGACTCGAATGTTGGCGCTTTTTCGGCAAAAAGCCTCATCACTCCATCAACATCCTTAGCTGCTTTTTCAGTCAGTTCCCGTCTCTCGACCCTTAAAGGATAACTGTCGCCATAAACATTTACATCAATTTTTTCCATCTCATTACGTTACAAGGTCTGATTGTTTCTGAGCTCCATTTCTATTTTCTGCAAAATCATGACCAACTTGTGTTTCACCTGCATCTGTTCTGCATAGGTAAACACGCCTTCGGGACTTCCGCCTGCTTCCATGACCGTTGAACCGACACTTCCGGGCAGCTTACATGACCTCAAGATATTTTGCAGACTTGACAGTTCAGATCGCAATACATCATTCTCTTTCCGGCACTCGTTCAACCGGGCAATGAGGAGCTCAATATTTTCCTCAAGAAGGTTGGCATCAACCTTGATGTTCTGCCCATCGAAATCTTGCATAGAACAAAGAGTATCAGACTTGTCGAATTACCGCACCAAGCTTACTCGCGGCATTGCTGCCGACTTTAGAAAGAATATCGCTGATTCTTTCGTCCTGCAATGTTCCCGTATAATCAGCAATTTCGAGTGAGAGTGCAACACTGCGCTCTCCCCCATCTTTTTTGGTGCGCTCGAAAAGATCAAACACACTCACATCCCTGATTAAAGCGTCACTTGAACGGACAAGTTCCACAAGTGACTGAACGGTAACTGATGGCGGCAGAACAAGCGATAAATCCCTCTGAACAACAGGAAATCTGGACGGTGGAACATAGGTAACATCCGGATTATAAGAGGATTCCAGAACTGCCGCATCAATTTCAGCAACAAAAACGTCCTGGCCTATATCAAAAACATCCAAAAGGTCGGCATCGACCTGCTGAACCACCCCCACTCTCTTGGAGCGGGTCTTTCCTTTTTCTGTCAGTTGAAGATCAACAGTGACAGTTTTTTCATTATAAATATTCACCGCTGATTTATCAAGCAAATTCAGCTTCTCCAAAAGCATCTCTACAGCGCCCATAACATCGTAAAAATCAGCCTTTTCCGGGGGCAGGTTCCATACTCGGGGAAAACGGCTGCCCGTCATGGCGATAACGAGATACTCCTCTTCCTGGAAGCCATCAAGCTGCGACTGACCAACTCCTGCACCCTCTGGAACTGTCCGGAACCCCCTTGCTACCTCAAAGAACTTTAAATCCCTGTTACCGTGGCGGATATTATGGCTGATAACCTTGAGAAAGCCCGGGATAAGAGCTGGCCGAAGAACCTCAAGACCTTCACTGATAGGGTTAAGAACACTGACAAGCCGGTCACTGAACAACCCGGCCTCCTCTCTTTTGATCAGAGGGTTGGTAAGAATTTCCCTGAAATTCAAACCGACCATAATGGAACGGAGGAAATCGGGGAAAAACTCCGGAAACTTGCGCGACTCAGGGTAGGTTGTAGCCATCTCTGGGGATGGCTGAATATTGTCGTAGCCATAGAGTCGGGCAATCTCTTCAACCAGATCTATTTCTTCTGTAACATCAACCCTGAATGACGGAACAATAAAGGTTATCGACTTCTCATCAGTTGCGTGAAGAGAAAAACCGATTCGCTGGAGCATAGCAGCCATATCGGCGGCGCTTATGGAACTGCCGAGGAGGGTGTTTACCCTGTCAGGTCTCACAACTAGCTTACGCAAATCAGCACAGACACTACCCCACTCGCGGGTATCATCAACAGTTCCTCCTGCAAGCTCAAGAATAAGAGCTACCGCACATTCAGCTGCACGTTTGACGTTTCCCGGATCAATCCCTCTCTCAAACCGGTAAGAGGAATCAGACGAAATTCCAGCTTTTTTGGCTGATTTTCGGATCATGGATGGATCGAAATATGCAGCTTCAAGTAGAATATCAGTTGTGGTATCGCTGACTGCTGAATCAAGACCGCCCATGACACCGGCAAGAGCTGCAGGTTTTTCGCTGTCACAGATAACCGGCATTCCAGGTTCAATATGGCATACCTGCTGATTGATTGTCGTAAACTCTCCACGCATATCACTTCGAACAACGACCCGCTCTCCGGAAAGCCTGCCCAGATCGAAGGCATGGAGTGGCTGACCAAGCGCATGAAGAATATAGTTGGTGATATCAACGATATTGTTCTTCGGCCTCAGATCAATACTTTCAAGCTTCCGGCAAAGCCACTCGGGTGAAGGGGCAACTTTTATACCTCGTATGACCACACCGATATAATAGGGGCAGGCCTCGGCATCCTTAACATCAACCAGGGGACTGGTTGTTGAAAATGAGACCGGCGTATGCCTGGGATAGTGTATTTTTTCAGGTTCTGCAAGTTCTCTGGCAACACCAAGATGGGAGAGAACATCGGGACGGTTGGGTGTCACTGCAATGTCGAGCTGAACATCACCCTGAAGATATCGGGCAAATGGTTCTCCGATGGTGCATGTTGGTTCGAGCTCCATGACGCCTGAGTGGTCGCCGGATAATCCAAGCTCATCGGCTGCGCAAATCATACCGAAAGAGCGTTCGCCACGTATTTTTGATGCTTTTATGGTGATGGTCTGACCATCAGGGAACTGAAGCTTCGCTTTTTCTGTCGCAACAGGAACAAGCATTCCCGTTTTGACATTCGGTGCGCCACAGACAATCTGAAGAGGTTCGACACCACCAACATTGACCTTGCAAATTGTCAATCTTTCGGCATTGGGATGAGGCTGAACATCTTCGATCCGGCCGACAACGACGAGATCATCAGGAAGAGTGCGTTCACGTACCTCCTCCACTTCAAGCCCGAGAAAGGTCAGCTTTTCGACAAGTGATGGGGTACTGGAGGAAAAGGCGGGAAGAAAATCTTTGAGCCAGTTGACAGATATTTTCATAAGACGCGGGAAAATATGCGTTCATAAATTAAAAAAGCCCTGAGCCGGCAACGAACAGAGCTTTACAGTGTAAAGAGTGACCCCAACGGGATTCGAACCCGTCCCGCCACCTTGAAAGGGTGGTGACCTAACCGCTAGTCGATGGGGCCAAAAAACATGGGTGAATGAGGGGACTCGAACCCCCGGCCTCCAGGGCCACAACCTGGCGCTCTAACCAACTGAGCTACAATCACCATGGAAAAACTACGGACTTCCATTTGTGCGCCCGACTGGACTCGAACCAGTAACCCTCAGCTTAGAAGGCTGATGCTCTATCCATTGAGCTACGGGCACAGCATCAATCATCAGAACTTCTCCACTTTCTGTCGGGGTGCCGAGACTCGAACTCGGGGCCTCCTGGTCCCAAACCAGGCACGCTACCAACTGCGCCACACCCCGTCCTGCTATAACAGTAGAAGGCTCCTAATATACCACAAGAACAATAACTACCAAAAAATAATTTCAGAAAACACTACCTAAGCTATCTGAGCTTAAACGCTTTCATAAAAACGGGATAGAAGAAGTAATCCAGGGAAATATGAATCATTGAAACTATAAAATTCATCCACAAACGGTTACCTGCAAAGAGAGAATCATCGATGGCTGAGGAAAAAGTCACCAATGATCTGCCTCAGCTCTGCATGACAGACCATCTCGATGGCCTCAGCCGGAGTGACAAGCTTCCGCCTGCGATCGTGCATTTCATCCCATTCATCAAGCATGGTTTCAATGAAAAGCGGATAAACCAGAACCGAAAATGACTTGCCGAACTTGCGGTACCGGTACTTTCCGGCTTCTTTATGGTGCACAACCCCTATCAATCCGGCTTCTTCATAAGCCTCTTTTGCGGCTGATTCTGCGGGCGACAACCCTTTTTCGACATATCCCTTGGGAATAATCCAGCGTTCACTCTTTCTGGATGTAATAAGCACCAGCCTGTTATCGAGAACGGGAATAACACCTGATTGCTTAAACACTCCTTTGAACCTTCCTGCCATAAGGGATCTATTTATTATACTTCTGAAATTTGATGTAGATCAGGAAGCAGTATCTCTTGTTACGTAATAGTATCAGTTGACGAATATGCCTGACATGAACTTAAAATACAACTGATTTTGTTATTTAAAATTACTCGAAGGGGCAATTGGTCTCTTTAGTTTGATAACTCTTTTTTGTAACATTAAAAGGAGAGACAATAAGGGGTTGGTGTCACAACAAAAACCATTGGGAAAACATGAAAGCAATCATTCCTGTTGCCGGGGTGGGTAGTCGTTTGCGCCCGCACACTCTTTCGAATCCTAAAGTATTGCTGAACGTTGCCGGCAAGCCCATTATCGGCCATATTATGGACAAGCTGATTGCTTCGGGAATCGATGAAGCCATCGTCATCGTCGGTTATATGGGAGATATGATTGAAAAGTGGCTTCTGCAGCACTATTCAATCAAATTCACCTTTGTCACTCAAAAGGAGCTGCTGGGACTGGCTCATGCCATCTGGATGTGCAAACCTTACGTCACTGAGGACGAGCCTTTGTTTATTATTCTGGGCGACACCATTTTTGATGTTGATCTTGATACTGTTTTGAAAAGCCCTGTTTCTACCCTGGGAGTAAAAGAGGTTGAGGACCCGAGGAGGTTTGGAGTTGCTGTAACCCGTGATGATAAAATTCTTAAACTTGTTGAGAAACCTGATACTCCTGTCAGCAATCTTGCCATTGTGGGACTTTATTTTCTAAAACAGGCAGGATCGCTTTTTAAAAGTATCGATTACCTCATTGATAAGGAGATAAAGACAAAAGGAGAATACCAGCTCACCGATGCCCTGCAGCACATGATAGAACTGGGAGAGACATTCACCACATTCAATGTTCAGGGCTGGTACGACTGCGGTAAATCGGAAACATTGCTTTCTACCAATGAAATCCTTCTTAAAGACAACAGCTCGACAAAAAAATATCCAGGAAGTATTATCAATAACCCAGTCTTTATTGCGGACAGTGCTACTCTTGAAAACGCCATTATAGGCCCTAATACAACTATAGGAGAACATGCGGTCATTTCGAGTTCCATTATCAAGGATTCCATTATCGGTAATGATGCGCAGGTTGAGCATATCATACTAGAACAATCAATCGTCGGGAACAATGCCTCCATAACAGGAACACACCGCAAAATAAATATCGGCGATTTCTCGGAAATACGATTAGGATAAGAGATTTTTTTGCATAGAAGGAGACGATTGCTTACATTTTACCTGTATTTTTTGGCATCCCCATTACCTATGGACACGGTGCCGCAAGCTGTAAAGAGGGTTACGCCCTGAGCTTGTCGGAAGCTTTTCCGTGTCCAGTCGATTCCCCGTGAAATCCTCACACTGAAAAGCTCTCGATCAATACAGATTTTTTCTGTTGTAGTTAACTGTATTCGTTAAATCAAAACCTTATTGAAATATGTCACAGAAAAGGTATTTCTTTACCTCAGAATCCGTATCAGAAGGGCATCCAGACAAGGTTGCCGATCAGATTTCCGACGCTGTCCTTGATGATTTGCTTCGTCAGGACCCCAGTTCACGCGTTGCTTGTGAAACTTTTGTTACAACCGGCCAGGTCATAGTTGGCGGTGAAGTTACAACAAAAGGTGTTGCTGATATCCAGACAATAGCCCGTAAGGTGGTCACTGAAATTGGCTACACTAAAGGCGAATACATGTTTGAAGCTAATTCATGCGGCGTTCTTTCAGCTCTCCACAGCCAGTCACCCGATATTAACCGTGGTGTTGACCGCAAGGAAGAGATTGCTGACGAGTTTGACCGCGTTGGTGCCGGTGATCAGGGTATGATGTTCGGCTATGCCTGCACGGAAACTCCTGAGCTGATGCCAGCTGCCATTCAGCTTGCACAGCAGCTTGTAAAAAAACTTGCTGAGGTACGCAAAGCCGGAACAGCAGTAACCTATCTTCGTCCTGATGCAAAAAGCCAGGTGACTCTTGAGTACGAAAACGATGTGGTCAAGCGTGTTGATGCGGTTGTTGTTTCGACCCAGCATGATCCGGAACCGGAAGGCGTGAGCGAAGCTGCATGGCAGGAAGTCATCAAAGGCGATATCATCAAGCATGTCATCAATGTGGTTATTCCTGCCAACCTGATCGACGAAAAGACAAAACTTCACATCAATCCTACAGGTCGCTTTGTTATTGGCGGACCACATGGCGATACCGGCCTTACAGGTCGCAAGATCATTGTTGACACTTACGGTGGTGCAGCTCCTCATGGCGGCGGCGCATTCAGCGGCAAAGATCCTTCGAAGGTTGACCGCAGTGCTGCTTATGCTGCCCGTCACGTTGCAAAGAACATAGTTGCTGCCGGACTTGCAGACAAATGCACGGTTCAGGTTTCCTATGCGATAGGTGTTGCCCGCCCTGTATCGATTTATATCAATACACACGATACGGCCAAGCATGGATTGAGTGATGCCCAGATCCAGGAAAAAGCGGAAGTGATTTTTGATCTCCGTCCTGCAGCTATCATCAAACGGTTCAGCCTGGACAAACCTCAGGGCTGGAAGTATCAGGATACTGCGGCCTATGGTCATTTCGGCCGCGATATCTTCCCATGGGAAAAAACTGAAAAGGTTGCAGAGCTGAAAAAAGCCCTCAATCTGGCCTGAACAATATCAACCTATTAAATTACAAATAACGATATGACAGTTGCCGAGGTGCTTGATTATAAAGTAGCGGATATCTCTCTTGCTGAATTTGGACGCAAGGAAATTGAGATCGCTGAAAAAGAAATGCCTGGCCTTATGGCTACGAGACGGAAATATGCCGGCAAGTTCCCGCTGAAGGGTGCACGTATTTCCGGATCACTCCACATGACAATCCAGACTGCCGTGCTCATTGAGACACTGGTGGATCTTGGGGCTGAGGTTCGGTGGGCAAGCTGTAACATCTTTTCCACACAGGACCATGCTGCTGCTGCAATCGCAAAATCCGGTGTTCCGGTTTTTGCGTGGAAGGGCGAAACCCTTGAGGAGTACTGGTGGTGTACACGCCAGATCCTTGAGTTTGAAGGCGGAAAAGGACCGAACCTTATTGTCGATGATGGAGGAGATGCAACCCTTTTGATCATACTGGGTTACAAAATTGAAAACAACCCGGAACTGCTTGAAAAAACTCCGGGCAATGCTGAAGAGAAAGCTCTCTACCAGCAGCTCAGGGAGGTCTTTGAAGAAGACAAGCAGCGCTGGCACAAGGTTGCTGGGGAAATGAAGGGTGTTTCGGAAGAGACAACTACCGGTGTTCATCGCCTCTATCAGATGCTGGAGAAAGGTGAACTTCTTTTCCCTGCCATCAACGTGAATGACTCTGTCACCAAATCAAAGTTTGACAATCTCTACGGATGCCGTGAATCACTTGCTGACGGCATCAAGCGGGCAACTGATGTCATGGTTGCCGGTAAAGTGGTTGTTGTGCTTGGTTATGGCGATGTCGGCAAAGGCTCTGCCAGGTCGATGCGCGCATACGGTGCACGAGTGATCGTTACGGAAATTGATCCAATCTGCGCTTTGCAGGCTGCCATGGAAGGCTACGAAGTTGCTACCATGGATGAGGCTGTCAAGGAGGGAAATATTTTTGTTACCACAACCGGCAACAAAGATGTTATTACCCTTGAGCACATGAAGCAGATGAAGGACGAAGCGATTGTCTGCAATATCGGTCACTTTGATAATGAGATTCAGGTTGAACAGCTCTACGCCTATGCTGGAGCAAAACGACTGAACATCAAACCTCAGGTGGATAAATACACTTTTGAAAACGGTAATTCCATCTATCTTCTGGCTGAGGGACGCCTTGTCAACCTTGGATGCGCCACAGGCCACCCTTCGTTTGTCATGAGCAACTCCTTTACCAACCAGACGCTTGCCCAGATCGAACTATGGACCAAGCAGTATGAGATCGGTGTGTACCGGCTGCCGAAAGAGCTCGATGAAGAGGTTGCAAGACTTCACCTTGAGCAACTTGGTGTAAAACTCACCAGACTGACCAAAGAGCAGTCTGAATACATCGGTATTCCTCTCGATGGACCCTACAAGCCGGAACATTACCGCTATTGATTGCGGATGTTTACTTACTGAATGCAAAAAAGGCAACCCCAAAGGTTGCCTTTTTTGTTTATTTTTTTTGCTGGGGCGGCAGGATTCGAACCTGCGGATGTCGGCTCCAAAGGCCGATGCCTTACCACTTGGCGACGCCCCATTACAATTAGTAACTTACCGGGCAGGATGTATCTTGCCGGTGCCGAATATACGCACAATATGATAAAATCACAACCGGTTACCAACAGGACTTAGTGGCTGGAGAGGTAAACGGGCATAGAGACGCTTGAAATGCTTTTTGGAGGGCAAATCAACATAGAGGCCAGCTTATTGATGAAGCAAGGCTTTAATCAGCTCAAACAGCTCGCTCTTGTTGATGGGTTTGGTAATATAGCCATCACATCCGGCTTTGTGGGCTTTTTCCTCCTCTTCTTTTGAGGTAAACGCTGTCTGGATAATGACGGGCAGGTTGGGATACAACTCTTTTATCAGCCTGGTTGCTTCGTATCCATTCATCAGAGGCATTTTAATGTCCATGAGCACGATATTGATCTCCGGGTGCTGCCGTACCATTGCTACTGCTTCCTCTCCATTAATCGCAAAGAGGATGTTGATGTTTGCGGCGGTCAAGTTCTTTTTAAGCAGCAAACTACTGATAACGTCATCTTCAGCAATAAGAATGCAGAGTGCGGAGAGCTGAGGAATGGGATGGGATGGTTCCTTCACTGCGCCCAGGATGACACGGGGGTGCTCAGGGTTATAGGGTAGTGTAAAATAGAATTCGCTTCCCCACCCTTCCCGGGATTCAACCCGAATGGTTCCGCCAAGCAGTTCAACATAAGCTTTTGAAATGCTCAACCCGAGACCTGAACCCTCCTGAGTGCGGGTTATGGTGTTGTCAACCTGATGAAAACGATCGAAAATCTTCTCTTTCATGTCAGGTGCAATACCAACGCCTGTATCGATAACATAAAATTCAAGGGCACCGCCTATTCTATTGTAACCGAAATCAATTTCTCCCTTGCTAGTGAATTTCAGGGCATTCTGAATAAGGTTTGTCAAAATCTGGATGAGCTTTCCACTGTCGGTTTCAACAATGCTTTCAACGTCTGGAAGCCCAGTCTTACAGTTTAACCGCAACCCTTTTTTTTCGATTTCAGGTTTGAAAAAGGCATAGAGATCACTCAGGAGTTCGTTTACCGGAGTTTCAATAACATGCAGCATGGTTTCACCGGCTTCAATACGCGAAATATTAATAAGGTTATTAATGAGATTCAGCATGCGCTCGCCGCTTTGCATTATCAGGTCAATATATTCAGCCTGTTCCTCTCCGGCCAAATGAGGTGATTTCAGGAGTTGTGCAAAACCGAGAATGCCATTCATCGGGGTACGTATTTCATGGCTGATATTAGCCAGAAATGCTGACTTCAGCCGGTCGCTCTCCTCTGCTTTTTGTTTGGCGGCAATCAATTCGGCGAACATTTTCTTCTGTTCAGAGATATCTACCTTGACGGCCACAAAATTAGTGATCACATTCTCTTTATTCCTTATGGCTGATATAACGGCCTGATCCCAGTATAGCTCACCGTTTTTCTTCTTGTTTTGCAGTTCTCCATGCCAGACATCGCCAGAAAGAATCGTCCGCCAAAGCTCTTCATAGACTGATTGAGGCATCAGGCCTGACTTAAGGATACGGGGGTTTTGACCTCTTGCCTCATCCGCAGAATATCCGGTAACCTCGGTAAACATCGGGTTGACGTATTCGATATTGCCCAGAGGATCAGTCATGACAACAATAGCGGGACTTTGTTCAACAGCAACACTCAATTTTCGAAGTTGATTCTCAGCTAGTTTGCGTGTAGAGATATCATCAAACATTGAGAGGACATAGCCTTTTTGAGGGCTGAAGAGTGAGACATCATACCAGTGGTTCTCTGTATCGATAAAGATTTCAAACTTATCAGGTATTCCTGTTTCAGCTACCCTTGCATATTTCTCAATAAACATAGGGCTTGACTTAGCCAGTCCTGGTCGAGCTTCCGTCATTCTCTTGCCTATAACATCCCTCAATCCTGTCAGTTTTGCATAACTTTCGTTAACCTCCTCATACACAAAATCAACATGGTTGTCTTCATCGGTAATCATCCTGTAGTAGGCGTACCCATGCTGCATATAGGAACTCAGGTTACGATGGAGAACATCTTTAGCCTGCCCGATTGTTGCCTGGCTTGAATTTTTATTGCCTCTTTTTTCTCTGGGATGGTTGTTTATTTTTCTGGTAATCATACTATTCACCTTCCTTAAAGTGATTTAAGAGGGTTAGAAAAAAATATCTTTGTTCTTTCTCTCTGTGTATGAAATTATAACCATACAATGCTCTTAGTAATTCATAAGAGAGCCATAAGCCGCCCTTATATGCTCTTGCTGTTACTCTCTTCAGGGAGACTTCATACATGGGGTTGCTGATACCGGGAGCGCTCTTGAGCTCAAGGCGTAAGTGCGGAATGAGGTACTGAACAGTAAATATCACGAGAAGAGGCCGCCAACAGCTTGCTGATAGGCACTCTAACACGTATCTTCCACTCAACCCCCTTGGAAAAGCACAACCTGTTTGAGCTGCATCGTTAAAGAGATTCGCTAAACGGACACCATGAGGTTTATGACAAAAATAAAAATCTGCGGAATAACCAGGCTTCAGGATGCTCTTGAAGCAAGTCGGGCTGGAGTCGACTGCCTTGGTTTTAATTTCAGCAGCATAAGCCCTCGAATGATTGATCCTGAAGTGGCAAAGAAGATCATCGAAAAGCTGCCGCCGTTTATACAGTGCGCCGGCATTTTCGTGGACCATTCACCCGCTGATATCAATGCCATCTGCCGCTTCTGCAAGCTGGATGTCGCGCAACTGCACAATGAACACTACAGCGCAAAAGATGCCCGATCCATTGCAAATGCGAAAGTAATAAAGGTCTATCGGCCTCAGGAAGACTTTGCTGTTGCAGAGGTGCTTGACTTCGCAAAAGAGAGCGGCATAACTACATTTCTGTTCGATGCCTACCAGGCGGAAATGCCGGGTGGGACGGGACAACGTATAAAGGTATCGCTTGCATCGCGCATCTTCAATGAGCTGGATAGCTCATGCTTTGGCATACTGGCTGGCGGGCTGAACAATTCAAACGTCGGCGATGCCATTCGAAATACACATCCATACGCTGTCGATACGGCGAGTGGCGTTGAAAGCGCTCCAGGGATCAAAGATTTCGTAAAAATAAAAACCTTTATCAATGCAGTACACGAAAGCCGAGAGTAAACTTCTCAGCAGGCATTTACCTGCCCGAAGATCAACTCCGAAGCAGTTTCGGGCAATTCGACCGTAATAAGGTGACCGCAATCTGGGACGCAGACATAGCTTCCTTTCCGGGCATACTCTTTCAGCTTTTTGGTATTTTCGCTGGTCATGATGGCATCACCCTCCCCTGCAACAAAAAGAATCGGTATATCGACAGCCTTGACCATATCCGGCACTGACTCGGTAATCTCAAAAGAAGTTATCTGACGGGTTGTCTGATCGATAGCCTCCGGCGCACAGAGCCCGAGACTTTTAAATCCGATAAGAATATCATGCAGCATGACCGTATTCTTAGCTAGAACAAGCCGTGCAAACATATAGGCTGGAAGCCACCATGTGAGCTTGCGTAACAGATTATTGAACACAAACGTTATGGTGCCGGTGGCAATTGCCTGAGTAAATGCACTGTTGGGCAGGTAGCCAAAATTAAAGAAGGTCATCGAACGGACCAGTTCGGGATGAACCCGGGCATAATCAAGAGCAACAAACGGGCCGAAAGAGAATGCCGCGATATGAAATTGTCCGAGACCGAGCTTGATGACAAGTTCATTGAGATCATGTGCAAAGAAATCAATATGGTAGTGGTTTTTTGGATCGCTGTCAGACCATCCATGGCCGCGCATATCATAGGCTATTGTTCGAATCCCACGGTCATTGAGATACTTGATGACATGATGCCACCACATCCACCAGCAATCCCAGCCATGAATCAGCAGCACTGTCCGGGCGGCATCTTTCGGACCGGAATCATGATAATGATGAACAATGCCATTCAGCTCAATAAAGCAGCTTTTTTCCATTAAGAAAAGCTCATAGGTTGCACGCTTTACAGCTGCGTTGTCCCCGGAGGCCTGAAGCTCAAGCAGTTCCTCGCGGTAACGAATAAATTTTTGTGTGGGAGGTGACTGGTGGTGTGCCATAACGCATATCGGGTGTGGGTGAAGAGAGATATGGTCTTATATTTTATAAATATACAAAATTATTGACCATGATAGGAAAATGAGGCAAGGATGCCCTTCTGAGTGAGAAAAACAAGGGAATGATGCTTATTTGAGGGGAACAGGAGTCGTGGTAAATATTTTTTCACATTCACGCCTTATGATTTCCTGCTGCTCGAGGATAAGTTCGGGTTCTACAGTAAAATGGTTAAGCAGGAGCGAAAAAATCTGAATGGATGTTTCAAATTTTTCTGTGACGACAACATCAGCTCCTGCCTTGTAAAGAGCTGCAACATCATCAAGAGTTCGCGCTCTTACAATAATGAAGGCTTTTTTGTTGATCTGGCGAATCTCCGCTATACTTTTGTCAATGGCGTTCGCATCTGAAATGCCAAGGACAACCGCACGGGCATGATCTATGCCTGCACGGAGAAGTGCTTTTTTATCAGTGCAGTCTCCGTAAAATATCGGCTCTCCTTTTTTTCTCATGGTTTTTACCATCACCCGGTCAATTTCAAGCACAGAGTATGAGATATTGGTTGCATGAAGCACAGCGGCGACATTCTGACCGTTGATACCAAAACCTATAATGGCAGCATGAATCTCCCCTGCACAAATAATGGTGCTGTCAGGGGGGCGCACCGGAAGAGCGGAAGAGTCCTTTGAGACGAGCGGAATAAAGCCGAGAGCCGGGGCCATCTGATCGGCAAATTTTGGCGCAAAGGCAATCATTGCGGGCGTAACAATCATGGTGACCACACTGATAGCCAGCATAGCCTGAAAAACCTCATGATTGATAAGGCTGTTCTTTAAACCGGTCTCTGCGAGAACGAAGGAGAACTCGCCGATCTGAGCGAGCGCCATACCTGCCATCATGCTGACCCTCGGTGAGTTGCCAAGAGAAAGGGAGACCGCGGCAACAATCAATCCCTTAACCAGGAGCACGACGAGAGCTATTGAAACAAAAAGCGGCAGATTAATCATTTTGACGTCGAGCAGAAGCCCTACGGATATAAAAAAGATGCTGCTGAAGGCTTCACGAAACGGATCGATGGTAACACTTATCTGATGACTTTCGTCCGTACTGGCGATAATCATACCGGCAACGAATGAACCCAGTGCTAGCGAGAGGCCGACAAGAGAGGTCAGATATGCCGCACCGAAACAAATGACAAGAGCCCCGATCACAAGAACCTCGCGGGCATGAAGAGAGGCAATAAGGCGAACCATTTTAGGCATGAGAAGCCTGAAACTGATAAATATGACGCCTGCAAAAAAGACGATGATGCCGATTTTTTGAGCAAGCAAAGCCAATGAGAGGGTCGCCTGGGGGTTTAATAGATTAATACCGATCAGCAGAGGGACAATCGCAATATCCTGAAAAATCAGAATCCCCAATGCAATTCGACCATACGGTAACGCCAGCTCATCGCGGTCGGCAAGAATTTTCAGACAGATTGCCGTACTGCTGACTGAAAAGGTAAATCCAAGAAACACAGCAGAGGAAAACGATATACCTCTGCCAATGGCAAACATGAACCAGTAGGAAAGCGCACTGATAGACAACCCGGTGAAAAGAACCTGAACGGCACCACCGACAAGAACAATGTTTTTCAGTTTTTTAAGATCATCGAGCGAAAACTCCAGGCCGATGGTGAACAAGAGAAGAATAACGCCCAGCTCTGCAAGCGTTGCAATCAGTTTCTGGTCATACACTGCGCCAATACCTGACGGACCAATAAGAATACCCGTAAAAATCAACCCGATGACCGAGGGGATCTTCAGCTTCTGGAACACCAGAATGATGGCAACTGCAAGAGCACCTATAAGTACCAGTTCACCAAGAAAATCAAATTCATGCATAGATAAGAAAGTATTGAGTACTGAGTAAAGAGTAGTGCTCTACTTGTGAAGAAACTTTATGTCCTTACGGTATATATATTTATAAGGAAATAAAAACATACTGAAAAGTATTTTTTAAGAATAGTCGGCTGAATAGTATAAAAATAGAGTCTGCAGGGATAAGACAATGGCGTGCAGTAATCAAACCTGGCATTAAAATGTTTGATAATGATCATTTATTACGTTAAACTTGATACGGAAATCAGCCAATGGTTGATTGATACAGGCCAGACAGAATAGATGTTTTTGTCTGGCTTTTTTTATTACCAGAATCGTCTCTGAATTCCTCATAACGTTTACGATGGAGCTTTTATGCCCGTTCAAGTTGTCTATATTACTGCCATCCTTCTTTTTGTCGCCATATTTCCGCTCCCTCTGGAATTTTATTCATTTCTGAGAGTTGTTGCCGGGGGTACATTTGCATGGGGAGCTTACAGGAATTTCGGGAAAAAACTCTTCTTACTTCCCCTGGTATATTCGATTTTCGCCATTGTGTTTAATCCGATTATGGAAATTAATCTGGCGAAGGAGTTCTGGATACCGATTGACCTTGTTGCTGTAGTAATCCTGCTCGCAACAAAGAATCATATAGCAGAATAGAAGGGAAACTACAGAGAGCTGCTGTAAAAAAGGCGGCTCAATGAACCGCCTCCCGTATAACAATTGTGATTCGGTCAGACCTGAACAAACTGCGAAGCCGTTGCGCCGCAAATCGGACAAATTGCCGGTGGCTTAGCGAGCTCAATGTGACCACAGAAGGGACAAAGCCAAACTTCGGTAGCCGTTATATCCTTACCGCTCCGAACCGCTTCCAGTGCTTGTTTATAGAGTGCAGCGTGCTGACGTTCAGCTTTGAGCGCAAAAGCAAACATCTTTTTAGCCGGATGATTATCAGCTTCAGCCTGATCCAGCATCGGAGGATACATTTCAGTATGCTCAAAGGTTTCGCCGCCAATGGCAGCCTGAAGATTGTCGGCTGTTGAGCCTACCCCACCAAGAGCCGCCAGATGCCCTTCGGCATGAATCGATTCAGCCTGAGCTGTTGTACGGAACAACTTCGCGATATTACTAAACCCCGCTTTTTCCGCTTCTTTGGCAAAAGCAAGATACTTCTGGTTTGCCTGACTCTCACCGGCAAAAGCTTCCTTCAGATTCTCATTCGTTTTAGACATAAACGTTTTTTCTCCTTTTATTTTATTTAAAATGGACAAGTTATGGTTACGAAAAAAATAGTAATCAAGTAATCATGGTTCTGCAATAATCCAACAGCATAAAAGAACTAATCGTTTTTTTTATAAAACCCTTTTGCCCGGATAAGCTGAACCCACTCCTTTGCCTTAGTTTCGGCTGAAATTGATGGCATCGAGTGAATAACATTGGCTATATCCCTTAAGGCCAGCTTGCCGGTTCCAGGAAATTCAACCTCTCTTGGATCTCCAAGAATCCATGACTGCGGCTGCTTCACCTTTCCTTTTTCAGGGTGATCAGACTCGATGGGATGAAACACCTCATCAAGAGAGCGTTCTCGCCACTCATCAGCAGGAAAGGTTATCATTGAGGCAACATTTCCCTTCGGATTAAGCCTCGCACATCCGGCAGCAAGAATCAATGGACTGCCAAAAACCGAGGTCGAGTACTCTTTTGGCGTTCCGGTAAAGCCAGCCATAACAGTACCACTGGCAATACCAATATCAGGGCAGAACTTCATCGCATCATGATCCCCCATCCATCGGGCAACCTGCAGGGCATCGAGAAATGGATCTTCGGAACCAAATCGTTTTGAAAAAAGCAGCACGAGGGCATTATCAAGAAACCTCTCAATAACACAGAAACTCTCAATAAGAGATGATTCACGCATCCAGACAAGAAACATGTTCAGATAGATGAGCATTTCGGCGGGAGAGAGATCAACGGAGAGCCGGGCAAAGTCCGAAATACCAGCATAAAGCACCGTAGCTTCAAGCTCAATTCCCTTTACTGAAAAACAGCCAGAGTACTGATCATCAATTTCAACATCGATGGTCAAGGGCTGGGAAATCAGGAAATCCGTTATCGTATTATAGCTGAATGGTGTTTTCACAATAGTTGAGTTAACGACGGCTGACAACAGATGCCGGAAAACGGGTTACCCTTTATGCTGCTTCCAGTAGTGATATATTTTGACGACAAAGTCGGGCAGCAGAGAAACCATGTCGGAAACTTCTTCTTTTTTGAGAGCCTTATAATCGTCGGTGACTTTACTGAGTATTAACATCGGCATTCCCAGCATCCCGGTTTCTTCATTGGTAAAGAGCGGCTTCCATGACTCATGGTTCAACTCTATTCCCATTGTGAATCCAAGAGACCAGTCTTCAATGGCTTGCTCTTTTTGCTGCTTATTGGAATATTTGACCCGCTCAAACAGCGGTTTAAATCCATCTGGATCACCATGAAACTGCTGCTCCGTGGTGTGCATATAACGGACAAGCAACTCCCCTATTACTGTAGCTTCTTCTGCCGAGGAAAAACAGGGTTCCTCGCTCTTTTGCTGATTCCAGATATAGGGAATCCAGATATCAGGCTCTATAACCTCAGGACCTACAGTCAGTGCTGTCAAATAACCATCAAGCATTTCAATTGAAGAGAACGACTCTTCGGGCCTCACGTCAGACAGAAGGAAGCTTCGCAGCAGTGCGGACTCTTCAACAGAGAGCGGGGATTGCAGGCTAGTGGATGTGTTCATGTTATTTGGCGTGTAGTTATGCTATTGTATTGTTTTATAAGGGGCTATAATAAAAGATTTCCCACATCCAGTCCATTACCAGAAAAGTCAGATATCTTTTCGCCGTTTTGAGAGGTCCAACCAGTTTTTAGTGAAATGCTATTATGCCCATTGTCTTTGAATTTCCTCTATTTGTTTCAGCCTTTCTTTTTTTTGCCTTAAGAGTTCCTGTTCGTCGATAATATCATATTCGATAAACACGCCGTAAGCGTATTCATTGATTTTTTTTATTTGCTTCCCGTGCTTGTGACACACAGCAACCAAATCTTTGTGAAATTCAATATTGTCCATATAGAGACTCCTGATGGTTGATCAGCCTTTTTCTAAAATACGCAATGGCAAGGGAGTTTTAATCGGGTATGAGAAAATAATACGTTACAGGAATTCAGGCGACGTTGGTATACAGGAAGAAAATATATATATAGATAGCCATGCAGGCCGAAGGCTACACTGTTCATTTTTCTTTTTCAGACGCGTATCATGTTTAAACCAAAATTATTTTCAATTTTACCGGAGCTCACCCCTGACCGGATACTGAAGGATGTCGTAGCGGGCGTCATGGTGGGCATTGTTGCTTTACCTCTGGCGATAGCATTTGCAATTGCGTCGGGGGTCTCACCTGAAAAGGGCCTTATAAGTGCTGTTGTTGGAGGATTTCTTGTCTCTTTTCTTGGTGGAAGCAGAGTCCAGATAGGCGGGCCTACTGGTGCCTTTATTGTGATTCTTTATGGAATCGTCCAGCAATACGGCATCAATGGTTTGATGCTTGCGACAATCATGTCGGGCATTATCCTCATGATCATGGGCTTCGCACAGTTCGGCTCACTGATAAAGTTTATTCCCTATCCAGTGATTGTGGGGTTCACAAGCGGTATTGCCGTCATTATTTTTTCCAGTCAGGTAAAAGACTTTTTTGGCCTGAACATCGCAACGGTACCTGCGGATTTTATCGGGAAGTGGAGTGCCTACGGCCAGAATGTCGGAACACTTGACCTTTCAAGTTTAATGATAGGGATGCTGGCCCTCCTGATTATTATTTTCTGGCCGAAAATTTCCAGAAAAATCCCCGGCTCACTTATTGCCATCATTGTTACAACGGCTTGTGTGCAGTACTTTCAACTTCATGTAGCTACTATTGAGTCACGCTTTGGTGAAATACCATCGATGATTCCCCCACCGTCGCTCCCCTTTTTTGATTTTGCAACTATCCGGCAACTCATCATGCCGGCTACCACCATTGCCTTGCTTGGAGCAATTGAAGCGCTGCTTTCAGCAGTTGTTGCTGATGGTATGATCGGAAGCCGACATAAATCAAATATGGAATTGATCGCCCAGGGTGCTGCCAATATTATAACCCCGCTTTTCGGAGGCTTACCAGTTACCGGAGCAATAGCACGAACTGCGACCAATGTCAAAAATGGCGGGAGGACTCCCATCGCCGGTATGGTTCATGCCATTACCCTTCTCTTGATCATGCTTCTGTTCGGCAAGTGGGCAAAGCTCATCCCTATGCCTGCTCTGGCGGCAATCCTTATAATTGTTGCATGGAACATGAGCGAAATCAAGGTGTTCCGAGAGCTCCTGAAAAGCCCGAGAAGTGATGTTATCGTGCTATTGACAACATTTGGCCTCACTGTTGTATTTGACCTGACTCTCGCCATAGAGATCGGCATGCTGCTTTCAGTGGTTCTTTTCATGCAGCGAATGGCGCAACTCTCAAATGTAGGGGTCATTACAAAGGATCTGAAGGACAGTGATGAAGAGGAGGATCCCAACACTATCGTGACGAGGAAAGTGCCTGAGGGTGTGGAGGTTTTTGAGTTTAACGGTCCATTTTTCTTTGGGGCAGCAAGCAAGTTCAGGGAAGCCATGCACATCGTTGAAAAGTCACCTAAAATCCGCATCATCAGAATGCGCAACGTTCTTTCAATTGATGCAACCGGCCTGAATATGATGAAAGACCTGCTCAAAGATTGTAATAAAGCAGAAACCAGACTGATATTGTCGGGCGTTCATGCCCAACCGCTATTTGCTCTTCAGCAATACGGTCTCTACGATGAGATCGGTGAGGAAAACATTTTCGGTAATATTGATGATGCGCTCGACCATGCCAGAGAGATTCTCGGTATACCAAAAATGGGCAGGCAACTTGACTTTGTGCCTACGGTTGAAAGGGAAAAGTAATGACTTCCGTTATAGAGGGGGTTGTAAAGCTGTGTTTGAGAGAGGGCAGGATCATTACCTCTGCCTCTCTCAAACACAATCAGGAATAGACGGGTTACTCTCCTTTGCTGCTGTAGGTGCGAATGCTGGCAATCGCTTTTATATCATAATAGGTGTTGACACTGGCACCATCTTTTGACTCCTCCGTCACCCTCAAAAAAAGATCACTAATAAAGAGGACCGCATCTTCATAGATTTTACCCTCGTTGATCTGGAGCTTTACCCCTTTTCGAATTTTTCTTGACATGGTTCCGTGCAATGGAACTGAGGAATACTCAAGAACTTTTTCCCACGCCTGCAAGTTATTTTCAGCCATAGTCTTAATGGATTATTGTTGAGTCACTGTTGATTGTCCTTACTTTTTATACTAAAAAACAACAATTGTCTTATTTATTTAGAATAATAAGAATTTTTTCCTTAAAATAAAACAAAAGATTGTCTACGGACTTTGTGTTTAAAAATATGGGAACAATACTCTTTTACGAAAAACCTGGCTGCCAGAACAATATCAGGCAAAAGAATATTCTTGAGCTTTCAGGACACGCGGTTGAATCGGTGAATCTGCTTCGGCACCCTTGGACAAAAAAGGAGCTTAGCGCTTACCTGGGAGTGAAGCCGGTTGCAGAGTGCTTCAATATGGCGGCACCAGCCATAAAATCGGGCGATGTCAACCCATCTGCATTTACGAAAGAGGAGGCTCTTGAGATGATGATCAAGGAGCCCTTACTTATCAGGCGGCCGCTCTTGAAAATCGAAAACCATTACATCCAGGGTTTTGACAGAGCTGTACTTCAGAATCTGATCAATCTGAAACCAGATGAGGATAGTGAACATAGAGTAGAATCGTCCGGCATGAACGATCTTAATTCATGCCACCACAACAACAACGCATCATGCATAAATAAGGAGTAATGAAACTATGACTATGGAAACAACTACGGTTAGGCCTCTTGGAACCGTTATGCAGCTTCTTGAAGAGCTTGGGCATGAAGTAAGCTATGCTTATGACGACCTGGTATTTGTCAATCATAACGGCTTTCTTCTTCAGTTTGAGAATACAGGCTCTGTATTGAACCTCTTTTTCAACCAGAACTGCCCTAAGAAAGAAGCGGATAACGTTGAGCAGAGTATTATACCTGCCGGCGATAAAAAAGGCCTTTCGATTATCAAAAAAGGGCGCTTCAACATCACTGAGCAACCTGATGAAAACCTGCAGATAGAGTTTTTCGACAACTGAATACCAAAAAATTGATCGGCGGTTCCCGGCATTTCCCTCCTTAAACAAAGTGCCGGGAGCTCCTTCACTTTTTGAATGGGTTTAGCTTTCATTGCAAAAATGAAAAAGCCCCCTTTTCAATGAGAGTTACTTCTCATGAAAACCGCACTCATTTTGATCCTCCGATAAATCTTCGCCGCAATCTATCAATTACAGCTTCAAGAAGCCTCCCAAAGCCTATACCTCAATAAGTCAATACGCCTGGACTATTATTTTATAACATTTATAATACGTCGAATAAAATCAAGATAACTGATCCGCTAAGACACAAATTGTGCGTCCTTGAGACAACAATAATAACGTCGAAATTTCAGCATGATAAATGAAAACCTGATATACAATAGCTATATCAACGGTATAAGAAAGTTATTCGACACAAATAACGTTAGTTAACGAAAAAAAAGCGCTCTCAGTACCAGCTTCATGATGTGTATATTTTCATTTTTGGCATGATAGTTGTTAAAGTAACTGTATCAAATGAAAGGAGAGTTCTCATTAAGCCAGAGAAAAAGTAAGTGCCTGATCTCAATGAAGTAAAACACTTTTCATTATACCGATAATTAATCATGGACAAGTTAACCCCCAAAATGCGGAGATATTGTTATGGCTAAAGTTTTCAACTATATGGTGTGGGATATCCTTACAGATAAGTGCCTGCCTGGTAATTATATGGCAACCAAAGAGCATATAGCAAGAATCGAAGGTTCTTTTGTAATACCCAACAGCAACCCTATGATTGTTGCCGACAAAGAGTTGGATGCTGAGGGAAGATATATTTATGGCCTCCAGTATCAGGCTATAGGTTAATTGCATTCATTTAGTTAGAGATACAGGTACTGGTGTTGGTCAAAGACTGAGTAACTATCGATGATGTAGTCCACCTTAATGAAGCTATCCAGCCAGCATTATGGGTTATACATCATCGATAGTTACTCAGTCTTTATCTTCTTGAAAAAATTTTCGTATACTTCTCGAGTGGCCTGAACGAAGTCCCTATTGTTTTGTGAAACCATAATCCCCCCAGAATGCCCAATAAAGCTGGAAGTACACTATGACATCCAGTTTCATCTCCGCATTGTAGCTCGACAAGTCCTCCAAGTTAACAATGTCGGCAAAAGATAGTTATCTCCCTCAATCGTTGAGTTTTTAAGTGGATTGTACAATGATTTGAAGACCAGCAACTACACTTATGCGTTATTACAATTTGAAAATCATCACACTGATATTCATAGCGTTAACGTTCATATCATCAATAGCCTCCGCTCAGGATAAACTGCTTTTTTCCGGGTTTGCTTTTTCAGGCAACTTTGAAAACAGGAAGGAGCTCTATCCTTATTCTTCTCAGATTGAACTTTTGAAAAGTGATAATGGGCAACCATTACTCAACAAGGTTTTTTATGAGAAAATAAGAAGCCGACCGAGTGATGATGCACGATTAACGACAGAGCTTGGCAGGATTGGTCAAGGCAATCAAATCACAGTTGCGTTTGCCCTTACCTATGAAACAGTTGAATATATGGAGCTTGACGGCCATCTTCTTTTGTTTCTTGGTATAAACGCCAATGTTCTGGCTTTTGACAGAGCAACAAAACAGTTGATTGCTGCTTATCCTCTTCGGATACGATATCATGACACCGTCACTCACAGGCTGAGCAATGAAGAGGTTGTGGCCCTGTTTAAAAGACTCTATTTAACCAACGAATTAGGAATCAATCCTTTTGACGAGTGGCTGAACAGGTTTGCTCAAATAAGTTTTAAAGGCCGTTATACAAAGTATCTGCAGGTAAAAAACATTACCATTGAACCTGAGGCCTTGACATTTATAAGTGCCAATAATCAAAACCCTAAAGCGCTAAAGAATCTTATCGCCAATGAGTTAGAAACCTCAATTGCTTCAACAAACAATATTCCGATTATACCATGGAGCCCCGGAGAAGTGGTCGGAAGGGTCATGGCATTGCGGTTCTGTGATGGCAATACGTTTATGTTAAATATGCCGAATCCTGATTTTGAGGTTGATTTTTCACTTCGTGCTTTTCGTGGCGCAGAAGTTGAAGGATCGTACTCAAAACAAAAGGTCTATAGGGTTCTGGGAACAATCAAAATTTTGCAGAGTGACATCAAGAAGTATTATTTGAATGAGAATATCTATAACACTCAAATTGTAACCCTTGCCAGAGCTTATGATGCAAAAGTTGGAGACTGGGAGCAATACAAGAAAACATTAAACGAGTTGCTTTATGAAACTTCGAAACAGTTTTCAAATGTAAACTCAGGCTGGATTAGAGAACATGCATCCAGGGGTTCTGATGCGATTGACACATTCCGTGATGCATCACACATTATTGATCAACTCAAATAACCTGCATAACACCATGAAATTTAAATCATTACTGGTTTTTATCACTCTATCGCTTCTCATCACTGAACCGTCTATGGCTGAGCGTATGAGGTCAAAAGATTCTCTGTTCACCTTTTTATTTATGGCGAGAAAGGCGACATCAATCACTCAATTTGATGAAAGGAGAACTGATGTCCGTGTTCGGGTCAATACAACACCCGGCAGCGTAGGTTTTGTGTCGGGAACCCAGATGGAGCAGACTGGGGGCAGCACACAACGAAAGGCAGATGCTGTCACCTATGAGGTAACAAGCTCGCAGGATATCGATTCTGCAATGGGAGAGGTATTGACAACTGCAGGTATTGAGTACGCTGCTTATGATGATGTGATGATCAATGGCCATGGTCCTGATCCAGCAGTAATCAAGCCGGAATTTGTTCATAAGGATGATTTGAGTGCACAGACAAGAGCGAAAATAATCGCCGCTGCACGGAAATGCGACGTGCGTTATTTAGCGACTGGAACTATCGACATAGGTGTTAATGATGTGGATCCGGTTTCAGGCAACAGACGTGTTTATGTTTCAGTAAGGGCTAACCTGTGGGATATCAGTACAACTCTTCCGAGAAAGGTTGGTTCAGTCGGCCCTGTCCAGTTTTCGGGGTTGGGACCTGATCAAAGCGTAGCAAGCCGTAATGCACTTATCATTGCGGCAAAAGAGACTGCACTCAGCCTGGTTGATCAATTGAATGCAAAAGGTGTCCGATAAATTTTTGTAACAACAAAACTGGAACTCATTATGAAGTTTAGAGCATTCGTTCTTGTTGGAGCATCGCTACTAGTCGCGACATCCTCAGTGGCGGCATTCGGACTCTCAGATATAGTCGGGGGAAGCTCTTCACATGGAGGAAAGACAAATGTCAGAGAGGTTGTCCATGACTGCAAAAGAGCGTTGCATAAGTATCTTGAGTCGCAATATCTCCTTATTGATGCATTGGACCTGAAAGCGGAATTAGCGGCAAGAAAGGCCACTCTTAAATTTGCAGAGAAAGGCAGTGCTGAACAGTCGGATGAAGATTTGATAGCGGAGTCTGATGCCTGTAGTGACGTGATCAGGCCGCGTATTGAATCAAATAAAAGTATGGATGCTGAGCATAAAAAACTGGCGGCTGTTGCTGCTTTAAAATATGTTCAAGCTACCATTGAGACAAAAAAAATGGTTGGAGGTCTTACAAGTCTTGACACTTCATCTCTCGGCTTTGCTGATATCGGGCCGGTTTTGTATCTGGTTAATCATGTGCCTCCTGTGGTTTCAAATGCAGTTTCTACGACAGGAAAGCTTTTAAAATATTTATCAGCCAATAAGGTGGATGTAACGGAGGCAAATAAAGCGGCGTCCAATCTTGGGGTATAATTAATTGAACTGCTTCTTATGAATAAAAAATTTGCGATAGCTGCAGTAACCTTTTTAGGGATCATGGCTTCAAATATAAACGTGTCGTATGCTGATGCCGCTTTCTGGAAAGAGAAAGATCGAGAAGAGGCGGCGACACAAGAAAAGCAACATGAACAGAAGCTTGAAATCATGGATGCAAAAGCGGATGCCAAGCTTCGGCTGGAAGAGGAAAAAACCGAACAGGAGCGATTGCGATTAGACCGGGAGGATATAAGGCTCAGGGAGCGGGAGTTACGAAATGAACGACTGCGTCCTCAGAATAACTATATCATTGTTGAACCATGAGAGTTGCGATTATTGCAGTTATTGCGAGTCTCACTCTTGCTGGATGCTCCTCGATGGACTCGATAAGAACTGAAAACAGGCATCGTATGGCTGGCCTTTCCACTGGAATGTCAAGGCGTGATGTGTTGTCTGTCATGGGAACAAACACCATAAGAAGTGCTGAAGGCCGACTTATCAGCAATCCTTACCGTACGAAACTTTACCGTACTCCACGTCACGAGTTTGAGCTTTTACTGTATTACACCGATGAAAACTCCTATCATGATGCTATTACTGACGAGGAGTTGACTCCCCTGGTTATAATGGACGGAAAGCTTGATGGCTGGGGTTGGTCACACTGGAACGCTCTGGTGCAGAAGTATGACCTTCATCTCTGGCTAAGGCAGGAATATTATTGAATGAACCATAAGGGAATGAAGAGTTTTCACAAATGATTGAATTTTCAATAAATTAGAGCATGGCCTGTATTTGAATGTTTTTTATAACTTCGTAAGAAGAGGAGACTGATCATGAAAAAAACGATCTGGTCGTTTGTAGCAATTGCTGGAATAGCCGGAATGCTTCTTGGTATTCCACAAGGCAGTGCTCAGGCAGAACCTCGATTTGAAATTCATTCCCGCCCTGACTTTGTCTATCTGCCGGAGCAAAGGTTTTCTATCGCTTTGCGGGGACCTTATGATATGATATTAGTCGAGGACGTGTATTATATCCACCGTCATGGGGAATGGTTTCGTGCGTCACACTACCGTGGACCATGGAGTTTAATCTCAGAACGTGATCTGCCCCACAGAGTCAGTAAATACCGTTGGAGTGAAATAAGAGACTTGCGGGATGCGGAGTTTCGCCGTCATGATCGCGGCTACTGGGAAGACCGGCATCGGCATGAGCGTGATCGCTGGGATCGCTGATCATTGAAAATAGCTGGAGGAGGCTCAGAGTAATCTTGCCCCGCTTTCTCCAGCTTTTTTTGCTCAAATGGGTACTCTTAAAACCCCTTCTCTTTCAGTTCACGATATTTGTCGCAGCCTTCCTGAATTCCATTGTCGCAGGATTTGCCGTACCACTCTTTTGCCACACTTTTATCCTGCCTGACACCTTTACCGTTAGCATACAATGAACCGAGGATATACTGAGCTGCTGCATATCCCTGATTGGCAGCAAGAGTATACCATTTTACCGCTTCCGTATTGTCCTGCCTTACGCCTTTACCCTTTTCATACAACTTGCCAAGATTGGACTGAGACGCGGCATCGCCTTTGTCGGCAGCAAGGCGAAACCATTTGGCCGCTTCAACATAACTCTGCGGTACACCTTTGCCGTCTGCGTGCAACATCCCGAGATTGTATAGCGCTGAAACATTTCCCTTATCAGCAGCAAGATGATACCATTTAATGGCCTCTGCGTAGTCCTGCCGGACATTTTGTCCCTTTTCATAGAGCGTGCCGAGAGTTGACTGAGCTGCAGCATCTCCCCTGTCGGCAGCAAGACGGTATGCTTGAACCTCGGCGGGCGACAGAGCTTTTGCAGTACTGAAAAACAGTACCGAGCAAAAAACGGATATAACTATTTTGTTGAGCATGGGCATCTCTTGTTAGGGTTGATGATGAGGAAAAGAGGTTGAGTGATTAAGTATACGCATAATAGAACAACAGCTCCAAAAAGTGCAGTGAGGGCCAAGGAAAGAATGGCTCAGAAAAAAAGAAAGCCTGTACTGCGGTCAATCGGGAATGGTGTCGAAGCTTACGATTTCGTACCGTCTTGAATGACTTTGCTGTGTACGTCGCTGGTAAGCGCCTCAATACGCTGACTCAGCTCTTTTACGAGTTCGGTCAGTTGTGTATTCTGCTTGAGCAGGACCAGAAGCTGGTCGGTCTGGCTGGCAGCATAGGACTCGCGCTGCTGGCTCGCCAAAGCCAAGGCTTCCCGATGCTGTGCATCAGCGTCGGCATGCGCCTTATCACGGTCGGCCTGTCGGGTTTGAGCAAGGAGGATAAGCGGAGCTGCATAAGCCGCCTGCAGACTGAAAGCAAGGTTGAGGAGGATAAAGGGATAAACATCAAATTTAGTATACCCAAAGGCGTTCAAGGCAATCCAGATAGCCACGATGGCCGTCTGCCCTACAAGAAAAACAGGTGTGCCGAAAAAACGGGCAAACGCCTCGGCCTTCAGAGAGAACCAGTCATCACCGAAAACAGAGCCAAGATGAAGATGTGGAAGATGAAACCGGAAGTAATTATCCGGTGACGGGTTGGTTGGGATAATATTAGACTTTTTCGGGAGTGTTTCCATATTTCTCATCTTTACTACGCAAGGTTAGAGAGGAGATAGAACCAGAAAAAAGGTATCTGCAATCAGGCAAAGGGATTTTCATGAAAGGGCTTCCCCAGAGATTTTGCCAGTGCTTCGTGGGTAACGTTGCCTTTCCAGATGTTCAACCCGCTTGAAAGACCGGGCATCATAACCATGGCACTTTCAAGGCCGAAATCGGCAATTCTTCGGATATAGGGAAGCGTCACGCCGGTAAGGGCTTCGGTTGAGGTTTGAGGATATGCGGCAGGCATGTTGGCCACACAGTAATGAACGATCCCCTCTTCAATAAAGACAGGGTCTTCATGCGTTGTCGGCCTGCAGGTTTCAATACAGCCTCCCTGATCAACTGCTATGTCGACAAGAACTGCACCCTGCTTCATCTTGCGGAGCATTGCCCTCGTTACCAGCTTTGGGGCCACAGCTCCGGGTACAAGCACTGCCCCGATAAGAAGATCAGTGGTTGTGAGCTGCTCTTCAATATGCTGCTCCGTCGAATAGAGAGTATGAACCTGAGGAGGAAGGGCTGACTCAAGAAATCGCATTTTTTCCTGATCAACTTCAAGCACAGTGACATCAGCACCAAGGCCGGCTGCCGTTTTGGCTGCATGCTGTCCAGCAGACCCACCGCCAAGAATGGTCACTTTTCCTGGTAGAACGCCAGGAACTCCACCAAGCAGTTTACCTTCACCGCCATGATGACGGGCCAGATAAAAAGCGCCCATCAGGACACTCATTTTCCCGGCAATTTCACTCATAGGTGCAAGCAACGGGAGACGACCACCATCCTGAACAGTTTCATAGGCCAATGCTGTAACTCCTGAATCAAGCAACCTTGAGGTCAATTCAGGAACTCCAGCAAGATGCAGAAAGGTGAAGAGCATCAGCTCTTCGCGAAAAAAGCAGTACTCCTCGGGGAGAGGTTCTTTGACCTTTACGACAAGATCGCTCTTCCAGACCTTTTCGGCTGATGAGGTTATAACAGCTCCGGCACGACGGTACTTATCGTCACTGAACCCGCTTCCAACCCCCGCGTCTGCTTCAACAACAACTCTATGGCCTGCAGAAACGAGATGACGGACTCCGGAGGGAGTACAGGAAACCCTGTTCTCCCCGGACTTGATTTCAACTGGAATACCTATATGCATGACCTTTGCTCTTAGCGTTGAATGATATTCTCAAACGAACAACGTTACAGACGGATCAACTATCGTGTAGCTCTCGGCTTGTCTGACCAGCGCTTAGGAGCTCCCTTGGCAAAGGGTTTCGGAGCCGGGTGTCCTGAGTTTCCACGTCCCTGCTGCTTGGGCACTTTCACCGGATGATGATCGATCAATGGAAAAGAGTGCGTGTCTATAACAGGAATTTTTTTGGCTATCAGTTTTTCAATATCCCGCAGGTACTCTTTCTCTTCAGCGTCACAAAAGGAGAATGCAGTACCTTTTGCTCCTGCTCTTCCTGTTCGTCCAATGCGATGCACATAGGTTTCGGCAATATTGGGAAGATCAAAATTGATCACATATTCCAGATCATCGACATCAATGCCACGAGCTGCTATATCGGTTGCCACAAGAACACGGGTCTCTTGTGCCTTGAAATTTTTCAACGCCCGTTGACGAGCATTCTGTGCTTTGTTGCCGTGTATTGCCTCAGCAGTGATATGGTGCTTCTGCATGATTTTAACCACCTTATCGGCACCATGCTTTGTGCGCGTAAACACAAGAGCTGTTTTGATCTTCGGATCTCTTAAAATGTCGACCAGCAAGGCATTTTTATTTCCCTTGTCGACAAAATAAACATATTGATTAATTATTTCTACCGTTGAGGAGACCGGAGTGACCGAGACCTGTGATGGGTGATGCAATATGGATGCGGCAAGCTTGACAATTTCGGCCGGCATGGTAGCGGAAAAGAAAAGCGACTGCTTCTTTTTTGGAAGTGCCGCAATGATCTTTTTGACATCGTGTATGAATCCCATATCGAGCATACGATCAGCTTCGTCGAGAACAAGTATTTCAACATCACGTAAACTCAGGTGGCCCTGATTCATGAGATCCAGAAGCCGGCCAGGTGTGGCGATAACAATGTCAACGCCTCGAAGCAAGGAAGATGCCTGTGGATTTTGATTGACACCTCCGAAAATAACCGTATTGGTAAGTCCTGTATGGCGGCCATAGGCTTTAAAACTGTCACCGATCTGAATGGCCAGTTCACGGGTTGGTGTCACGATCAGGCTTCTTATTTTCCTTTTTTTATCATTTACCCTGGTGGCACTGAGAAGCTGCAGGATAGGAATGGCAAAGGCGGCCGTTTTGCCTGTACCGGTCTGTGCGCAGCCTAGCAGATCAGTTCCCTCCAAGATAATCGGTATGGCTTGTGCCTGTATCGGTGTCGGAGTTGTATACCCTTCTTCCTTAAGTGCTTTTAAAATCGGATCGATAATGTTCAATGAGTCGAATAGCATATAGTATGTAATTATTGTACAGTTAGTTATGAGAACAAATGAACGCCCTTAGACGTTCTCTTTCTTCACGCATAAACACCGTTACCGTCCTCGGTTGAAATATCCCTGTTTTTCGTGAGGGGACAATCGGGGTTAAGGCGTGTAAAAGGCAGGAGTTCTTTATCGGTCAGCCGTATAGGGGGCTTGTTGAGGCGGAATACATCGCTAAGGGTACCTTTCTCCCAATATAACGATTCCATTCATATTGCCGCATCCCCTGTTAAACACTACTACATCACGGAGAAACGGACACCCACGGCGGCACATATTTCCAGGCACTTTTCATCTCCCTGTTATTACTGCGCCAGAGGGGATCGTGGCGGGATACCAGAGCCCAGAAGGCTTTGGAGTGGTTCATGTGAACCGTGTGGCAGAGCTCATGAATCATGATATAGCGAACCAGATAGTCGGGCAAAAACAGCAGTTTGGTGTTCAGCGTTATTATACCCCCCGATGAACAACTCCCCCACCGGGAGTGCTGTAACCGGACCAATGCCTCTGAATACTTGAAGTCATGGGATGCAGCAAGTTTTTCAAATGAGGGAATAAGGTGACTTGCGGCCTGTCGCTTGAGCCATGAGAGCAATTGCCGACGACATCGATCAGCATCGTCAACATCAGCTGAGAGAAGGAGCCTTTTCTGTGAGACATCTGAAACATCAACAACCGTCCTGCCTTTATTATTGTATACAACCCTCCACTCTTCATCGAGGCAGGAAAAGCGAATAGTACAGGGAAGACCGTTTTCTGTGAGAGGAAGAGGTTCAGGGCGATGCTGGTCAAAGCGGCCGGCGGCTTTTTTTATCCATGCTTCGTGTCGATGAAGAAGATCAGGTATATGCTTTTTGTTAAAGCCTACCGGAAGGACAACCAGAAGACCTCCATGGGGCGTCATCTTTAAGCGTACACTCTTTGCCCTTGTACTTACTTTAACGGTATAGGGAAAAGGGGGGCTCTCGGGCACGGAATGATTATGAGTAAAAAAAGAAGAGAACATGTTTCAGCATATATGGTTCCAAACCGGCAAGGAGATAACTCAACAACCATAACCGACAGTTAATGCTATCAGCCAATTACAGGGAAGAGAACTTACGAAAGGAAATTTTTCTTTTCAGAACCTTATTGATATAATATACAGTATGCAATAGGTTTAACATCTCGAATACTGCTGGTTTGGTTCAATACTTCAACGAAGTTTCATGCAGAACAATTGCGATAACACAACGGACTGCAACAGTGATTTTGAACAACGCTATAACTCCCTTCATGTAGTATTCGATACAAGTGAACCTGCGTTTATTATGGATCGTGAGGGCACGATTCTTGATGCCAATAAAGCTTTTGCTGCAGCGTTTGGCAAAGAGGTAGAAGAGTGTTTACTGATGAACGCGTATGATTTACTCCCTCCTGAAGTTGCGGCAAAGCGCAAAATCAAAATTGAAGAGGCCCTGAGTACATCAAAACTGGTCATTTATGAAGATGAACGGTATGGTCGTTTTATTCGTCTTTCTATTGCTCCTATTGCTGACCAAGACGGTGAAATGACAACGCTTTATATCGTTGCGCAGGATATTACACAACTTAAGCTTGCAGAAAGGGAGTCGACAAACCAGAAAATATTCAACAGTGCTCTTATCGAGTCGATTCCCGGTGCTGTTTATATGGTCAATGCTGAGGGATATTATACTTTCTGGAATGCTTATCAGCGGGATTTTGTTGTTGGAAAACCAGACAGTGATATGGGCATTGTCCATGCCCTGGATACCATTCATCCGGATCACAAGGAAGTGGTAGCTGAAAAAATGGCGAATATCCTGAAAACCGGAATTGAAGATTCTGAAGACGTAAAAATCCTTTTACACGGAGGGCCTGAATTTCGATGGTTTCGGATATCCGGCAAGAAAATAATATTGAATGAAGAGTCATTCATCATAGGTGTCGGCTCCGATATTACAGAACGAAAGAAGGCTGAAGAAAATGCACTGAAAAATAGCGAAGATCGCTTCAAAAGGTTGTTTGAAGGACACTCCTCAGTCATGCTGGTTCTTGATGATATGGGCAATATCATTGACGCGAATCCTTCTGCTTCTGAGTTTTACGGATGGCCGGCCGAACAACTTTGCCAGATGCATATCAGCAATATCTCCACGAGGTCACCTGAAAAAATAAACAACGACCTGTTACAATTCAGGACATCGAAATTAAACAGATTCAAGAGTACCCACAAAAGGGCAGATGGCTCCACTCGTGACGTTGAGGTCGTAAACAATACGATTGAGATTGAGCAAAAAATAGTTTTCTATTTCACTATAAACGATATCGCCGAACTCAAACTGGCTGAGAATAAGCTTAAAAAGCTGAGTGCTGCTGTAGAGCAAAGTCCAGCTGTTGTCGTCATTACCGACCTTCATGGTGATATTGAATATATCAACCCGATGTTTACCCAGCTCACAGGGTATTCGGCTGAAGAGGTAAAAGGAAAAAATCCCCGCATTCTGCAATCAGGACTGTTGCCGAGTGAGATCTATGAAGATCTCTGGCAAACAATTCTTTCTGGAGAGATTTGGCGTGGAGAATTCCAGAACAGAAAGAAAAATGGTGAACTTTTCTGGGAAACAGCAGTTATCTCTGCAATTCTGAATGAAGGTGTTATAACAAATTTTGTGGCAGTCAAGGAGGATATCACTGAACAGAAGCAATATCTGGATGAATTGATTGCAGCAAAAGAAAAAGCAGAAGAGAGCGACCGCTTGAAATCAGCGTTTCTGGCAAATATCAGCCATGAAATACGCACCCCTATGAATGGCATACTCGGTTTTTCAGAACTGTTGAAGGAGCCTCATTTATCAGGAGAGGAACAGAGCGGATATATAGACCTTATTCAGCAAAGCGGCTTACGCATGCTGAATCTTATCAATGATCTCATTGATATTTCACGTATTGAGGCTGGAGAAACAATACTGCAAATAAGCGAAACAACAGTTAACGGGGTTTTGCATGATCTCAATGATTTTTTCAAACCTGAAGCAGACAAAAAAGGCTTGTATTTGAGTTTTTCCACAGGGCTGCCTGACAACAAAAGCATCATCGAAACCGACAGCTCAAAGCTAAGCCAGATTTTGACAAACCTTGTTCAGAATGCCTTGAAATTTACAAGTTCTGGTGGCATTGATGTTGGCTATACAAGAACAGATCGCTCCCTTGAATTTTATGTCATCGATTCAGGCATCGGTATTCCTGTAGAGATGAAAGAGAAGATTTTCGATCGGTTCCACCAGGTTGACAACTCTTTAACACGACATCATGAGGGATCCGGTCTCGGATTAAGCATTTCCAAGGCTTATGTTACCTTGCTTGGTGGAACTATCCGTGTTGAATCGGTGGAGGGCAGGGGAACCGCATTCTTTTTTACACTGCCCTATAACCTGCCATCCTCTTCAACTAAAAGACAACCTACTCCCGTCACCAAAAAACTTGCTGCATCCGGTCCGGATATAACAATTCTTATAGCGGAAGATGACAGGGTTTGCAGTTTAGTGCTAAAAATGTATCTGAGAAGCGATACCATTACCATCCTTTCGGCCGTTAATGGTCACGAAGCCGTAGAGCTGGTTAAACAGCATCCCGAGATAAATCTCGTCCTTATTGACATTAAAATGCCGGTGATGAATGGCTTTGATGCAACCCGACTGATCAAAAAACTCCGGCCTGAGCTACCGGTTATTGCGCAAACGGCTTTTACCTCCAAAGAGGACAGGGAAAAAGCTGAAAAAGCAGGATGTGACTGCGTGATTCTTAAACCAATCAACAAGAACGAGCTACTTGAATTGATTCCGGAGCTGCTCAACCGTTAACCGGCAGAGCTGCTCCGGGGATATCCCTCTCAGCCAATCGCACTCTCGAGATCTGCAATAAGGTCATCGCGATCCTCTATGCCTACAGAGAGCCTTATAATGGAATCAGTTATCCCTGCTGCCAGCCTGTGCTCGATATCCATTGACGCATGGCTCATGGTGGCCGGATGCTCAATCAGCGATTCTACACCGCCAAGGCTTTCAGCAAGAGAAAAAAGCTTTGTAGCCTTAAGCACCCTGTAAAGCTCTTCAATTGGTCCGTCAAGCTCAAAGGAGACCATGCCGCCGAAACTGCGCTGCTGTTTTTTTGCAAGCTCGTGTTGAGGATGGGTAGGCAGGCCTGGGTAAAAGACTCTCTTGACTTTTGGATGGTTCTCGAGAAACTCTGCAACTGCGAGTGCATTGCGCTCATGCTCACGCATCCGGACAACAAGAGTTTTGATACCGCGAAGTACCAGCCAGCAATCGAACGGCTGGGCACAGGTACCAAGGCAGTTGACAAGAAACTTGATTCTGGCGTCCAGATCCTCACTGTTCGACAATACTGCACCTCCAACCACATCGGAGTGGCCATTGAGGTACTTGGTGGTGGAATGAACCACAATGTCGGCCCCAAGTTCAAATGGCTTCTGGCCATAAGGAGAGAGGAAGGTATTGTCAACTATGGTCAAAAGGCCCTTCTCTTTTGCAAGAGCTGAAACCGCTGGAATATCAACCAGGTTCAACAGCGGATTGGAAGGGGTTTCAACCCATACCGCCCTGGTGTTGGCATTGACAAACGGAAGAAGATTGGTTGCGTCCTGCAGGTTGACAAAATGCACCTTGATGCCAAAATGCTCTTCAACGGTCTTCATAAGCCTTGAGGTGCCGCCATAACAGTCGTCGGTACAGATAATCTCATCACCTGACTTGAAGAGGTTCAATGTCGAAGTAATCGCCGCCATTCCGGTTGTTACAGCAACAGCTGAGGAACATCCTTCAAGTGCGCAGAGACTGTCTTCAAGTGCCTTGCGAGTCGGGTTACCGCTTCTTGTATAATCGAATCCCCTGTGCTTGCCGATATCCTCGAACACAAAGGTTGACGATTGGTAAATCGGTGTCATAATGGCGCCGTATGCCTTGTCGGGGCCTACACCTGCGTGAATAGTGTCTGTCTGAAAACTCATTGGTACCTCGATTGAATAATTGAAAATGCAAAAACAAAAAACCCCTTCCCTGATGAGCCTGGAAGAGGTTAAATATCATAACTCTGTTTCTTATGGGAGTGCCATCGGTGGCATACCTGTTTTGAAAAGAGAGGCTGAATAAAAGCTCTTTTTCACTCATCGTTCTTCAGCTTCATCCGAAATAAAACAGATGTATAGAGCGCAGAAGTAGAATGTGGCACCGTGTTCAGTTATTACAACAGAATCGGTTGTCAAGGCTTCACCGGGTCTATTCCCTCAGCCTTTCTTGATGACCAGCAATACTTATAAAGAACAAATTCACAATCGTTAATATAAGATATCGCAAGAAAAATACAACACACCGACTCACTCATTCCGCAAGTTTCATTGTCAAGGGGGCGGGCTTTTCTTGGGAAATAGGTCTTATAGGACTGATAGGACTTATGGGGCTTTTACGGGAGAGATCAGGGAGATTCCTCGCTGAAGCTCGGAATGAGGAGGTGAAAAGGAATGTCGAAATAATTCTCAGAGAGTTAAGAATTTTGTGCAAGAAGATGCTCATATCAACGTCAGAATAGATGTGTGGTTGTGTATTTGTGTGTGTTGGCTCATTGAGGGCATTTACCGTTAATGATTAAAATTAAAACAATTATGAACATCATAAAGCATTTATGGGTCTTATGATACTGGTTATGACCGTAGCATTCGGCAACGAATCTTTTGCCTGCTCGACTCATAAGCATTCTCACAGGGTTCATTCCAAAAAGTAATTCTTTCTTAATCCAAGCAATTGCTCATGATGAGAGCATACCATCATGAGCATGATTACTTTGTCTTCGTATGAAGGATACACTTGAAAGCTTTAAAACTCCCCTTTGGCTTGCCGGTGCCGTTATTGCTGCATGGGGAGCCTGGATTATGAGGCGAAGGATGAAAAACAAAAAGACTAAGAAAGCTGATAAAACGCCTGATATATACTGATGGCTTGTAATGCTGATGATGATGACCCGATGAAACCATAAAGCCAGCTGCCAGTATTCCAGACGCAAAGCCCCTTTTTATTTTAAGGGGTTTTTTTATTACCGACCGAATTGAAGGGCAAACACTTTTTGCCGGAAAGCCTATTGCTGTAGTTTGTTAAAATATCTATACTCTTACATTATAACAGATTACCTTTACCAGCATTCTGTTATCTCCTTTTGATCTGAGAGGTATTGGAAGTACTCGATTCTTTACAAATACAACCCGCACAGTAACACAATGAGTCAAGAAAAGATAAACCTTGAACCTGATACAATAGAAGCCATCCAAAAGGGGGTGACGGTTGTAACCCTGCTCGCTCCCCTACTCGGGCCTCCCCTGGCATTAGGTGCCCTTACGACTACTATTATCGGCGGAGTGGGACTTGCTGCCGCTGGTGCCGCTGTAACCGTTGCTGTAGCCGTCCCGGTGATCGGGAAGTTAGTTGGCGGTGGACAGTTGGCAGTCGGAAGTCGGAAATCGGCTGTGGGCAGTGAAGAGAGAAAAGGGCTGGGTGCTGAGGAGTGAGTGAAGACAGTTGGCAGTGAAAAGAGATTTCTCACTGCGTTTCGAAATGACATGAAAGAGTGTAGTGCTTAGGGCTGTGAAGTAAAGCCGTGTGTTAGGCTACGACGAGATAATCTTTGTCTTTGGTGGGGTCTTCGGTTACTGGGAGACCGAAAAACATTTCTGTACCACCAATGTTTTTGGGTGCAAGCTGCGTATCCTTGAACTGAGCTCTTATCTGCACCATTAATTCAGGATGAACGGTTACTGTTGCGGGTTTTTTGATGGCACGGAATCCATAAAGCATAGCAGCGATAATCTTTTCACGAAAAAAATCCTGACCCATCACTTACCGCCCTTTTTTTTGTTTTAATGCTACAACCGCTAATTTAATGAAATAATTGGAAGGAAACGATTGAGTTGGCAGAGGACACTGTTGGGGAATAGGTCATATAGGACCTATAGGGCCTATATGACTTATAGGGCTAATAGGGGCTAATAGGAGTTATACATCAGGATGGAGGGTAAAAAAAAGCCCGTTCGTTTGAACGGGCTTTTTTGTGGAGATGGCGGGAGTCGAACCCGCGTCCAAAACATTGCTCGATAAAGCTACCACACTCATCTCAGGTGTTTAGTGTTTCGCGAATCGTTGCTACACCTGTAAAGTCCGATTCACTATCCTTCTTTGTGTCACCCGTCTGTTTTTCCAGGCAAAAACAGAGGGGGCTTACTTGCGCGAACCGAAGCTCAAGCGCGGGTTATGCCATCCATTGGCTTCAGAGTAAGCGCCTCCCCCAACGGACGATGGCTGATTAATTAACTTGTGCTAATCAGGCAGCCATTGCATACGAATAATCGTCTGCATGTATAGTTGCATAGACTTCTTTAACGAGTCCATCCATGCTGAAACTCGGAGTGCAACTCCATCTCACACCTGCCCTGTCGAAAGCCTGTCATCCCCATACGTCATCAAAGAACAGTGCTACCGAAGCAGCGTTGTTTATATATACTTTTTAAACCTATAGAACAAGAAGAATTGTCGTTGTGAAACTTCCAAACAACAATCCCGTCAGTTCAGGCCGGGAAGTTCAGGGGCGTTGGCAACAAGCTGGTATTCACCGCCCTTCGAGCGCACTGAGCGGCTCCACATCCTTTCATATGCATCACTGAATATCATGTCTTTCGATGCTTCGGCCGTATACCATGCTCCCTCTTCAAACTCGGCTTCAAGCTGCCCGGCTGTCCAACCGGCATAACCCAGGAAAAAACGAATTTCACCTGGCATCATCACACCTGTATTCAGTAAAAAACTCAGCTGATTTTTGTCGCCGCCCCAGAAGAGGCCGGGTAGAATTTCAAGTGAGTCTTCGATAAGATCGCCCCGTAGATGGAGGAAATGCACAGTATCTACCTGAACGGGCCCTCCCATGTGAAGAGGTTCTTCGATGTCCTCAAAACCGGCTATGGCTTCACAAACCTTGAATTCCATCGGACGGTTGAGAATAAAACCCAAAGAGCCCTTCTCGTTATGCTCACACATAACAAGAACCGTGCGTTTGAAATTCGATTCCAGCATATTGGCTGAAGCAATCAGGAGTTTGCCAGCTTTAACCTTGTCAAATTCGTTTACCATATTCTTTTATGATGTTTTTTGCTGCAAATAGTCGAGCAACTCTTCTGCATGTCCGACCGGATTGACTTTCGGCCAAACTTTTTCAATTACTCCCTGTTCATTAATCAAATATGTAACCCTGCTGGTTCCCATATATTCACGTCCCATAAACTTTTTCGGCCCCCATACTCCGTAAGCTTCGACAATGTGTTTGTCAGGATCGGCAACAAGGCGGAAGGGCAGCGTGAATTTTTCGGCAAACTTTTTATGTTTTGTCTCGTTATCGACACTTACGCCAAGAATATCTACACCAAGTTTGTTAAAGTTAGGGAAATTATCCCTAAAAGCACAAGCTTCCTTTGTACATCCAGGAGTATCATCTTTCGGGTAAAAATAAAGAACCACCTTACGGCCACGGTACTCTTCGAGAGAAACCGTTTTTCCATCCTGGTCTTGAGCGACTATCGGGGGGGCAGTGACGCCTTCTTTAAGTATTGATATTGACATGAATGAAGCTTATTCTAATTATAGGAACTTATTTCAATTGTAAATCAATCACTACTGCAAAAAGTTTCTTGAGGGTGCCATGAAATCTTATTCATTTTGTCCGATTTGCGCTGAAATACTTGACAAGGCAATGATTGACGGACGTGAACGGATGTTTTGCCCATCATGCAGATGGGTGCATTACGTCAACCCTCTTCCTGTTGCTGTTGCCTATACCGTCAATGCGAAAGATGAGCTCCTTGTGATCCGGAGAGCTCATGAACCTGCATTCAATGAGTGGGCTCTTCCCGGAGGGTTTCTTGAAACAGGTGAAGAGCCTCACGAAGGTTGTTTACGGGAGCTGATGGAAGAGACTTCTCTCGAAGGGAAAGTTGACAGTCTTATTGGCGTTTATCATCGTGATGTTGAACTCTATGGTTCACTGCTGGTGGTTGCTTACCGGGTCAGGGTTGATAATGACGCCATAACAATAAACCATGAGTTGCTGGATGCCGGCTTTTATACCCCAGATCTTATACCGGAGGTACGAATACCGCTTCACCGACAGATTATCGTGGATGCCAACAATACTCAGAGACCGACTTTCCAGCAGGCGGCATCGTGGCCGGCCTCATAGGCCACCAGATCAGGCTGAACATGCCGGCAGTGATCGTCGGCCAGCGGGCATCTGCCTGCAAAGCGACACCCTTCGGGCAAATTTATAACGCTTGGTACGTTACCTTCGATAACATGAAGCCTCTTTCTGGGTGCGCCTAAATGAGGAATTGATTTTAACAGACCCTGGGTATAGGGATGGAGAGGGTTCTGGAAAAGCTGCTGCACCGAACCTTTTTCGACCACTCTTGACGCATACATCACAATCACTTCTTCGCAAAGCTCAGCGACAACTCCAAAATCATGGGTAATCAGCATGACACTCATGCCGGTATCGGACTGAAGTTTGCTGATAAGATCGAGGATCTGCGCCTGAACGGTGACATCGAGGGCTGTGGTTGGTTCGTCGGCAATGAGAAGGGCGGGATTGCAGGAAAGCGCCATGGCAATCATGACCCTCTGACGCATACCTCCTGAAAGTTCATGGGGATAAGAGGAAAACCTTTCTGCCGGGTTAGGAATTCCAACCAGATTCAAGAGTTCGATCGAGCGTTTTTTTGCTTCCACCTTAGTGACATCGCGGTGTATGAGAATCTGTTCGGATATCTGGCTGCCGCAGGTAAATACCGGATTGAGCGAACTCATTGGCTCCTGGAAAATCATGGCAATGTCGTCACCTCGTAAATGGCGCATTTTTTCTTCAGAAAGCTTCAAGAGATCCTCCCCTTTCCATAGTATCTCCCCGCCCGCAAAATAACCGGGCGGCATTGGCACCAGGCGCATAATAGAGAGTGCAGTCACCGATTTTCCGCACCCGGACTCCCCTACGACTCCCAGTGTACGGTTGCGACCGAGAGAAAAGCTCACGCCGTCAACTGCTTTTGCAATACCATTGTCGGTTGAGTAGTAAGTTTTGAGATTTTTCAGTTCAAGAATTTTTTCCATATATAACAGTCTTCCAAGGCCGTGAAGGGTTCATAGTATTAGCCAGGCATTGAGGGAATCAAGCATGAAAATATAGTTTGTAAGCTTCATATGAAAACGTTATCAGATTCAGATCTGCAAAGTACGACCGTCACTAAAAAAAATACCAGCTTTCTCATTGAGACTGTCAAGCAATCAACTCCCTACAGCCAGCTTACTCAATCTTTAGTTGACGGATCAGAAAAAAACAACGAAGCTTTTCCACCAATCGATATCTCCGGGTTGCAGGGCTCTCTCTCTTCGGTTCTTGCTGCAGCCCTGTTTGCAGATATGGACTCTTCTCTCATGATTGTGTCCGGGCAAAACAACTTCGAATTGTATGACAATGATCTGGATGCACTGCTTCCCAAAGAGATAATCTGCAATACATCAGATGAACTTTCGCTCTCAATCGGGGCTATCTCGAAGGGGAAAAAATCGCTCATACTCTCTTTTTTCGATGATCTCGACGTTGCCCTTTGCAAACCAGTCGATGCCGAAAGCCGGATTTTCAGACTGAAAACCGACCAGACGGCAGGGTATGAAACCCTGAAAAAATTTCTCGTTGCAAACGGCTTTGAGCAGAGAGAGTTTGTTGAAAACGAGGGCGAGTTCTCCGTCAGGGGCTCAATTATTGATGCATTTCCTTTTGGAGCGAGGGAACCGTATAGAGTTGAATTTTTTGGGGATACCGTTACATCACTGCGCATTTTTGACATCAACAGTCAGCTTTCAGGAAAAACGGTGACAACCGCCGATATTTCAGCAAGTTTTTTAGATGCAACAACAGACATTGCCGGCACTGAAACAACAATTCTTGACTATCTGGACCAGCGAACAGTGGTGATCATCGATGATACCATTGAATTTGCAACACGAGACAACCATGACGCCTTAGCTGATGCACTGTCAAGGTTTCGATGTATCAGGATTACTCACTCTTCACCTGCTGCAATTGACTTCAAGTCAACTGCGCAAAAAAAACTTAATGCAAATTTCCGCATTCTTGCCACCCTGCTGCAAAAGGAAATAGCCTCTAATAAAAAACCGCTTTTTGCAACCAGCTCACGTCGTGAAATAGAGGGTTTGACCGATTTTCTGGCAGAGGAAATGATGAATTCGGGGAGTGAGGGCAGTGTGGAGGCTAGCTGGGTTCCGATTAACCTGCATACAGGATTTATTTTCGGCAATCTTGACCTCTATACTGAATCGGACATCTTTGGGAAACTGCACTCTCATAAAGCTCACCGCAAACGGAAAATACGAGGGATTTCGCTCAAGGATCTCCAGAAGCTTAAAGTGGGTGATTATGTCGTCCATGAGGATTACGGCATTGGAATATTCAAATCCCTTGAAACCATAACGGTGGGAAATTCCGAGCAGGAATCTGTCCTTATTGAGTATTCAGGCGGGGATCAGCTTTTTGTTAATGTCCAGAGTATCAATCTGCTCTCAAAATATACAGCTTCAGAAAGCTCCCTGCCAACGCTATCAAAACTTGGCAGTTCGAAATGGGCGGCAAAAAAAGAGAAGGTTCGTTCGAAACTCCGTGATATTGCTATCAACCTGATAAAGGTTTATGCTCAGCGTAAAATGCAACCCGGCTTTGCCTTTGAACCGGACTCGATATTCATGCGCGAATTTGAGTCGTCGTTTATTTTCGATGAAACTCCTGATCAGTTTAAAGCAATTGAGGCGGTTAAAAAAGATATGCAGGAGCCGCATCCGATGGACCGCTTGATCTGCGGTGATGCCGGTTTTGGAAAAACCGAGATTGCCATGCGCTCGGCTTTCAAGGCTGTTGAATCCAGAAAGCAGGTTGCCGTGCTGACGCCTACAACCATTCTCGCCCATCAGCATGCTGAATCGTTTACCAGAAGGTTTGAGAATTTTCCGATTTCAATTGCAGTACTCAGCCGCTTTGTACCACGCAAGGAACAACTGGAAATACTCAAAAAAATTGAACTGGGACTGGTTGATATTGTTATCGGAACTCATCGGCTGGTATCGAAAGACGTTCACTTTAAAGATCTTGGTCTGCTTGTTATTGATGAAGAGCAGCACTTCGGGGTTGAGGTTAAAGAGAAACTGCGTGAACAGTTCCCCGGGGTTGATACCTTGACCATGTCTGCAACACCGATTCCGAGAACCTTGCAGTTTTCAATGCTTGGTGCACGAGATCTTTCGATTGTGTCTACTCCGCCTAAAAACCGGCAACCGGTAGAAACTATCATTACCGATTATGACGCTTCTCTGATTCAATCAGCTATCGTCAGAGAGATCAAACGGGAGGGGCAGGTTTTCTTTCTGCATAACCGGATTGCGTCTCTTGAGGATATCCTGAATACACTCAGGGAGCTTGTTCCTTCTGCAAGAATTGTTTACGCTCACGGCCAGTTGCCACCGAAGGAGCTTGAAAAAATAATGATGGATTTCATGCAGAAAGAGGTTGACGTGCTTATTTCAACCACGATTATCGGCTCAGGCCTTGACATTTCGAATGCGAATACCATCATTATCAACCGGGCTGATATGTTCGGGCTTTCTGATCTCTACCAGTTACGTGGAAGAGTAGGACGAAGCGATCGAAAAGCTTACTGCTACCTCGTAACCCCACCTCTGCACACCCTGAAAAGGGATGCTGTTCAGCGTCTTGCTGTGATTGAAAGCTTTACTGAACTAGGATCAGGTTTTAACATCGCCCTTCGGGATCTCGATATCCGCGGTGCTGGAAATCTGCTTGGTGCTGAGCAATCGGGATATATCCATGAACTCGGGTTTGATCTCTATCAGAAAATGCTTGCAGAGACTGTTGCTGAACTGAAATCAAATGAATTCAGTCACATGTTTTCAGGTGATGACAAACCTTCAGCAAGGCATTCAAAAGCCTGTGATCTTCTCTTTTTCTTTGATGCCCTCATTCCTGATTATTTTGTGAATGCGACCCATGAGCGCTTTGCGTTTTACGACAAAATATCAAAAGCACCCTCACCTGAGAGCGTCGATGCCCTGGCAATGGAACTCAAGGACCGCTTTGGAGCCTTGCCTGAAGAGGTTTCGAACCTTCTTCTTTTGACAAAACTTAAAATAGTCGGGTCGTCTCTTGGACTTGAAAAGATTGATATTCAAAAGTTTAATTTCACCCTTTATCTCCCTGACCAGCACGATGAAAATCTTGGAAACCGGGATTTTCTTCAGTACCTGTTCGTTTCGGTTCAGGAACCTTGGATGCAGAAGTATAACCCCGGATTCAAGATGGATAAAAAAATAAAACTGGTACTGACCCATCCTGCCGGTATAGACACATCCCCTGCGGATTTGATAGACGAGTATTCGGAACTGCTGAAAAAGCTGGACGCAGCAGCGAAAGAAAGTGTGGGCTTGGAGGGGAAATAGGTCTTATAGGTCCTATAGGACTTATAAGTTAGGATCGGGGAGCTTTATTTTAGCGGTTAAAAAATAATTGAGTTTAACATCGCAACTTTTGTGACGGTCTTTGTGTTCATAATAAGCGGACAAAATTAGTCCTATAAACTAAAACCTTATAATTATGAACATCTCTATAAATAATCACGCACACGAAGCAAAGAAGGGCGACAGGCTGCTTGATATTGCCCGCAGCAACCATGAACATATCGGCTACTTCTGCGGTGGCAACAGCATCTGTCAAACCTGCTATGTAAAGGTTCTTGAGGGTAGTGAGAACCTATCGCCTCTCAGTGTTGAGGAAAAGGCACTTCTTTCAGACCGATTGATCAATGAAGGAACAAGGATGGCCTGCCTGACCACAATTGAAAAAGAAGGAGAGATAAGGGTCGTTTCGTTAGTTGAAGAGGTAAAAAGAAGCTTTGAAACCAATCCATTGCAGTTGACTGAACATGCTGCGAAAATGGGGTGGGAGTCGCTGGTAAAGTTTCCTGATACCATGCGCATGCAGGGTGGAAGGGAGTTTGATCTGTGGCAGCTCATTGCAGATGTCATCAGCGGAATCGGAGATGCCTTGCAGTTACTTGCCAATGCTTTTGTACCGGCATCTTCAGTGGATGGAAAGACGAATCCTGAAGCATGCAAACCCTTTCAACTTTCAGCCTTCTGCAACGGCAATAAAGAAAAAAATACCCAAAGAGAGAGCGAAGGTATTGCTGCATAGATTACAAGTAATAAATGGTTAAACCTTGTTCTTCTGTGAGGGAAGAACAAGGTTAGATTGAGTGCTGCTGACAAATTTTTTATATCTTAGAACAAGAGATTGATAGCAATGTTTGATTAATTCACCACTTATTGCATGAACCAATGATCATCTCTATTAATGATAAACCTTGTGAAGGGCATGTTGGTGAAGTTCTTCTGAAGGTTGCTCAACTCAATAAAAGCCATATAGGCTGTATCTGTGGCGGGAACGGTATCTGCCAGAGCTGCTTTGTTTATGTAGAAGAAGGAAGTGAGTGCCTGTCGCCTCCAGGTTTAGAGGAGAAAGCATTTATTTCTGACAAGCTTTTTAAGGAGGGTGGCAGACTAGCATGCAGAACTCTCATTGTCAAGGAGGGAACCGTCAAGGTGCTTTCGAGGGCTGAATACCTCAGGCGGCTTGTTTTAGGGTTCAAGGTTCCGGAATTTATCACGTATGCCCAGACTATAGGGTATAATGTGACCAATAAACTGCCGGATGGAGCAGGCAGCCTGTTCAACCGTGTTAAAGAGGGCACGGTAAGCCCCGGGGATTCGTTGAGAAAAATCGGGAGTGGACTCGCTTATGGATCGCTTCTGGCCTCGACTACTTTTATGGAGACATTTCCCTTCATGCAGTACCCTGTATCCATCCTTACCGAGGGTGTGAAAGGAGTGTTTAAGAGTGCTGCAAATGTTGTGTGCAATGTTTCCGGTGGATGCCTGCAATTGCCTGGAACGGATACTTCATGTTGCGGGACTAATAAAGCTCCGGTTATTGAGCCGGTCAAGATATCTATAAAGTAGTTTTTCCCTTTCGGTACTTAGGGTAAAAACAGCAACCATTAACTCCTGATGGGGTATTCTTCGGATATTGAAAATATTGAGTTTGAGCTTGGCGCGAAAACCCTTGAACGATGGTTGATCAAGCCTGAGAAAACTATGGATGTTGTTCTCGGAATACCGAGAGAACGCGCTCAGGACGAGAGAAGGGTGGCTATTTCACCCCCGGGTGTTCAAATACTTGTTGAGCATGGCATCAAAGTAAATATTGAGCGAGCTGCCGGAAATTTCTGCAACTTTACGGATAGCGATTACGCGGATGCGGGAGCGTCACTTGCTGAAACTCCCGAAGAGTTGTACGAGCGTTCCAACGTCATCGTCAAGGTGTCGCCCCCTCAAGCAGACGAAATCCCTCTTTTGATGCCAGGGCAACTGCTTATTTCAGCCCTCCACCTTGGCACCATTACCCCTCAATTGATACAAGCACTGCTTGACAAGAATATCACAGCATTGGGATTTGAATTTATTGAAACAAGGGATGGCGAGTTGCCGATAGTACGAACACTGAGTGAAATTGCGGGTTCTCTGGCCATTCAGACAGCGGCTAAATACCTTGAGACCGGGTATGGCGGCAGCGGAATACTGCTTGGCGGAATTGCCGGTGTTCCGCCGGCCCACGTCACCATTATCGGGGCAGGAACAGTTGGGCTTTTTGCTGCGCAGGACGCGCTCGGACTTGGTGCTCAGGTGACGGTCATCGACAAGGAGATTAACCGTCTGAGAAGATTTGAAGCGTTTTTCAACCGTCACCTTGTCACAGCAATAGCCAATGACCATTATATTGCTGAACTTGCCAAGATGTCGGATGTTGTGATCGGCGCTTTAAGCCCAAGACAGAAAATAACAAAACCGCTGGTAAGTGAACAGGTGGTTAAATCGATGAAGCCCGGTTCGGTTATTATTGACGTCTCAATTGATCAGGGGGCATGCTTTGCCACCAGCAGGCATACATCGCATACCAATCCTATTTATGTCAAACACGGAGTTACCCACTACTGCGTCCCTAACATTCCTTCCGCTGTAGCTAAAACAGCCTCTTTTGCTCTTACCAATACGCTACTCCCCTTTTTGCTGAAACTCACCTCCCATGAGACCATTTCGGATATACTTTGGAAAAACCACAGTCTGAGAAAAGGAACCTATATTTTCAAGAGCTACGTCACGAAAAAGATTCTTGCTGAACTGACTGATCTTCCATTCAGGGAGATCGATATGCTGCTTGCTGCAAGCTAATAGATATGCTTATGGCCACCTCTATTTATTTCTGAGATAAAAGATGGAAGGCAAACTTTACCTGCAGGCTTAAAAGAGCTATCCCTTTCAGGACAACTATTGTTTTGTTGTGGTTCAGGAATCACCCCAACCTACATAGCGGGGAAAGTTTTGATAATCAATTTTTTTAAAGCATCCCATTTGAATAGATAGAGGTGCCCTTATATCAATTCGTCCAGCGGTTTGCCGAATTGCCTTGCAATATAGGAGGCGCATGAGACTCCCGAATAGGTGACTGCAATAACTCCCTGACCAGGGAAAGTGCTGTCACCAGTAGCAAAGAGATTTTTAATCCGGGTGCTATTCTGGGGCTTTTGAAGAATGTTCTGTCCAGGCTTCAAGAGCGGCCCGTAGGTTCCTTTGAAGCGGTTAAGGTAGCGCTGATGGGTCAATGGCGTTGCAAGCACCTTAAGCTCGATGGCATTTGACAGTCCTGGAAGAATACGTTCTGTGCGGGATATCACACTTTCGGCCAAAGCTTCTTTTGCGTTTCGGTAAGCCCCATTTGCCCGGTCGTAGTGCTGCCACTCATCGGCCTCAGCGGTAACAAAAGCATGGACTATATGTTTGCCGGGAGGAGCAAGGGAGGGGTCAAGAATCGTTGGGGCTGAAAAATAAATGGTCCCGCCGGGCTGTTTATAGTTCTCCCAAGTATCGACAAGAATATGGTGAACATAAAACTCTTTTGGAATGACTGAGGCATCTACACCGAGATAGAGCTGGAACCAGCTCGGGGCTCTTAAAAATGTGCTTTCATCAACCTTGTAGCGCGAATCGGTGATCAGGTGATTGAAGGTATCCCATACCGTAGCATTGGTAATGACACCTTTTGCATAATATTCAGTTCCATCAGCAAGCCTGACACCTCGAGCTTCGCCATTTTCAACAATTATAGAGGTTACCTCGGATTGGTAGCGGATTTGACCTCCGGACTTTTCAATACCTTGACATAATGCTTTTGGAATGGCACCCGAACCACCGAGCGGATAGTTGATGCCACCGGAATGCCTGTCAGCAAGACAGATGCCTGCATTGACCAGCGGGGTTGAAACTGCATCCTGAACCGCCCAGGAATAGGCTTCTATATCAATAAATTTAAGAAGCTCCTCATCTCTGATAAACCGCCTTGCTGTTTTACCCATTGAACGAAAAGTCTTCAGTGCAAGTGCAATGGTTTTAGCCGGAAACGTTACACCTACTGACGCCAGATGGAAGACATCCTCAAGCGAACCGGCAGGTAGTGAGCTGAGAATATCGTGAACTGCCTCAAGTTCGTTGTAAAACTTTTCAATGCCATCACGTTCATGCGGAAAACGTGCCCCGAGAGCATTGAGAAATTCATGGCGATTATAAAAAGCAGGGATTGAAAAACCGTTCGGCAGATGATAATGTATCTGTACAGGATCGTGAATCGTCGGAACGTGAAGCCCAAGTTTTCTGAATATCCTTGTATGAAGGTTGAGAGTGCCGCTTGTGCTGTTTTCACCAAAACCGTAAAAGACTGAGGCGCCGGCATCAAAATTGTAACCCTCACGCTGAAAAGAAGAACAGCTTCCTCCCGGATAACGGTTTTTTTCGAAAACGAGCGTTGATATACCTCGATCCTGAAGCAACGCAGCAGCAGTGAGGCCGCCAATTCCTGAGCCGATTACAATGATGTCGGCAGCTTCATCCATAGAAATTGTACATCTAGATTCGGGAGTAAGGTTCTGAACCTGCATTATTCTTCAAACTAATAACGAGGGTCGCAGAATATAGTCACACCAGAGAGTTCACAGCAAACATTATTTTCCAATAGCAGTTTGTGATGAGAGTTGGCTGTTAAGCAGAAAGAGATAGGTCTCATGGGGCCTATATGACATATAGGACTTATACAAGATGGAGTGAAGAAATTGTGCTGTCGGCAGTGGACGGTTGGCTGGGGAACGCAAAGTTAAATTAACTCAGGCTTTAAATTTTTTTATTGCTTATTTTTTGGACGGTTACGTGCTTTCATCACATGATAAATAATTAAAAAATAATGAAAAATCAGATCTGGTTGACCGCTGGAATTGCAGGTATGCTTCTCGGCAGCCCTTTCGCCACTGCTCAGGCAAAAAACGATGTGCATTTCAGTACAGGAAGCAGACCATCCTTTGTTATTGATTCTCCTCCAAGATTGATTTACCTGAGAGATCAGGGCTTTTCAGTATCTGTAGGAAGTCGATATGATATGGTATTCTATGGGAACAGGTACTATCTCTTCAATGACGGCAGCTGGTACAGCTCTCTTCGTTACCGGGGACCCTGGATTGTTATAAAGAGTAACCGTTTACCTTTAAAGCTGAGAAGGTATAGCTGGAATGAGATAAGCAGATATCGCGATATGGAGCATCGCAGGTCGGATAGCCGTGATAACAACTATCAGCGTAATGACGACAATAAGAGGCGATATAATGATGAGAGGAACGATGAAGGCCGCAGACGGTATGAAGAGCAGCCAAATACACATACTGAGTTCATACCAAATCGCCATGAGCCGTCAAACCAGAACGTTGAAATCAGGTCGCACCAAGGCCGTCAAAACGAAGCTCCTGACACCAAACCGAATCAGGATCAGCAAGGGAAGCCCTCTGATAACAAGCCAAGTCACGGACAGCAAGGCAAGGCCTTTGACGGCAAGCCGAACCTGGGACAGCCAAACAAGCCTTCTGACAACAAGCCAAGTCACGGGCAGCAAGGAAATGTCTTTGACGGCAAGCCGAACCAGGGTCAGCCAAACAAGCCTTCTGACAACAAGCCAAATCAGGGACAGCAAGGCAAGCCCGCTGACAACAAGCCAAGTCAGGGGCAGCCAAACAAGCCCGCTGACAGCAAGCCAAGTCAGGGACAGCAAGGCAAGCCTTCTGACAACAAGCCAAGTCAGGGGCAGCCAAACAAGCCCGCTGACAGCAAGCCAAGTCAGGGACAGCCAAACAAGCCTGCTGACAGCAAGCCAAGTCAGGGTCAGCAAGGCAAGCCTTCTGACAACAAGCCAAGTCAGGGGCAGCCAAACAAGCCTGCTGACAGCAAGAAACCGGGACAGCCGAGCAAGCCAGCTGACAGCAAGAAACAAGATGGTGCTCAACACAAGGATGATACCACTAAATAATAGAGTCGCTATGCATTGAAAAGCTTTTCAAAAAAGCTTGCACAAAGGTCAGGCATCGCAAGATTCCTGGCCTTTTGTGTTGTGCTTACAGAAAAAGTGATGAGAGCTAAGTGTTGGGAAAAATAAAAAGGTAGGTCCCTCACAAGAGTTCGGAATGACATCGGCGCGAGGAGTGAGAGGAAAATTGGGGATTGGGAGTAAACCTGATGTGGTGGATTGATTCCACTGTAT
>Ga0118677_10001351_pt1 | contig 52232 bp, 42 predicted proteins | sample AliMusrvi5mmetaG_FD_86154 | JGI IMG/M metagenome (GOLD analysis project Ga0118677, IMG submission 86154) | reverse complement strand
GGACTGCGCTATCATCGATAAGGCCTACGGTTCATCAAGTTTGCAGATGGCCTCGATGGAAAGCTCAGGGATGCGCGACCACGCCTCGTATTGAAATCGCGAGAAGTAGCCCGCGCCGATCCCTACGCCCTTCATATTGCCAATCCAAAGACGCGCTTTGCTGTTCCGCTGAGGATCTCGCGTTTGGCTTCGTCCGGTATTTCGAGGGTGAGGATTTTGCCGATCTCGGTACCGGTGCTCTCCGGCAGATCGGACCCGCACATGATCCGCTCCGGCGCTACGTGAGCCAGGACTTCGTGAATGTGGTGGGGCATGAGGCTCGAAAGTTCCAGCACGATGTTGGGGCAGAATAGCGCCGCAAGAATCGCGTCATGCACGAAGATGCCTCCTCCGCAGTGGGCCACCACGATCGTTAGCTGCGGAAACTTACGGGCAGGCAACATGCACAGCGACGGCAGTGAGAAGGGCAGTCCGGCGCCGGTGTGGCAGATTACCGCCATGTGGTTCTCCAGCGCGGCTTCGAAGAAGAAGTCGCTGGCGTTTGAAAGCGGATTGAGCCCGTGGTACTGCGGTTGCAGCTTCAGCGCCGCAAAGCCGAACTCCTCGCGGCAGCGGCGGACCTCGTCCTGAAACTCCTGCAGAGGAAGGAACGGATTCAGGCATGCCGCGCCGGTGAAGCGGTCCGGGTGCTCGCGCACGGCGCGGCCAATGAGATTGTGTTCGCCGCGATAATCGTCCACCATCGGGAAGGGAATCACGACGGAGCGGTCCACCCCGTGCCGGTCCATGCCGCGGAGCAGGTCATCGGCGGTGGCGACGCGTCCGCTGTGGCGGGCGTGGCCGAGGTGCGTGTGGGTATCGATGATGTGGAAGCCGTCTCTCATGCAAGTGCCGCCAGTATGGTGTCTGTCATCCGGGTGGTGGTGAGCGCGCCGCCCATGTCGCGCGTGCGCAGTTCGCGGTTGGCGAAGACGCGGCGGACGGCGGCTTCGATCTTCTCCGCAGGCTCGTGCTCTCCCAACCATTCGAGCATCATCGCTGCCGAGAGAATCGTCGCGACAGGATTGGCGATGCCTTTGCCCGCGATGTCTGGCGCTGAGCCATGTGACGGCTGGAAGACGGCGTAGCGGTCGCCGATATCGGCCGATGGGGCCATGCCCATGCCGCCAACCAGGCCCGCGGCGAGGTCGCTGAGGATGTCGCCGAACATGTTCTCGGTAACCACGATGTCGAAGCGCCTTGGGTTCAGCACCAGCTGCATGGCGCAGTTGTCCACCAGCACATGCTCGAGTTCGACGTCCGGGTAACCGGCGGCGACTTCGACCATCACCTTGCGCCAGAGCTGCGAAGTCTCGAGCACGTTCGACTTGTCAACCGAGGAAACCTTCTTGCGGCGCTGCGTCGCAAGGTGGAACGCCATGCGCCCGATGCGCGCGATTTCCGAGCGCGTGTAGGTCATCGTATTGGTGCCGCGTTCGGTGTCGCCGGAGCCCTCGATGCCGCGCGGAGTGCCATAGTAGATACCGCCCGTCAACTCGCGCACGATGATCATGTCGGTGCCTTCGACGCGCTCGTTCTTTAGCGGCGAAGAGTCGATCAGCGAGCGGTAAGTGCGCACGGGACGGAGGTTGGCGTAGACTCCCAGAATCTTGCGAATGCCGAGCAAGCCGCGCTCGGGACGCTGCAGAGGCGGGGCGTTATCGAACTCCGGCAGGCCGACCGCGCCGAGCAATGTGGCATCGGCTTCGCCCGCCAGGCGAGCGGTCTCGTCGGGCATCGGCTGGCCCGTTTTATGAATGGCGATACCGCCGAGCAGCCCCTCGGTGAGATCGAGCGTGTGGGAGAACTTCTCCACTACGCGGCGGAGCACCTTCACGGCCTCCCGCGTGACTTCGGTCCCGATACCGTCACCGGGCAGCGCCAACACTTTCAACTGCATGTATCTATTATCAACTCCTCAATCCCGGGCCGGTCAGGGCAGACCTAACTCATCGGCGCTCCAAGGTACACAGCCGCGAACGACCGAGAGCGGTCAGGTCCGCTGATTGCCAATGCCCCTTCGCGGCCGTAACTCCAGGCTCGCGTGTTTTCGGGCCAAGGGGCCGCTTACCCCCCCGCGACGGCGGTGTCGGTCTTCATTCGCTCGCTGGCTTTCAGCGTAAGCAGAATCGCCAGGATCTCCTGATCCGACACGTTCTTCTTACGGTCTGCAATCTCGATGAAGCCCTTGTAGACGACGTCCAGCTCTTCCTTGGAAACCGGGTATCCGAGGTGTTCGCATTTGGACCGCAGCGCGTGACGGCCGCTGTGCTTGCCGAGCACCAGGCGCCCCTCAGGGATGCCGATGCTCTTCGGATCGATGATCTCGTAAGTGGACTTGTTCTTCAGGTAGCCGTCCTGGTGGATGCCCGCCTCGTGAGCGAAAGCGTTCAGTCCGACGATGGCCTTGTTCGGCTGCGGGCCAAACGCGATGTATTCGGTGAGCAGCTTGCTCGCCGGATACAGGTGCTGAGCGTGAATACCGGTCGTGTAGGGCAGTTGATCGTGCCGTACGCGGAAGGCCATCACGACCTCTTCCAGCGCGCAGTTGCCGGCACGCTCCCCGATACCGTTGATGGTGCATTCGATCTGGCGGGCACCCGCAACCACGGCCGCGATGGAGTTCGCCGTCGCCAGGCCCAGGTCGTCGTGGCAGTGCACGCTGATGATGGCCGTGTCGCCCACGGCCTTAACCATGCGATCGATCAGGATCGCATACTCCTGCGGCACCGAAAACCCCACGGTATCTGGAAGATTCACGGTCGTGGCCCCCGCGGCAACCACCGCGCGAGTCACCTGCTCCAGATAGTCGTAGTCGGTGCGCGTGGCGTCTTCGGCGGAGAACTCGACGTCGTCGGTAAACTGGCGCGCCAGTTCCACGGCCGCACAGGCTTCTTCCAGCACCTGCTGGCGGGACTTCTTCAACTTGAACTCAAGATGGATGTCGCTGGTGGCGATGAAGGTGTGAATGCGCGGCCGCCGCGCGGGTTCCAGCGCACTGGCCGCGCGCTGCACGTCTAGCGTGCAGGACCGCGCCAGCGCCGCGACACGGACCCAAGGCAGCTCGTTTGCCACCGAACGGACCGCTTCGAAGTCGCCCTCGGAGGCGATGGGGAAACCCGCCTCCAGGATGTCCACGCCCAGTTCCGCCAGTTTGTGCGCCATGCGGAGTTTTTCGGGAACATTCATGCTGCATCCGGGCGACTGCTCACCATCCCGGAGCGTAGTGTCAAAGATAACGACGCGATTCTTGTCCTGCGTCTCAGCCATGGGTATAAGGCTCTCCTTTTTGCCGGAATGCGGATGAAGGACATCCGGATACGGGTGATCCAACCGAGCGGCCTGTTTCTCCGGCACGGCTGGCGACTTTTCCTATTGTCCGCGTGCGGCTACGATAGCACAAATTTATAGTGCAGCATTTTCGCATAAGGGGATCGAATTTGATAAACTCTGCAAATGCTGGGTCGTGCTCATATTCGAAATCTAAGGATCAACGATGGAACTGTATCCGCTTAAGGTCTTTCTGACGGTCGCCACGGAGCGCAGTTTTTCGCGGGCCGGTGAGAAGCTGCTTCGGACGCAGCCTGCGATTTCGCTTGCGGTGCAGCGACTGGAACACGAATTGGGCGAGAAACTACTCGACCGGACCGGTCGCGAAATGATCCTGACCGATTCAGGGAAAATTGTACTGGAGTTTTGCAGGCGCTTTGAGAACCTCGAACGCGAGATGGAAAACTCGCTGGCCGAATTGCGCGATATGGCGTCGGGGCGGCTCGTGATCGGCGCAAATGAGACCACCTCCCTCTACCTGATGCAGCACATTGTGAGCTACCGCCGGCAATACCCAAAGGTAAAAGTGCAGGTGCGGCGCTCGCTGTCCAGCCGTATTCCCGCGCAGTTGATCGACGGCGATCTGGAACTGGGCGTGATCACTTACGATCCGGAAGACGACCGGTTGGAGTCGAGGATCATCTTCAGCGATCACCTCTGCTTTCTCGTTAGCCCGGGGCACCGCTTCGCGCATCGCGAGTCGGTCTCGATCCGCGAACTGGGGATGGAAACTTTCATTGCTCACAACGTGTTCTCGCCCTATCGCGACGTGGTGCTGAAGGCCTTTCAGCGGGCGAAAGTGCCACTCAACATGGACGTCGAAATGCCAACCGTCGAGACCATCCGCAAGATGGTGGCACGCAACGAAGGGGTCGCGTTCCTGCCCAAGATGTGCGTGGAGAACGACTTCGAGCAAGGCACGCTGAAGGAGGTCCGGGTAGAGGAACTCAGCATGGAGCGTAAGATCAGGTTGGTCTACCCGGCCCGCCGCGCGCTGAGCCATGCCGCCCGTGCGTTCCTGGAAATCGTGATCGGTCCGAGCGGGGCGACGATTTAGCGCAGACCTCCAGGCGGAGACGGCAGCCCCGCCATCGATCCGGGCATCCGGCGTCACTTAGTCAGCACAGAACCGCGAATGAAGAGAGCGGTCAAGTCTGCGAATGGCCCAACTCCCTCTCGCCGAAGCTATGGCCGGCCCTTTTAAATCCTGATATAATTATTTTACCCGGATCATTAACTGCGCCGGAGAAGCTAGAGATCAGGCGGACGTGGCGTCCGGCATAGACTGTGGCTGCTCCCCCACTGTTTCTGGACTCGAGGAACGACGCCATGCTCTCACCGCAAGAACGCAAAGCCGCCAGCAGAGCCTACAAGGAGCGCAAGCCGCGCCCCGGGATCTACGGGGTGCGCCTAAAAGCGACGGGCCGCTGTTGGGCCGGTTCGGCGCAGAACCTGGACACCGCGAAGAACTCGGCGTGGATGACCCTAAACTCGGGCCGGCACCTGGAACGGTCCCTGCAGGCCGAATGGGCCAGACTGGGCGAGGATGCATTCGAATTCGTGATCCTGGAAACGCTGGAGGAGGACTTGCTCCCCATGGCGGTGAAGGACCTGCTCAAGGAGAAGCAGCGCCTCTGGGCAAAGCAACTCGCCTCCTAGGAGTCGCGACGCCATAACCCTGCAACAGCGGATATGATGAGGGCCATGCGCCGCATGTTCCGGGTCAATCCGCGCGTTGCTGCTGGGCGGGTTTTCCTTAAGGGAATCGCATGCTAACGCGCCGGGCGTGGCTGGGAAGCTCGCTACTGGCGACCACTGGTTGCTCCACTGAGAAACGCGACGCTGGCTGGCCGGCGGCGTGGGACCGGATCCTGATCGAGAAGGCCGCCTCGGCGGAAGCTCCGCGTTTCGATGAGCAAGAGTCGTTGGTCACGCGGCTGTTCCCGCCCGGCTACCGCTACCACACGCGATTGCGCGAGGGCCGTGTCCACGATCTCCGCGCATCCGCCGAATATGCGCTGGCACTGCTGGAAATTGGGGCCCCGGCCGGACGTGCACGCGCCGAACGGACGCTGAATCGCGTCTGCGCCCTCCAGGATACCGACCCGGCCAGCAAGTGGTACGGCATCTGGGGCTACTACCTCGAAGAACCGCCGCCTAAGATGGACACCGCCGATTGGAACTGGGCCGACTTCCTGGGCGGCACGCTGCTGCTGATCGACATTCGCCACGGTGACCGCCTGGATGTGGGTCTGCGGGCCAGGGTGCGCGCGGCGATCCGGCACGCGGCGCTCTCGGTGCAACACCGGAATGTGGAGGCAGGCTACACCAACATCGCGGTGAAAGGCACGTTCGTCTGCGCCGCGGCGGCGGAACGACTGGGACTCGAAGATCTCGCGGCTTACGCCCGGGAGCGGATGTCGCGCGTCGCGGCTTACATCGCGGAAAGCGGTAGTTTCGCGGAGTACAACAGTCCGGTTTACGCCCGGGTGACGCTCACCGACCTGACTCGCATGCGCATGTACCTGCATCCCGGTGCCGTGCGCGACGCGGCGGCCCGCATCGAGAGCCGCCTGTGGCTGCACTTGGCGCGCCACTGGGACGGGTACCGCAGACAATTCGCCGGTCCCATGAGCCGCTGCTACGAGACCGATCTGGGAGAGCCGTTCTGGCTGGAGAAAGCTCTGGGCGGTCGGTTGGGCCTGGCCAACCCGGCGTTGCGCGGCCAGTACGGGGACCTCGACACCGCCATTCACGATCTCCGCTGCCCGGAGGCGCTCGCTCCCGATTTCCTCCGGCCGAAACCCGCTTTTCACCGGGAGATCTTCCGTGTCTCCCCGGCGCCGTCACGCCCGGTGCAGGGAGCCACGCTCGTCGGTCCGGACTACTCGCTCGGCACCGTCAACCAGGGCGATTTCTGGGTTCAGAGCCGCCCGCTGCTGGCCTACTTCGGTGGACCGGCGCGGCCCGCCAGCTTCATTCGGTTGCGGCTGGTGAAGGACGGCTACGACTTTTCTTCGGGGCTTCTGTGGACGGTGCAGCAGGGCGGCAACGTCCTCGCTCTGGTCAACTTCCGCTCGCCCGGCGGCGACCGCCATCCGTCGCTCGACCCGATCAAGGGCGGTGAGTTCCAATGCGGGCGGCTGTTCCTCGAACTCAGCTTTGAGGGCTTGGGTGAAGGCTTTTCGTTTCGGAAAGTGGACGACCGCGGCAGCATCGCGGGTGGAGGAATCCAGGCAGATTTCCAACTCCGGGGCGGGCGGTTTGGGTCCCGTCCACTTCACTTGGGGGGCTCCGCTACGCGCCGCTCGGCCACATATACTGTCGACTTCCTGCCACCAGGGGCGGCCAGCCGCGTGATGTGGGCCTTGACCGGAGCAGCCTGGTGCGTTTTCACGCTGACGCTCTCGGGCCAGCCTCTGGACGCCCTCGCCTGGCCATGCGAGGTTGAGGCCACTGCCGACAGAGTCCACGCGACTTGGGAAACTCCCGCCGGGTTGCTCGAAGTCAGCGGGCTTTCCAAAGCCGCCACAATCGAAGACCACCGGAAATCATTTGGTGAGAGAATCAACAGCCAGGACATACCGTTAGCTCGACTCGAGGAGTCAAAACCATGACGTTTTCATCCGTACACACCCGCCGTCAATTCATTTACGGCACCGCCGCGCTCGCTGCGACACCGCTTTTTGCGGCAAAGTCGAAGCTCAAACTCGGCGTAACCGACTGGAACCTCAACCTCTCCGGCAAGCCGGAAGCTGTTGCGCTGGCTGCTTCCCTTGGTTTCGCGGGCGTTGAAATCAGCCTGGGCCGGAAACCTGGCGCGGACAAGCTGCCGCTGGCCGACGAAGCCCTCCAGCAGAAGTACCTGGACGAACTGAAGAAGCACAAGGTCGTTGCAGCGGGAACCTGCCTCGACATCCTGCACACGAATTACCTGAAGAGCGACAAGCTCGGGCAGAAGTGGGTGGCGGACGCCATCCCGATCACGAAGAAGCTGGACGCCAAGGTGATCTTGCTGCCATTCTTCGGCCGCGGGGCGATGAAGACGAATGAGGAACTGGACTACGTGGGCGACTTCCTGCATGAGATCGGCCCTGAAGCCGCCAAGAGCAAGATCATCCTCGGCCTCGAAAACACCAACTCCGCGGAGGAGAACGTCCGCATCCTGGAGCGAGCAAAGTGCGACCACGTAAAGGTTTACTACGATGTCGGCAACTCGACGGGCGGCGGGTACGACGTGGTTAAGGAGATCGGGTGGCTCGGCGCCAAGCGCATCTGTCAGTTCCACCTTAAAGACAACCCGCACTACCTCGGAGAGGGCAAGATCGACTTCCCGGCCGTAATGCGCACAATCGCCGCTTTAGGGTTCACGGGCTTCGCCAATCTTGAGACCGATTCACCGTCTAAGTCCGTACCCGACGATATGAAGCGGAATCTGGCCTTCGTGCGCGACTTGATCGCTAAAGCCTGAACCTGGGGCGAAGACTTGGAGATAGTGCGTTATTGTAACACCTAACCCACGTGTTATCTTCGAGTTTTTCGGATTTGAACATCTGAAATGAAGCCCGGCCGGGGTAAACTGCCGGGCCAAGATTAAGTGTTCATAATGCTGAAAAGAAACACCTTGACGGTTCCGCTGGAAAACACCACAATGAATTCAGTTTGCACTACGATTCATCAAAAATGAACGATACGTGCAACTGCCTAAAGGTGTACCGATAAAAACGAGGTCCGCGCATGACCTTTCAAGTTGGCGAAAAAGTGGTTTACCCCAACCACGGTGTAGGAACAATCGAGAACATCAGTTCACGTTCATTCGGCGTTCAGTCGGAGCGTTTCTACTTGTTACGGCTCTCATACAACAGCCTCACCGTCATGGTGCCCTTCTCTCACGTTGAGCAAGTTGGACTTAGGAAGGTCACCCGAAACGGAGAGATCGCTCGGATGTTGGGCTTCCTGGCCTGTGGCGAGTGCAAGTCCAGTTCGGACTGGAAGGATCGGTTCAAGGAGAATTCCGCCAAGATGCAGAGCGGAAGTCTTCAGGAAGTTGCCGAGGTGTTGAAGTCTCTGGCGGCGATCCAGTCTCACAAACCGCTTTCCTTCCGGGAGAAGAAGATGCTGGACCGGGCGCGAGTGATGATCGTCGCGGAATTGGCGACATCCAGGGGCGTCAAGGAGCCGGAAGCAGTTGAATTGCTATCGAAGGCGATCGGCAAATCGAACCTGCGTTTCCCGGAACCTCTGTAGGGATTCGGCAGTTCACCTTCATTTGTGCATTTGTGAAAAGGGAGCCGGCAGCGGCTCCCTTTTTGCGTCTCTGCTACTCTGACCTTCGTGAATCTGCTCTACCTCATCCGCCACGGCCAGGCGGGAACCCGTGACGAATACGACCGGTTATCGAACCTGGGACGGGCACAAGCCCGGGCGCTGGGCGACTGGTTGGCCCGGGAGGGCGTCGCGTTCGATGCCGTCTGGACCGGCGCTCTGCGCCGCCAGCAGGAGACCGCCGCGACCGTCCTCGGAGCTTTGGCGGAGGCGGGCTTGCCGCAACCTCAGGTGCAGTTCGATCCGCGCTGGAATGAGTTCGATCTGGATGCGGTATATGCCGGTATCGCACCGCGCATCGCCGCGGAAGACCCGGCCTTTCGCCGTGATTTTGAAGCGCTCGAGCGGACCGTGGCCGCTGGCGACGCGGCGATTCACCGCAAGTGGACCCCCGCCGATGCAGCCATCGTGGAGGCCTGGATCGCAGGCCGCTACAGTTTCGAAGGCGAGTCCTGGGATCAATTCGTCGCGCGCGTGCGGGCAGCCGCAGTTGAGCCGCTAGCCGCAGCGCGAACCGGCAAATCAGTGGCGGTGTTCACATCTGCGACGCCGGTGGGAATCACGCTGGGCCTGGCCCTCAGCCTGACCCCGGGCGACATCATGAACATGGCCGGGGCGGCGCTGAATTCGAACGTTACGATCCTCAGCGTCGACGCGGACCAGCTCCGGCTATTCGCATTCAACCGGATCGCGCACCTGGAAAGTCCGGAGTTGAGAACATTCCGTTGATGGCTGCACGAGCGCTTGAAGCAGCCAGCAGCGTGCACTTCGGACGGCCCGTCAGGTCCGCAGCAAAATCGGCAGCAGCAGTAGGATGGCTAGTGCTCGCGTCAGACAGGAAACGCAGATCCACATGTTCCACCTCATCGAAAGCCGCCTTCCTCGAGCCGTTTCCATTTAACGCCCGCGTTTCCTCGGATGCAATGGACCATAAGATTCAAATTGCCGCCGGAGCGAGGGTGGTCGAATGAACCTTCTGATCCTGGGCTGCGGGTTCACCGGCCGCAGGGTCGCCGCCGGCATCGCCGCCGCAGGCCACTCGGTTTGGGCGACTTCGCGTTACCCGGAGCGCCTGGACCTGCCCGGAGTCTGCTGCCTGCGCTTGGACCTCGACGATCCGGAATCGGTTGTTTCAGCGTTGCGCGCCATTCCCGCGCCGGTCCGGGTGTTGCTCTCCGTGCCACTCACTGCCGGCAAGGCGGGTGACTGGAGCGATCCGACACCGCGCTTGCTGGAACCGCTGGGCGAGAAGCCCGAGCGGATCGTGTACCTCTCAACCACTGGCGTGTATGGAGCGCAGACCGACGTTGACGAGCGCACACTCCCTGCGCCGCGCGGCCCCCGCGAGCAATTGCGCGTGGATGCCGAGCAGACCGTCCGAGCAGGGTCGTGGTCCGCATTGATCCTGCGCCCCGCCGCCATTTACGGGCCAGGGCGCGGCGTGCACGAATCAATGCGGCGTGGCACTTTTCGCCTGCCGGGCGACGGGACAAGATTCATCAGCCGCATCCATGTCGATGACCTGGCAGCCATCGCTACAGCGGCGCTGGTATCAGCGGAGACCGGCGCATGGCCCGTTGCCGACGAGGAGCCTTGCAGCAGCCTGGAAATCTGCCGTTTCGTCGCGGACCTGACCGGACTGCCCATGCCCGCACCTGCGGCGACGGGCGCAGTCAGCGAGACACTGCGCAACAATCGCAGGGTGGACGGCCGGGCGGTCCTGCGCCTGCTCGGCGTTCGCCTGCGCTACGCGTCGTACCGGACTGGAATTCCTGCGTGCCTGGAAGCCGAGGGCGGCAGGTTCGGCAGCGGAGTGCCTGGCGGTTGAAACCGCACAAAAATGTGACAGCCATGTGAATTCTGCATACCACTCACCTATGATCAGTAGGAACACCCGCGCACGCCGCCGGGAAACAGGGGAGGGCAAGCGATCCGGTGAGACGGGAAATGCAGCGTGGGTTGTGGCCAGTCGATTGGTTGCTGTTGTCCTACCTGCTATTCATCAGCCTCCTGATTGCCGGATTCCGTCAGCGTATCGCCGATGCGGGCGTCCTCTTGATGGTGCACGCCTTGGCCGGCCTGTTGATCGCAGCGTATGCGTTCTTGCCCCAGCTCCCCGGAGCGTTTTATTTCCGCCACATTTATCCGTTGCCGTACGTGTTCGCGTGCTACCGGCTGATGAGCGTGTTGATCCGTTCGATTCGCGAGGAGCGCTTCGATGCGCTGCTGGCGGATTGGGATCGCTCTTTTTGGCACGCTGATCCAACCGTGTGGTTGGAACGTCTCCAGACGCCGGCGTTGACGGAAGGCCTGCAGATCGTCTACGCGTTGTTCGTCCCGGTCGTGCTAGCGGTCGCCGTCATCCTGTGGGTGCAAAAGCGCGAAGATTTTCGGAGTTACGCTTTCTTGCTCACTTTGGGCTTCCTGGCGTCCTATCTGCTCTATCTCCTCGTTCCCGCACGGGGACCGCGATACCTCCTGGATGGGTTACAGACCCGGCCACTGAGCGGGTTGTGGCTGTACGGCCCGCTGCGCCATCTGCTGGACGTGATGGAGTCGTCGCATTACGACTGCTTTCCGAGCGGCCACGCGGAGATGACCCTGCTCGCCTGGTGGACGGTGAGCCGCATCTCCAAACCGCTTTCTGCTTTCTATCTGGTCTACACGGCGTTGATTCTACTGGCCACCGTCTACCTGCGCTACCACTACACCGTCGATCTGGCAGCGGGCGCCGCTTTGGCCGGGTTGGTCTGGTACACCGCACCGCTTTTCGAGCGGGCGCCCGTCCGGCAGGACAAGCACTATCAGCATGAGCCTACTCGAGATTTCGCCCATTCAAAGTAGCGCGGACCGACGCGAGTTCCTCTCGTTCCCCTACGACTTGTACAGCCAGGATCGGTACTGGGTAGCGCCGTTGCGCCTCGATCAAAAGACGCTGCTCGACCCGCTGAAGCATCCTTTTCACCTGCACGCGACGATGCAGGGGTTTCTGGCTCGGCGGGCAGGCCGGACGGTGGGACGCATCGCGGCCATTCTGGACCCGAATTACAGCCAGTTTCACGCTGAAAAGGCGGGCTTCTTCGGCTTCCTGGAGATGGTCGATGACCAGGAGGTGGCCACCGGCCTGCTGGCTGCCGCCAGGGATTGGCTCCACGCACGGGGGGCGGAGGTGTTGCGCGGACCGGTGAATCCCTCCACCAACTACGAGTGCGGCGTCCTGGTCGATGGTTTCGGATCCAGCCCCCGCATCATGATGACCTACAACCCGGCTTACTACGGTCCGCGCATCGAGGCGGCGGGCCTACGCAAGGCGAAGGATCTGCTGGCTTACGATTTGCCCGTCACCCGCGCCCGCGCCGACCGCGTGCAGACCCTGACCGACCGGGCGGAATCAAGCGGTATCCACCTGCGGAAGCTGCGCCTGGACGACTACGACAACGAGGTCGAACTGGCCTGGGGCATCTATAACTCGGCCTGGGCGAAGAACTGGGGCTTCGTTCCGATGACCCGCGCGGAGTTCCTGCACCACGGCCACGAATTGAAGCAGATTCTGATTCCCGATCTGGCCTGGATTGCGGAGTCGGGGGGGCAAGCTGTGGGATTTGCGCTGGCGATCCCCGACATAAACGAGGCGCTGCACCATCTGAGAGGACGCCTGTTCCCGTTCGGATTGCTCAAACTGCTGTGGTACCAGCGGAAGATCCAATACCTGCGCGTGATCGTGCTGGGCGTAAGGCATGAGTACCGCTCAACGCCGGCGGCTGCGGCGCTCTACGCCGCGCTAATCCGCGAATGCGCGCGGCTGAAGTTCCGCGGGGCGGAGTGCTCTTGGATTCTCGAAGACAACGTGCTGATGCGCAGATCGCTGGAAGCGCTCGGGGCAACCGTGTACAAGACCTACCGGATCTACGAGTTCTAGCTGGCATGGGAGTCTGGCTGCCACGGGTACCCGCTAGTCGCGGGCTAGCGGATCACACTCCCAGGACCGGGCCGGGAGGAGCCTGACTCCGCCGTTCGTCCGGGCACCGGCGGCAAGGTTGATCTGGCGTTGCCCATTTCGAATACATGTAGAACTCTTAGCCTGGTCCGAATCTGGACTGTTTGCATGCTTCCAGGGACACGCGCCTCGCCTCAATCCGCCCGCCAACCGCCGCCGAAAGCGACGTTCGGCTTGAGACGCGGCCGAACCACTGATAGGCTTATGAATTGGGCTCCACGGGGACTCCAACCCCGCGGCAAGCAGAGGTGTGCCATGTCCGGACATTCTAAGTGGGCAACAATCAAGCATAAAAAGGGCGCGCTTGACGCCAAACGCGGGAAAATCTTCACGCGCCTGATCAAGGAAATCGTCATCTCCGCGCGCGGCGGCGGCAATCCCGACTCCAACTCGCGCCTCCGCACGGCCATCATCGCGGCGAAAGCCGCCTCCATGCCCGCCGAAAATATCAAACGCGCCATCATGCGCGGCACGGGCGAGATCGAAGGCGGGCAGATCGACGAAATCATGTTCGAGGGCTACGGCCCGGGCGGCGCGGCGGTGCTTGTGATGAGCGCAACCGACAACCGCAACCGTACCGTCAGCGAGATTCGTCACGCCTTCTCGAAAAATGGCGGCAACCTCGGCGAGCAAGGCAGCGTGGCCTACATGTTCGACCGCAAGAGCCAGATCATCATCGAGAAGGACAAGGCTACCGAGGACCAGTTGATGGAGATCGCGCTGGAAGCGGGCGCCGACGACGTTCGCGACGAGGACGATAGCTGGGTGGTGCTGTCCGCGCCGGAGTCTCACTCCATCGTTTTGGAGGCGATCCACAAGGCTGGCGTGCCGACGGTCGAGGCGGAGATCGCGATGATCCCCAAGACTCCGATGAAGGTCGATCAGAAGCACGTGGGCGGCATGTTGCGCCTGCTCGAAGTGATGGAAGACCACGACGACACGCAAAACGTTTACACCAACTTCGACTATGACGAGGACTCCGCCAACGGTTGATTCAGCGACCTGCGGGACAGCCGCCGCGGCGAGCCGGCAGTGAGGATTCTGGGCGTCGATTGCGGCAGTGTGACCACTGGCTACGGCGTGATTGAAACAGGTTCCCCGAGGCACCGTCTGATAGTAGCGGGGGTGTTTAAGACCAATCCGCGCGACGCGTTCCCGGAGCGGTTGCTGGCCATCGCCACGGGCTTGCGGGCGATTGTCGCGGAGCATAGGCCGGACGAGGCGGCGGTGGAAGAGACGTTCTATTCGCCGAACTCCTCCAGTTCCAGTTCTTTGCGGCTCACTCACGTGCGCGGCGCGGTCCTGCTGGTCCTGGCCGAAGCCGGTTTGCAGGTTGGCGAGTATCCTCCGGCACGTGTGAAACTGGCCGTCACCGGCAAGGGAAGGGCAGAAAAAGTTGAGGTCCAATCGATGGTGCGGATGCTGCTGAACCTGTCCGAGCCGATCGCTTCCTTCGACGCTTCCGACGCCGTGGCAGTCGCGATGTGCCACGCCGCCATGCGCACCATGGCCATCCACACGGCCGAGGTATCCAGATGACCGTGCGCGCGTTGCTCGTGGCTGGACTACTGAGTGCATGCAGCCTGACCGCGCTGGCCGAACCGCGGCTGTTCCTCTCAAAGCGATTCCCCCACAGCCGCCCGGAATACGCGGAACTGCGCATCGAGCGTGACGGGCGGGTCGAGTATCGCGAGACGTTGGACGAGGAACCCCTGCGCGTTAAACTGACCCGCGAGGAGACCGACGCCGTTTTCGATCTCGCGGAGAAGTGCGACCGGTTCCGCAAGCCTCTGGAATCCGAACTGAAGGTCGCGCGGATGGGCGAGAAGCTGTTCCGCTGGGAGGACGGCGACGAAAAGCACGAGGTCAAATTCAACTACACGCTGGATCTGACCGGACAGGCGCTCCTCGACTGGTACGAGAAAATTGTCGAATCAGAGTTGTATCTGATCGACCTCGAGCGGACGGCCCGCTACGACGTGCTGGGAGTGAACCAGTCCCTGCTCCAACTGGAGGCTGGCTACGACAAGAAGCGGTTGGTGTCGGTTGAGCAGTATCTGCCGATGCTCGATCGAATCGCCAAGAACGAAAAGTATATGAACATGGCTCGGGAGCGCGCAGCCGGACTGGCCGATGCGTTCCGGGCGATCTCGGCGCACGCGGTCCCGGCGCCAAAGGCTGGTCAATGATCTCTCGTCATTTTCTGTTTCTGAGTTTGGCGCTGGCGATCGCGGCCGTGGTCGCGCCGCTTGCGGGTGCACCACCCGCAATCAAGATCACGCCCCCCTCCGCGGAGGTCAAAGCGCAACCATCGCCAGACGCCAGTTCATCGGCGGCGAGCAACGCAAGAGCCATGGAGGGATTTGATCTTGACTCGAAGCTCGACCAGGAGATAGGCGAGACCGGGGGTAGCCCGGCCGACATACTCAGGGTTCTCGAGAGGCACATGAAGCTGCATCCGGAATGCCCCAAGAAGGCTGAAATCACTCGTTTGCTGGCTCGCATCTCAGTGGAGCAGCGTGACAAGGCGAGAGTATTCCAATACGGCCCGACGGCGATTGAAGGCGGCAGCGACGATCCGCGTCTGCTCGATCAGGTTTCCCGGGCGCTGCTCGAACGCGGCGACTCCGAGAGTCTTAACAAGGCGCTGAAATACGGCTTGAGCCTGGTCACAAGAATGCACGGAGAACGGAATTCCCAACTCAGTTCTAAAGGCTATGAACCCGGCCAGGGCAGGCGTCTGGAGGAGACCGAATTCGCGCTGCAGGGCGCTCTGATCCAGGTGGCCCGGGCGAATGAAAAGCTCGGACAAAATGAGGATGCTCTCAAGGCGGTGGACGAAGCCTGGCAGGTCTATCCGTCGCTCGAGGGCGCGCTCGAACGATCTCACGTGCTGGAGCGACTGGGACGCCACTCAGAAGCCCTGGACGCCGCAGCGGACGCCTTCACTGTGGACGACCAGCGCAGTACCAGCAAGGACCGGCAGCGCGCGCGTGAGCGTCTGTCGGAACTGGCGTCCAAGGCCAGTGTAGTTGACCCCTCAGTGCGAGTGCTGCCGGCGTGGGATCGAACGCGTGGACTGTTGGAGGCTCGCAACAAGCGCATGCGCGAGTACGACCCGAACCTGCTGGCGACGTCACCTCTGGAATTCACCATGTCGAAATTGGAAGGCGGCCTGCTGCCGATGAGCAGCATGAAGGGCAAAGTGGTGGTGCTCGATTTCTGGGCTACCTGGTGCGGACCCTGCCGCGTTCAGCACCCGCTATACGAAGTAGTCAAGTCTCGCTTCAAGAACAATTCGGATGTCGTGTTCTTGGCGGTGAGCACGGACGAGGACCGCTCGCTGGTGAAACCGTACCTCGAACGTCAGAAGTGGTCGAAAGAAGTGCTTTACGACGACGGGTTGGGCAGCTTTTTCCGGGTCAACTCCATCCCGACGACCATTGTGCTGGACCGCAGCGGCGAGGTTAATAGCCGTATGCCCGGATTCGTGCCCGACCGCTTCGTCGAGATGCTGTCCGAGCGCATCAACTCGGCCCTGACGCAGAATTGATTCCGGCACAATTGGGGGCCTGTACGCTTCGATGGTCTTTCGGCGCATCATCTGGGTGGTTCTCGACAGCGTTGGCATCGGAGCCATGCCCGACTGGCGAGCTTTCGGAGACCCCGTTCCCGGCGATACGCTCGGGCATTGCGCGGCGCTGAGACCGCTGAAACTGCCCAATCTGACCGCGCTCGGCCTGGCCAACATCCGGCCTTTTGAAAACCTGGAGCCGGCTGAGCACCCGCTGGGCAGCTACGGCCGCGCGGCTCTCGCCTCCCCCGGCAAGGACACGACTACCGGACATTGGGAGATGGCGGGCATCATCCTCGAGAAGCCCTTTCCCACCTATCCGCACGGGTTCCCAGCGGACTTCATGGCCGAATTCGACCGCCGGATCGGCCGCGGTACGCTGGGCAATAGGCCGGCGTCGGGTACGCAAATCATCGAGGAACTCGGAGCCGAGCACATGGCCACCGGCAAGCCGATCGTCTACACCTCGGCCGACAGCGTCTTCCAGATCGCGGCGCATGAGGCGGTGATCCCGATTGAGGCGCAATACCGCCTGTGCGAGATCGCGCGCGGGATGCTGCGCGGCGAACACGAAGTCGGGCGCGTGATTGCGCGGCCCTTCACCGGCACGCCGGGACACTTCACCCGCACCTCCAACCGGCACGATTACGCCGTTCCGCCGCCCGCCGGGATGCTGCTCGACCGGCTTGCCGAAGCGGGAACGCTGGTCTGGGGCGTGGGCAAGATCTCCGACATCTTCCTGGGACGAGGGATCGCAAAGTCGTTCAAAACAAAGTCGAATGCCGACGGGATGGCCAAGACGCTGGAGGCGATGGCGGGACTCGAACGCGGCCTGATCTGGGTGAATCTCGTCGATTTCGACATGTTGTACGGCCACCGCAACGACCCAGAGGGCTACTCTCAGGCACTCGAGGCGGCCGACGCGTGGTTGCCCCAGTTGATGCTGGCTCTGGGCGAAGACGATCTCGTCATCTTCACTGCCGATCACGGCTGTGACCCGACTTCGCCTTCCACCGACCACTCCCGCGAGTACGTCCCGGTGCTGTGCTACGGGAAGCGCGCGCGCAGCGGCGTGAACCTCGGCACGCGGGCGAGTCTGGCCGACATGGGCGCCACGATTGCCGGGAACTTCGGGGCCGCAGTGGGTTTGGGACAGAGCTTCCTCGATGCCATTTTGGACAAGTAGTACGACTTCTAGTTCGGTGATTAGATTTCGCAGGGTCCCTGACACCGCAGAACTAGCTGGGCGGGTCCAGGGAACTCTGCGTCGCCAGAACTCGTAAGTGTTGGCATAGAGCGGCTGGAGAATCACTATGCAAATACGATCCATGTTGATGACGGTGGCGGGCGTGGCGTCGCTGACCCTCGCCAGCCCGGCGCTGGCCAGCAGTGGCGCGAGTTGGTCGAAGGACTTCAAGATCGTGGGCAGGGCGGAACTACGCGTCGAAGTGGACGACGGCCAGGTCACGCTCACGGGCAGCGACAGTAAGCAGATTGAAGCGCGGGTCTTCGTGACGGGCTGGAAGATGGGGCCGGACGGCGTTCAGGTCTATGACCGTCAGACCGGCGACCGGGTGGAATTGGATGTCCGCGTGGCGAAGATCGAGCGATGGTTCAACGTGGGAGAGCGTTCAGTGCGCGTTGAGATCCGCGTCCCAAACGGACTGCTGGCCAACGTGCACACCCGGGATGGCTCGGTTCATGCCGATGGCGTGCGGGGCGATCTCAAGCTGAGGACCGGCGATGGACGCATCGAGGCGCTCAGTATCGACGGTACGCTCAACGCGGACACGGGCGACGGCAGCATTCGCGTCCGCGGGCGACTGGACGCGCTGGCACTCCGCACCGGCGACGGCAGCATCGAAGCCGACCTTGCCGCAGGCTCGAAGATCACGACCGGCTGGGATGTCGGAACGGGGGACGGACACGTGACGCTGCGGTTGCCCGCCGGCTTTAACGCGGAACTCGACGCGCACACGAACGACGGCAAGATCGAGTCCGATTTCCCGGTGACCACAGCGCGCGTCAGCGGCGGGAGCGACCTGCGCGGCAAGCTAAACGCCGGCGGGCCGACGTTGAAGGTCCGAACGGGGGACGGGGCGATCCGGATCCTGCACAACTAGCGCGATCCGGAGAGCGTTCTGGCGCCACCTATGGCTCCAACCTGGAGCTCCCCTGGAAGCCTGATTCGAGTTTGTTGAGTTCGGCAGGAACATCGGGCCGCACTTCCCCGTTTGGACAACTGATGCGCTTTAGCACCGCAATACGCCCGCCCGCCCAGGTGAAGCCGCGCCTCGACTTCATCGACAACCTGCGCTGGGTGATGATCGTGCTCGTGGTGAGCATGCACGCAGCGGTCACCTACAGCCACCTCGGCAGTTGGTATTTCATGGAGGATCCCGAGCCGGGCCTGAGCGTGAAACTGCTGTTCGCCTACTATCAGACGGCGCTGCAGGCGTTCTTCATGGGGTTCCTGTTCCTGATCGCGGGCTACTTCGTCCCCAGGGCATTCGACCGCAAAGGCGCGGGCCGGTTCCTACGCGACCGGCTCGTGCGGTTGGGCATCCCCTCGCTGTTCTACATGCTGGTGGTGCACCCGTTCACGGTGTACTGGCTGCTGCACGACTACTACAAGATCCACGCCTCGTCCACGGACGCCTTTCTGGATTACCTGCGCACGTTCCGCTGGGTCGGCAAGTCAGGCCCAATGTGGTTTACGGTCGCTTTGCTGATCTTCTGCGGAGTCTACGCCCTGGTCCGGACAGTTGGCCAGCGACCGGCTATAAACCAGCATGACGGAGCGCTGCCCACGCACCGGCAGGTCATCGTACTCGCGTTGGTGATGGGGCTGTGCTCGTTCCTGGTTCGCATCGTGCAGCCGATGGGCACCAACATCCTCAACATGCAGCTGTGCTATTTCTCGCAGTACATCCTGCTGTTCGGCGTCGGCCTGGTCGCCTACCACCGGAACTGGCTGCTGCGCATCGGCTACGATTTCGGCATGCGCTGGTTCCGGCTGGCCCTGATTGCGGGAACACTGGTGTGGCTGGCGATCATCGGCGGAGTCGTCGCCACCAACGGCGAACGCAGCCTCTCCGGCGGCTTCACCTGGCAGAGTGCGGCGCTCTGCTTCTGGGAGGCGTTCTTCTGCCTCGGCATCTGCCTGGGACTGACCGTGCTGTTCCGCGAAAAGTTCAACCGGCAGGGCGCTTTTGCGAAGTGGATGAGCGACAGTAACTTCTCCGTGTACCTGTTCCACACGCCGCTGCTTGTGGCCGTGACGCTAGGGATGCGGGGCTTCGCCGCGCCAAAACCGGTCAAATTCCTGGTGGCGACGCTGTTGGCGACGACCGTGACGTTCCTGGCCAGCAACTACGTTTTCCGGCGCATTCCGCTGCTGCGGCGCGTATTGTAGCGACTCCCGGTGAACGTGCAAAACCGTAAGTTGCTTTCGGTTTTGAATGTAGAATCAATCACTTACAGACACTTTTCCGAAAGTTCTTACGGTTTCTCAAGCTTGCCACATGTCCCGGACGGGTTGTTCAGCGGCCGGCAGGGTTCGCCGCGTGCAGGCGCACGCCTGCCTTATGATCGGGCGGAAAGTGCAATTCGAGAATCCCCGCCTTGTCTGTGACTGCGTCGTCCATGCCCTCGCCGTCCACCTCGAAGTCGTACAGCGTCGAAGGCTGCAGACCCACCACGAAGGCGACCTGCTCCACCGGCTTGGAGTCCTCGTCGGGCTTCGTCCACCAGCCCGTTTCAAAGCGCGTATCCGCGCCGCCAAAGAAAACGCGCGCGGGGCCCAGGTTGACGCTGGGGTGCCCTGAATTCGGCTTCACCGCGAAGCGCTGGCCGTCCTGGAAAAGCTGCACTTCGTTATCCCAAAGGCCGAACCAGACCGCGTTTTCGTCCCAACTGCTGCGCACGAACAGCCGTCCGGAAGCGTGGTACAGATCGGGCATGTAGGAGTAGCTCAGTCCCGGCAGATAGGGGTTGGCCCACAAGAACTCGTACGGTGCGCCCAACGCTCCGCGCAGCAGGAAGCGGTCCTGAATCAGCCAGCCCTGCAGAAATTGGGTCGCCTGCGCATTGGGATCGGCGGCTACCAACTCCATCTCGGCAACGCGCGAAAAGACGCTTTCATCGAGATCCGGATCGCCCGCCCCGATGTAGGCGGGGACTCGATATTCGTTCTCGGCGGCCGGCCATGGCGCGGGGTAATACGCCAACATCAAGCGCATGGGCAGTTCCCCGAACCACTTGGGAGCGTCCTCCCGCAAATCCACACGCAGGTTATCGCGCAGGGCATGGGCCACCTCCAGCAGCGCCATCAGCGACGCGCGCTTGGGGAACGGATCGTCTCCCGCGCGCAAGCGGGGCGCAGTCTGTTTAACCCACCAGTCTTCAACGGCATAGCACAGGAAGCTCTCCGCGGCGGCCGGGTTGGCGTCGGCCACGGCTATCGCGGCGAACAGCACGCTCCGCAGTTCCAGCACGTCGCGGGGACGCAACTTGAGCACCGGCAGCAGCGCCTTTTCGAGCAGCGCCGCGGAGCTGGGGGGGAGTTGCGGTTGGCACCAGTCATAAACCAGAGCCATCTGCCGTAAGTCCGCGGGCTCTTTGGCATTCGCCGTCTTGGTGGCCCACACCAGCGCCTGTTCGCAAGCGCCTTTCGATTGGGCTACGATTCCGTACAGGGCGTGTGAAAAACCCGGTTCGGGCATTCGGGCGCCACCCTCGACCAGGGCCGAATACTGCTCCCAGCGCATCGACTTGCGCTCGCGCTCACGTCGCAGCAGGCGCAGACGCCGGCCGGCTAGCAGTAGCCGCGGCGGTTCCACATACACCTTAAAGTCGATTGACGCGGGAGCATTCGTAGCCGGGTTTTGCGCGGCGGCCGTCTCGGGCGAGGACTGTGCCTGCGCGTACGCGGCCCAGCCGAGGCAGAGCATGCCAAGCGTGAGGGCAACGTGGTCAAGCCGTGTCACGCTGACACACTCCTTGTGCAAAGATTGCCCTCGGGGCTGGATTGCGATCCGGTTAGACATTGAAAACAAGGGACTTTTAACCCAGTAGAAACTGGCCACGAGTTTGCTAGAATAACAGCGAATTGATGTAGTCTCTCAAGACCTGCCCTCTGCTGGAACAGGTTAGTGTAAGGAACGCGTGGCAGTTTAACGTCGTGCTTGCGGGAGCCGGTGTTCAAGTTCTTGTCCATTCGTCCTAACGCTGACATGGTTCGGCAGAGGGACTTTTTTGCCTTCTGCCTGGGACCGGGGCAACCTCCAACATACAAGAGCAGATGCACGCGCCGGCGTTCGGCTGCGCAGGTTCAGCATAAGGACGAATGCATGGCTACAGGCGCGCGTAGACAGAGCCACGAACGACAGGCAGTGGTCAAGTCCGCCGACACGCATTGTTTCTTCGCGTTCGCAACTGTTCCGAAGACGCCTAAGAATTCCACCACTCCCTCACGGTCGCGGCTCCGTCCCGGGCCGAATCCACGACCGTGAAGGGGTGGTGCCGGTTAGCGGACTTGGCCACTCTCTGTCGCTCGTGTCTCTGTGCTCTCGCGGCTCGGTGCCGCCGCGTCTCGAGGTCGCGCCGGAGGAATCGTCGAGCCGACTTTAGAAAGTGGGCACTACTCGGCTCCGCCCTTGCCACCGTGGATGATCGCGATCAACTGCTTCAGGGCCGTCGATGGATCAGCTTGCTGAAATCCGCCCGCATGCCAGGCGTCCAGTTTGGGACTCAATTGAGCGTAGTTTTGTTGCGAACTGCGGGCGGCATAGGCGTCGATCGCGGCCTTGCGTTCGGCGGCTTGCTTCGCGTTGGCGGCGCTGCCAGACTTGTCGAAGCACAGCAGCAGCAGGTAGTCCTGCACGCGATAGTCGGGATCGGCGGGCTGGCCCGTGCCGAGTTGCTCGGGATAGATCTTTGAAGCTTCGAGCAAGGGCACGGCCTGGGCGTAGTTGCCCTGGTGCATAGCCTCCAGCGCCATGGCTATCTGGCAGTCGGCGAACAGGCTGTAGACGTCACTTTGGCCCTCGGCAGGCAGAATGGCGGCGTGTTCGAGCGTGGCATGGCATTCGCGGTAGCGGCCCGCGTTCATGTAGGCGCGGGCCAGGTTCACCTTGATGACGTCCTGCTTCGGGAATTCCTTGGCCGCGGTCTCGGCGACGGCGAGGGCCTGATCGTGCATCCCGCGCGAAGCGTAATAGGCGGTCAAGCGCCGCGAGTTTCTCCAGTCCTTGGGATCAACGGAGCGGGCTTTCTCGTAGTCGGCTTGCGATTGAGAGGGATCTGCGGCCTGCCCCAGAAACGCGCGGCTGGTGTAGAATGCGGCGTAGTCCGGCTTGTCGCCGGCCGCGTCGAGCAGCCTGCGCGCGTCCTCCTCGCGGCGTAAGCCCCAATCGATCAGACCGAGGTAATACTTCGCTTTCCAGGCCCCCGCCGCATCGGCGGGCAGCGTCTGATCGGCCCATTCGAAGACTGGAATGGCCTCCTGGCGGAACGGGAAGACCAGATAGGGCGAGAGCGCTGCGGCCTTTCGTAGCGCGACCTCACTCTTCTCGGCGGACTTGGTGCGCAGCAGGTAGGCCTGCCAGTAGCGGATTTCCGCCTGATCCGGCGCGACTTCGAGCACTCGCAGCGCGTCTTCGTCGAGCCCCAGATTGACGTAGTAGGCGGCGATTTCGAGGTACGACTCGTGCGGCATCTCGTTGCGGATCATGGACCGGAACGCCGCCAGTGTCGTCGCATTTGGCGACAACAGATACGTCTCAAACCGGGCGAAGTGGCTCAACGGATCGATGTCGAGGATCTTGGCCAGGATTTCCCGTGCTTTGGCGGGCTGGCCCGTACGGCGGTATAGCGTGCTGAGGACCTGATGCGTCTTGACGTTGCGGGCGTCGTATTCGAGCGAACGCCGCGCGTAGTCTTCGGCACGTTCGAAGTTGCCTTCCATTAGGTAGATTTCGGCGAGCTGGCAGTACGCGGACGAGCGGTACTTCATTGAGCGAGCGGCCCAGCCGAGCGTTTCCTTCGCGTCCACCAGATCGCCCATGCGGCGCGCGATCAACCCATAAAAGTAGTTGGCGTCTGCATCGTACATCACGAAGTCCAGCGCCTTGCGCGCGTATTCCAGCGCCTTGGGATATTCGGCGCGGCGATAGTAGATGGCAGCCGTGCGCGTCAACGCCCGCAGGTTGTCGGGGTCGCGCTTCAGGCATTCAAGGTATTGCTCGAGCGCGGCGCGGTAGTCGCGCGATTTCTCGGCTCTCTCCGCCGACTGGTAGAGGCCTTCCAGGCTACTCTTGTCGTAGTTGTGGAAGTTCAACGGGCGCTTCAGCAGCGCGTCCTGCGGATCGTCGGTATAGGTCAGCAGCTTGCCCAGACGGACGCGCAATTGCCCCTTTTCAACCTCGGCTGGCAGCTTCTTCTCGTAGACGCCCATCGGGTCGAGATGCAGCCGTTCGCGGAAGATCTCCTTATCGCCGTTGAAAACGACGAGATCCTCGTCGATCTTGCGCAGCGCGCTAAACCCCAGGTCAACCTCCTTGCCGGTCGTCCGGGCATTCAGCACGCCGGCGGGCGTAGCCGTCACCAGCGGGCCGATCTGCTTGTACGGAAACCACAACTCGCGCCAGTGGTCCGTGGTGTAGGGCGCAAAGAACTCGTGGTCGTTCTGGTCGAGCAGCCGGCCCGACTGCGGTTCGAAGTACGGCCCGTCGGTGTCGGTGAGCAGGTTCTCCCAAATCGCGCCGTCGCGCGAGAGTGGCCAGCGGAAGAACTTCTGACCCGGTACTTCCTCGTGCAGCGCCCAGTGTCCGTAGCCGAACTTTGAGTCGTGCCAATACGCGCCGTTCGATTCCTGGAGTTTGCCGTGGACGAAGTAGCTGCCGCCCTCGTCGATCTCGCGATGGTCTTTGTACAGCGCGAGGCTGCGGCCGTCCGGGAGCAAGGGCCAGGGCGCCGTGGGTTCCGAGTAGTCGTGTGCGATGTACTTCGTACCGGGCAGGATGAACTCAAGATCCTGGCCGAGTTTGGCGGCGGCGTTCATCCACACGTAGTAGGACTGCTCGACGGGCTGCGGGTTGTACCAGAGCGCGTCGGTGACGAAGTAGGCCTTGTCCGGGGGCAGTGTAACCGAGACGCGCCACTCGGTGCGGGAGGGCAGGTCCATCGCCCCGACAATGCAGGTCACGCTGCCGTCGGCGTTCTTGCGAGTGGTGTAATCGACCGGCGAGGCGGTGGCCGGAGTGTGGCCGACGAGGCCGAAATTCCACTCGATGCCACCGGAGGTCCACGGGCCGCGATGGGCGATGTGACGGTATTTGCGCACACGGTTGAAGTACAGGAAGTCTTTGCCCGTGCTCTTTTCGATGGCCGCCAGGAGTTTGCCGCCATCGGCAGGTGAGACGAGCAGCCGCAGGTAGGCGTTCTCCAACCGGATCACCTTGTAGTCCTGCTTCGCGCCGTTGAAGCTTAGTTCGTCGAAGAAGTAATAGGGATAGAGGCTGGCTCCGCTGCCCCACATACTGGACCGGGTCATGATGGGGGCGGGGTCGGGGCCGGAGTAGGGATAGGTCTTGAAGGACTGCGTTTCTTCCTGGATGCTCGCCTGCTGGCCGGTCAGCGGGAAAATCAGGGCAATCGCGGCGAGGGTCGCCAGTATGACGGTCGGCGAGAGCTTAGACATAAGACAAAACCACTCCTCTCACAATCATGCACAACGGACGCCCGGCCGGGTGGGACATTTCTTCAATGAATGCTGGTAGAAAAGCCGGAACGCATGTTGATACCACCGCTCCCTCACGGTCGCGGCTCCGTTCCAAAAGACGCCCTCGCGGCCGCAGACGACTGCACGCGGTAGACGGCTTCCTCACCCGGCGCCAGCCAGTGGCGGATGGTCAGGCCATGCTCGTCGCGAACCGGGTGACCCGTCGCCGAGAACGCGGGGCCCTCCACCTCCTGGCCATGCCAGTTCCACGAGAATACTTTCACGTCGTCACCTGGGAACGTCAGGCCGACGTTGATGCTCTCCGTGATGCTGTTATTCACCAGCATCACGTATCTGCGGCCTTCGAGATCCGTGAATTCGCCGAGCAGGATCGGATGGCCGTCGCGATCCGGGAGAACTCGCGAAACCAGCGAATCGGGCGTGAAAACCTCACCTCCTCCGAAAGCCTCCGGGTAGAAGGTGACGCGGGTCGAGGCCAGACGGGTAAACAAAGCCCCGTAGTGACGGTGGAAACTCCGTTGAACCAACTGCAGATCGTCGTAAGTTTGCGTGCGGTGCCAGAACTCGTCGATCGGCGCACGGCGGTAGTTCTCGTGCGGTTGACGCATGTAATAGAAGAACCACATGACACCATGGGCGCCGTAAGCGAGCGTCGTGTTGAACTGCCAGCGGATGTCATCGAGGCTCGGGACGCGGTAACGGAAATGACCTACCGAGAGGATCGTATTCCAAAAGGGAATCCCATTGCGCAGGGCCGCGTCGCGGTACAGACGCAGATTCTGGTAGTACCCCTGCTGACCAGCCGTGCCCGGATTCAACTGCATGTAGCAGTCGTAGCTCAGCAGGTCCGCGGTGCTCTTTTTTGAGTATTCGTCGAGGTAGGCGGGCCAACTGGGCGCGCCTACGTGCGCCTCCGCGCCGGGCCAATAAGGCAGCAGATTAGCGAATGGGTGGAGTTGAGGGGCGATCTCCTTCTGGATCCGGTAGCTCTCGGCGAAGGCGTCCTTGGCGCTCTTATCCGGCTCGTCGCCCACATGAAAACCAAACAGCGCAGGATGCGATCCGAAGTCGCGGACGGCCGCGCGAATGCCGTCGGCGTAGGTCGCACTGACTTTGCCCCCCTCGCTCTTCGAGTAACCGCGAGGATCGCAGAGGATCAGTTTCATGCCCCGCTTCTGGGACCAGTCGAGCAGGCGCATAATGTGCGCCTTCTGGGCGGGATCGGCAGGGTCGAACTCGGGGCTTTGGGGCACCGTGAAACCCACGTCGGCCCATTCCTCGACGGCGGCTTCGTCCATGTGCTCGCCGTGCTCGGCGAGGCTGGTATAGCTCCAGAATCCGATCGGGTAGGCCGACAGACCGAAGGACCGGGTCTTCTCGATCATGTGTCTCAGGTTGGCGGGGACTCGGGCCGGAACCTGACTGAACGAGGAACAGCCGAGCGCGGCAACGGCCAGCAGCGGCAGACTGCGGATTGTCATGCGAATTCGCCTCCTGGCCGATGCGGCATGCGGGCGCAACGGTAAAGTTGAGGATCAGCATACCACCATCAATCGTCGACCGGTTGACTTCGAATGCTTTCATTTGGATTTGAATGATTTCGAATTTGCCGAGATTGAGCTTTGATTCATTGCCAAATTGGCACGAACATGCGGACCGGCGGTTCGCGACGGGAACCAGGTGTCCGCGCTACTAAGATAGGAATAGCCGCTCTGGGAGGTCCGCATTCGCAAAACGATTGAATACCGCGTGAAAGGCATGGATTGCGCGGACGAGGTCGCACTCCTGCGTGGTGCGCTGTCGAAGCTCGACGGACTGGGCAGCCTATCGTTCAACGTCGTCCAAGCCCGGATGACGGTGGAATACGACGCGTCGCGACTCGACGCCGCGAAGATCGCTCACGCAGTCCACTCGACGGGTATGCGCTGCGAGGCTTGGACCGCGGAGTCGGGTGAGGATAGTGCACCGGAGCGGCTGGGTTGGTCGCGCGAGTCCTTGCTCACCCTGGCCAGCGGGCTGAGCCTGGGCCTCGGCATGGCCTGGGAAGCGGTCCACACAGGCGACATCCTCACCAGTCTGCTGGTCCACGACCACAGCCACCACCACGCTCCCGGGGGAGCGCTGCTGTTCTTCCTGATCGCGATTGTGGCTGGAGCGACCCCGGCTCTGCCCAAAGCCATGGGGGCGTTGCGGCAACTGAGGCCGGACATGAACCTGCTGATGGTGCTGTCCCTGACGGGCGCCTGCGTGCTGGGGGAGTGGACCGAGGCGGGCACACTGAGTTTCCTCTTCGCCCTGGCTGGCAGACTGGAGCACTGGAGCATCGGACGCGCGCGCGATGCAATCAGGCAATTGATGAACATGGCTCCGCACGAGGCCACGGTGCTGCACGGGGGGACAGAGCATGGCAAGCAAGACCACGGCGAGCACGAGCATCGCGTGCTGGCATCAGACGTTAAGATCGGCGCACGGGTCAGGGTCCGCCCCGGCGAGCGCGTGCCATGCGACGGCGAGGTAGTGCGGGGTTCTTCGCTGGTCAACCAGGCGCTGATCACCGGGGAATCGACTCCCGCCCCCAAGCTGTCCGGCGACGCCGTGTATGCGGGCACGATCAACGAATCTGGCGTATTGGATATTCAGACCACGCGCCAACATTCCGACACGACGCTGGCGCGCATGGTGCGGATGGTGGAACAGTCGCAGGCGCGGCGCGCTCCGGCGGAGCAATTCGTGGAGCGCTTCACCCGCTTCTACACGCCGCTGGTGTTCCTGCTGGCGTTCAGCGTGATGGCGCTGCCGCCGCTGTTCGGCTACGGAGCCTGGTCGAAATGGTTCTACGAAGGGATGGTGATTCTGCTGATTGCCTGCCCGTGCGCACTGGTGATCTCGACACCAGTGAGCATCGTAGCGGCGTTGACCGCCCTGGCCCGCCGGGGAGTGCTGGTGAAAGGCGGCGCGTTCCTGGAAGAAGCGGCGCGGGTGCGGGCGTTCGTCTTCGACAAGACCGGTGTCCTGACGCGGGGCACACCTGAGGTACGGCGTGTGGTGCCGTTGGGCGGTAGAACGATGGAAGAGGTGCTGACGAGGCTGGTCAGCCTGGAGCTTTCGAGCGAACATCCGATTGCCCGGGCGGTGATCGACTTTGCGCGACAGCAGGGCGTACACGCGCTGCCCTCGGTGGGCTTCAGCGTCATCGAGGGCCGGGGCATCCAGAGTGCGGAAAGCTTCTGGGCGGGCAGCGCGAGGCTGCTGGACGAGCGGGGGTTACGGGAGTCGCTGGGACCGGAGATCGCCCGGCTCAGCACCGCTGGCGAGGCGGTATTCGCCTGTGGACAGAACACAGAAGTGTGGGCGCTGGTGACCGTAACCGACCCCATCCGGGCCGAATCGCATAACGTCGTGGAGTCTCTTCGGTCAATGGGCGTCGAGCGAATTCTGATCCTGACCGGCGACACGCGCGAGAACAGCCTGGCGGTCGCGGAAGCGGTCGGCGCCGATGAACTGCGCACGGATCAACTGCCCGGGGACAAAGCCGGGCGGATTCGCGAATTGCGGGCCGAGTTCACGCATGTGGCCATGGCGGGAGATGGCGTGAACGATGCCGAAGCGCTCAGCAGTGCGTCGCTGGGCATCAGCCTCGGGCTATCAGGGGCGGATGTGGCCCGCGAGATCTCGGACGTTGTGCTGATGTCGGGCGACTTGCGCTGTCTGCCGTTCCTGCTGCGGCATGCGCGCAAGACGATGGCGGTCGTCAAGCAGAACATCTGCTTCGCGCTGGGCATGAAAGCTCTGTTCCTGATCGCCGCGATGGCAGGCGTGGCAACGCTGTGGATGGCGGTGGCCGCGGATATGGGCGCTACATTCCTGGTAACCCTGAACGGGCTGCGACTGCTGCGCGCAAAGCGGCTGACTTAGTACTTTGAAGGGACGGGTGAGCATTGAAAAGCCGGGCTAACCCGCAAGGGCCAGCCCAGCTTCTCTATACAAACGTCGTTTTGCGGGAGTTTCGCTTTGCCTGGGACGAGGAGGTCTCAGGCCGAAGCGGGCATTGCATAGGCCGGCACGTGGGCCGGTTGGGCGAATAGATAAACGTCAAACAGCGGCTTTTGTTCGCCGCGGCCCCAACGTTGGACCTTCCACTGAGCACGCAAGAACTGTGCAGTGGGGTGGCTGGTCAAATCGACCAGAATTGAATACACACCGCAGTAGAACTTCTGCGGGAACGCGGCGACTGGCTTTTCTCCCCAGTTCTCGCCGTCCGGCGATGCCCAAATCGATACGTCCAGACTCTCCTGCTCGATGATGCGCGTGATACCGAGCGTCAGGTTCAAGATTTCTGGGCGTGATTCTCCGAGATCAATTGGCAGTCCGGCGCCATCTTGCCGGACTACTTGCTCTTCCAGCAGAAAATTCGGCACCATCTTCACATCTACCTCCGGCATCCGGCCCCTAGCGCTGAGCAACTTGGATCAGGCCGAAATACGATTTCCAACACCGTAAGACCAGTGCGGTTCTTATTCAAGGTTCTCACATCAAAACCCCAAAAAAAAGCAAATTATCCGTTGCAATTCCAATGATTAACGGTGAACCGGTACACGCAGTGCAGGTAAACCTTTACTATGAGTGAAGTTTTGATAATGCGGCTTGATTGACACACTGAACAAGTTACGTAGATTGAGCCCGCCGACGTTTTGGGCGCCGTTTCTTCGTTGCGGGAGCCTTCGCCGCAGACGGCTTTGGGGGTCTCTGGGAGTCTGCTGAAGCGCCCTTCGAGGGTGGTTTGGGGTCGGGCGCGGCGGCCTTGGCCGGCGGCTTGACCGCATTCGCGGCATCCTCCCCGGGAACAGGATCCGCAGCGTACAGCCAGCGGTACAACTCGGCGTTTCTGAGAATGATCTGAACGTAGTCGCGGGTTTGAGCGAAAGGAATGGTCTCGGCGAACTCGCTGGTGTCTTCATACGGTCCCCATCCGCGCCACAGGCTCACCCGACTGCGTCCCGCGTTGTAGGCCGCCAGTGCATCCTCGACCTTGCCATCACAGGAGTCCAGAAGGCGGCGGAAGTAGTAGGTTCCGAGCCGGATATTGGTCTCGGCGGACTGGAGTTGCGAGGTCCGGTACCCCCGCACGGGTACCTTGCGGGACAGTTCACGGCCGACGGAGGGCATGATCTGCATCAGTCCGACCGCTTTGGCGGAGGAAAGGGCCTTCGGATTAAACTCCGATTCCTGACGAATCAGTGCAGCTATCAGGAAAGGATCCAACCCCGCTTGCTTGGAGTATTTGACAACCAGAGTGCGGTACGGCAACGGGAAAGCGAGTTGCCAGAAGCGCTGCGGGGCCCCTTCCCTGGGCATGAACAGGTAAGAAGGCAGAGCGGTTTTGATCAGACGGAGAGCCCTGTCCGGAGCCCCGTCGCGAGTTGCCAACTCGGCCAGTTCTATGACCACGGGCCAGGGCTGCGCGCCGTTCTGGGCGGCGAAACGCAGTTCGTTCTCCGCCCACGTGTCCAGTTCGGCACGCTTGAGCAGACGCCCTCGCTCGATCCGTTTGGCCGTCTCCGCATCGGGGATGAGATCGGCTTGCAGCGGGCGCGCGGGGAAGCGGACAGCGGCGAGGAAGTCCTCCACTAGCTGTGAGGGCTGAACCCGCCGCGCTTCCAGCGCCCGCAAGTCGGCCCGCGCGGCGAAGGTGTAGTAGTAATTCGGAAAGCGTCGGGAGAGAAATCGGAACCATGCAAGGGACGCCGGTCCATCGCCGGACTTCAACGCAATCCGCCCCAGGTAGAACAGCGCGGCTCCAGCCTTTTCGGAACTCGGGTAAAGCTGGAGATGGCGGCGTAACATCTGGTCCGCACCGGCCTGCCTGTGGCGGTAAGCCCACCAGGACGCATGCCAGTGGCACATGACCGCTTCGGAAGAGTCGGGAAACGAATAGGCGCAAGCCTCGAAGACCTGCTGCTGACGTGGGTCGTCCTTCACCAGGAACCGGCTGGAACCGGCGCCGAGCGCCTTCAGCCGCCACGGAGACGATGGTGCGATCGCAACCAGCGCGTCCAGCGCGGCGGCCATCGCGTCATCCCGCTCCAGGTGCCGGTAGCATTGAACCAGATAGTAGAGCCGTTCGGCCTCGACCTCGCCAGTCTGCCGCCCGAGTGCCTCCAAACGCGAGAGCGCCGTTGTGGCTTCTCCGTCGTAGTAGGGCAGAGCCGCGATGCGCAGGCGCGCCAGGTCGCTCGCCGGCCGACCGGAGTCTGCCGCAATCGCTTCGAATTCCCGGCGCGCCCGGCCCAGCTCTCCGGCTTCGCGCAGCTTGATAGCCCGGTCGAGACGCAATTCCGGCGTCGCTTCCGGGAACTTGGAGCCGAGTTCCGTACGCAGCCGGCTCAGCCCATCCCCGGCGTCTTTCGAGTCGGGCGATTGCGGGTAGAGGTAGTAGACCTTCTGGAAGCCGGACACCGCGTCGAGCGCTGCACCGGAGTCCTCCAAGGCAAGCGCGCGCACGACTTCAGCCTCGGGATTCGGTAGCGAGTCCTCGGTTACCCGGGCCAGCAGTGCGAGCGCCTTACGCGGTTGCTTTAGTTCGAGCCAGGCTCGCGCGCCCAGCACTGCCGCCCGGCCCGCAAGCGGGGAGACGGGTTGGAATCCGGCTACGTCTTCGGCTGCCGCCGCGGCCTCACCGAAGCGCCGGGACCGGTACTGAGCCTGCGCCAGGAAGTAGGACGCGTAATCGCGCAAGACCGGCACGGCTGCGCGCGCCGAAGTAAGCGCATAGACGGCTTGGGGCAGCCGTTGCGCCTCCAGGCTCTTCACGCCCTCGGCCAGTTGTCGCAACCCCGCCGCGGAAGGTGGCGGGAGTTGCGCGGCGATTGCGGCGTTAAGCCAAAGGGCCGGGATAATCCGGACCCAGCATCGACGCATCATCATTCGCTAAAGTGCGCACCAATTCCACATGCAGGTAGTCGATCATGGTCGGCGTCGAGAAGAAATCCTGCCGGTACTGATCCCGGGCCGACTCGATCTCGTTCAGCAGGGCCACGTAGAGATCGTGGCTCTCACGGCCCTCCTTGACGGCATTTGCCTTGTAGAGCCGCATTTCGGCGACGCGGACCCGGGCGAAGCGCTGCGCCCGCGCGTGCAGTTCCTGCTCATCCTTGGTCAGCTTGGCCGTATCCACCACGACGTGAACCGGCGGCGCCGACCCTGCCGTGGACGCGATGCCGAGCAATTGACCCGCCGGAACGTTCGTGGCGGCCTTGAGAGCGGCCTGACGCAAATCGAGCGACAAGCCCGCGATGCAGGCGAGCAGTTCGAGCGCTGGAATGTCCGATGGCGTCTGGTGACCCGGGGCAGCCAAAACCGCCGCCACGCGCCGCTCTTTCTCAGTCCTCGCCGTGACGATCGGCAAGAGCGCCAGACGGCTGGATTCGTCGAGCGCCAGCGCGGTCACCAGCGCCCCAGAGATTTCACCCTCATTGGCAAGTGAGATGACGGTATCAAGGGACTCCACGACCCCTCTGAACGCGGGGGCCGCATCGAGCGCGAGCCTGAGACCGTCGAGCGCCGGGAACGTCTCGCCCTCCGGCGCGCGCGAGCCTTCGTAGACCAGTTCGCCGGACAGCACGCTGAACAGGAACGCGCGCGGCGCGACCGCGAGCGCACCGTCGAGAAGCGCGGCCGTCCAGGCGGTCATGTCTTCGGCTTGATCTAGCCGGCGGGTGATCTGGTTGAACTGAGCGCTCCACTTCAGCCGTGCATCGGAGGCGACCAGTTCGTCCCGCTCGGCCTCGCGACTGCTGGCGACGGCCTGCACTTCAGAGCCGAAGCGCCCGGTGAATTCTCCGAAGCGCTCTTCGACGATGCGGCCAAGCTGCGTCTGCCAGTCCTGGCGGAGTTGCTCCTCGACGCGTTCGATGTGAAGTTGCCAGGCTGCGGCAAGTTGCTCGCGCAGCAACTCCTGTTGCGCCGCTACAAAATCGGTCCCGTTTGGCTGAATCTGATCCATGTTGACCTGCTTGTGTTTCCGTTCCAGCAGAAACCCTGCTTTGAATTCTACCTTGCACGCAGGTCCGCGCCTGTATCGTTATCCAAACGAAACGGCGGGTACGTGCCCGTGAACTTGAAAATGTGATTGCCGGAACTCAGCTCGGCGCGCCAGTGGTTGTTGCCGACCGATCCTCCCGAGCCAAGCAATGTGAGGTCATCGAGCAGCGCGGTGGTTCCCGACAGGCGCAGACGGCCCCCTTCGCGCGATGCCTCGTAGTCGAAGTCGGAAGCAACCTGCTCGAACGTCTCCTCCCCGATTTCCAGGCGTCGAGCCGTTAGCTGGCCGTTGGCCTTCAGTGAATCGAGCAGCTCATGGCCAAGGCCGGAGGCCGCCAGCCCGAACTCCCCTTCCACCGGACCATGCCCTTCCCAACTGAGTGAGTCGAACACGCCGCGCAGCACGTAAACCGGCCCGGCCGGACCGGCGCGCACGGAGCCCCGGCCCGAAACATGTCCGCCCGATTGCAGGGCCGAGATCTCGGCGACATCGATGGAGACGCCGTTCCAAAGGACGTGCGCGTTCAACTTCGTGTAGTGGTGTCCGTACAGTGCGAACTCAGCAGCCGTGATCCGGCCTTCCCAATTCCGCGCGGCAAGCCACGGTGGGGGCGGGGTCTTGCGGAAGGCGAGGGTACGCTCCAGCAGGCCCTCCTTGTAAGCGAGTGACGGCCGGAAGAGGCGTTCGACATCCTCGGCAGCCAAAACCGGGGCCGACACGGCGAAGCGGGTAGGTTGGACGGAGGTGGCGTCGCCGCCGGATGCGTCACCCGACCAGGCGAGCGTTCCAAGATGACCCGAGGCGCGCCGGAGGTGCCACGCGGGGCCGGACAGGGCGAGTTGCCCATGCTCGACTTGAAGCGGCTCCGCTAAGCCTTCCACTGCGCACGTGAGCCCGGCAAGCCGGACGTTTCCGCTCCAACGCGCGACGAAACCGTCATCCTTTGCCTGTGCCACGCCCGTGAGCACGGGTTTCGCGCCCGCTTCTGTGCGCTCCAGGCGCAGATCCCCGTCTAGCGCGCCCTCGGCGCAGGCATCGATGCCGGGAATCGCTGGCAGCATGGGGAATGCCGAGAGAGCGAGGCCGAGATCCTTCAGGTTGGATTGCTTCAGTGCGGACCGGATGGAGAGGCGGCCGGTGGCAACGTCCCATTCCCCTTCGATTGCGCCAGTGCCGCCAGAGGCGAGAGTCAGCGTTGCGGGTTGCAGCGCAATCTGGTTTCCAGCCAGTGAAAACTTGGCGGGCTCGATACTGAATGGACCACTCTGGCCGAAGCGCAGTGCGCCGTTGCGGAGTTCAATTTCCCCCTCGGCCGGCGTGGCGGAGCCGAAGTCGAAGGAGCCGTTGAGCGTTCCCTCCACGGTCAGGGCGGGCGGGATGCGCGTGCCGAGCCGGGTAGCCACTTCAAACAGCGTCGACGCGGGCAGCCCGTCCAGCAGAAAGCGCGCCTTCCAGGTCGGCCGGGTATAGAATTCCCGCGCTTCCAACCGGAAGTTCACCGGTAGCGCAGCGCTGTCCTTCGGCACAAACGTGCTGACCTCGACGGTCTGCGCATTCAAATTGACCACGCCCTCGTAGGGAACCGACCAATCGCGCCCGCGCACACCGAACAGAGACGGCCGCTGCAAGTCACCCAGCCGCAAATTCCCGCGCAGTTCGAGCTGGTCCAGCGAGCCCGAGAAATGCGCGCGCGAACTGAGGCGCCCCTGCACGCCAGGGTCACCTCCGGTGAGCAGTATCGCCACCTCGGAAATCACGCTGCGCTCCAGTTCCAAGTCGATGTCCAGCACGCCCGGCTTGCCAGCGACGGGCCTCCAGGAGCCTCTTCCCGAAAGCTGGCCGAAGCCCTGCTCGGAGCGGTCCGTGCGCGCGGGAGAGGCCTCGTAGGTCCAGGAAATGGCGCCCCCCGGAGCGTCGGGGGCGGTAAGGTCCAGATCCACCGCATTCATGAAAAACGGGGACTTGCGGAGCCCGTCGCGGAAATTGATCCTGCCGTCACGGATGTGAATGGCAGGCGCATGCGCGCCACCGCGCAGCCCCGCGGTGATCTGTGCCAGAAACACGGCGAAATTCCAGCCTGCTTCCTCGGTACGCGCGATGTTGAGGCTGGCGTCATCCAGCCGCACCGAAGAACATTCCAGCCGTCCGGCGAGCAACGGTAGCCAGCTGACGCCGACCCGAATTTCGCCTACATAGGCCAGCGGCTCAATCCCGAAAGTGGGGGATTCGTGAATCACCAGGTCCTTGGCCGAAAGGCCGGGCGACGGATAGAAGCTGTAACGGACGTCGCGGAATTCCACCGTACGTCCGAGCACCCGTTCGAGTTCGCGCTTCAGGTCGGCTTCGTAGCGGGTCGCTGTGACCGACGGCCCGTAGAAGACAGCCATCCCGTACAGCACTAGGAACGCGAAGAGGGCCCAGGCGATGCGGCCCGGGCGAAACCAACGGCGCCAGATGGAAGGAACTGCGACGGCCGCCTCGCTCATTTGGGGTGCCCCCCGGGAATAGAGCGGGCGTTTTGTTTGCCGCTGTGTGCCCGCTTACCGACCGCTGCCTCAGTGTCGCCGCACGGTTCCGGGCCGGAGCCGGGACCGTGCGGCAGCGGTTCCGAGTGGGTGCTGAAGTTACGTGGCAGTACGCCGGCCCGCCAGCGTTCGTACGCCGCCGGATCGTCGATGTCTTCGAGGATACCGGGATCAGCGACTTCCACGAAGCGAGTCGAAGTTCGCCGGGCGTGCAGGATGTCGCGAGCCGAGGCACCTTCGGGCGGGTTTAGAAACGCCTCGGCGCAGCCCGCTCGCAGCAGCACGGGATGACCCCGCTGGCCCTCGTAGATCGGGATGACAAAGTCCTTTTCAGTCAGGAATTCGAGGAGCAAACGGATGGTTTCGCAGGCGACGCCCGGAGCGTCAACGGGGGTGAAGAAGATGGCGTCCGCACCCGCAGCAGCCCGCAGGCCGCACTGCAGGGAGCTAAGCTGCCCTCGCGAGGGGTCGGGATTGAGGACGAACGTGATCTCCGCGCCGCGCCGGTTGGCCTTCGCGATCAGTGTGGCATCCTCCCCCAGGACAGCATAAACGGTGCAACCCGATGCCAGGAAGGCACCTGCCAGGCGATCGAGAAACGACTCGCCCGCGCCGGCATCGAGCAAGGCTTTGGGCGAGCCCATGCGCGATGAAGCGCCGGCCGCCAGAATCACGGCCGCAACAGTCCGGGGACGGTGCGTCACGACAGCAGCGCCCTGGTCTCTTCGTGAGTGAAGACGGACATCGAAAGCGCACGCCAATTCGAGGCGGCGTTGCGGCGCACTGCGACGATCTCGGCCGCGACGCTAACCGCGATCTCCTCAGGAGTTAGCGCGCCGATGTTGAGCCCCATGGGCCCAAAAACACGGTCGAAACTCGCGCGCGGCAGGCCTTCCTTCTCAAGTGACTGCACGACGTTGATCACCTTGCGCCTGGATCCGATCAGGGCGATGTAGCGGGCCGGCGTGGTCACCGCCCAACGCAAAACGCGCATGTCGTCGCGATGGCCGCGCGTCACGATGATGATGTAGGAGGAAGAGTTGATATCGAGCTTTGGGAAAACCTGTTCGTACTCGTCCGCAAACACGGAGTCGGCCTCCGGGAAACGTTCCCGGTTGGCGAACGACTCCCGGTTGTCGATGACTGAGGTATCAAAACCAAGCAACCCGGTAAGCTTGGCGAGACTTTTAGAGATGTGGCCCGCACCGAAAATGTAGGCCCGATTCTGCGGTTCCACGGGCTCGATGAAGACCTCGAGCTGCCCTCCGCAGATCAGTCCCTCGTCGTAGGCGGCGTCCTGTCCCAGGCTGAACCGCAGCCGCCGCGGCTTGCCCGTCTCCATCACCTCGCGCGCCGCAGTCCAAACGTCGGCCTCGACACAGCCGCCGCCGATGGTGCCTAGAATCGTCCCATCCGCACGCACCAGCATCTTCGCGCTCTCGAAGCTAGGGATCGAGCCGTTGACCTCGACGATAGTGGCCAGAGCGCAACGCTCTCCCGAGCGGCGCAGGCGCACCAGTTCTTCAAGCACGTCCATGTCTCAAATGAATTATAGCCCTTGGGGTTTGCCGGGCTTTGAGGCCCGTCCCGCTTTTCCGGCCAGCGCCGCCAGCAGGTATACTCGTCGGACGATGAAGCCGCTGAGAGTTGCCGGGTATTCGACCGCACTGCTGTGCTGCATGGGTGCCGCGACGGCGCATTTCTGGGAGGAGTGCGTCACCGGCAGCACCGCGTCGCTGCGCGGCCTGGGTGCCGTCGATTCGCAAACGGCGTGGGCGGGCGGAACCGGGGGGAAGATCCTCAAGACGGTGGACGGAGGCAAACGGTGGCTGGAATTGCCGGTATCCGCCGGTGAAACGCTGGACTTCCGCGCAGTTGCCGCCTTTGATGGCAAAGCCGCAGTCGCGATGAGCGCGGGACCTGGAAAGGCTTCGCGGATCTACCGTACCGGGGACGGAGGCGCACACTGGGGATTAGCCCTGCAAAACACCGACGAAGGCGGGTTCTTCGATGCACTGGCATTCTGGGACCGCGAGCGCGGACTGTTACTGGGGGATCCGGTGGACGGCCGTTTCGTGGTGCTGCTGACAGCGGACGGTGGAGCGTCCTGGAAGAGGGTGCCGGCTGACGGAATGCCGGTTGCCAGGGAAGCAGAAGGGGCGTTCGCCGCCAGCGGCTCATGCCTGGTGACGGGACCCGGCGGACGTGCCTGGTTCGGGACTGGCGGGACTGGTGGGGCGCGCGTGTTCCGCAGCGTGGACTGGGGACGGACCTGGCGCGCGGCCCAGACGCCGATGCTCAACGACACGGCGAGCGCCGGCATCTTCTCGCTGGCGTTCAGGGACACGGTCCACGGCGTGGCGGTAGGGGGCGACTACCTGAAGTTGGGCGGCCGACTCAAGAATATAGCAGTCACGGAGGACGGCGGAGCGACCTGGCAAGTGCCCAACGGCGCCGGCACCGGCGGGTTCCGGTCGGCTGCGGCGTTTGTCCCCGGTTCGAGCACCGTGGTGGCCACCGGTCCAGAGGGCACCGACATATCTTCGGATGGCGGCGCCACCTGGAAGCGAGTGAGTAAACGGGGCTACCACGCGCTTAGTTTTGGGAGGGACGGCCCGGGCTGGGCGTCGGGAGCCGACGGGAGAATTGCCCGGATGAAATAGAATAGGGGCCCAGGCACCGTCTGCCGAAGCACACAGGCTGGGCCCCTGAGGACAGCTACTCCGTGTAGCGCTTGAAAATCAGGCTGCCGTTGGTCCCACCGAATCCGAACGAATTTGAGAGGGCGTAGTCGATCTTCATCGGACGCGCCTTGTGCGGAACGTAATCGAGGTCACAATCCGCGCTGGGATTGTCGAGGTTGATGGTCGGCGGGGCGACCTGGTCGCGCACAGCCAGCACGGTTAAACCGGCCTCCATACCACCGGCTCCACCCAGGAGGTGTCCCACCATCGACTTCGTCGAGCTGACGCAAAGCTTGTAAGCGTGATCGCCAAAAGCCCGCTTTACCGCAGCGGTCTCAATCTGGTCGCCAACCGGGGTGGATGTACCGTGGGCGTTGATGTAATCGATAGCAGAGGGCTGCAAACCGGCGTCATTGACGGCATTGCGCATCACCCGGTAGGCGCCTTCGCCGCCGGGGGAGGGCGCACTGATGTGGTACGCGTCGCCGCCCATGCCATAGCCGACGATCTCGGCCAGGATGTTCGCACCACGCGCCTTCGCCAATTCCAATTCCTCGAGGATCAGGATGCCCGCGCCTTCGCCAATCACGAAGCCATCGCGGTCGCGGTCCCAGGGGCGGGAAGCCCGCTGAGGTTCCTCGTTGCGGGTGGACAGGGCACGCATCGCGGCGAACCCGCCTACACCCAGCGGCGTGATGCAGGCCTCGGCGCCGCCACAGATCATGGCATCGGCATAGGCGTGTTGGATCAGGCGGAACGAATCGCCGATGCAATGAGCGCTGGTAGTGCAAGCAGTTGACGTAGCCGAATTCGGCCCTTTAGCCCCGGTCCTGATGGAGACGTTACCGGAAGCCAGGTTCACGATGGTGGCGGGGATGAAGAACGGCGAGATCCGATCCGGACCTTTTTCGAGCATGATGCGATGCTCGCGCTCGATGACCTCGAAGGCTCCGATGCCGCTCCCGATGTAAACCCCGACACTCTCATCATTCTCGGGAGTGATCTTCAGACCGGAGGCCGCCAACGCTTCCTCGCTCGCCGCGATCGCGAACTGGATAAAGCGACCGACCTTCTTGATTTCTTTCTTTTCGATAAAACGCAGGGGATCGAAGCCATCGACCTCGGCGGCGATCCGTGCTGAAAACTTCGTCGCGTCGAACTGAGTAATGGGCCGGATACCGCAGCGCGAAGCGAGGACACCTTTCCAAGTGTCCTCGGCGGTCAAGCCCAAAGCTGAGATCAGGCCGACGCCCGTTACGACCACTCGTCGTGGCAAAGGCATACTCCTGAGATGGAAGGATTAGGACCGGAGAGTCGAAAAGCGGTTAGTCTTTGCCCTTCTTCTTCTCGATGTAGTCGATGGCATCTTTGACGGTTTTGATATTCTCGGCATCCTCATCCGGGATGTCCAGTTCGAAGTCTTCTTCAAACTTCATGACGAGCTCGACGATGTCGAGCGAATCGGCGCCAAGATCATCCACGAAGGAGGCGGTCGGATCGACCTGGCCCTCGTCGACGCCTAGCTGCTCGACGATGATCTGCTTAACTTTATCTGCAACAGCGGACATGTCACCTCCAAATGGGACCACAAAGCTCAGATTCTACCGGGAAGGGGCGTACTTTGCAACGCAGACAATCACGTCCTAAAATCGCGGTGCGCCGTGGCAGGCGTGCCCAATGGCTTCGCACCATGCCTCGCCCTGCTTTACCATGATGCCAGCATGACACGTGTTTTGTATCTGCATGGCTTCGCTTCTTCTCCCGCATCGCGAAAAGCACAACTGCTGCGGGAGCGCTTCGCCGGGGTCGGCGTGAACCTCGAAATCCCCGACCTGGAGGAGGGTTCGTTCCGGAATCTGACTTTGAGTGGGCAGTTGCGGGTGATTGAACGGACACTTCAGGGCGAACCCGCGCATTTGATCGGATCGAGCATGGGCGGCTATCTGGCGACCCTGTACGCGGCCCGCCATCCCGAAGTGCAGCGCCTTGTGCTGCTGGCCCCGGCGTTCGGCTTTGTGCGGCGCTGGGCCAAGGCAGTGGGCGCTAAGGCCCTCGAGGATTGGCGTACGACGGGGTCGATGGGCGTGTTTCACTACGGGACGGGGGAGTTTAGACCGCTGGGCTGGGGCCTGATGGAGGATGCGCTGAAGTACGAGGACGAGCCGGCTGTTGAGCAACCGGCGTTGGTGTGGCACGGTCTGCAGGACGATGTCGTCCCGGTGCAGGCTGCGCGCTTATTTGTGATGCACAACCAGCATGCGCGGCTAATAGAAGTCACTAGTGGTCATGAACTTACCGAGGTTGCGGAGCAGATCGCGGACGGCGCCGTCGAGTTTCTACGCTAATCCGGAACGCTGCGGGCGCATCTCCCGAATTGGCCGTGCCTGGATGCTTAGGGCGGATAGAATTGCGGGCTGTAGCTAGGTTTGTGAGTGCCCTGTTGGCGCGGTCCCGCAGTCTTCAAAGCGAACTGAGCAGCGTCGCGTCCGTATGCCAAAGTCTGCCGGCGGCATGCAAGCCTCAACACGCCGCCCTAAGCAGAGCGTGCCCGGTTGGGTTATGGACCAGGCCTTGAGATGCGGCGGCCCCGTTTCGCTGAGGTCGCTCCCTGGCTGCTATCCGGGGCTTTCACCGACCTGGGTCTGCCTCCCTCCTTCCTGCTTGGTTTGGTTGCGGTCACCGAACACCTAAGCGTTTTGGTGCGTCGTTCGAGGGGTGGTTTCGTTCACTAAGCCGCACCGCGCGCGTTGTACCGCGCCTGTCTTGCGATACTGGAAAATATGCGTATCGCTCGGATCGTCGCCAGTCTTTCGATGTGCTATCTTTCGATGGTTAATCCAGCCCTCGGCTGGTGGGCAGAAGGTCACCGGATCGTCGCGGAGATTGCCTCCCAGCGATTGAATCCGAAGGCGAAAGCCGAGGTGGCAGCGATTCTACCGGCCGGGCAAACGCTGGAGTCGATCGCAAGCTGGGCGGACGACATCAGGAAGGAACGCAAGGAGACGGGTCCCTGGCACTACATCGACATTCCGACATCCGAGTCGCGCGGGGATTGGTCCAAGTATTGTCCAGAGCAGAGTTGCGTCGCGACGGCCATTCCCAAAATGGAGGGGATTCTGCGGGACGCTAAGGCTACCCGGGAGCAACGGGACGAGGCGTTGCGCTTTTTGGTGCATTTTGTGGGGGACATGCACCAGCCACTGCACGTTGGCGAGCGGTCCGATCACGGCGGCAATGCGGTGAAGGTGACCTATGATGGCCAGGCGTTGAACCTGCACGCCGCCTGGGACGGGAAGTTGATGGAAGCTTGGTTCAAGCTGGATCCGGACGCCAGGAAACAACTCGATGCTGGTGCGCCCTCCGGAGAGCGCGCAGCATTGGCGGCGGGCAGCTTGGACGATTGGCTGTGGGAGTCCTTGGCGGTCTCGCGCGATGCGGTGTACGGCCCGTTGGATCGCTGCCAGTGCGCGGTGTTGGACCAAACCTACCTGGAGCAGTCTGTCCCCGTGATGCGACTGCAGTTGCTCCGCGCAGGGGAACGCCTGGGGCGAGTGCTGAACGAGACGCTGGGCCGGTAAATTGAAGGCAAGGCCGAGGCCTGGGTTGTCCCTCTTTGCAGCGTGCTCCGACCGCGATGTGTCGTACGGTGTATTACGCCGCCCGGAATGCGTCGATCCTGAACGAGACGCGATTGCGACGACAGGTTGACCACAGGCGGGTGAATGCCCCGCTGACACGGAATTGAAGCTAGGGTTCGTGCAAGATTTCCCGCATCGAGGGCGCAGGTCGCTGCGCTGAATATGATATTCGGTAGGCATAACCCCTGTTTTCGGCGTGTGTTACGCTTTTAGGAAGAGACTGGGCCCGGTTGGCAGCTTTCGTGCAACCTTAACTTCTGATGAGCGTCTGATGTAATAAGACGAGCAGGAGGGGGGCATGAGAGCCCGGTTGTTTGCTCCCGAGTGCGAGACGAGAACATGCAGGCATACGACCCAAGCGCGGGATACCCGCCCAAAGCACCGAACCCGAACGTGACGCCGAAGCCGGACGCCGCGGATCGAATTCTGGGCTACCAGGCCACCGACAAACCCTGGTTTCTTTCAATCATCGACAATCTCCGGGAACTAGCCGCGCAAAAACGACAGCCGCCGCTGCAGGTCTCCTTCCGCCCGATGACCGAAGACGAGTTGCGCGATAACGACGATCCCGCCTTGCGCCAACTTGCCCATTTTAGTGAAGAGAAGTCTTTTTTCAAGTCACTGAGAGAGAACCTCAAGGAAGTCTTCAACCCGACGAAGCTGCCGCCCCTGGAGCTGACATCGCGCCCTTTGACCAAAGAGGAAATGTCCGGTCAGGGTTCGCTTGCTCACTTGGAGCAAACTTCGCTGCCGTGGTATCGGACCATCCTGGGCGGGTTCAAGGATCTGCTTTTTCCTGAGAAGCTGCCGCCGCTGCAGGTAACGTCGCAGCCCGTGCAGGTACGCGAACTGTTCCAGAAGGACCCCTATCGAGGCGGCTCTTTCGCTCTTTCCCTGGTGCTCCAGTTTAGTTTCGTCGGGCTACTGTTGCTTGTCGGCACCAGCAAGACAGTTCAGAACAGCCTGAAGAACGCCATGCCGGTGTTCGCCCCTAACCTAGAACCCTACACGCCCCCAATGGCCACGAAGAAGCAGGCTATGGGCGGAGGAGGCGGTGGTGGCGATCGTTCACCTTTGCCCGCCAGCAAGGGCAGATTGCCCCGCGCTTCGCTGAAGCAGTTTACGCCGCCTGTGGCGGTACTGAATAACCTCAACCCGAAACTGACGATGGAGCCAACTATCCTGATTCCACCCGATGTGCCACTCCCGAACGTGAACATGGCGCAGTACGGCGATCCGTTCTCCAAGTTCGGCACACCGTCCAACGGCACAGGTTCCGGGGGCGGAATCGGCAGCGGTTCTGGTGGCGGCGTCGGCTCCGGCAGCGGCGGCGGGTACGGGCCTGGATCCGGTGGCGGCATAGGTGGAGGCGTGTTCCGCATTGGCGGCGGTGTGAGCCAGCCGATTCCGATCTTCAAGCCTGAGCCTGAATACTCCGAGGAAGCCCGCAAAGCGAAGTTCCAGGGCACCGTGATGCTGGCGATCGTAGTGGACACCGACGGTAAGGCCAAGAACATCCGCGTGGTACGCCCGCTCGGTATGGGCCTGGACGAGAAGGCGGTTGAAGCGGTAGGCAAGTGGCGCTTCAAGCCCGGACAAAAGGACGGGCACCCGGTGGCCGTCATGGCGAACGTTGAGGTTAATTTCCGGTTGCTGTAATCGCAATCGCGGATAAGTTTCGCTTCTCCAGAGGGTGATTCGTGCTTTCCCGTTGAGGGGGAACGATTCACCCTTTTGCTTTGCCTAGTCCCTATGCGTGGACCGGCGGCCGGTGCTGGTGCAAGTCCGAGCGAGCAGAGACGGCACGATTGGGAAAGTCCCGAATGTGCAGTGGCGAGACCGGGAACTGAACTATGCATCGTGCGCCGCCACGGACCGGTCTGGACCCTTCCAACTCTTAGGCGACTTCCGTCACCCCCGGAGGCAGAGTCGCCTTGTGTTTTACGTTGCCACCTTCGCGCGTCACCTCAACATGGATCAAGCCCTTGGGATGGGGCACTACGCCGCGCGCGAATTGTAGCGGCCCGAGATGCGGCCGGATGCTGACTTTACTGAAACCAGGACCGGCTGAATCGACGCCGAGCACGTTTCGGAAGAACTCGATGTTCGGGCTAGCGCCCCAGGCATGGCAGTCCGAACGGGAATCGGGTACGTCGGTTTCTGCCCAGGTGGTGAGACCTTCGGCGAGCATCCCCTCCCACGTCCCGAGCCGTTCCAAATAGCGGTCGCCCCAACCAGCTACAGAGAGAGCGCGGTCGAGGTAATAGCGGAAGTAGACGGTGCAGTGAGCAACAGTTGTGTCTTTCCTGGGCACGCGTTCTACGAGGTCGATCAGGACGTGCGCGTCGGCCTCTGGCAGCCGCCCGGAAAGGACGACCAGAGAGTTGACGTGTTGGGAAGGAAACTTGTGCGCGGCATCCTCCGTGTACCAGTGCTTCTGGGGATCCCAGAATTTGGCGTGAATCGCCTTCCAGAGGATCTCCGCGCGTCTCCGCCAGATCTCAGCCGTCCCGTCGTTCCCGAAAAACGCTTCGAGTTCTGCGGCGTGCTGAAACGCTTGCAGGAGTTGGACCTGGATGGTCCCGGGCATCAGGTCTCCGGTCATCGGGGGAACGCCGTCATGCCAGGAGCCAACCCAGTCGACGAAGTTCCACCACGGCATCCCATGCAACAGGTGATCGCTGCCCAGATATTCGGAGAAGAAGTCCAGGACGGCGTGCGTGCCGTGGAGCATTTCACGCACAAAAGCGGGGTCATCCACATAGCGCCAGTAATCGTGGACCATCTCGATCCACCACAGTGAAAAGGGTGGAATGTACTGTGGCAGTGTGCTGGGGTAGCGGGAAAACGTGGCGCCTTCTGCGGTCCGTGAGGCGTCGATCAATTCGATAGCATTGCGCATCAGCCGCCCGTCGCCGGTCATGAAGAGTGAAACGAGGGCTTGAATGCGGGTGTCGCCACCGTACTGCAGTTGCTCGTAGTACGGGCAGTCCATGTAGGTTTCGTGGGCGCACAGACGGGCCGTGTGCCAGCCGGTTTCGAGGATCCGACGGTGCTGGGGAGTGCCTCCTTCGAACTTGGCACGGACCTGAAATGGATAGCCGGTGTAGACGCCGTGCAGATCTTCTATGACCAGTGGCTCGGCTCCCGTCTCGACCTCCAATTGCAAATAGCGGAATGTACGCCAGTACAAGGGACGATACACGCGCTGGCTTCCATCCGTGGTGTAGTAGTCGGCGTAGCCCCTGGACACCTTGCCTTCGATGACGTCGCGATTGCCCTTGAGCTTGGGTGGCTGGGTTTCGATCAACCCCTCCGAGTAGCGGAGCTTTAACGTCGCTGCTTTGCCGCCCTGGACCGCAAGCACCGGGAACGCGGTGGTCAGTTTCTTCTGGTCGAGCAGCAATACGGCGCGCGTGCCGGCGGGGATCTGAATGGGGAATTGCAGCGGCCCGGGCGTGACCCCAGGCAATCCCTCAACGCGGCGCAAGGACGGGATGGCCTCCTTGGTCTCCTCGCCCATGGGTATGGTCCGCGGTACGAGCATCCAGCGACTGGGCGCGTCCTGTTGACCGCGCGGGCATCCAGCGTCGCCGGGTTGAGCGAATGCCCAGGACGAGTCGTCGAAATCTGGCTGCTGCCAGCCCCAGGGGTACTTGGCAGCGTCAAACCGTTCCATCGGCCCAATGGCGGAGTATCCGCCCACCTCGTCCCGCCGGGTCATGGCATACGCCTCGTTGACGGTGCAGCGCCATTCCCTACCGGTATTAACTAGCTCCTGAGAACGCTCGGCCGCCTGGAGCAAGAAGCCTGTACGCAGTGAGAATTGCGCCAGCGCCGAGTCCGGCCCGTCGTTGAGTGCGAGAGCGGCGAGGACATTGCGCCCGGCCTTCAGTTTGGACGCCAGATCGAGGGTCTCATAGTGCCAGTGGTTCAGGTCCCCGCGTGCCGGTCCCCAACTTACTTTCTCCCCGTTGCAATACAGTTGGTAGCGGCTATCGCCAGTGACGTGAACCACGAAAGTCGGTGGCACCGCGGCAAGGTCGAACGATTTGCGAAAGTGGCAGACGCCGTAGGCGGTCGGAGCCATGCCAGGCACGTGAATCCAATGGGCCTTCCAGGCTGTTTGCTTCCGGTCAAGCCAGGCGAAGCCAGTGGACGGCAATGCGGCAGCGGCACCGGCAGTCAGTAAAAAAGTACGACGCCCAAGGGGCATGGCGAATCCTCCTTGCCGGCGCAAAAGCGCAACAGCAATTCAGGATTCTATCCAATCCCGCCGGGGAGTGCGCTAAGCCCCCGGCCGGCAGTGCGGACAGGGGCAGATGGAACGCAGGTGGTCAAAGGAGTAAATGCCCGTGTTGTGCCCGTCATTCCAGTAGATTCTGACCGCGTAGGCTCCGACCTCTTCGATGGACTCCATGCGGAGTTTTGGCTTGAACATTTGGAACGGATTGGGAGTGGTGGTCGAGGCTTGAGCCTCCGCTGCATAGGTGGAGCGTTTGGGTTCCGTGCCGTGAGCGCCAGTGCAGGATGCGCACGGACACTCGTCGCGCAGAAGTTCAACTGAGAATTCGCTCTTGTGGCCGTCGGACCAGTCAATGGTAACGCCGCGCGATTTGGAGACCGCGACGTGGAGGGGGGTCGTTGAAGCCGGTTTACTCTGCATATTCAATTCGGTCTCAATGGACCCGCTCGATATCCCGAACGCCTGGCACTCGGCGCATGGTCGAGACCAGTCGCTCAAGCTGCTTCTTGTCGCGAACTTCCACTGTCATCTCAACAACTGCCGCATCCAGCAGTTTCTCGTCCGCCCTTGCTTCGACGCTGCGGATGTTGACCTCTTCGCCAAACAGGATTTGCGTCAGCTGGTTCAGTAGGCCGGTACGATCGTCGCTGTGGACTACCAGACGGACGTTGAATGACTCCCCTGGACCTTTGGCCCATTCGACCTCGATGCGGCGTTCCGCCTCATACATCAGGTTCTGAACGTTGGGGCAGGTCCGGGAGTGAACCGCAACTCCTTTGCCTCGAGTGATGTAGCCCACGATGGGTTCGCCTCGGATTGGATTGCAGCAGCGCGCGCGGTAGGTCAACAGGTCGTCGATCCCCTTAACCTGGATAACGTAGTCCTTGTCGTCTGCCGGGACCCGTCCATCCGTGGGCGACGCAGGAGGGGCTGCAGGCGCTTCGGGTTCGACAATTCCAGGCGCAAGTTTCGAGAGCACCTGACGGGCGGAGTACTTGCCCCAACCGAGCGCTGCGTAGAGATCCTCGATTTTGCTGACGCCGTAGTCGGCGGCCACCTTCTCCATTTGCTGCCGAGTGATGCGGCTGAGCGAAACGCCCAAACGACGGGCATCGCGTTCCATCAGTTTCTGGCCAAGGTCCACTGCCTTCTCACGCTCGGTGGCGTTGATCACGTGGCGGATCTTATTTCGGGCGCGCGCCGTCTTGACGAACGCCATCCAGTCCCTGCTGGGCGACGACCCCTTCTGGGTGATGATCTCCACGATGTCACCGTTGCGCAGGTGGTGTTTGAGCGGCACCATGCGGCCGTTCACTTTGGAGCCAGTGCAGCAATGACCTACGTCGGTATGGATGGCGTAAGCGAAATCGACGGGAGTAGCGTCTCGCGGCAGCACGACGATTCGACCCTTGGGGGTGAAGCAGTACACCTCCTCCGGGTATAAGTCCACCTTGAGGCTGGACATGAACTCGGCAGGATCGCGTGTCTCCTTCTGCCACTCAACTAACTGGCGCAGCCATTTGACGCGCTGGTCATCCTCCCCAGGACCCTTCTTGCCCTCTTTGTATTTCCAGTGCGCTGCGATGCCATCTTCAGCAACGCGATGCATCTCCTCGGTGCGGATTTGAACTTCGAAGGCCACGCCGCCCGGTCCCATCACCGAGGTGTGCAGCGATTGATAGAGGTTCGGCCTCGGAATGGCAATGAAGTCCTTTATCCGCCCAGGAATCGGGTGCCACTCATTATGAATCTCGCCCAGAGCTGCGTAGCAATTGCGTACGGAATCGGTGATGATGCGTATCCCCAGAAGATCGTAGACTTCGTCGATTGTTATCTTCTGCTTGAACAGCTTCTGATACACCGACCAGGGACGTTTCACCCGACCTTCAACGCGCGCCGGAATTCCCTCCGCACTGAGTTTCTTCTGCACGGTATTCCGAATCGCTTCCAATACCTGCTCGCTCGCCTGACGCTTCGTTTCAATCGCGCTCTTCACTTCCTCGAAGGCGGCTGGGTCCAGGTAGCGGAACGCTAGGTCCTCGAGTTCGCTACGGAGCTTCCCCATTCCCAGGCGATGAGCTATTGGGGCGTAAAGCTCAATGGTCTCTGAAGATATCCGCTCCTGCTTGTCACGCGGCATACTGCCCAGCGTCCGCATGTTGTGCAGGCGGTCAGCGAGTTTGACGACTATGACGCGAATATCCTCGACCATCGCCAGGAGCATCTTGCGGACGCTCTCAGCCTGACGATCTTCCCGGCTGGCCAGGTTGATCTTGCTGAGTTTGGTAACGCCATTGACGCAGCGTGCAACTTCTTCACCAAACAACCGGCGAATCTCTTCAAATGTCGCATCCGTGTCTTCGAGGACATCATGCAGCAAGGCAGTGCTGAGACAGGCCAAGTCCATCTGCATGCCGGCGAGAATCATGGCCACCTCGACGGGGTGGAACATGTAGAGCTCGCCCGACATCCGACGCTGTCGTGAATGCCGGTCGGCCCCAAATTCGAAGGCGTTGCGAAGAATCCGGAGGTCTTCCTTAGGCCGGCGGGAATGCACGAAGTCCTCAAGTTCCACGAACCGTCGCTCCAGCGCTGGGCTAACGCCCGGAGGCAACAGGGCCGGAATGATCTCGCTAGTAGGAACTTCGTCCATCGAATGACAAGGACAAATACAAAAGGCGAAGGTGAGAACACTCACCCTCGCCTTCAGTTTAGCGGAAGTCAGGCGGTTGCCCGACCGGTTACTTGGAACTGCTCTCGTTCACGATGCCCGTTTGTTTAGGCTGACGCTCAGCCTTGAGCTTACGAGTGTCGAGCGCCTTCTGAATGTACTCGTCGGCCGTATTGACATCCCGCTGGTACTCAGCAGAAGAGTCAGCTAGATCGGCGCGCTCGCGATAAAGCAAATTCAAATAGGCCATGGAGTCGTCATACTCCTTGTCGAGCGCAAGCGCCTTTTGCAGGTTGTTGATTGCCTCGTCGAGCATGGCGCCGTGTTTCGCCTTCAATTCTTCCTTAGCCTTCTTGTCCTTGAGCGGACCAGGGGCGTCGGGTTTCATTCCGGCCTTGCTGCGCGCTGAATTCCAATCCGGATACCACTTCGCCCAAGCGATGACACCGAGACTGTAAAAAGCTTCCTTCTTGGTCGGATCGACCTCGGTCAGCTTCTGATACCAGACCTTAGCCTTGTCCAGGCGCTCCAACTTATCTTCCAGCTTGGACGTGCCTTGAGATTCAAGGTAATAGAGCGAAGCGATAGACTCGACGGCGGTTGCGTTCTTGGGGTCGGCGTCGAGGACTTTTTGGAAATTTTCCAGGGCGTTCTTCGCCATGGCTACGTTCTCAGGCGATTCAGCACCTGGAATATACTGATTCATATACGCGGACGCAAGGTAGAGCCGTGCGGTCGCAAAAGTTGGGTCGAGCTCGACGGCCTTACCGAAGAACTCGACGGCGTCGGGGTACTTGGCGTTCTTGAACGCTGCGACACCCTTGTTCAGGTTGTCGCGTGCCTCAAGCTTCTTGCAACCCGCGAGCGAACCGCCGAGAACTAGGGCGACCAGAGCCGCGACTGTGACAAGAATTCGATTACTCATCCTGTTGCCGCTTTCCTTACTGGCCCGCTTCCATCTTAGCCGTCATGAGCCCGACCTTATCCATCCCGGCGCCCTTCGCCAAGTCTAGGGCCTTGGCAACTTCCTGGTATTCCAGATCCGGGTCGCCCTTGATGAAGCAGACGCGCTCAGCTCGGGTTTTGAACACTTCGATCAACCGTGCCGTCAGCTTATCCGGAGAAATCGTCTCCGTGTTGATCTGCATGCTGTGATCTTTGTTAATAATGATCACGACGGTGCGATCATCCTGCTGGGACGGCGGCGCCCCGGGTGGTGGCGGCTGCGGAATAAGCGCCTCCAAGCCCTTCGGCGTCAACGGCGTAATGACCATGAAAATAATCAGCAGGACGAGGAGCACGTCGATCAGCGGAGTCATGTTCATGTCCGATTTCGGACCGCCCCCGCCACCGCCTACTGCCATACTCATAGTGGTTCTCCTTCAAACTCTCGAACATTTCCCTGAGCCGGCAAAACCTTGAACCGGAGGCCGGTACGGACCGCATAACTGCACACGGGGAGTCCCCGGAGCAAACGCCTACTTCGAAGTACTATCTCCGCCACCAGCCATGGCTTCGGCTTTCGCTTTCGCCTTGGCGTCGAGGTCAGTCAGGAGTCCGATGTTGTCAACCCCAGCGGCGCGCAAGTTGTCGACGACCTCAACTACTTTCTCGTAACGAGCACGGCTGTCGCACTTCACAAATACGGTCTTATCCAACCTGCCCACCAACAGATCCTTCACCTTGCCAGGGAGGTCCGCAGGCGGAATCTTGCCACTGCCCAAAAAGACATCTCCATTGCGGGTGACCGCAACGAGAACCGCGTCTTCCTTGTCAGCATTCTGCATCGCGATAGGGTTGATTGTCTTCACTAGGTCGACGCTGACGCCCTTGGAAAGCATGGGCGTAATGACCATGAAGATGATCAGCAGCACCAACATCACGTCCACCATGGGCGTAACGTTGATATCGGACACAGTATCGGTACTGGCCGGTTTCTTGAATTCAGTTGCCATCCGTTTTCTCCTTTTCAGCCGGTGCTGGAGCTAACCGCTTTCCGGCCTAAGCCGGAAAGCGGTCACCCTTCAACTCGCCGAACTGGGCCTGATAGACAGTCCTTGAGGATGAGGCAGGCCCTAGCGGCCAGCGCTCACCTTGCTGGAATGCTTCAGGAAATAGTCGATCAATTCAGAACTGGAGTTCGTCATTTCAACATCGAATGACTTAACGCGATTGTTGAAATAGTTAAACATCCAAACTGCGGGAATCGCGACAAACAGGCCGAAAGCGGTAGTAACGAGTGCTTCCGAAATACCGCCGGCAACCGCGCCGAGACCAGTCGATTTTTCTGACGAAATGCCCTTGAACGCGTTGATGATGCCGACGACCGTGCCGAACAGACCGACGAACGGGGCGGTGGATCCGATTGTGGCCAAACCGCTCAAGCCCCGATCCATTTCGCTGTGCACAATGGCTTCCGAACGTTCTAGCGCGCGGCGTGAAGCCTCGATGGTTTCACCGGGAATGTCATTGCTGACCAGGTGTGCACGGAATTCCTGCAGACCGGCCACGACGACCTTGGCTAGGTGGCTCTTCTTGTAACGGTCAGCAATTTTAACGGCCTCTTCAAGTTTGCCTTCGCGAAGCGCACCAGCGACCGCCGGGGCGAAAAGCCTCGACTGCTTGCGCGCTGCATTGAAGACGATCAAACGATCAATCATGACGCCGATGGACCAAGCAGACATAATGAACAACACGAACACGACGAACTTGGCCAACCAGCCCATCTGCGTCCACATTGAGCGAATGTCAAAGCCCATTTGGGGCGCTTCCTGCAGCAACAGGAATGACCAGACTTGCAACTGAAGCAACATTTTCGATCTCTCTCCTGCGAGTTGAATTGAGTCTAAAACACTGGACTAAACGAACTTACTGATTCAACGTGAAATTCACGTCAATCTGGGTTACCACCTCAACCGGTTCGCCGTTGAGTAGTGTCGGTTTGTAACGCCACTGCTTAACGGCTTCCTGCGCGGCCGAGACCAGCAGCGGGTGGCCGGACACGAGAGTCAGATTCTGAATCGTGCCGTCACGCCCGATAATGGCCGTGAACCGAACCACACCTTGTATGCGGGCCTGCTTGGCCAAGGGCGGATAAACCGGCCGCGGCTGAGAGACCAACATTGCCTGCTGAACATTACCACCAACCGTGATGCGCTTCGGAGCTGCCTTCACTTCAACCTTGGGAGGCGGAGGCGGAGGAGCCGAGTTGCCGGCCGACGAGAGCAGGCTCCCAATTACGCCGCCAGCGCTGCCGCCGGGGACGCCACCGGGAATACCACCAACCACGCCAACGTTGGAAGTAGGCGGTAGCTCGTCTTCCTTAATCATGGCGATATCTTTCGGAATCTGCTTCGGCGCCATTAATTTGGAGCCGTCAAATTGCCGCGGAATCACTTTCACCACATGCACCACCTGAC
>Ga0118677_10001350_pt1 | contig 52246 bp, 58 predicted proteins | sample AliMusrvi5mmetaG_FD_86154 | JGI IMG/M metagenome (GOLD analysis project Ga0118677, IMG submission 86154) | reverse complement strand
AGTAAGCCCCCTCTGTTTTTGCCCGGAAAAACAGACGGGTGACACAAAGAGGGATAGTGAATCGGACTTTACAGGTGTAGCAACGATTCGCGAAACACTAAACACCTGAGATGAGTGTGGTAGCTTTATCAAGCAATGTTTTGGACGCGGGTTCGACTCCCGCCATCTCCACAAAAAAAGCCCGTCCAAAAAAACGGGCTTTTTTTATTGTCATTCCCTAACCTTCTCTCCTCAGTCATCCCGAATGCAATGAGGGATCGGTGTTCTCTTCCTTCCCCAACAGTCATTCCGAGCTATCATCGAGGAATCTCCCTGATCTATAACCCCTATTAGTCCTATACGTCATATCGAACCTATTCCCCCAACTCTCTTCACAGCCAACCGCCAACTGCCAACTGCCCACTTCTTCCTTCCCCTCTCAGCACTCGGCACTCAGCACTCAGCACTCTCTTTCCCCTCAGCACTCTTCTAAAGATAACTTTCAGGCGTAAGCCTCCCTGTAAACCGGTTCATCATATAGTTCGCAAGCCATATCCAGTTCAGCGGCTTGCCCTTCATACGCTGCATAATAGCCCGTCCCTTATAGACCTCCTGCTGAAGCTTGACAAAGTTTGAAAGCAGTTTTTCACCGCTCATCTTGCTCGGCTCAAACATGTAGTGGTAGGTGTCGTACTTGTCCCAGTTAAAGTGGCGTATGCGCGGCTTCATCTCATCGAAATACGGTGTTCCGGGAAAAGGCGTGACTAAAGAAAAGACAGGAAACTCGATCTTGTTTTTCATGATAAAATCGTAGGTCAGCTGAAAGCTCTCCTCCGTATCATTATCAAAGCCGAACATGAAGTATCCCTGAATTGCAATACCGTTCTTGTGCAGATTGCTCACCACCGTTTCATAACTGCCGAGCCTGTTCGAGCCCTTTTGTACGCTCTTGATGGTTTCGGGATTGAGCGACTCAAACCCGATGCTGAGCAAATCGCATCCTGATCGACCGGCAAGTTCGGCCACTTCCGGTTTATCAAGAAAGTTCATGGAAATATTGGCATTCCAGTGCACCCCGAGTTTAGCCATCTCTTCAAGCAGTGTCATGAAATACTTTGGACGAAAGCTGATATTGTCGTCCATAAAGGAGAAATTGACATTTTTCTTGCCAACTCTCTGTTGATGATAGCGCATTTCATCAAGTACAAGGTCAAGCTCGCGGTAGCGGTAGCTTTTACCGTAAACGGTCGGGGTTGTGCAGAAGTTGCATCCTACCGGGCATCCTTTGGTAGCAAGAAGCGGGATACGCGAGCTGTATTTTTTTGCGTTTTTTGACGAGAGAGCGTAGTTGAAATCAGGGTGGACCATGCTGCCCATCGGCTTAAGCTCCTTTGCCCTGTAAATGCTCTGCATCTTTCCCGTCATCACATCATTTGCAAGCTCCTCCCATATCGACTCAATTTCGCCATACACAACGCTTGTGCAGTGAGCTGTAGCCTCTTCATGGAGCATTGTGGGATGGACGCCTCCGAGTATGACAATTTTTCCTTGAGCAAGTGCAGCATCTCCGATTTGGTAAGCCCGGGATGCATTGAGAGTTCTTGAAGTGACGGCAACGATGTCGAATCCTGAAAAATCATCGGGAACCTTATTGCCGAGCCGTTCGTCAATGAAGGTGACGTCAAAAAGCTTTCCAACCAAAGTGGCGACCATAATCAGGTTTAAAGGCATGCTGACTGTCCCGGAGTCCACCATCATGCTGGTATTGCTGACCGGCTGAATCAACAGCCATCTCTTCTTTGACTTTTGTTGGACAGCAAATTGATGGATATGACGTTCAGATGAATCTGAGGTACACTCAAGAGGTGTTATAAGCGAGTCTGATGGCAAAGTTGGCATACCCTGAAAGCTGAAAAAGTGATAAAAACAGTTACAACAACACAAACAAGGCGCAATCAATATTGTTTTGGAGCTTGTTAGAATATTTAATATTTATGACATTTATAAGAAATAAATAATAAATACTGATAAGAATTATAGAGCTTACAGCAAGAGCCCTCTCATGAGTTTATTGCCGCGGATTTTCTATAACTTGTCAGTACGTCTGCAAGCATGGACTTTACCTCATCAAACAGCAACCTTCAATAAGGAACCATGGACAACACTCAACAGGGAACAGGTCTTGATAAAAAAACAGTTGCTCGTGGATTTTCACTATTCTTTTTAGTGACCTTTGGATGCTTGATCACCTATTACTGGCCGTTGCTTAAACAACTCATGCAAGACAATCTCCATTTACACATTCCATTTTAAATTTTTTTCTAACTAAACTGATAACATCACATGGCAAACGAAACAACATTCGACATCTCAGCAGTATTCAGCAATCTTGTTGAAACAGCAGGAAAAATTGGTCAGCAGCAGGTTGACCTTCTCACTAATGGTTTCAAATCCCTCACTACAGCTGTTGAGCCATTGGGTAAAGCAGCTCTTGAGCTTCCGGGCAACGTGGTAAATACTGTTACCCAGACGTTTCAGAACGTAACAACAGCAATTGTCCCTAAAAAGTAAACAACTGCTTTCGCCTCTTTGACAAAAAAGCACTTTACGCCATTGTGGTGTAATGTGCTTTTTTGATTAACTCCTCCACAATCTTCCATCTCAGCGTATGTCATTGCTATCGTCTGCTTCCTTGCCCGACATTTTCCGGATTTATAATTTTTTTCTTACTGATCTCATGAAAATAATATAGTATTTTCAAGAATGCAGCTCATGGCGATTTCAGTTTTCGCGTCGCTCACTGAAGCAGGCTCAGCATACCAAAGAACAAAAAAAGGTTTGTTAACAATAAAGCATACCAAGCCATGTCAAATGAAACCTTCGATGATATAACCGGCGGAATAAACGCTATAGGTGGCTCCGCAGGCAGAATTGTCACGCAGCAGGTTGATCTGGTTACCCTTGCAATTGAATCTGTTGCACAGCTTTTTGTGCCAATAAGTAAAACAGCAGCCGATCTTGCTACTGGCACCATAAACGGAATTATTCAAGTGCTTGAGAGCGCTTCATCGGCAATTGAACCGAAAAAGTAAATCACTTTTGATAAACAAAGACAACACTTCCATGTCTGAAGAGCACGTTGCTGTAAATCCGACACTGTCACTCACGCCTCCGGGTATGTCCGGACTTGTAAAACTGGCTCCCTTAGCTCTCCCCCTTGCCATTCCTCTGGCTCTTCCACTATTGTTGCACGCAATACACGGTATTGCTGTCGGGGGTATAGGAGTTATGGCTGCGACTCTTACACTGGGACCCAAAGGCAAAGAGCTGGTTAAGTCTTCCGGTGAAGCGCTCTACAAAATGTTACCTGGGACTGAAAAGGTTGTTGCTGAACAAAAAAATAAAGATGAAATCATCCCGGTTATTAAAACCGAAATAATCTAAGTTGGTACCAAAATGTTCAGTGATAGCTTAAATGTTGATCCGGCAGTAACTGCAGGTATAAAAAACAGTGCTATGCTCATCCCCTTTCTGGGAGCCCCCCTGGCATTAGGCGCACTCGCTGGCATTGTCATCGGTGGACTGGGACTCGGAGCAGCAGCCACTGCCGCCATAGTAAGCCCTATTACCGGAGACCTTATCCCCTCACCAAAACAACTGCTCGAAAAAATAGTCTCAGCCACCCAAAAGTTCACCTCCGATAACCCCTAACCCCCCCCAACATCATCCTGAATGCAATGAAGGATCCATAATATCCTTCTCCCTAAAACTCCCAACTCCCAACTCCCAACTGCCAACTGCCAACTGCCAACTGCCAACTGCCAACTGCCCACTCCTCTTCCTTTCCCCCCTCAGCACTCAGTTCTTTCCTTCCTTCCCTTCGTTTGCTGCCAAATATTTCCTTAAATTGCCGGCGTGAAGAGTGTCAACCAAAAAAAAAGGCTGTAAGCAATGGCTCAGGATTTTTTTCGTGAAAAGATTGTCGCTGCAATGCTTTATGGATTTCGTGCCATAAAAAAACCCGAAAAAGTAACCGTCCATCCTGAATTAATGGCCGAGATAAGAGAACAGCTCAAGGATACCCAGCTCGCCCCAAAAACCATCGGTGATACCGAAATGTTCTTCGGCCTCCCCGTAACCGAAGACCCGACAAAAGCCAAAGATTACCTGGCAGTATCCTGACAAACCCCCAGCACCCAGCCAAATCCTTCCCCCTCTGTCATTTCGAAACGAAGTGAGAAATCTCCCTGCTAAACCAACTGCCCACTATCTTACCTCACGTCTCAGCACTCGGCATTTTCACTAATAAAAAAACCCCTTATAGTAAAAGGGGCTTTCGTCATTAATACTGACAGCAGGCTTTATTGTTTCATCGAGTCATCATCATTAGCATTACGAACCATCAGTATAATTCGGAAATCTTATCAGCGATCTGAGTCTTATTATTTTTCTTCTTTCGCCTCATAACCCACACTCCCCATGCAGCAATAACCGCACCGGCAAGCCAAATGGGAGTTTTAAAGCTTTCAATCGTTTCCTTCATAAAAAGCTTCGTTGAAGAATTCTAAAGTCATAACCAGCATCAAAAAAAACATAAATGCTATAACTGTTCTGACTGTAATAAGTAAACCTACCTGCTCAGAATGAGCCCACACAAATATCCACATACAATAAGTCTGACGTTGATATGAACATTTTCTTGCACAAAATTCTGTACTCTCTTAGAATTATTTTCAAGAAAGCTGATTTCGCTCTATTCTCTTGTTCTGTGTTTGAATTTCCAGCTATTAACGCCCCAAAGCTGCCCATGTTTTGATGAAGCTGATGGAGAAGAATAGGTGGCTGAATAGCAATAATGGACGAAATGAGCGTCAAATACAGATAGGATAATCTGCCGCATCTTAACGATGTCACTACTGCTGAGTCTGCAGAAAGTACCCTGAAGCATATTTCTTTTACAGGGTGAAACCAGCAATAAGTACTTGGCTGCTTTCATCAGCTTATTCGTATGCGACAAAATTCCTAAAATGTTTTGTATATAAGCACCTTACGTTCACCCCTGACAACCTTCTGAATTCAATGCAGAAAAATGTTTTAGTTGTTGGAGGCGGTATCCTTGGTCTTTCAACGGCGTTGCAGATCCTGGAGTCAAATCCTGCCGTCCGGTTGGTACTCATTGAAAAAGAGAAGGGGATCGCTCTGCACCAGACCGGTCACAATAGTGGGGTGATTCACTCCGGCTTGTATTATAAACCGGGTTCATTGAAGGCTGTTAATTGTCGGAATGGGCGTGAGCAGTTGCTTTCATTCTGTCAGCGTGAAGAGGTTCCCTATGAAATATGCGGGAAAATTGTTGTTGCAACTACCGCAGAGGAGCTTCCGAGGCTGGAAGAGTTGTACCGCAGGGGAGTCGCAAATGGTCTTTCTGGTCTTCGATATCTCTCTCAGGCTGAAATTCCTGACATTGAACCTCATTGCCGGGGCATCCAGGGGCTTTTAGTGCCGGAGGCAGGAATTGTTGATTACACTGCGGTATCAGAAAAGTATGCTGAAAAGCTGACGGCAATGGGCGCCGAAATTGTTCTCGGCGAACGTGTCGTTGATATTCAGCAGAAGAGTAATCAAATTGAGGTTATCGGAGTATCAAGGACATTTAGTGCAAATACGGTCGTTGTCTGTGCAGGTCTCCAATCAGACAGATTAGCCCGCATGACTGAACCGGGCTTGCCAATCCGGATTCTTCCTTTTCGCGGGGAGTATTATCAGTTGGCCCCATCTGCACCGAAACTTGTCAATCATTTGATTTATCCCGTACCCGATCCCGCATTTCCATTTCTCGGGGTTCACTTCACCCGAATGATCAACGGCGGCATAGAGTGCGGTCCCAATGCGGTATTTGCATTTGGCCGTGAAGCCTATAAAAAAACCGGCGTTAATATGCGCGATACATGGGACGCCCTCTCCTGGCCGGGATTCCGTGTAGTAGCGGCAAAACATTGGCAGACCGCATTGGGCGAATATCAGCGTTCTTTCAGCAAACATGCCTTTGTCAAAGCGTTGCAGAAACTCATTCCGGAGATTCAGGCGGATCATCTTGAAGTTGGAAATGCAGGCATTCGCGCACAGGCCTGCGATCGGGAAGGCAATCTGCTCGACGATTTTGACATAAGAGTAAGCAGAAACATAATCCATGTCTGCAACGCCCCAAGTCCCGCAGCAACAGCATCGATCTCTATCGGCAGATGTATTGCCGACAAGGTTTTATCGCAGCTCTAATGCAAAAATCAACCGCCCTGAATGAACCCACACTCAAATACACACTATTATTCAGACATCTCCCTTCTTCGTTGACTCCCTTTTATTTCGCCGGATTTTATTCTTATCACAAGATAATTTAATCCACACTCAAAATATTTTCATCTTTACTGCCAACTGCCAACTGCCAACTGCCAAAGTGCCTCAGCTGACCTGTTGTGTTTTAAAGTCGATATCTGTATATTAACGATTGTGAATATGTTCTTTTCAAGTATTGTTGTTCATCAAGAAAGGCTGAGGGAATAGACCCGGTGAAGCCTTGACAACCGATTCTGTTGTAATAACGGGACACGGTGCCACATTCTACTTCTGCGCTCTATGCATCTGGTTTTTTTCCCGATGAAGCCGAAGAACGATGAGTGAAAAAGAGCGTTTATTCAGCCTCTCTTTTCAAAACAGGTATGCCTCCGATGGCACTCCCATAAGAAATAGAGTTATGATTTTAAACCTCTTCCAGGCTCATCAGGGAAGGGGTTTTTTATTTTCCATTTTCAATTATTTAATCGAGAGTATCAATGAGTTTTCAGACTGACACTATTCATGCCGGTGTAGGGCCCGATAAAGCTTACGGCGCCATTATGACACCAATTTACCAATCGTCAACTTTTGTCTTTGAGGATATCGGCAAGCACAGGGGATTCGATTATACCAGAAGCGGCAACCCGACACGCAAGGCGCTTGAAGACAATCTCTGCGCACTTGAAGGATGTTCATCTGCTGTTGCGGTCACTACCGGAATGGCGGCGATTACTTCGACATTGAACCTCTTCCGTTCAGGTGACGAGATTATCTGTACCGACGACTGTTACGGCGGCACCTCAAGGCTTATGAAAACTGTAGAAGAGCATTTCGGGATCAAGGTGCATTTTGTCAACTTGCAGGACGCGAACAATCTTCTTCCTTTTGTCAATGCCAACACTAAGGCGGTATGGGTTGAAACCCCGTCCAATCCGCTGTTGAACCTTGTTGATATTCCTGCGGTGTCAGCTCTCGCAAAAGAGAGGGGCCTTTTGACCATAGTCGACAATACCTTCCTCTCTCCTTATGGCCAGAAGCCGTTTGAACTTGGCGCTGACATTGTGGTTCATTCAACCACCAAGTACCTCAATGGCCACTCCGATGTTGTTGGCGGAGCAGTATTGTCAAACAGTGAAGATCTGGACGCCAGGCTTAAGTTTCTTGTCAACTGCCTTGGAACCTGTGCCCAGCCGTTCGATTGCTGGCTGGTGCTTCGCGGTATCAAGACTCTCGTTGTCCGCATGCGTGAGCATGAGCGCAACGCACTTGCAGTTGCAGAGTTTCTCGACAACCATCCAAAGGTTAAGAGAGTCTTTTATCCAGGGCTGCCAACCCATCCTCAGCACGAACTTGCAAAAAAGCAGCAGCGCAGTTTCGGCGGTATGGTCTCCTTTGAGCTTGACGGTCCGATTGAAGAGCTCTACAGGGTACTGAAGGCTACAAAGCTTTTTTCTCTTGCTGAAAGCCTTGGCGGCGTAGAATCGCTGATTGAGCATCCCGCCACCATGAGCCATGCCTCAATGGACAGCGAGCACAGGCTGGCCGCAGGTATAACCGATTCCATTATCAGGCTCTCTGTAGGCATAGAGGATCGTGATGACCTTATTGCTGATCTCAAGAGCGCCATTGGCTGAACGGGATTTTCCAATAGCAGGTGCCGTTAAGTCAGCTATGGTTCTGTACATTAAAGAATGACAACAACAACACCGGTAGTTATGTTTCTTTTGAATATCAACTGCCGGTTTGGAACCATATGTGATGACCATGTTCGCTTCTTTTTTTACTCATAGTCAATCTGTGACCAAGAGCCCTCCTTTTCCCTATACCGTCAAAATAAGTACAAGGGCCAGGAGTCCTCGCCTGAAGATGACGCCCCATGGCGGTCTGGTTGTAGTCCTTCCGGAGGGTTTTAACAAAAAGCATATACCCGATCTTCTTCATCGACACGAAGAATGGATAAAAAAGGCCGCCGGGCGACTTGACCGGCATCGTCCTGAACCCCTTCCCATTACAGAAAACGGCCTTCCCTGCACAATTCGCTTTGCCCATCTCCCTGAGGAGTGGAGTGTTGTTTACAATAATAAAGGCAGGAGAGTTGTTGAGGTTGCCGATACCTCTGGAAAGCGCCTCCTTCTCTCAGCTGATGTAGAGGATGCTGAGCTAAGTCGCCGGCAGTTGCTCTCATGGCTCAAGCAAGAGGCCGCCAGTCACCTTATTCCATCGTTTGAAAAACTTGCTGCATCCCATGACTTCAGGTATTCAGAGGTATTGGTCCGACTGCAGCACTCCCGCTGGGGGAGTTGTTCATCCCGAGGCATAATCACGTTGAACACCAAACTGCTCTTTTTACCCGACTATCTGGTCCGCTATATCATGATTCACGAGCTCTGCCACACGGTCCACCTGAACCATTCCAAAGCCTTCTGGACGCTGGTATCCCATCACGATCCCCTATGGCGCAGTAATAACCTGGAGATGAAAAGCGCCTGGAAATATGTTCCCCCCTGGGTTGCCGTTTCTCAGTGATCTGGTGCTGTTAAAGAGGAAATGCGGTAATAAGAATGGAATCGTTATATTGAGGAAAAGGTACCCTTAGTGATGTATTCCGCCTCAACAAGCCCCCTTTCGGCTGACAGATAAAGAACTCCTGCCTTTTTCTACGCCTTAACCCCCGATTGTTTCCTCCTGTTGCACAGGAATATTTCAGCCGGGGACGGTAACGGTAAACATGCGTGAAGAGAGAGCGTCTAAGGGCGTTCATTTGTTCTCTAAACTAACAGATACAATAATTACATACTATATGCTATTCGACTCATTGAACATTATCGATCCCATTTTAAAAGCACTGAAGGAAGAAGGGTATACAACTCCAACTCCGATACAGGCAGAAGCCATACCTATTATTTTAGATGGAAATGATCTGCTTGGCTGTGCTCAAACCGGTACAGGCAAAACGGCAGCCTTTGCAATTCCCATTCTGCAACTGCTCAGTGCCACTAAGCCAAATGATAAAAAAAGGAAAATAAGAAGCCTGATCGTAACGCCAACCCGTGAGCTGGCCATCCAGATCGGCGACAGTTTTAAAGCCTATGGCCGCCATACAGGGCTGACCAATACGGTTATTTTCGGAGGCGTCAATCAAAATCCTCAGGCATCTTCACTGCTTCGTGGCGTCGACATTGTTATCGCCACGCCGGGCAGGCTCTTGGATCTCCTCAATCAGGGTCATCTCAATCTCCGTGATGTTGAGATACTTGTGCTCGACGAAGCGGATCGTATGCTCGACATGGGATTTATTCACGATGTCAAAAGGATTCTGGCTGCGCTCCCAAAAAAGAAGCAGTCGCTCTTCTTTTCCGCTACCATGCCGTCCGAAATCGTCAAGCTTGCCGCATCCATCCTGCACAATCCTGCCCAGGTTTCGGTCACTCCGGTCTCCTCAACGGTAGAAATTATTAATCAATATGTTTATTTTGTCGATAAGGGAAATAAGAATGCCTTGCTGGTCGACATTTTAAGAGATCCGAAGATCAAAACAGCTCTTGTCTTCACCCGCACAAAGCATGGTGCCGATAAAGTGGTTAAAATCATGCAGAAGCACCATATCACTGCCGAAGCGATCCATGGCAACAAGGCCCAGAATGCCCGGCAGCGGGCGCTGAAAAATTTTAAGGCACAAGATACCCGTGTTCTTGTGGCCACTGATATTGCAGCTCGAGGTATTGATGTCGACGATCTGGAATATGTGATCAATTTTGAACTGCCCAATATTGCCGAAACCTATGTGCATCGCATTGGCCGAACCGGAAGAGCAGGAGCAAAAGGCACGGCATACTCGTTTTGTGACGCCGAAGAGAAAGAGTACCTGCGTGATATTGAAAAACTGATAGCCAAAAAAATTCCTGTTATCGACACACACTCTTTTCCATTGATCGATCATAATCCGGTAAAAGTGCCCAAGCAGCAGGGACGCGGCAATTCAGGACACCCGGCACCGAAACCATTTGCCAAGGGCGCTCCTAAACGCTGGTCAGACAAACCGAGAGCTACACGCTGAATTGATCTGTTTTTTTAACGTTGTTCTTCTGAGACTATTTTTCAACGCTAATAACCAAGTTCATGCATATAGGTATTCCTGTCGAAATTAAGTCCGGAGAGAACAGGGTTTCCTGTACTCCCTCCGGAGTACGTCATCTCGTTTCTGCAGGCCACAGGGTTGTTGTTCAGGCAGGTGCGGGTGTCGGCAGCGGATTTGGTGACGATAAGTACCGTCGTGCCGGGGCAGTTATAACCTCATCAGCCGAAAAGGTATGGAAGAGCGATCTTGTCGTAAAGGTTAAAGAGCCTCTTCCTGGGGAATACAGCTTTTTCCGTGAAGAACTGCTGCTCTTTACTTTTTTGCATCTTGCCGGAGTGCCTGAATTAACTGCAAAATTGCTTGATTCAGGCGTTACAGCCTTAGCCTATGAAACTGTTCAGGACGGTGCCGGCCGTCTGCCTTTGCTTGCCCCGATGAGTGAAATTGCCGGAAAAATGAGCGTTCTGATGGGTGCTTTTTTTCTTGGTCATCATCATGGAGGAAAAGGAAAGCTTTTGGGTGGAGTTCCAGGCGTTCTGCCGGGTAAAGTGACAATTTTGGGTGGTGGTTCAGCGGGTATGCATGCCGCAAAAGAGGCTGCAGGGCTCGGTGCGGATGTCACTGTTCTGGAAATCAATCAGGAAAAAATGCGTTTTCTTGAATCAGCACTCCCTCCTCAGGTTCACACGCTTTATTCGACCGAGCAGCATATCGAAGAGCAGCTCGCAACCACTGATCTTCTTATCGGGGCAGTGCTTGTTCCCGGAGCTGTGGCACCTAAGCTGGTTACGAGAGCAATGCTTCGTAATATGACCAAGGGCGCTGTTCTTGTAGACATAGCTGTTGATCAGGGAGGGTGTGTCGAATCCTGCCGGCCAACCACGCATCAGGACCCTGTCTTTATTGAAGAGGGTATTGTTCATTACTGCGTAGCCAATATGCCTGCCGCATATCCTCAAACCTCAACCGAAGCACTTACCGGCGTGACGCTCCCCTATATCCGGAGAATTGCTGATTTCGGTCTTGAAAGTGCCATGGTTATGATGCCTGGTCTCTCAAGCGGTCTCAACATCTGGAAAGGCAACATTACCCATGAAGCACTTGCAAAATCTCTTGGGAAGCCCTTTCATGTAAATCCTTTTGCCTGATCGCATATAACTTTTTTTTGGATCTATCTCCCCTCTAACCTTGTGTACAAAAGATGAGAAATATGGAAACAGTCCCGAAAAAGTCGAATACTATCCCGCCCACCTCGGCACCGGATAATTACTTCCGGTTTCATCTTCCGCATCTTCATCTTGGCTCTGTCTTCGGTGATGACTGGTTCTCTCTGAAGGCCGAAGCTTTTGCCCGTTTTTTCGGCACACCTGTTTTTCTTGTAGGACAGACGGCTATCGTAGCAATCTGGATTGCACTGAACGCCTTTGGGTTTACCAGATTTGATGTTTATCCCTTTATCCTCCTCAATCTTGCCTTCAGTCTGCAGGCCGCGTATGCAGCTCCGCTTATCCTGCTTGCTCAAACCCGGCAGGCCGATCGTGATAAGGCGCATGCCGATGCTGATGCACAGCATCGCGAAGCCCTGGCCCAGGCGAGCCAGCAGCGCGAAACCTATGCCGCCAATCAGACCGACCAGCTTCTGGTCCTGCTCAAGCAGAATACACAACTGACCGAGCTCGTTAAAGAGTTGAGCCAGCGTATTGAGGCGCTGACCAGTGATGTGCACAGCAAAGTCATTCAAGACAGAACGAAATTGTAAGCTTCTTCAAAATTCCCGTTGACCCATAGTACATCAATTCACTGAAACCATAGGAGAAAGAAACATGAAAGCATCACGTTCCATTCTTGCGGTTCTGCTTGCGACCTCCTTCTCATCCGTCGCCCTGGCTGCAGATGTTGTTAAAATTGCCATCACCGGGCCATTCTCAGGCGGCTCCGCCCCTATGGGTGTCTCCATGAGAGACGGTGTTAAGCTTGCCGTTTTCCAGATTAACCAGCGCGGCGGTATTGTCGTCGGTGGTAAAAAGATGAAAGTTGAGCTGGTCGAACGCGACGACGAAGGCAAGAACGACCGGGGTGCGCTTATTGCCCAGGAAATATCCTCAATGGGTGATATTTCCGCCGTCATTGGCACGGTTAACACCGGCGTAGCTGTGATGGGCGATAAATATTATGTAGAGAAGGGCATAGTCAAAATCATCACCCCTGCGGCCGGCAGTGCTTCAATGACGCAGTGGAGCAAAGCGGGAGTCAAAGATCTCCCTATTTTCCGTTTTGCCTCACATGACGGCATCCAGGCTCAGATGGTTGTTGAAAAAGCCTTACGCCTTGGGTTTACAAAGGTTGCCATATTGCACGATGCTACAAACTATGGTGTTTCAGGACGTGATGACCTTATTGCTCAGATCAACAAACAGGGCAACAAGCTTAAAGCTGTGGCTGTTGAAAAGTTTGCCATTGGCGATAAAGACATGACGGGTCAGCTTATCAAAGCCAAGGCTGCAGGAGCACAGGCGATTCTCATATGGGGCATCGGGCCTGAACTGGCAGCAGTAGCATCTGGTAAGGATAAGCTTGGGTTCAAGGTTCCAATGATAGGCGGATGGACACTCTCCATGAGTAATTTCATCGATACAGCAGGAGCTTCAGGCAATGGCGCGCTTATGCCGCAGACCTTCATCGAAGATGAGTCAATAGCCCGCGCTAAACCTTTCATTCAGGCTTACCATAAAGCATACAATGTTTCGAGAATACCCTCGCCGGTCTCTGCTGCTCAGGGTTATGACGCGGCGCTGTTGTTAGCCGAAGCAATTCATGAGGCAGGCTCAACATCTCCGGCTAAAATCAAGGTGTCACTGGAGAACCTCAAAGTGACCGTTAAGGGCGCTATCTCCGACTGGAAAAAGCCATGGACAAAGTGGAATCCGTTGAATGTCGAAACACATGAGGCATTCCGTCGCGCAACAACCGTGATGGGTAAGGTTCAGAACGGTCACGTAATATTGGCTAATCCATCCGAAAAATTTGTCCTTGAAGGAGCAACTACCAATTAATTCTGAATCTATTCATTTCACTCTGAACTGGCTGGTAATGGACGCAAAATATCTTGCTCTGGCTCAGATGGCCGTTGGCGGAGGACTGATGGGCATGGCCTATGCTCTTGTAGCGTATGGGTTTCAACTGACCTATGCCGCAGGAAAGGCAGTGAATTTCGGTCAGGGTGAACTTGTAATGCTGGGAGCGTTTGCAGGTATTTCACTTTCCGGTATCGGTCTTCCATACTGGGCCACTGTGTTGGGAGCGATGGTTGCGGGGGCCGCCCTTGGCTGGTGTATCGAGCGTGTTGCCGTCCGGCTCGCCCTGCAGCAGCGTAATGAGGGTTGGATTTTGCTCACGATTATCGTCGGGTTGTTTTCCCTCTCCCTGGTGGAGAATATCTGGGGGAGGGATGACCGCCCTTACCCAACGCCATGGCCAGCCGAAGCACTCGACTTTTTCGGAATTTCTGTAACCTGGCCTGAGCTTGCAATTGCAGCAGGGGCATTGGGCATCATGACCCTGGTTGAGCTTGCCAAGCGCTACACAATGGTTGGTATCGCCGTTCAGGCTGTCAGTGCAGATCCTGATGCAGCCGAGTTATGCGGTATTCGCTCACGCTCGGCGATCTCTCTCTCATGGATGGTCTCAGGGGTCGCGGCAGCATTTGCCGGAACGGTTATTGGCCCTGTAACAACTGTCGGCCCAACAATGGCAGCAGCTTTGACACTGAAGGCTTTTTCCGTTGCGGTGGTCGCGGGCCTCGACAGTGGCTTCGGTCTTGTTCTCGCTGGCATTGCGTTAGGGGCAGCGGAGAATCTTTCCGGCTATGTGCTCGGGAGCGGATGGCGCGAAGCACCCGGTCTGATTCTGCTTATTCTTGCATTGTCGCTCCGCCCGCAGGGGGTATTCGGTAAAAAAATTATCCGTAAAGTTTAAGGGGAAAGCCATGTCTGCCGGAGTTACTATTGCCCTGAGAGAAAATACCTCCGAACGCCTTGTGCGTTTCGCCCTGTTCTTGGGGCTCGCTATTCTTCCGGCACTCTGGCAGGGGCAATATGCGCTTGGCCTGCTCACCCTGATGGCGGTTTACGGAGTTCTTCTCATCGGACTTGACGCCACAGTCGGATACCTCGGGCAGGTTAACCTTGCCCAGGCCGCGCTCTTTGGTCTTGGTGCCTATGGGACTGCTCTTGCCGTTCAGGCAGGCGCATCCTTTCCTATAGCGATGCTGGCGGGCATAGTTGCAGCTCTTCTTCCTGGCGCAGCACTGGCATTGCCGGCATTGCGCTTGGAAGGCCCGCAATTTGCCCTCTCCACGCTCTCTTTTGCGACCTTGTCAGTCATCTTTCTCAATGAGTCCGAATCAATTACCCATGGCGCTCTGGGTATTTCGATCATCAGGCCCTCTCTCTTTACCGTTACACTTGACGCGAGAGGTTTCTACTGGCTCTGTCTCGTGGTTTTGTTTCTTGCATGGTGGGCTTCGGAAATTCTGCTTAAATCGCGCTTTGGCCTCTCCATCGAGGCGTTGCGCGATTCTCCTACAGCCACCGATGCTCTTGGCATAGGTACCTTGCGCCACAAGGCGTTGGCCTTCGCATGGGGCAGCGCACTTGCCGGTCTGGCCGGGGCGTTACATGCTCTGAATTTCGGTTACCTGCAGCCCGCAGCTTTCGGGTACGATCTGATGGTCATGTTGCTGCTCGGAGTTGTTTTCGGTGGTCGAAGAAGCCAGTGGGGTGCATTCGCGGGAGCAGCGGTTGTAGCTATGTTGCCTAATCTGCTCTCAAACCGGACACTCTTTTTGAGTCTTGTCACTTGTGGATTCATTCTTACGCTTCTTCCTGCTATCCGGGCACTGATTTCACGAAGGCTTCCATCCTTCCGTGACGCTGCTCCGGCAGGCGCTATGTCACTGGCACTGGCTCTGGCACTGTTAGCGCACAATGTTGAAGATTGGCGTAAAGGCATATTTGCACTCTTTCTTTTTGCCGCAGTCGTCGGCCTTCCGGACGGACTTGCGGGGGCCGTTGCAGCAGCCCTGCATCGCCTGCTTCGTTTTACACCCGATCCTTTGCCGCAGGCTGCGGGAGGGATCACAATGTCAGAGGAAATTTCACGGGCGCTACCGTTGCGCACCGTTCAGCTCAGCAAATCGTTCGGAGGAGTCAGGGCAGTAGATAACGTCTCTCTTGAAATCGGTCAAGGTGAAACTCTCGGATTAATAGGTCCGAACGGGTCGGGCAAAACAACCTTTGTAAACCTTGTATCCGGGCTCTATGCTCCCGATGGCGGCTCAGTGGAAATTGCCGGCAACCGGCCTTTACCCGGCAAGCTAATGTCGGCATTCTCAGCTGGAGCTGCCCGAACGTTTCAAAATCTGCAGCCTTTTTCCGGTTTGACTGCCTTGGAATCAATTCTTGTGTGTCAGCGTACCGGAGGAAAAAGAGAGGCCATGGGTTGGCTTCGTGCAGTCGGTCTGGAAGCAAATGCTCGCGATCGCTGTTCGGATATGTCATACGGCGACCTTCGCTTTCTTGAAATTGCAAGGGCTCTTGCCACCGGGCCGCGGGTGTTGATGCTCGATGAGCCTGCCGCCGGCATGTCCAAACAGGATATCGTCCGTCTTGTAGATCTGATAGCTTCCATTAAGCGAGCAGGAATACCGATTCTGCTCATTGAACACCACCAGGATGTTGTTGCCGAACTGTGCGACCGTGTTGCCGTTATGGATGGAGGTCGTGTGATTGCGCTCGGCACTTCCGCCGAGATTCGTCGCGATCCGAAAGTTATTGAGGCATATCTTGGAGCAGACGATGAAGAAACAGATGGCAGTACTGAAAGGGAGGCTCAAATATGCTGAAGGTTGAGAACCTGCGTGCAGGATATAGCGGTGATGATGCTGTGCGGGGGATTTCCATGGAGGTCACCGAAGGATCATGTGTCGCATTGGTCGGAGCCAACGGTGCAGGGAAGAGCACTTTGGCAAAAGCCCTCTGTGGTCTTCTCACTCCTCGGGCCGGCAGAGTCTTCTTTGACGGCAAAGAGATAACCGGTCTGCCCGCAAGCGAAGTTGCACGAAGGGGACTTTCCCTCTGTCCCGAGGGAAGGCGGGTATTCGGGCCACTCACGGTTGAGGAGAACCTGCTTCTTGGAGCCTATCCGCGCCTGCCATCTTTCGGCCCCTTCCGCCGTGCCGCTTCCGGCGACCTGCAGCAGATATACCGTATGTTCCCTCGGCTTGATGAGCGCAGAGCACAGCAGGCAGGCAGTCTCTCGGGCGGAGAGCAGCAGATGCTGGCAATCGGCCGTGCTCTTATGGCCAGGCCCCGCTTTATGGTGCTGGATGAGCCTTCAATGGGGCTAGCCCCTTTGGTGGTCAAAGAGGTGTTCGAAGCCATCCGTGCTCTCCATTCTTCAGGAATGACCATCCTCCTTTCCGAGCAATTTGCCAAAATTGCCCTCGCCGTTTCAGACAGGGCCTATATCATAGAACGCGGTAGCGTTGTTCTTGAGGGCGCCAGCGCCGGTCTTGCCGAAAACCCGGCAGTGATGGCGGCATATCTCGGCTGATAGGTTCACTTTTCAATCGGATGTCAGAGGCATCAGGCGGTAATCATCGGCGGATGAATTCGTCAAGCTATGGCAGCACTTTTTGGAGCTGTTGTTTTATTATGCTTATACTTGTGCACTCAACCCCTTTTTCTCATTATCTAACGGAACAAGAGATAGCTATGCTCAAAAAAATACTGACATCCGTTTTTTGCTCGATACTTTTGTTCAGTACAGCAAAAGCTCTCACTCCTGCCGAGGTTCAAGCATACCGTCTTGCTGCTGACAGGGGAGATGCTGCAGCTCAGTCAACTCTCGGCACGCTTTATGAAAAGGGACAAAGTGTCCGGCAGGACTACGCTGAAGCCATTAAATGGTATCATCTTGCTGCTGATAAGGGCAATGTTTCAGCTCTTTACAATCTCGGGATGTTGCACGCGGAGGGCAAAGGTCTACCGCAGAATTATGTTGAAGCGGCCAAATGGTTTCGCCTTGCTGCCGATAAAGGAGATGCAGCCGCTCAGTCCAATCTTGGCAAGTTGTATGAAAAGGGTAAAGGCGTAAGACAGGACTATGCAGAAGCAGTGAAATGGTATACGCGTGCAGCCGATCAGGGCTATGCAGCGGCTCAGTATATCCTTGGGTCATTGTATGCTGCAGGTAAAGGAGTCAGGCAGGATAAAAGTGTTGCAAAAGAGTGGTACGGAAAATCCTGCGACAATGGAATTCAGGAAGGCTGCGATAAATATCGTGAATTGAAAGAGAAGGGGCTTTAAGAGATGTCGCTTTGCCTTAAAAACTGGAGGAAGCCGCGGCAGTTCAGACTGCGCCTCCTCCAGCTTTTTTTCAAGGGTTAGCGATCCCCGTGATCACGCTCATGACGGTGCCGGTCTTCCCAGTAGCCGCGATCATGACGGCGAAACTCCGCATCACGCAAGTCTCTTATTTCACTCCAGCTGTATCTGCTGACTCTGTGCGGCAGATCACGTTGTGATATTAAACTCCATGGTCCACGGAAGTGTGACGCACGAAACCACTCTCCATGACGGTGGATATAATACACGTCCTCGACTAATATCATATCATAGGGTCCCCTGACTGCTATAGAAAACCTATGCTCTGGCAAATAGACAAAGTCAGGGCGGGCATGAATAACAAATCGAGGCTCTGCCTGAGCGCTCCCTTGTGGAACACCAAGAAGCATTCCTGCTATCCCGGCAATTGCGACAAACATCCAGATTGTCTTTTTCATAGGTAGTCTCCTGTACTGTAAGAGGTTATAAAAAAAATGTAATAATTAGCCCATACCCTTCATAGTCGTGCAGTTTACTCAATGATGTTGCCCTCTTTGCCAGAGAGAAAGGTCATACTTCTGCCAGAGAGCCTTCCAGTGTGACCAGCCCCAGCCATCAAGCTTTCCGTCCATTATAACCAGGGGAGTCAACTCCTCGTCAGTAATGGCGTCATGATAGTGGTTTTCATCAGTGTAATAGAGTAAAAGCTCAAACTCATGGCGAGGCACACGGTATAGTTTAGTACGGTAAGGGTTGCTGATCAATCGGCCCTCAGAACTTCTTATTGTGTTTGTTCCCATGACAGCCAACGCCTCATGTCTTGACATTCCAGTATAAAGGCCTGCCATTCTATGCCTGTTTTCTGTCCTTATCGAGTCCATTGAGGAGCATCCGGCAATACCGAGACTCACTATAACTGCCAAAAACGCAAATTTCATGGTTCGACAATGATATAGTTATTCTGAGGGCGCTGTCGTTCATTTCTAAGCTCCCGCTCCCTGAGCCTTATATCCTCCCGATCTAACCGTAATCGCTCCTGCTCTGTCTTTTCCTCTTCCAGCCGAAGCCGAGCCTCCGCTTTTGCATCCATGATTTCAAGCTTCTGATCATGAAGCTTTTCTTGTGTCACCGCCTCTTCGCGATCTTTCTCTTTCCAGAAAGCGGCATCAGCATATGACACGTTTGCACCTGATGCCATAATCCCTAAAAAGGTTACTGCGGCTATCGCAAATCTTTTTTTCATAGCTCACTGTTCAATTAATTAAACCCCAAGATCGGAAGCGGCTTTATTTGCCTCCGTTACATCGACCTTATTCGCAGACAGATATTTCAAAAGCTTGCCTGTCGTAGAGACTGCATTAGATACCACCGGCGGCACATGGTTAATCAGATACAGCACAGGACCGATATCGGCAAAGCCAAGCGATGCAGTATCAAGACTTGTTAAACCTCCAACCATTTTTTTTGTCTCAATGGCAGCTTGAACATATTTTAACGCGGCAACTGCTGCCAGTTTTTTATGCTCAGCGTCCATACTTTTATTTGATTCAATGCGCGGCCTGATCACGTCACTGCATGCATCGGATTCTGCTATCAAATCCTCATCCGATTGTTCAGCACTGCCTTTCTCTGCAAATTTAAGAGTGGCCTTTCTGGCGGCTAATTCCTCTTTCAAGTCCAAAGCATCAATAAGGAGATATTGTGAATCAAGATATTTATGCAAAGCTCTTTTGCAGTTATGAACAACCTCTCTGACATTTGTCTTTCCGCCATTTGAAGAGCTTCCCCCACCAAGTATATCTGACAGTCCGAATGCAGCCGCTGACGACGTTGCGACCAGTAGCGATGCCCCAACAAGAACGAATGCTCTAAACTTCATAATGAGTTCCAGTTTTCTTGTAAAAAAAGAGTTAACGGACACCTTTGGCATTCAATTGATCAACCAGACTGAGTGCGGTCTCTTTTGCAGCAATGATAAGTGCATTACGGCTCGCTACGCTCTGATCAGGTCCCAGCCCCGAAAATTGAACAGGGCCGACCGAACCGACCTTTCTTGGAAGAGTTGTACTGATATCCCACAGATTAGCCCTTACCGAAACGTAAACACGTCTGTTGCCGGATACCGGATCCACATCGTTAACCCCTATATCGATAGTTCCTGTCGCTAAATAACGCACGTCGCATTTACGTGCCGCATTGATTATTTTAGCTCTTGTCTGAGCACTTACATCATCCTTATGGACAAATTCAGGCTTGATCACAGCAGGATCAGGACCATGACCATTAATCATCACATCATCATAAGCGGCATACTCAATACCTGCCGTTGTCAACACCTCTCCCATTGCAGAATCAATATCCTGCGAGCTTGTTACCTCATAGGTTACCGCATCTGCCTTCCGTTGGGTGCTGCCGCCGGTCTGCTCCATCTGAGTTCCCGACACAAAACCCGCGCTGCCGGGCGTTGTATTAACCCGAACACGGACATCAGTTCTCTTCTCATCAAATTGAGTGATTGAGGTCGCTTTTCGAGCCATGAATAAAAAGGTGAACAGAGAATCTTTTGACCTCATATGTTCAGCCATCGACGGTTCAGTGATTAAAAGCGATAATCCGACCAAAACGACTAATGATTTGAATTTCATGGTGTTATACAGGTTATTTAAGTTGATCTATAATGTGTGATGCATCACGAAATGCGTCATTGGCTTCAGAACCCCTGGAAGCATGTTCTTTAATCCAGTCTGAGTTTACACTGGAAAACTGTTTCGAAGTTTCATAAAGGAGCTCGTTTAAAGTCTTCTTGTACTGCTCCCAGTCTTCAACTTTTGCATCATAGGCTCGTGCAAGGGTTACAATTTGCGTGTTGTATATATTCTCATTCAAATGATACTTCCTGACGTCGCTCTGTAAAATTTTGATTGTTCCTAAAACCCGATAGACCTTTTGTTTTGAGTATGATCCCTCAACTTCAGCTCCACGAAAAGCACGAAGACCAAAATCAACCTCAAAATCAGGGTTTGGCAAATTCAGCATAAACGTATTGCCGTCACAAAACCGCAAAGCCATCACTCTCCCGACAACTTCACCAGGGCTCCAGGGTATTATCGGAATGTTGTTTGTTGTAGCTATTGACGATTCCAGCTCATTGGCAATAAGATTCTTTAAAGCTTTAGAGCTTTGCTTATTGGCACTTATAAAGGCCAAGGCCTCAGGTTCAATAGCAATGTTTTTAACCTGCAGATACTTTGTATAACGACCTTTAAAACTTATTTGGGCAAACCTGTTCAGCCACTCGTCAAAAGGATTGATTCCTAAGTCGTTTGTTAAATAGAGCCTTTTAAACAAGGCCACAATCTCTTCATTGTTCAGCCTGTGATTGACGCTGTCATGATATCGTATCCGAAGAGGATACGCAGCAATCAACTGTTTTGTAGCCCTGTCAAAAGCCAGAACATTGGCGTTTATCCCGAGAAACAAAAGCAGATGCCCGTCGAGCTCCATATATTCAACAGTCTCATAGGTAAGCGCAAATGCGACAGTGATTTGATTTCCCTGGCCAATCCTGCCAAGTTCAGTCGTTAATCGTGCATCCTCATTTGGTCGGTTTTTTATTTTGTCATAAAAAACCTTGTTGAGCAATGCCTGCCCGTTCTCACTTTTCAGAAGTTCTATTTGAGACGAGTAAGGATAGAGTTCCTTTCTGTTTTCAAAGTTGCCGGAGAAGGCAAAGCCTGAAAAAAGCAGTTTATCCTCTGCGGAAGCTATTGACGATATAAGCGATAACGCTATGAATAGGACTGTTATTATTGTCAGCCTGAAATAACGCATAAGTGTAGTTGCTGATTTTCAAAGCATTGTCAAATCAACTGGAAGAACTTAACGACTGAAAGCATAGCCATCTCTTGCCAACATTGTTGACTGAAGGAATTCTCCGAGTATATGATGCTGCAATGAAACTGGATATCATAGTCTGTTTCCAGCTGTGGGATACTGGGGGAATTATGTTTTTACAAAACAATTGATAAGCAATTCCCCCAACTATCATGCCATACATGGATATATATAAATCAGGAGGCGGGTGTTGTAGCCTTTATCCCGTCGCTAACTATCATATATTTAAGCGATTAACATTTTTGTTCTGCCCCAGGGATTATTGCGGGTCAAGTTCTTGTTTACAATGCTGAGTTTTTGACTTTGTAATTATAGTCTCAATAAAGCACGTTTTGTATCTAAGTGACTCAATTTCCCTGTCCGTGTATGACGTACTATAAGCGTCTTGTCAAAATTCCGGCGGTGTATCGGATTTTCGATATTGGTTGCTTCAGGAAAGCATCGCGTTAGATTAATGCTGAGATTTAGCGGGATATTTAATCGAGGGGGACAGGAAAAGTAATGATCTTGAACAAAATTGATTTTCATCATTGCAATGAAAGTCAATTTTATTCAAGATATCAACGAGCTCCCGGCAATTATTAAAGCAAATTAATGCAGGGAACTGCAGTCAAACAGCGGATATTCAGTTGTCGAAAAACTCTATCTCAAGCTTTTCATCAGGTTGCTCAGTGATGTTGAAACGGCCTTTTTTGATGATCGAAAGCCCTTTCTTGTCACCTGCGGGTATGATGCTCTGCTCAACGTTATCAGCTTCTTTTTTCGGACAGTTCTGGTTGAAAAAAAGGTTCAATACAGAGCCAGTATTTTCAAACTGCAGAAGAAAACCGTTATGATTGACAAAAACCAGGTCATCATAAGCATAGCTCACTTCATGACCAAGCTCTTCAAGAAGCTGCATAACTGTTCCAAGTGGTCGTACTGTTGTTTCCGTAGTCATAGTTTCGTTACCCCTGATTTATGCATGATGCGTTGTTGAAATTGTGGCATGAATTCATATCCTTCATCCCGGAAGTTTCCTCTATGGTATCTCCATCCTCAGCTGGTTTAAGATTGATCAGATTCTGCAGCGCAGCTCTATCAAAACCTTGAATACAATGATTGCCAATCTTCATTAGCGGCCGCCTGATCAGCAAAGGATCCTTGATCATCATATCCAGAGCCTCCTCTTTCGAAAAATCAACTGGGTTTACTGCACCGGATTTAACAGCTGGTGCCGCCATATTGAAGCACTCGGCAACAGGTTTAACTCCCAGGTAGCAGCTAAGCTCCTCTTTTGTCCATGGGTGCCGGAGCAGATTTACTGATTCAACCGAATGCCCCGAGAGCTCAAGGATACCCTTTTGCCTGATATTGTTCTGGCACCCGGGTTTTTCGTAAAAAAGTATCGTTCCCATGATGGTTATACTCGAGGTTTTAAGATATCGCTGTTGTTTTATTTTAAGGAATAAAATCTTATTATTCTAAATAAATAAGACTAATCGCTAAGTATATAGAATAAAATAAGGTAAATTAACATTATCTCAACAAATAATTTATTAAGACTATGGCTGAAAATAACCTGCAGGCGTGGGAAAAAGTGCTTGAGTATTCTTCAGTTCCCTTGCACGGAACGATGTCAAGAAAAATTCGAAAAGGAGTAAAGTTGCAGCTCAACGAAGGTAAAATCTATGAAGATGCAGTCCTCTTTATCAGTGATCTTTTTTTGAGGGTGACTGAGGACTCAAAAGAAGGTGCCAGCGTCAACAGCTATTATGATATAAAAGCAATTTCGAGCATTCGCACCTACAGCAGTAAAGAACAGTAATCTCTATAGTTCATATTTTTTTGAGAGAGGTCGAAATGAAGATCCTGTTCTCTCCCAAGTCATAACATCAGGCTTCCGTTATAGGGAGGTCATAACTTTTCTCTTTCAACCGTAGGCACAAAGTCGAGTTGACGACCAAGTTTTGGTATTCCCAGAATCTCTCTTGCATGATCGAGCGCATCATCAATATTCCCGAATATATTTTCTTCACCGATGTCATCATACAGTCCATACTGCTGAAGAGCAAAGAGCGGTTGAGCATGAACGCCCGATAAGATCAGTCTGGTCTCTGCTTTGTTGCACTCTTTGAGAAGTTCCTTCATCATATTCAGGCCCGTTGCATCAATCGAAAGCACATTCCGCATTCTGATGATCCGGATTTTAGGCGACTTTTCAACGATATGCATCGCTTCTCTGAATTTGCTTGCCGCCCCAAAGAAAAAGGGACCGTTAAACTCAAAAACCTCTACACCATCAGGGACTTTCCTTGTCACGATAGTGTTGGGATCCTCCTCTTCATCGCTGTCCTTCAGATCCTTTGTAATTACCCCGACATTGGAGAGCTGCGCCATTCTCTGCATGAACAGAACCACCGAGAGCAGCATGCCGATCTCTATGGCAAGTGTCAAGTCAAACACAACAGTGAGGCCGAATGTAGTTACTAACACAATAACATCACTTCTCGGGCTTTTCAGAAGCTCACGGAAAACCTTGACTTCGCTCATGTTCCATGCTACAATGATAAGGATTGCCGCCAGAGCAGGCATAGGGATGAGCTTCGCCCATGTGCCAAACAAAAGCATAATCAAAAGAAGGGTTATAGCATGAACCATTCCGGCGATAGGTGTCCTTCCACCATTTTTGACATTGGTAGCAGTGCGGGCTATAGCTCCGGTAACGGGTAAGCCGCCGAAAAGCGGGGTTATAATATTTGCAGCACCCTGGGCGATCAACTCCATATTTGATTTATGGCGGCTTCCTATCATACCATCAGCTACAACGGCAGAAAGCAGTGCTTCAATGGCGCCAAGCAAGGCAATTGTGGTTGCCGGCATGATGAGCTGCCGGACAGTGGCAAAATCAAAGAAGGGGAGTGAGGGCGGAGGAATCATGGAAGGTATTTCACCGAAACGAGACTCAATAGTAGCCACATGAAGGTGAAAGTATTGCACACTTAGCGTTGTAACAATGATGGCAATAAGTGAGCCGGGAACTTTTCTGGAAATTTTCGGCCAGAAAATAATAATCAGCAGGGCAAGCATACCGATCAATAAACTGGAAAGATCGAGTGACCCGATATTATGACCATAAGCTGTCCACTTCCCGATAAAATCTGAGGGTACTGTGGCGATGTTCAGACCAAAAAAATCTTTGACTTGACTGGAAAAGATAATGACGGCAATACCGCTTGTAAACCCAACAATAACAGGATAAGGAATAAACTTGATCAGAGAGCCGAACTGCGCGAAGCCCATGATCATAAGAATAATGCCCGACATGATTGTCGCAAGCATCAAGCCGTTTATGCCGTATTGCTGCACAATTCCATAAAGAATCACAATAAAGGCACCTGTAGGTCCGCCTATCTGGACTCTGCTTCCACCAAGAAAAGAGACAAGAAATCCTCCGACAACAGCACTTATAAGGCCCTTTTCAGGTGAGACACCCGATGCAATTGCAAAAGCTATCGCCAGCGGTAAAGCAACAATGCCCACCATTACGCCCGATACAACATCCTTCAATATCCGGTCAGGGGTGAGCTCCGGTAAAATTGAAAATAACTTTGGTTTAAACATGATATGCTTCCGAAAAAAAATGAACAATGTAGCCATAGGCTGGCATGGGGTTCTATATATATATTTTCTCCCTGTATACCAACGTTGCCGGAATTCCTGTAGAGTATTATTTTCATATACCTTGTAAAAACTGCCTTGTCATTGCGTATTTTGCGAAAAGCAGGATCAAATTGAAGATATTCAAAGACAATAGGCATAATAAAACATACATACTTGCATAGCATGAACCCTTCCCTTCCCCTGCTTTCCCCCCTCTCTGTTGAGGAGTTTGCCCAGCTGAAAAGCTTTCTTTTATCAGACTTGAGGCCTGAAGAGTCCTTCTCTTCGATTGAAATGGTTGATGGCTATATGACAGCACTGACTGTTGGCCCTGAGGTTATAAAACCTGATATCTGGATTTCCTATATCTGGAATCAGGAAAAGAGCGAGGGGCCCTGTTTTTCATCTCCGGAAGAAGAAAAAGTGATAGGGGAGTTGCTTGTTCGTTATATGCACACCACGGAAAAGCAGTTTCATGCTGATCCTGATGGATTTAAACCGATGTTTGAGCGGGTCAAATACTCTACCAAGCAGGAAAAGGAAAAAGCCATTGAAGATTGGGCTCTGGGATTCACGATAGGGATAGAGTTGAAACATGAATCATGGAAGCCGCTTTTTGCTAATGAAGAAACCGGAATGCTGGGCATGCCGATGTTGATACTCAGTAAAGTCACCGATGATTATAAAGCTTTGAAGAAAGAAGAAATTTCCGACATGGTTACTCTGTTGCCCGATTTTGTCGTCAAGATCTATTACTACTGGAAGAACAATAAACTGTAATCTGCACCGTGTGGAACATACTACATCTCTGGCGACACACCCGTTATTCCTGTAAGTTTTAATAAAACGATTAACTCAGTTATGCTGTTGGATTATCCCGGGAATTATGCGTACTGTCCTTCAGTTCAATCGATTGTCCAATTAGAAACAACCAAATAAAAGGAGAACCAACACTTATGTCTACAACGAATGATAATCTGAAAGAAGCTTTTGCCGGTGAGAGTCAGGCCAACCAGAAGTACCTTGCGTTTGCAAATGAAGCAGAAAAAGCGGGGTTTGGTAATATCGCCAGGTTGTTCCGTACAACAGCCCAGGCAGAATCGATCCATGCCGCAGGTCATCTGTTGGCTCTTGGCGGAATAGGCTCAACAGCCGACAATCTGCAGGCTGCCATTGGTGGCGAAACCTTTGAGCATACAGAAATGTATCCGCCTATGCTCAAGCAGGCTGAAACTGATAATCATCCTGCAAAAAAGATGTTTGCGTTTGCGCTCAAAGCAGAACGTCAGCACGCTGAACTCTATAAGCAGGCACTGGAAGCAGTTCGTAACGGTAAGGATATTGCTGCAACTGAGGTTTGGCTGTGTCCCTTCTGCGGTCACATTGAGCTCGCCAAGCCACCGGCAATTTGTCCGATTTGCGGTGCAACGGCTTCGCAGTTTGTTCAGGTGTAACAGATTCGCAATTGTTATTAGGAAGGCGGTTCATTGAGCCGCCTTTATTTAATCCCCGCAGTTGTTCTTCTATTCTGCGATATGATCCTTTGTTAAAAGCAGGATTACTGCAGCAACAAGGTCAATCGGTATCCAGAACTCCCTGGCCAGATTAATTTCCATAATCGGATTGAATACAATAGCGAAAAGCGAATAGAGCAGGGGCAGTAAGAACAGTTTTTTCCCGAAATTTCTGTAAGCACCCCAGGCAAAAGTTCCCCCGGCAACAACTCTCAGAAATGAATAAAACTCCAGAGGGAGCGGAAATATGGCGACAAAAAGAAGAATGGCAGTAATATAGACTGCTTGAACGGGCATAACAGCTCCATCGTAAATGTTATAAGGAATCCAGAGATGATTCTGGTAATAAAAAAACAGTATAGTGCCAGGCTTGATTAATGTACGCTATTGTCCTGCCCCTATAACCTCTTTTATTATATAATTCAGCCTCTATCCTTACAAAATACTTTTCTGTATCTTTTTATTTCCTTATAAATAAAGATACCCAAACGAAATAAAGTTGCGTCACATCTAAGCCACAACTTTTCACTCAGCACTCGGCACTCAATACTCTCTTTCCATGCACGAATTTGATTTTCTTGGCGAACTGGTACTTATAGGTGCTCTTGCTGTAGCCATTATTCTGGTTTTCCAGAAGCTGAAAATCCCCTCGGTTATCGGGTTGATTTTTACGGGCATTCTTATAGGCCCGTCAGGTATTGGTGCAGTCTATGACCAGAAGCTCATTGCAACACTTGCAGAGCTTGGCGTCATTCTTCTCCTCTTCACCATCGGCCTGGAGTTTTCGCTCGATGATCTTAAAAAACTGAAAAACATTGTTCTTGTTGGCGGTGTCGTTCAGATGCTTTTTACCGGTATATCTATCAGTGCTCTTTCCTACTGGTTCATGTTTGCCATAGGACGGGACATTACGTTTTCCGCTGCACTCTTTCTTGGATTTACCTTTTCAGTCAGCAGTACGGCGATCTGTCTGAAAATTCTTGCCGACCGGGACGAGCTTACCTTACCCTATGGCCGGATTGCATTGGGAATACTGATTTTTCAGGATATAGCGATTGTTCCCCTCCTGATCGGGATTAATTTGCTTAATCCCCAGGCGACGCTCTCTTTCGCTTTGCTTGCTCAAAAAATAGGCATCATCCTTCTGTTTGCAGCCGCCATATTTATCAGTTTCAGGCTTCTCATGCCGAAAATGGTTCGTCTTATTGCCTCCCTTCATGCCCGTGAAGTTCTGGTGATAGGGGCTCTTGTCATTTGCTTCGGTGCAGCCTATCTGACCTCTCTTGTAGGGCTCTCGCTGGCTCTTGGTTCATTCGTTGCCGGTATGATTATAGCCAGTACCGACGAAAGTCATCAGATAAGTGTGACCATCGATCCCTTTCGTGAAGCCTTCAGCAGTATCTTTTTTATATCCGTAGGGCTTCTGCTCGACATCAAGATGATTAATCTGCCGTTTTTTGTTTCAATAGCTCTTGTTGTTCTCCTCGTTAAAGGATTGATAGTTGCCGGGGTATCTCTTTCTCTCGGCAACTCGCCGAGGGTCAGCATGATGGCCGGCATGGCGCTTGCCCAGATCGGCGAGTTCTCTTTCGTACTGGCAGAGACCGGTTTAAAGAACAACCTTATAAATCATGAGGTTTTTCAGGCAATGCTGGCTATCAGTGTAGTCACCATGATTGTTACTCCCGCAATGATTGCCATTGCTCCGAAATTTGCCGATCAGATGGTCCCGGCTCTCGGCTTTATTCCTTTAGTCTCAAAGGATTCCACCGCTCTTCCTGTCCGCCCCCCCGACAGCACCATTATTTGTGCCGGAGAGATTCATGCCGCTATTATAGGGTTTGGCATCAACGGCCAGAACGTTGCAGCAGTGCTTCATGCAACAAACATCTCATACTCTGTGCTGGAAATTGACAGGGTTATGGTAAAGATCATGAGAAAAAAGGGAGAACCGATATTTTACGGAGACTGTACTGATAAAAAAGCCCTTCTCCGTGCCGGGATAGATCATGCCCGTGCGGTTGTCCTTGGAATTTCAGATGCAAACGCAATCGACCAAAGTATAGCGGTGATCCGCCAGATCAACAAAAAAGCCTTCATTATTGTAAGAGCAAGAACTCTTGATGATGTAGCAGCACTTTACAAAGCAGGAGCTGATGTTGTCGTAACTGAAAAATTTGAAACGTCCATCCAGATATTTTCGCTCCTGCTTAACCATTTTACCGTCGAACCAGAACTTATTCTCGAGCAGCAGGAGATCATAAGACGAGAATGTGAAAAAATATTTTCCACAACTCCCGTGACGCTCAAATAAGCATTGCGCCTTTCTTTTTTTGCCTCAGATCATCGTTCTTTTCACATTTCCATATCATGGCCAATATTTTTGTATATTTATGGAAAATAAGACCATATCTCTCTTCACCTACACTCGATATGCGTTATGACACACCATCAGTCACCCCCCACACAGAAATTTACCAACTATCGCAAGGAACTCCTCGAGCTCCAGTCCTCAACGGACAACGCAGCTGTAAAGCGTGCAACCTATGAGCTTGAGTTAATGGAAAAGAGCTGCTTTATCGAGCTTAATGGTATTGTCCATCATTATCATGATTCAGGACCGAAAGACGCGGCACAGACGGTGCTGCTGATTCATGGCTGGGATTGCTGGTGGATGTGGTGGCATCATGTGATCAAGTATCTCAATGACCGGGGGATTCGAACGATAGCCTATGATATGCGAGGGCATGGATGGTCTGATCCTGATCCAAAAAACCACTACCATATTGATTTTTTTGCACATGATCTCCATGAACTTGTCATTAAGCTTGGTCTTGGACAATTTCATATCGCGGCATTCTCTTTCGGCCCGTTTGTAGCGCTTGACTACGCTCGTGTTCATCCCGAACTGATCCGTTCGATGACCTTCTTTAATTTCGGATACCTGCACAATAGCGAGTTCATCAAAAACTTTGCTACCGGCACCATTACGTTTATGTTCAATAATCTTTTGCGTAAGCTCACGTGGTGGCTCCCAGCCTATATCTTTGCCCGGCTTGTTCTGGCCAAAAACACGGTAATGCTTCACGATATTCTTATAGGCTTTAAAAGCCTCGGTCTCTGTGCTCCCGAAGCTATCGATCAGACAACCCGTCAGATAACCTCCTTCGAAATTACCGAATCAGTGCCCGCTATGGTTGCAGCAGTAGATATCCCTATTCAGTTTGTTGCCGGTGAGGGTGATTCGATCATGACCAGCGAAAATACCAAAATCCTGAAGGAGTATGCCCGGAAAGGCATCTATGTCTGTGTCCCGGAGTGCGGGCACCTGATCACGGTTGAATTGCCTGAAACAGCCTCTGAGTTAATCGTCAGACAGGTAGCAGCCTGTAGTTAAGTTTAATCCCTACACTGGCGTATTGCTCGGATAAATGCGCGGATTTTATTAGGGTCTTTTAATCCCGGAGAGCTTTCAACTCCGCTTGCTGTATCGACAGCATATGGATGTGTACTTATAATGGCATCGCTGACGTTTAATTCGTTCAGCCCTCCAGCCAAAATTGCGAAGCAAGAGCTCTCCAGTTCATTGAAGATTCGCGCTGCAAGACCGGCTCTGATACTCTGTCCCGTCCCGCCAGGCACTCCTGCCTGGTAGGCGTCGAACAGAAAGGTATTGATGCCGCTCTCTTTTGCAAAGTCAAGCACCTCTCCAACTGCAAAGTCATCAAGAGGACGATAAACCTTAATTACTTTTGCATTGGTAATGGATCGGGCATCTTTAGCGCTGTAGTGTTCGTCGTGCAGTTGTGCTATATCGAGATTACAGAACCGGCATATCGCATTGATTTCTGCGGGTGTCTGATCGACAAAAATGCCTGCTGACTCTATAAATGGCGGCAGCTTTCTGATTATCTCCTTTGCCGCTTCAGGGTCAATCATCCGGGGGCTGATGCTGCTGAAATTAAAACCAAGAGCGTCAGCGCCGGCCCGACTCGCTTCAAGAGCATCCTGAAGTCTGGTTATTCCGCAGATTTTAATTTTAGTCATAAACCAATGGTGTCCGTTTACCGAATCTCTCTCTAACGATGCAGCTCAGTCACTCTGAGCGTTCCATGAGGGTTGAGAGGAAGATACGTGTTACACAGCCTATCAGCAAGCTGTAGCAAGCTTCCTCCCTTGATAGTAGCCCTCCGGAATATAGCAAACCGCAGGAGACGCATCTGATTAAGCCCGGATTCATAAAACAATACAAGAACATCGGCCCCGCCAATCCAGAAGCCCTCGGGCGATCATGCCGCCTCCAGCATGTTTTTAACCAACATTTAAGGCCATCTTAATGGACCTTTAAGGTATGCTTGTGTATTGTATTAATCGTGGCTCATGATTTCCCTTTTACGTTTCAAGAGCAGCTTTACCTGTTCATCAACAATCATAAAAACGAGGTGACTAATGAAAAACTCTTTACGCTTTCTTTTTAAAGCAATAATTGCTTTGATGCTTGCAAATAATGCAGCATTTGCAGCAACCGATACCAAAAGCCTCTTGTCAAGTGGTGAGGCTAAGCTAAAAGCAAAGGATTACACTGGAGCAATTACGGACTTCACACAAGCCTTGGAACTAAATCCAAAAAATGCAGAAGTGTATCTCAATCGAGGGCTTGCAAAACGCTCCGCAGGAGATATTGAAGGAGCCAAAGCTGACTTTAAATCATCCATAGAGGTTGACCCAACCCCTAAAGATGCTGCCGCTTACTATCAGAGGGGTCTTGCGAAATCAGCTCTTGGTGATAATAATGGAGCATTGTCAGACTATAAAAGGGCTGCCGCCCATGGAGATGCCAATGCCAAGACATGGTTAAAAGATAATGGGTATAAATAATAATGGACAAACAGGTTGTCGCCTCAATAATCTCCTTAAAACATTTCCTGCAACTATTTATTGGCTTCGTTGACGGCACAACGAAGCTTTTTATTGTTATCTGGTCGAGCACCACGCATGCAAGTTGATTTCACTCTAATCAGCATGGGCATATAAATATTAACCTTAATCGATTTTTAGGTTTGGGTTAAGCTCGCTATAGTTTACACCACATATCTTACACCAGATTACTATGAAATATTAATGAAACTGAACTATGTGGAAATCTGTCCTGATACAAAAAACCTTACCGCTCACGGCATCCTATCTGCTGCTTATTTTTTCGGCTATATCGCTTGACTACCTTTTGCACGTTGCACATCTTGCCTGGGTAGGACGGTATATGGGCTTTGCTGGCACCGCATTGCTTGTGAGTTCATTTTCCTACTCCGCCCGCAAAAAAAAGCTTGTTAGTAACGGAACGCTGAAGTTTTTTCTCTCTCTTCACTGCAAGGCAGGATGGATAGGAACCTTGATGATTCTCATTCATTCAGGAATCCATTTCAATGCCATTCTTCCCTGGGCAGCTACTGCCCTTATGCTGGTAGTCACCGGCAGCGGACACGTCGGGCAATACCTGCTTAAAAAAGTCCGGGACGAGGTAAAGATGAAAATGAAGCAGCTTGGTGTTGAAAAGAGTGATGATGACCTTGACCGTCAGCAATACTGGGATACACTGACCCTCAAAACCCTGGAGAAATGGCGAGCCATACATATGCCTATGGTTTCTACATTAATGGCATTGACCCTCATTCATATTCTCAGCATAACATTCTTTTTAAACTGGAAATAACCCCTTGAGAGTACTATTGTTTGTTTTTATAGCATCAGCCATAATTCTGGCAGCCCTCGGAGCAGCGTTCCCCGAACTTCTTCTCAACCCGGGTCCTCTGATGAAAGGCCATCAGTCATTGAAAAAAGAGTGTCTGAGGTGCCACAAACCATTTGCAGGAGCTACCTCAATACAATGTGTCAGCTGTCACAAACAGAGTGATATCAGCATCAGGACTGTGGCGGGAAGAGTGCTTCCAAAAGATGCCGGCAAGGCTCAGTTTCACACCGAAGTTGCTCTCAACTCATGCATCGACTGTCATACCGAACACAGGGGCACAAGTGCAGCAAAAGCGCCTAAACCCTTTATCCATAGCTCTCTTTTGCTTGTAAAGCAAAAAGAGTGCATAACATGCCACAAAAATAACAAGCCCAAAGACGACCTCCATCGTTATGCAAAGGATAGTTGTTCTGAATGCCACAGAACAACCCAATGGAAACCGGCAACATTTGATCACAAAAAGCTGACTGCTACATCCGCCCAGCAGTGCATAACGTGCCACAAGGTTAACCAGCCAAATGACAATCTGCACCGCTCGGCCCGGGCAAACTGCACAACCTGCCACAACATCACTGCATGGAAACCCTCAACCTATGACCATGACAGGTTTTTTAAACTTGACGGTGATCACCGGGCCGGCTGCGTTACCTGCCATACCAAACCGGATAATTATAAATCATATACATGCTACACCTGTCATGAACATTCCCAGTCCCGTATTGCCTACAAGCATCTCAAAGAGGGAATATCCAATTATCAGAACTGCATGAAATGTCATCGCTCTGGCAGTAAGGAAGGAGAGGAAGGGAGAGACGATGATTAACTTACAGCATGAAGAGCTTTGGCGTGACATCAGGCATTGTGCAATGCAAAGTACCAGCTTTTCTCTACCCGTATACTTATGCAGCCGGTAAGTCCTGTTTGTAACCGGTTGTGATTTTATCATATTGTGCGTATATTCGGCACCGGCAATACTCAATCCTGCCCCCCGGAGTTACTGATTGTAATGGGGCGTCGCCAAGTGGTAAGGCATCGGCCTTTGGAGCCGACATCCGCAGGTTCGAATCCTGCCGCCCCAGCGAGAAGAAACAAAAAAGGCAACCTTTCAGAGGTTGCCTTTTTTGTTAGCTGTAAACTTACGCAATCAATAGCGGTAATGATCCGGCTTGTAAGGTCCATCAAAAGGAATACCGATGTACTCCGACTGCTCTTTGGTCAGCCTTGTCAGTTTTACACCGAGCTGCTCAAGGTGAAGTCTTGCAACCTCTTCATCAAGCTCTTTCGGAAGCCGGTACACGCCGATTTCATACTTCTTGGTCCATAGCTCGATCTGGGCAAGAGTCTGGTTGGTAAAGGAGTTGCTCATGACAAACGAAGGGTGGCCGGTGGCGCATCCAAGGTTGACAAGGCGTCCCTCTGCCAAGAGATAGATCGAATTGCCGGTTTCAAACGTGTATTTATCCACCTGAGGTTTGATGTTCAGTCGTTTTGCTCCAGCATATGCGTAAAGCTGCTCAACCTGAATCTCATTGTCAAAGTGGCCGATGTTGCAGACAATCGCTTCGTCCTTCATCTGCTTCATGTGCTCAAGGGTAATGACATCTTTGTTGCCGGTTGTGGTAACAAAAATATTTCCTTCCTTGACAGCCTCATCCATGGTGGAGACTTCATAGCCTTCCATGGCTGCCTGTAAAGCACAGATCGGATCAATTTCCGTAACGATCACCCGTGCACCGTAAGCGCGCATCGACCTGGCAGAGCCCTTGCCGACATCGCCATACCCAAGCACAACAACAACCTTGCCAGCAACCATGACGTCAGTTGCACGCTTGATGCCGTCAGCAAGTGATTCGCGGCATCCGTAGAGATTGTCAAACTTGGATTTTGTAACAGAGTCGTTAACGTTGATGGCAGGGAAAAGCAGTTCACCCTTTTCCAGCATCTGGTAGAGGCGGTGAACACCGGTAGTTGTCTCCTCCGAAACACCCTTCATTTCCCGAGCAACCTTATGCCAGCGCTGCTTGTCTTCTTCAAAGACCTCCCTGAGCTGCTGGTAGAGAGCTTTCTCTTCAGCATTGCCGGGAGTCTTTTCAAGCAGTTCCGGATTGTTTTCAATTTTGTAACCCAGTATGATTAGGAGGGTTGCATCTCCGCCATCATCGACAATAAGGTTTGGTCCTTTTCCACCTTCAAATTCAAGGATCTGGCGTGTACACCACCAGTACTCCTCCAGAGTTTCACCCTTCCAGGCAAAAACCGGAACACCCGATTTTGCGATTGCAGCAGCAGCATGATCCTGTGTTGAAAAGATGTTACAGCTTGCCCACCTGACTTCAGCACCAAGATCCACCAAAGTCTCAATGAGTACTGCAGTCTGGATTGTCATGTGGAGTGACCCGGAAATACGGGCGCCCTTCAAAGGGAACTTGCCCGCATATTTCCGTCTCGTAGCCATAAGGCCCGGCATCTCTTTTTCAGCGATCTCAATTTCCTTGCGTCCAAATTCAGCAAGAGAGATATCCGCTACTTTATAATCAAGCACCTCGGCAACTGTCATATCGTTATTAGTAATTTAATGGGTTGAAATTGTTCATGCCAGGTTGAGGGCTTTTTTAAGCTCTGCGACCTTTTCAGTTTTTTCCCATGGGAAGATATCACGGCCGAAATGACCATAGGCAGCTGTATCCTGATACTTCCAACCCTGTGGTTTATCCAGGCTGAACCGCTTTATGATAGCTGCAGGACGGAGATCAAAAATCACTTCCGCTTTTTCCTGAATCTGGGCATCATTCAATCCATGCTTGGCTGTATCGTGAGTATTGATATAAATCGATACCGGGCGTGCAACACCGATAGCATAGGATACCTGAACAGTGCATTTGTCAGCAAGTCCGGCAGCGACAATATTCTTTGCAACGTGACGGGCTGCATAAGCCGCACTGCGGTCAACCTTGGAAGGATCTTTGCCGCTGAATGCGCCGCCGCCATGAGGAGCTGCACCGCCATAAGTGTCAACAATGATCTTGCGGCCGGTCAGACCGGTATCACCGTGTGGTCCGCCGATAACAAAGCGACCGGTAGGATTGATGTGAAGTTTTGTTTTTTCATCAATCAGGTTCGCTGGAATAACCGCGTTGATGACATGTTTAATAATATCAGCCTTAATAACCGCCTGCCATGCCGCTTCGCTCACACCTTCCGGTTCCGGATCATGCTGGGTCGACACAACAACAGCATCAACACGGACGACTTTGTCATCTTCATATTCAAGGGTTACCTGGCTTTTCGCATCAGGACGCAGGTAGGTTATCGCCTTTCCCTCTTTGCGCACCTCAGCAAGTTTTTTGACGAGCTGCTGTGCAAGCTGAATAGCGGCTGGCATCAGTTCGGGAGTCTCCGTGCAGGCATAGCCGAACATCATACCCTGATCGCCGGCACCCACGCGGTCAAACTCATCAGCAATCTCTTCCTTGCGGTCAACACCACGGTTAATATCGGGAGACTGGCTGTGGAGAGCTGAAAGAACGCCGCATGAATTGGCTTCAAACATATATTCACCTTTCGTGTAGCCTATTTCAGTGACCACCTTACGGGCTATTGTCTGGATATCAGCAACACCTTTGGTCGTAACTTCACCGCCCACAATGACCTGGCCGGTTGTAACAAACGTTTCACAAGCGACGCGTGAACTCGGGTCCTGACGAAGCAAATCATCAAGGACAGCATCGGAAATCTGATCGGCAACCTTGTCTGGATGACCTTCTGATACGGATTCTGAGGTAAAGAAATACCTTTTCTGTGACATATTTCAATAAGTTTTTGATTTAACGAATACAGGAACTACAACAGAAAATATCTGTATTAATCGAGAGCTTTTCCGCTGAGAGGATTTCACGGGGAATCTACCGGACACGGAAAAACTTCCGACAAGCTCAGGGCGTAACCCTTCTTAAAGCTTGCGGCACCGTGTCCATAGGTAATGGGGATGCCAAAAAAATACAGCTAAAATGTAAGCAATCGTCTTCTTCTATGCAAAAAAATCTCTTAACCTAATCGAATTTCCGAGTAATCTCCAATATTTATTTTACGGGGAGTCCCGGTAATAGAGGCATTGTTCCCTACGATAGATTGTTCGAGAATGATCAGCTCAACATGCGAGCCATTGCCGATAATTGAATCCTTTATAATGGAATTTATAATCACGGCATGTTCACCAATCGTGGTATTCGGGCCGATAATCGCGTGGTCAAGAACGGCACTGTCAGCAATAAAAACAGGATTATTGATAATACACCCGGGATATATTTTGGCTGAACTGTGCTCTTTAAGAAGAATTTCATTGGTGGAAAGCAGACTTTCCGATTTACCGCAGTCGTACCAGCCATTAACAGCGAAAGTTGTAAATGTTTCGCCCCCTTCAATCAGCAGCTGCAAAGCATCAGTGAGCTGGTATTCCCCTTTTGTCTTTATCTCCTTATCAATGAGGTAATCGATACTTTTAAAAAGCGATCCGGCCTTTTTTAAAAAATAAAGCCCCACAATGGCAAGGTTGCTGACGGGAGTATCAGGTTTTTCAACCAGCTTAAGAATTTTTTCATCACTGGTTACAGCAACTCCAAACCTTCTTGGATCCTCAACCTCTTTTACTCCCAGGGTCGAAACAGGGCTTTTCAGTACAGCTTCAAGATCAACATCAAAAATTGTGTCACCGAGAATAATAAACAAGGGCTCCTCTTCAGTGACGTAAGGCTTGCACATCCAGATTGCATGAGCCAGTCCCAGCTGCTCCTTTTGAGTGACAAAGGTGAATTTGATTGAATAGTGCTGCAGAAGCCACTTTTCAATCATATCACCCATATAGCCGACGATTACAATTGCTTCATCAATTCCTGAAGCAATCAGCTTATCCATAATATGGCCGATAATGGGCTTGCCGGCCACGTTAATCAATACTTTAGGATGCGAAAGAGTATGCGGGCGCAAACGACTGCCTACCCCGGCAACAGGAATAATTGCTTTCATGTTTTTCCGATGGATTTTGTTGTGACATCAGCCCTTTTAGTTTCTCTTCTTATGTTACAAAAAAGAGTTATGAAACTAAAGGCGCGAATTACCGCCATAGAGTAATTTAAATACAGAAATCAGTTGTATTTTATCTTCATGGCATGCATATTCGACAACTGAAAGTCCGAAATAATAAGAGATACAGGTTCCTGATCGAAATATAATTTTAGAAGTAAAATAAATTGATCCCTTATGGCAGGAAGGTTCAAAGGAGTGTTTAAGCAATCAGGTGTTATTCCTGTTCTTGACAACAGGCTGGTGCTTATTACCTCCAGAAAAAGAGAACGCTGGATCATTCCCAAGGGATATGTCGAAAAAGGATTGTCGCCTGCAGATTCAGCAGCCAAAGAAGCCTATGAAGAAGCTGGTTTGATTGGTGTTGTCCACCATAAAGAAGCCGGCAAGTACCGGTACCGCAAGTTCGGCAAATCCTTTTCAGTTCAAGTGTATCCGCTGTTCATTGAAACCATGCTTGATGAATGGGATGAAATGCATGATCGTCGCCGAAAGCTTGTTACCCCGGCTGAGGCCATCGAGATGGTCTGTCATGCTGAGCTTAGGCAGATCATCGGCGACTTTTTTTTGAACCATCGCTGATTCTCTTTTGCCGGTAATAGTTTTCATGTTAATTTCATAGTATTGAATGATTCATATCGCCGGGATTCTGCCTTCTATCCCTTTTTTATGAAAGCGGTTAAGGCCTGATTGAAGAGGGAGTGTTTTCTGAAAATATTTTTTGGTAGTTATTGTTCTTGTGGTATATTGTGAGCCTTCTAATGTTATTGCATTACGGGGTGTGGCGCAGTTGGTAGCGTGCCTGGTTTGGGACCAGGAGGCCCCGAGTTCGAGTCTCGGCACCCCGACAGTAAGTGGAGAAGTTCTGATGATTGATGCTGTGCCCGTAGCTCAATGGATAGAGCATCAGCCTTCTAAGCTGAGGGTTACTGGTTCGAGTCCAGTCGGGCGCACAAATGGAACTCCGTGTTTTTTTTCCATGGTGATTGTAGCTCAGTTGGTTAGAGCGCCAGGTTGTGGCCCTGGAGGCCGGGGGTTCGAGTCCCCTCATTCACCCATGTTTTTTGGCCCCATCGACTAGCGGTTAGGTCACCACCCTTTCAAGGTGGCGGGACGGGTTCGAATCCCGTTGGGGTCACTCTTTACACTGTAAAGCTCTGTTCGTTGCCGGCTCAGGGCTTTTTTAATTTATGAACGCATATTTTCCAGCGTCTTATGAAAATATCTGTCAACTGGCTCAAAGATTTTCTCCCCGCTTTTTCCTCCGATATCCCATCACTTGTCGAAAAGCTGACCTTTCTCGGGCTTGAAGTTGAGGAGATACATGAGCGCACACTTCCCGATGATCTGGTCGTTGTAGGCCGGATTGAAGAAGTTCAGCCTCATCCCAATGCCGAAAGATTGACAATTTGCATGGTCGATGTCGGTCGCGAAGAACCTCTTCAGATTGTATGTGGCGCACCCAACGTAAAACCGGGAATGCTCGTTCCGGTTGCTACTGAAAAAGCCAGGCTTCAGTTCCCAGATGGACAAACCATAACAATAAAAGCCTCAAAAATACGTGGCGAACGCTCTTTCGGTATGATTTGCGCAGCCGATGAGCTTGGATTATCCGGCGACCACACAGGCGTCATGGAGCTCGACCCGGCATGCACAGTCGGAGAACCATTTGCGCGCTACCTTCAGGGTGATGTCCAGCTCGACATAGCAGTAACTCCCAACCGCCCTGATGTCCTTTCCCATCTTGGTATTGCCAGAGAGCTTTCAGAGCCTGAAAACATTCTTTACCCTAAGCATACTTCACTCTCCTTTTCAACAACCAGTCCGCTTGTTGATGTTATGGATGCCGAGGCTTGCCCCTATTATACCGGTGTTGTAATACGAGGCATAAAAGTTGCTGAATCCCCGGAGTGGCTTCGCAGCAAGCTTGAAAGTATTGATCTGAAGCCAAAGAATAACATCGTTGATATTACCAACTATATTCTTCATGCACTTGGTCAGCCGCTCCATGCCTTCGATCTGGGCAAACTTTCCGGAGAGCGGGTCGTTGTTCGAAGTGATGTGCGCGGAGAGTTTACGGCAATCAATCAGCAGGTCTGCCAGGTTGAACCGGGAATGCCGGTTATATGTGATAGCGAAAAACCTGCAGCTCTTGCCGGTGTCATGGGAGGTCTTGACTCTGCAGTCAGTGATTCTACAACCGACATTCTGCTTGAAGCCGCATATTTCAATCCATCCATGATCCGCAAATCAGCTAAAAAAGCTGGCATTTCTTCTGATTCCTCCTACCGGTTTGAGCGCGGGATTGATCCCGGAAACGTCAAACGGGCCGCCGAATGTGCAGTTGCTCTTATTCTGGAGCTTGCCGGAGGAACTGTTGATGATACAAGAGAGTGGGGTAGTGCAGTCGCTGATTTGCGCCGGGTAGTGCTGAGGCCCGACAGGGTAAATAGACTTCTCGGCAGCTCCATAAGCGCCGCCGACATGACAGAAATGCTTCAGAGAATCGGTTTTTCTCTCTTTGCGACTGATGAAAAGTCAATCACCTTCGAGGTCCCCTCATTCAGGGTTGATGTTTCGGGTGAAATAGATCTGGTTGAAGAGATTGCCCGAATCTATGGATACGACAATATTCAGCCTTCCCCTCAGATGGCTACAACCTACCCGGAGGCTCGCAACTATCCGGAGTTTTTTCCGGATTTTCTTCGTACCATCATGGTTGGGTTGAATTTCAGGGAAATTCTGACAAACCCACTGATGAAAAAAGAGGAGGCCGGGTTGTTCAGTGACCGGCTTGTTGGTGTTCTTAACCCTATCAGTGAAGGTCTTGAGGTTCTTCGTCCAGCTCTCATCCCTGGATTTCTCAAGGTTATCAGCCATAATATCAGGCACGGTAACAGGGATTTAAAGTTCTTTGAAGTTGCAAGGGGATTCCGGACGGTTCCAGAGGGTGAGCGGGCCGGTACGTCGCTTCTTGATGGCTACAGTGAGCAGGAGTATCTTGTTATAGCCATGACGGGTAGCCGTTTTCCCCGCGTATGGAACCTGCCGCCGGAAAAGGCTGATTTTTACGATGTTATGGGTGCTGTTGAGATGCTCCTTCAGAAGCTGAATTTGCTTGATAAATCAGCGGTGAATATTTATAATGAAAAAACTGTCACGGTTGATCTTCAACTGACAGAAAAAGGAAAGACCCGCTCCGAAAGAGTGGGGGTGGTTCAGCAGGTCGATAGCAGCCTATTGGATGTTTTTGATATAGGCCAGGACGTTTTTATCGCCGAAATTGATGCGGCAGTTCTGGAATCCTGTTTCAATCCGGATGTTACCTATGTGTCACCGTCCAGATTTCCTGTTGTGCAGAGGGATATATCGCTTAGTCTGCCGCCGTCTGTTACCGTTCAGTCACTTGTGGAACTTGTTAGATCAAGTGACGCTTTAATCAGGAATGTGAGTGTGTTTGATCTTTTCCAGCGCACCGAAAAAGAAGGGGGAGAGCGCAGTGTTGCCCTCTCACTTGAAATTGCTGATTATACGGGAACATTGCAGGACGAAAGAATTAGCGATATTCTTTTTAAAGTCGGCAGTAATGCCGAGAGTAAGCTTGGTGCGGTAATTCGACAAGTCTGATACTCTTTGTTCTATGCAAGATTTCGATGGGCAGAACATCAAGGTTGATGCCAACCTCCTTGAGGATAACATACAGCTCCTCATTGCCCGGTTGAACGAGTGCCGGAAAGAGAATGATTTATTGCGATCTGAACTGTCAAGTCTGCAAAATATCTTGAGGTCATGTAAGCTGCCCGGAAGTGTCGGTTCAACTGTCATGGAAGCTAATGGAAGTTCCGAAGGCGTCTTTACCTATGCAGAACAAATGCAGGTAAAACACAAGTTGGTCATGATTTTGCAGAAAATAGAAATGGAGCTCAGAAACAATCAGACATTGTAACGAAATGAGATGGAAAAAATTGATGTAAATGTTTATGGCGACAGTTATCCTTTAAGGGTCGAAAGACGGGAACTGACCGAAAAAGCAGCTAAGGATGTTGATGTAGTGATGCGGATTTTTGCCGAAAAAGCGCCAACATTCGAGTCCGCAAAGCTGGCAGTTCTTGCAGCAATTTCGTTTGCAGAAAAAAAAATCGAACTTGAAGAAGAAATGGCCTCATTGAAGCAGAACCTTGCCAGACTCAATGTTTTGATAAAGGAAAATCTGCAATAAACCGTTACATTAATACAGAAGAAATTTCCGCACCAGCTCATTGAGGTGTATTGTAAGTAAAAGAACTAACACCTAAGAATAGGGAGCCAGACTCTTCTTTTTGATTGCAGGCCTTGTTGAATTTCTGATCCTATGCGTTCAGTATTCAAGAGCAGTGGCGACACCGCTCCATTGGAAGCAAAAAATCTGAAGGAAGCCCCCACCGTGTACAACGGGTTCTTGATCTTACACACCTCAAAGCATGGTGCGGATTTTTTTGTTTAAAATGGTGCTTCTTGTTTCAGACTAATAAGAGCATGAAAATGGAGGAAGTTTTAATGGGAATAGTTATAAACCTGTTTTTAATTGTTTTTGCTTCGGTAATTTGTTTCGGTGTAGGTTTTTTTGTTGGACGTTTTTTTCTCGAACGGCTGGGAACCACCAAAGTGCTCGAGGCCGAAGAACGTGCGGTGCAGATAGTTCAGGAAGCACAAAAAGAGGCTAACGAGTACAAGGAACTGAAAGTCAGCGAAGTTAACCAGGAGTGGAAAAAGAAGCGCAGGGAGTTTGATCAGGAAGTTGTCATCAAAAACAACAAGTACAACCAGCTTCAGAAGCAGACTCAGCAAAAGGAAACTCAGCTCAAAAAACAGAGCGATGGTATCCGCGATCTCGAACGCAAGCTTCAGGACCAGCGTAAGGAAATCGAGCAGACTACAGAACTTGTTCAGCACAGGGCCGAAGAGCTTGACCGGACGATTATAGAGCAGAACCAGCGCCTTGAAAGCATCTCAAACCTGCAGGCCGAAGATGCCAGGCAGATGCTGATTGATAATATGGTTGCAAAAGCTCGCGAGGAAGCGACCGAAACCATTCATCAGATTCACGAAGAAGCAGAACTCAAGGCCAACCGTCTTGCCGAAAAAACGCTCTTGAGCGCTATCCAGCGCATCTCTTTTGAGCAGGCCACCGAAAATGCACTCTCTGTAGTTCATATCCAGAGCGACGAACTCAAAGGCCGTATTATCGGACGTGAAGGACGCAATATTAAAGCCTTCGAAAACGCAACCGGTGTCGATATCATTGTTGACGACACTCCCGAGGTGGTTATTCTCTCCTGCTTTGATCCGCTGCGCCGTGAGCTTGCCAAGCTTACCCTCCAGAAACTTCTCGTTGACGGAATCATTCATCCTGTTGCTATTGAAAAAGCATACGAAGACGCTAAAAAGGAGATTGACGATGTTATTATCAGTGCCGGAGAAGAAGCGCTCTCCTCACTGCAGATTCCCGATATGCCCTCCGAGGTTATCCCCCTTATCGGTAAAATGAAGTTCTGCACCGTCTACGGCCAGAACCTTCTGCAGCACAGTCGTGAGGTTGCCATGCTTGCGGGACTTATGGCGGCCGAACTCAAGCTTGATGCCCGTCTTGCCAAACGTGCCGGTCTTCTGCACGATATAGGGCTTGTCCTGCCTGAAAGTGATGAACCTCATGCCATCACCGGCATGGCCTACATGAAAAAATTCAACGAATCTTCCGTTGTACTCAATTCAATTGCAGCACATCATGGAGATGTAGGCAAAGAGTCTCCAATTGCAGACCTCATTGATGCAGCCAATGTTATTTCGCTCTCCAGGCCCGGTGCCCGTGGCGCAGTAACTGCAGACGGTAATGTAAAGCGTCTTGAGAGCCTCGAAGAAATTGCCAAGGGATTTCCCGGTGTGCTGAAAACCTATGCTCTCCAGGCTGGACGGGAGATCAGGGTTATTGTTGAAGGCGATAATGTCAGCGATTCACAGGCAGATGTTCTTGCCCACGATATCGCCCACAAAATCGAATCTGAAGCGCAGTATCCCGGCCAGATCAAAGTATCTATTGTTCGCGAAAAACGCTCGATAGCCTACGCCAAATAATATCCGCTCAACCCCTTAAAAGGGAAAGCTTAAAGCTTTCCCTTGGTTGATGGGATCCCCGACCCGGTAACCGCAACAGCCGCTTTCATCGCATAAGCAAAAGACTTGAACAGCGCCTCAATTTTGTGGTGCGTATTCTCTCCCTCAAGTATCGACAGGTGAATATTGGCCTTCATGCTTTCTGAAAGCGAAACAAAAAAATGCTTCACCATTTCCGTCGAAAAGCCTCTGATTACCGCCCGTTTGAACTTCGCATTAAAAACACAAAAACTTCTTCCCCCAAGATCAACCGCACAGCGGGCCAGAGCCTCGTCCATCGGTATGATTGCCCATCCATAGCGGTGTATGCCGCGTTTATCCCCAAGAGCATCAGTAATGGCTTTACCAAGCACAATCGCAATGTCCTCAACGGTGTGATGATCATCCACATCAAGATCCCCCTTGCATTCAAGCGAAAGATCAAATCCGGAATGTTTGCTGAAATTCGTCAGCATATGATCAAAAAACACAACTCCTGTATGTATCGAGCTGATCCCGGTGCCGTCAAGCGACAGAGTCGCCGTTATATCGGTCTCTTTTGTTGATCTCGTTACCGTTACGGTACGCAGCGCTGTGGTTACTTTTTCTTGCATGTGTAGTTATTATCGGATAAATTTGTTGATAAGAAAAAGTACAAGAGTGATCAGCACAGAAAGCACTATTGAAGAGCCCATTGGAAAATAAAACCGGAAGTTACTTCTCTCTATCCTGATATCAAGCGGAAGGTTTCCCAGCCAGCTGAGCCACCGTTCCCCGGTTGCACTCCAAAAAGCTATAATGAGCAGGCCACACCCAACGGTTATCAGGCCGGCGACTACAACTATTTTTCCTGCTTCTGAAAACACAACTTGGATATTTTTTAAAAGTTGCTAAATTAAGGCCATTATCCTATGAAGATACGATATTTGCAAATTTATTAAAGCGGCTGTAAATGCATGTTTTTATTGTCATAGTAGGTTTACTTGCTTCAATTCTGCTTATAGGTTCTATTTTACTGCAGAGTCCCAAGAGCGGTAGCGGCCTTGCCGGAGGAATGTCAGGCCTCGGCACTGTTCAGACCCTCGGTGTAAGAAGAACCGGCGATTTTTTAAGCAAGACTACCGGCATACTTGCAGGAATCGTTATGATACTCTGTTTTATAGCACAGTTCACTCTTCCTGGCAAAAAGGTCACAACCGCAGCGCCGGAAAGCATACTTCAGAGAAACATCCCTGCAGCCCCTGTGGCTCCAGGTAAAACACTCCCTGCAGTCCCAACGCTTCCCGCGTTGCCTGCAAAATAAGCTTATATGCGCCTGTGGCTCAATGGTAGAGCAATTGACTCTTAATCAATGGGTTGGAGGTTCGACTCCTCCCGGGCGCACCATATAGCAAAAGGACTTACAAGTTAACGCTTGTAAGTCCTTTTTGTTTTTACCCTCTGGCGAGTGCTTTGAAGGCTGTTTATGTTGATTTTTGGCCTGGCGGTAAAGTTCTCCGCCTATCTTTTATTTCAGCAATAAATAGAGGTACCCTTTAAAGATTTTCAAGGTGTTAGTTTATTTGACCTGCAGCTATTGCATGCTTATTTAATGGGTTCGCTATAAGCGGTATGGAATGCACTCTGTATAACCTCTTGACTTCAGAAACGCATACCCGAAGTTTCATAACTGTGCGTCAGGTTGTTTTCGATCCGTATTCTCAAAGTCTGCGTAGTCCCCGGCTTTTTTTACCTGAAATCCCTCAATACAATATCCGTCAACGAGACATAGCTGTTATTACTGAGACAGTATGATGTAAAATGAGACAGTTCATAGCTTTCAAAAATTCAATTAAAATTTAAATTAATACAAATTATGCGTATATTGAAGAACATGCTTAAAACATGTATTTAAATGAAATAAACCTTCATCCCTCCCTCTTTTCACCGTCCAGGCACTCCCTGTTATCAATCTTCTGGTACAATAATTGATATATATTGACGTAAAGGTTTACGTAAAGTAATAGGTCGTCTAAGCAAAAAAAAATGAAAGTCGATTAATAGAAGCAATCAATGACCTTGATCTTTGCATCTTTGATGTTGCTGGCGCAACATATCTGATTAATAGCGTTTACATCACCCCTTCGCATGGTCCGCTTTAGATAGCAATAGTTTTAGTCCTTAAGAATTGCGTCTGTGCTGAAATATAAGGGCTGGATTTACACAGCATCCACTTGTTGATTTGATGTATTCCGTACAGTAAAAGTATACTTAATATTTTTACTCCTAACAATTGGTTGTAAGGTCGTTTTGATTACAAAAAAAGCAGATTACTTAATTAAATCAGTGTCTTACCTAAAGGGGGGAGAATCATGAAAAAATCGCATGGAAGTATTCCTTTTTTCAGTCTTGCAGCGTGGCGAAAGCTTTTGGTCGCTTCGGTTGGAGTTATTGCAATGCAGTTGATGTTTGGGGCGAGCAGTTATGGTAATTACGTTATAAACTTAGATGCAACACCGTCAACACTTACAGTTCTTGAAGGTACCCCGTTTACTATAACTGCTTCATTTAGTCGCATAAGTGACCCTACAGACGTTTATACAATTGCAAGTATTTCCTCAACGGCCTTATTCCCTCAAGGTGACCCAAAAGATGCGATCATCAATCCACTTACCTCTACGCCTACTAATTTTTCCCTTGGCGCGACTCTGGGTGGCGTTGGTCAACCTTACACCTATCAGATTAAGGGCTTTACTAAAAACGATGGTTCTCCTTACAACGATGGGCCTGGTGTTTGGTTAATTCATACTGATGTTGCGTTACAATCTAATATCGCAGGAACTGATTTGATCCATGAAGATTTTACGACACCCATTTATGTTACTGTGGCAGATGCTCCTGAACCAAGCACTTGGGCGCTAATGGGTATCGGTGGATTGTTAGTCGCTTTTCGTCTTAAGAAGTCCGGTATTGGAACAGCCGTTTCGGTATAACCTCTTAACTTCTTTCAAGGCAACCTCGGACCTCGACGGTGCGGCCTCGAGGTTGCGTGAGAGAAGTTATCTCTTGACCGCTCTAGGCAATGCCATATACTTCAACGAGACATAGCTCTTATTGTTGAGACAGTGTGGTGTAAAATGAGACATTTCTTGCCTTTTCAGAGCTCCATTAAAGGTAAGGATAATGCACGTATTATAAATATTTATTTCTACGCTTAAAGCATTTATCTAAAAGTAATAAGCCTTCATTCTCCCCCTCTTTTCACCCCTCAGGCACTCCCTGTTATCAATCCTCTGGTACAATAATTGATATCTATTGACGTAAGGGTTTGCGGAAAATTGTAGATCGTCTGAACGCAAATAAAAAGACAGAGAGGTCTTGTAAAAGCTGTAATTAATCAAATCAATGTCCTCAATCTTAACATCTTTGATGTTGCTGGCGCAACAGAATCTGATGAATAGCGTTTACACTACCCCCCTCCTGTGCTCTGCTTTTATCTAGCAAATATCAAGTCGTGAAAGGGACGCCTGTAATGACATAAAAGTTCTGGATTTACACCGCATCTACTTGTTGATTTGATGAACTACATACAGTAAAAGTATAGTTAATCTCTTTTACTGCAAAAATGAGTTCCCAAGTCGTTTTGATTACAAAAAAAGAAGATTATTCTAATTAAATCAGTGTCTTACCTAATGGGGGGAGAATCATGAAAGAAACATATGGAAGTATTCCGTTTTCCGGTCTTGCAACGTTGCGGAAGCTTTTCGTTGCTTCGGTTGGAGTTATTGCAATGCAGTTGATGTTTGGGTCGATCAGTTATGGTGGTCTTATTATAAATCTAGCGGCAACACCTTCAACACTTACCGTCCTTGAAGGTAACAACTTTACTATAAATGCTTCATTTACACGCACCGGTTTGGACCCTACAGGCGTTTATTCAATTACAAAGCTTACCTCAACGGCCTTATCCCCTAAAGGTGACGTATTTGATGCGATCATCAATCCACTTACCTCTCTGCCTACTAATTTTTCCCTTGGCGCGACTCTGGGTGGAGTTGGTCAAGTTTACACCTATCAGATTACGGGCTCAACTAAAAACGATGGTTCTCCCTACAACGATGGGCCTGGTGTATGGAAAATTCATACTGATGTTGCCTTACAATCTAATCTCCCGGGAGCTAATGTAATCCATGAAGATTTTACGACACCCATTTATGTTACTGTGGCAGATGCTCCTGAGCCAAGCACATGGGCACTTATGGGAATTGGTGGCCTGTTAGTAGCCTTTCGTCTGAAAAAGTCCGGTATTGGGACAGCCCTTTCTGTATAAACTCTTTCTTCTGCCAAGGCAACCTCGAAGCTCCATATAGGGGGCTTCGAGGTTGCCTTTCTCCCCGCATTCAGTAAAGCTCTCCTTCGTCCACCTTGACGGACCCCTTCAAACGTTCTATGCTCTTACGCACCAACTTAACCAGTAACGGCTGTTGAGTTGTGATGCTGAATTTTTTGTTTTTAGGGTACTTAGATCTCACCTCCCTCCTTATGATTGGTATTTTATTATATATTTTCAGCTGACATACTATTCCACTCTATTGTCTCAGCCAGAGTGTTCCTGCAACGAAGGAGAGTGAACAAGAGATTGTTATGAAAATTATCGACCGCTATATCCTTAAATCGCTTCTCGGCCCCTTCCTCTTTGCGTTTATCACGATTCTGTTTGTTCTCATTCTTCAGTTTTTTGCCACATTTGCCGATCGTTTTATCGGTAAGGGTATAGAATTTTCCGCCATTGTTGAACTCATTGTTCTTCAGTCCGCCTGGATGGTTGGGCTTGCTGCGCCTATGGCCGTGCTCATTGCAGTTGTAATGGTCTTCGGCTCTTTGACCACCACCTCCGAAATGACAGTACTGAAGGCATCAGGAATCTCTCTCTACCGTGTCATGGTTCCTGTACTCATTGCCGGTCTTTTCCTTTCAGCACTTGTTGAGCGCTTTAATAATGTCATCCAGCCAGAGGCTAACTTTTACGCAAAATCCCTGATGATTGATATTACAAGGGCAAAACCAGCCTTTGGATTAAAAGAAAATGCATTCTCAACCCTTATTGATGGCTATTCAATCTATGTTCGTAAATCTGACGACCGCTCCAAAGAGATCATGGGGATTAGAATTTATGACACTACAAGACCAGATTTCAGCACTATGGTCACCGCTGAAAAGGGGAGTATAGATTTCACTCCCGATTTTCAGTATCTGGTCATGACGCTTAATAACGGTGAAATTCATCAAATCAATCAACATGATCACAAGTCATACCGTAACATGAGCTTTAAAAAGCATCGTTTTATATTTGAATCTACAGGGTTTGGTTTTTCAAGAAACACCGCAGACCGGGTACGTTCAGGAGATTCTGAGCTCTCTGCAAAGGAACTCCTGCTCATCGTTGATGAATTCAGTAAAAGGATATCAGTATCAGAAAAACACATTCAGCTTCCGCTTGAAAACCTCCAGCGCACTATTACGCAAACAACTGTAGATGCCGATCTTCATCGTCTGGCTCAGTCAGGTGTTCAAATAAAACCAAAAGTGAATTCAGCCGCAGCAGCATATGTTGACGGCCAGATCGATACTCTTGACACTGAACTCAAAAGCATCAATTCAAACAGGGAGATGTACAATAAATACATGGCCGCCTATCACAAGAAGTTCTCACTCTCTCTGGCCTGCTTTATATTTATTCTTGTCGGAGCCCCCCTTGGCGTCTTGGCAAGGCGAGGTGGATTTGGAGTTGGAGCGTCAATGTCACTGCTCTTTTTTGTTCTCTATTGGATGCTCATGATTTCCGGTGAAAAAATTGCCGAACGGGGCATTCTTGACCCCTTTCTCTCCATGTGGCTGGCCAATATCGTCATGGCCTCTATCGGCATTGCTCTTGTCGTCCGTCTAAGCGGTTCAGTGTTTAATACTTCCCGGTAAAAGTCCTTGCCACCATTCCATCAAAGGCAGTTATTATCTGAACCCGATGTTTTATATCCGCAGCAAAGTTCCTTTTTTACCCCACTCTCATCTAGGCACACAAAGGTGATATGCGTGCTGAACGCAAGAATCCGTTCACCGGTTGCAATACTTTTTTTATAGACATGGACGGTGTACTCCACCGATGTCTTCCCCGTTTTGGCTTTTTCGGTTACAAAACAAAGAATTGATCCTCCCCGAATGCTTTTTTTGAACTCCACCTTATCCATCCCGACCGTCACAAAGTTGCAACCGGGATAATCGAGTGACACTGTAATGTAGCTCACCTCATCGATCCATTTTAAAAGGTTGCCGCCAAACAGAAACCCGTAATGGTTAAGGTGTTCTGGTAAGACAAGTTTATAGGTTTCCATAAAGAGTGAGGCTTGAATTGGTTGTTAAAACATCCTTGTTGATACTGCAGGAAAATGGCTCTTTTATTGCAATAATTATGAATAAATGTCCCATCTATTTTTCAGATTAAAAAATATTTCTAAATTCAATAAGACGTTTGCCACAAGCGTTTTCCGTTGAATAAAACTCATTTCACCTGCTTGTTTTTGAGGCGATAAAGGCCATTATTCTTTACAGTAAGAGCTTTTCTCTTCTTGTGGTAAAAGAGAAGCTGTTACGCGGTATCAATAAGAAATTTCTATAGTGTTGCGTCTGCTATAGGTCTTTTTCAAGCCAGTATTTTCTTCTGGTTCGCAGTGTAGTTGGTTAGCTCCCCCATTACAACTTCATCAACGAATGAAATGAACCGGAAATCTACAAATAAGCACGACGTCCGTTTTTTCGAATTTTTCCCGGCGTTTTTCTCTTCCAGTTATTTACAGCTCTATAGAGCGCTATTAATCGGTTCTCTTTTTTTTGTTTTCTCTCCACTCTCCTATGCTGATGGGGACTTTTGCAGTGTCTTGATACTGTTCCCTAAAAATCAGGCTAAAGTCGAAAACGTTTGCAGGGAGTGTTTCGCATTGGAAGAAGCTTCAGAAGAAGTTCGGGGGCAGGTAGACTGGATAGTTACTTCAGGAGATAATCAAAAACTGCCATTTTTGATTATTGATAAAAAGCGAGCCCTTATTTTTGCTTATAACAAGGATGGAGCAATTCTTGGTTCTGCGCCAGTGCTTCTTGGCTCAGCAATTGGCGACTTGTCCATTCCGGGTACTGGCAGCAAGGAACTTTCTCAAATTCTTCCTGAAGAACGTATCACTCCGTCTGGTAGATTCTTTGCTCATCAGGGTAAAAACTCTAATGGCAGTGATGTGTTGTGGATAGACTTCAGCATGGCTTTAGCCATTCATCCTGTTCTTGATGGCAAATCCAAAGAAAAGAGATTATTGAGCCTCTTTTCTGAATCTACTGAAAAACACAGGGTTTCATTAGGGTGTGTTAATGTTCCTAAGGAATTTTATACCAGCTTGATAAGGCCATTATTTTCAAAGGAGTCCGGCTTGGTCTATGTTCTTCCGGAGACGCCCCAATGTGATCTCATTTTAAGTGTTGCGAGTAAATAAAGCGTATTGATTCGGCGTATATTTTTTTAAATAGGGTTAATAATTTTATATTATACATATATAGGAAGCAGGTAATTCCGATAAATACCTATTATTCTTTATAGGTTATTGTTTCATCAGCTAATACGTTTCTCCACAAACTTTTTTCACCGCAAATCATCTGCAGCCTATAGGGATATGCTGTGCAGCAAACGCCCTTTTATCAGTTCCAAGGATTAACAAGTTTCAATACCAGCATTCGATGATAATTTTTTTGGATAAAATTACTTCAAAAGGGCGATCTTATACAAAAGCCGGTTTTTTGGATTATAGATTATTGTTCTGTTAGAACTCTAAACCTGGGTATTCTTCTGTTTCATTGTGATATAAAATGAGCAATAATAATCGTGTTTGCCCTGCATGGTTCTTCAAAGGGCTCTTCATATTTGCTCTCTTAGCGATTTTTCCCCGCTATGTGCATGCCGTCGAGCAAAACATGAGTACCGTTTCTCTCGCGCCACCTCATGCATCAGGGGAAGTGCAGCAAATATTTCAGGATATATTAAGTTCTGGGGATAATAAAAATATGCCTTTTATCATTCTTGATAAGAAGCAGGCAAAAATTTATTCTTTTCAAAAGGACGGTCAACTTCTTGGTGAAGCACCGGCACTGCTTGGTATAGCTATTGGCGATTATTACTACCCTGGCACCGGACAAAAACAAATGTCAGAGATTAAAGTTGAAGAACGAACAACTCCGGCCGGCCGATTCCATGCACTTTTGGGATATAATTCGCACGGCGAAGAGGTTTTGTGGGTAGATTTTGATATGGCTATTGCCATTCATATTGTCGTTAAGGGTACTGTCAAAGATCGTCGGCTTGAGCGCTTGCAATCTCCAAATCCTAAAGACCATCGAATTTCATTCGGATGCGTTAATGTTCCTGCTCCCTTTTACAACAATACCATCA
>Ga0118677_10001349_pt1 | contig 52279 bp, 39 predicted proteins | sample AliMusrvi5mmetaG_FD_86154 | JGI IMG/M metagenome (GOLD analysis project Ga0118677, IMG submission 86154) | reverse complement strand
CCTGATCGAAGGCGTGAACAACAAGATCAAGCTCATCAAGCGCATTGGCTACGGCTACCGGGACGATGCCTACTTCTTCCTCAAAGTCCGCTCAGCCTTCCCCGGAATTCCCGGATGAACCAAAAATATAGGACACGGGGATGAAGGCTTTCACTCCCGCAAATCGTGCGGGCGCTTTTCCCGCGCGATGTGCGCGTGCACCCAGGCCTCAGTCGTGCGGGATGAGGTGCACCGCCGCCGCCTTCAGGATGGCGGTCACCGCATCACCCTCGACCAGCCCCAAGTCCTGACAGGCCTGGCGGGTCACGAGACACTCCAGGGGGAAGCCGCAGTCCAGGCTCAGGCGGACGAGGGCGCCCTCAGCGTGCAGGGTGGTGATCGTCCCGGGTAGACGGTTGCGGGCGGTGGAGCCTGAGGGCGCGACGCCTTGGCGCTCCACGGCCACGTCCTCGCCGCGGATACACACGAAGGCCTGCTGCCCCAGGCCGCCGGGGTCTGCGGCGAAGATTCTCGCCGGGCCCACGGCCACCGTGGCCAGACCCTCAGCGACGCCCTCGACGCGACCCCGCACCACGGTCTCCACCCCCAGGATGCGCGCCACGGCCGGATCCGTGGGGCGATCGAAGGCCCGCTGGATGTCGCCGCTTTGGCAGACCCGGCCCTGGTCCAGCACCACGATGCGGTCCCCCAGGTGGAGGGCTTCGTCCCGGTCGTGGGTCACCAGCACCGTGGGCAGGGCCAGGCCCCGCAGCAGCTCCCGCAGTTCCCGACGCAGGCGCAGCTGGGCCGGGCGGTCCAGGGCCGTGAACGGCTCGTCCAGCAGCAGCAGGCGGGGGCGACGGGCCAGGGCCCGACCCAGGGCCACCCGCTGCCGCTGGCCGCCGGAGAGCTCCGCCGGTCGACGCTCGCCCAGGCCCCGCAGGTCGAGCAGCTCCAGCAGCTCCTCGGTCCGGGCCTGGCGGGCACTGGCCTCCAGGTCCCCCAGGCCATAGCCCAGGTTGGCGTAGACGCTGAGGTGGGGAAACAGGTCGTAGTCCTGGCTGAGGAAGCCCAGGTTGCGCGCTTGGGGGCCCAGGTGGATGTTCTGGGCCGCATCGGACCAAGCCTCGCCCCCCGCGCGGATGCGACCCTGATCCACCCGCTCCAGGCCCGCCAGCAGGCGAAGCACTGTGGTTTTTCCCGAGCCCGAGGGCCCGAAGAGCACGGTCACCGAGAAGCCGTCGAGGGGCACCTCGAAGCGGGCTTCGATGGTGGCCCCGCCCGGGTAGCGGCGCTCCGCGTCGCAGATCAGATGAGCGTCCACGGCTTCCTCTGGGAGCGCCGCAAGGCGTAGGTCAGGGTGAGCACCAGGAAGGAGACGCCCAGCAGCAGGGCCGCCGTGCGGGCCGCGGGACCGTAGTCCATGGCCTGCACCTGGTCGTAGATGGCAATGCTCACGGTGCGGGTCCGTCCCGGCAGGTTGCCGCCCACCATGAGCACCACGCCGAACTCGCCGAGGGTGTGGGCGAAGCTGAGCACCAGGCCGGTGAGGATGCCGCCCCAGGAGAGGGGCACGATGACGCGAACGAAAGTGCGGAATCGGGATTCGCCCAGGCACCAGGACGCCTCAATCAGCCCGCGCTCCACGCCCGCGAAAGCCGACGCCAGTGGCTGGACCATGAAGGGCAGGCTGTAGAGCACCGAGGCCAGCAGGAGGCCCTCGAAGGAAAAGGGCAGCGTGTGACCGAAGGCCCGCTCCCAGAGCCAGCCCAGGGGACTGCGGGGGCCCAGGGCCATGAGCAGGTAGAAGCCCAGCACCGTGGGCGGCAGCACCAGGGGCATGGCCACCACGGCCTCCACCAGGAACTTCCAGCGCCGCTGCGTGAACGCCAGCCAGTAGGCCAGGGGCAGGGCCAAGCCCAGCAGCACCAGGGTGGTGAGCGAAGCGAGCTGGACGCTCAGCCGGACGGCCTGCCAGTCCATCAGGCGCCGCCAGCCTGGAAGCCATAACGCCTCAGGATGGCCAGGCCCTCAGGCGACAGCAGGAAGGCGCGGAAGGCCAGGGCATCGGCGCGATTCTGGGAATGGTTTGGGATGACGCCACCCTGCTCCAGGGGCGGGTAGGCGTCCAGGGGCACCTCCACGTAGCGGCCCGAGGCCTGCATCACCGGCGCCATCGCCAGGGACAGCGCGAGGATGCCAATGTCCGCGGCGCCGGACTGCACGAACTGGGCGGTCTGGGCGATGTTGTCTCCCAGCACCAGGTGCGGCTGCACGGCCTCCAGCAGGCCCAGCTTCAAAAGGGCCGCCTCGGCGGCCTTGCCGTAGGGGGCATAGCGGGGATTGGCCATGGCCACCTTGCGGGCCGCTGGGTGCAGCAGGGCCTTCATGCCCAAGGTCTCCACGGGGATGGGCGAGGTCTTGGGCACCCACAGCACCAGGTGGCCGCGGCTGTATGTGGCCAGGGATGCGCCATCGGCCAGGCCCGCTTCCACCAGCTTCTTGGGATAGCTCAGGTCTGCGGAGAGGAAGAGATCGAAGGGCGCCTTTTGCGTGAGCTGGGTGTAGAAATTCCCCGAGGAGCCGAAGGTCAGGGCAAGCTCCGTTTCCGGGTGCGTCTTGGCGAAGGCGGCCTTCAGGTCCACCAATGCGAACTGCAGGTCCGCGGCGGCGGCGATGGCCAGACGCCGGGGCGGCGCTGCGCCCAAGCTCAGATTCAGGCCCAGGAACAAGGAGAGGAGCAGTTGAGCTAGGCGCGTCATGGGGACTTTCGGAGGCGGTCAGTCCCGCTGTGCTTTTGAAACTATATCGGAGTCCCGGCTGCGTCAATCCAGCGATTGAGCGTGGAAACCATGACTAGATCGGTGGTTATCGGCGTTCCTCGGTGGTTCAAAAGCCATGTCGTCACGGATGAGCGGGGATGGGGCAGGGGCGCTTCTCATCCCGGATATCCCCGTTGATCCCCGGCCTGCTTTGCTTTTTATCATTCAGCGGGGGCCGTGAGGGCACCGGAACGGCTCAAGAACTAACCACCGCGGAACAGCACGGTGAATCCCTGCAGCGCCTTCAAAGACTCTGTTTGGCGGGTGCCAGATGCCGCGCCATGGCTTTGAGGTGCGAGGCAGCGGCCTGGAGGGCGACGGCCTCCATCGCCCGGAACTGGCCCAGCACGGTCAGCCCCAGGGGGGTTACGGTGGCGCCCCCGCGTACAGCCCCGCCGCGACTGGTGGCCACCAGGGGCTCCTTGAAGTCCTGGTTCATGGCGTCCGCCAATTCCCAGGCCCGTCGGTAGCTCATGCCCAACTCCCGCGCTGCACCGCTGATGGACCCCGCCGCCTGGATGGCCTCCAGGAGGCTGGCCTTGCCGGGACCCATGGCCCGGCCGGTGGCCGTCAGGATCCGAAGACGAAGCTCTAGCTTGGCGGTCATGGGGGGCTCCCTGGAACCCGATTATCGGGCAGTCCTGGTCGAAAAGGCTCTCCGGCTGACGGAAGCGGGCTTCGGCGGCACAATAAAGGGTTCTCTGGAGTTCCCATGCGCCTGCTGCCAGCCCTCATCCTCGGTGTGCCCCTCCTGGCCCAGGTGAGCGCCCCGCTGCAGGACCGGGCGGACCGCTTCCTCAAGGTGGTCAATCCGGGCTACCAGTCCCTCACCTACGTGAACCAGCAGGCCATCTGGAACGCGGCCTCCAATGTGACGCCCGCCAATGACGTGGCCGCCGAATGGGCCGGCAAGGCCTATGCGGCCTTCAACGGCAATCCGGCCCTCATCACCGAGGCCCGAGAGCTGCTGGCCCACCGCAAGGAGCTGAAAGACGTCACTGCGCGACAGTTGGAGCGCGTACTGCTGAACGCCGCCGAAGGTCCCATGACCAACCCCAAGCTGGTGGACGCCCGCGTGGCGGCGGAAACCGCCCAGGCCAGCACCCTGAACGGCTTCGTCTGGAAGCTGGCGGGGAAACCCATCTCGGCCAACCAGCTGGATGAGATCCTCGCCAAGAGCAGCAACCTGGCCGAGCGCAAACAGGCTTGGGAGGTTTCCAAGGAGAACGGGCCTGCGCTCAAGGAAGGACTCCTCAAGCTGCGGGATCTCCGCAACGACTGCGCCAAGGAGCTGGGCTACCCCGACTACTTCGCCCTGCAGGTGGCCAAGTATGAGCTGCGCAGTGACGAGATGATGGCCTACAACCGCAAGTTCCTGGCGGAACTGAGGCCCCTCTACCTGCAGCTGCACACCTGGGTGAAGTACGAGATGGCGAAGAAGTACGGCCAGCCCGTGCCCAAGGCCATCCCCGCCCACTGGATCAACAATCGCTGGAGCCAGAACTGGACGGGTTTCGTGCAGGCCGTGGACCTGGATCCCTACTTCAAGGGCTGGCAGGCGGAGCGCATCGTGAAGACCGCCGAGGCCTTCTACACGGGCCTGGGCTTCGGGCCCCTGCCGGCGAGCTTCTGGGCCCAGTCGGACCTCTACCCCATCAAGCCCGGCGAGACCCGCAAGAAGAACAGCCACGCCTTCTGCAACCACCTGGACCTGGACAAGGACATCCGCAGCCTCATGAGCGTGGAGCCCAACGCCGAGTGGTTCGAGACCGCCCACCACGAGCTGGGCCACGGCTACTACTTCATGAGCTACACGAACCCCAACGTGCCGCCCCTCCTCCGCGACGGCGCCAACCCCAGCTTCCACGAGGGCGTGGGCGAGCTCATCGCCCTGGCCACCCGGCAGATCCCCTACCTGAAAACCGCCGGGGTGCTGCCTGCGGACTACAAGGTCGACGAGATGCAGGTGCTCCTCAACGACGCCCTGGAGGTGGCCATCCCCTTCATGTTCTGGGCCTGCGGCACCATGCCCGAGTGGGAGCACGACTTCTACGCCAAGGGCATGCCCGCCAACGAGCTGAACGCCCGCTGGTGGAAGCAGGTCCGCGCGAACCAGGGCGTGGAGCCGCCGAGTCCACGCAGCGAAGCCTACTGCGATGCCGCCACCAAGACCCACATCAACGACAATCCCGCCTACTACTACAGCTACGGCTGGGCCACGGTCTTCAAGTTCCAGATGCACGATCACATCGCCCGCAAGATCCTCCACCAGGACCCCCACGCCACCAACTACGCGGGGCACAAGGAGGCGGGGGATTTCCTGAAGGGCGTGCTCTCCAAGGGCGCGACAGAGGACTGGCGCAAGGTGCTCAAGGAAGCCACCGGCGAGGACCTCTCCACCCGCGCCATGATGGACTACTTCAAGCCTCTGATGGCCTGGCTTGAACAGCAGAACCAGGGCCGCCAGATCGGGTGGGACTGAATGAGCGCAGCCGATCCCACCGCTCGGGTGATGAAGTCCCTCACCAAGGACCGCTTCATACGGCTCTCCTCCCTGGACGCCAGCCCCCTTTGGGACGGCGTGCGGCGGGGTCACCCGCACCTGGAGCCCGAGGCCTGCGGCTGCCTCACGGAGCTGCTTTGCGCCACGGCCCTGCTGCAGAGCCGCACCCTCTTCGCCGAGCGGCTGCAGCTGCTGGTCAAGGGCGCAGGGCGGGCCAAGGCCGTGGTGGCCGACAGTTGGCCCGATGGCACCATCCGCGGCGTGCTGGACGCCAGCGAAATCGCCACGGGCGAGTGGGTGGTGGCGCCGGGCCTCCTGCAGGTGATGCGCTCCAACGCCACGGGCGAGCCCTACATCGGCCACCTGCCCCTGGTGGAGGGCGGCATCCAGGTGCAGATCGAGCACTACCTCCAGAACTCGGAGCAGATCCAGGCCAGCCTCAGCCTCTGGTGCGACCCCGCCACCGGCGAGGCCGGGGGCCTGCTGGTGGAGCCCCTGCCCAACTGCCCGCCGGAACGCCTGGCCCTCCTGGTCCAGGCCATCGAGGGCCTGGAGGTGGTGCCCCTCTGGGAGCGCAAACCGGAATTCCTGGCCAACTGGGTCTCCCAAGGCCAGGGCGCCGATGAGCTGGCCGCCACGGAGCTGATCTACCGCTGCCGCTGCACCCGGGAGTCCCTGCTGGAGACCCTGCGCCGCTTCTCGCCGGAACAGAAGGCAGACCTCTTCGTGCAGCCCGGCCCCTTGGAAGTGCGCTGCGATTATTGCGGCACCCTCTATCCCATCACGCAGGATGATCTGGCAGGGCCGGCCTGATGGGCCCCCGGGTCGCCATTGCCGAGCGGGGCCGCCCTCTGGGTTCGCCCCTCTCCGTGTGGCTGAACTTCCGCGTGGTGCCCTTTCTCGTGGCGGGCCTATCGAAACTCTGGTCCTACACCCTGCGGGTGAAGCGCGATGGCTTCGAGGCCGTGGAGGACATCGTTGCCAGGGATGAGCGCTTCATTCTCTGCTTCTGGCACCGGCGCCTTTTCATGATGCCCTTGGCCTATCCCTTTCACCGGAAGGAGCAGGGCGTGGCCATCCTCTCCAGCGACAGCCGGGACGGCGAACGCAGCGCCGCCACCTGGCGCTGGTTCGGCATCCACGCCGTGCGCGGCACCGCCAGCGATGACGGCGCCAAGGCCCTGGTCCGCATGATCCAGGCCGTCAAACAGGGCTGGGACTTCGGGATCACGCCGGACGGCCCCCGGGGGCCCAACATGAGCCTGAAGCCCGGCGTCACGGCCCTGGCCCGCAAGACCGGCGCCTGGGTGGTGCCCGTGAGCCTGGCCTTCGACCGGCACTTTGAGCTGAGGACCTGGGACCGCATGGTGATCCCCCTGCCCTTTTCGACCTGCACCATCAAGTATGGGCGGCCGTACCGGCTGGCGCCGAAGGCGGAGGATGCTGCTGAAGGCTTGCGCCTTCAGCGGGTGATGGATGAGCTCGAAGGCTGGGCGGAGGGCCTTTCCAATGGCTGAGTTGGCGGTGGTCTCTCTTTCGGGCGGCATGGACAGCTGCGTCACGGCCGCCACCGCCAAAGCGGAGGGCTATGAGCTGGCCTTGCTGCACGCGGACTACGGGCAGCTCACCCAGGCACGGGAGCGCCAGGCCTTCCACGACATCGCGGACTTCTACGGGGTGCCCGCGGCGCGACGCCTCATCATCGGCTTTGACACCCTGAAGGCCATCGGCGGCTCGGCCCTCACGGACCCCAGCATCGCCCTGCCCGAAGGCGAGCTGGAGCGCCCCGGCGTGCCCGTGAGCTACGTGCCCTTCCGCAACGCGCACCTGCTGGCCACCTGTGTGAGTTGGGCCGAGGTGCTGGGGGCTCGCGCCATCTTCGTGGGCTTCGTGGAAGAGGACAGCAGCGGCTACCCCGATTGTCGCGAGGCCTTCCTCAAGAGCTTCGAGCAGACGGCGAACCTGGGCACCAAACCCGAGACCCAGCTGAGCTTCTATGCCCCCCTCATCCACCTTCGCAAGGCCGAGATCGTAAGGCGCGGCCGCGACCTCGGCGCCCCCCTGCATCTGAGCTGGTCCTGCTACAAAGGCGAGCTTGAAGCCTGCGGCCACTGCGACAGCTGCCACCTGCGCCTGCGCGGCTTCCAGGAGGCCGGCTTTGCCGATCCGATTCCGTATGCGTTCATTCCCGACTCACTGAAATGATGTTCCACAGATTCCACGGATTTCACAGATTCAAAACCAAGTCGTTAATCTGTGTGAATCTTTGAAATCTGTGGATTAAAAATAAAGGATCTGAAATGGCCACCAAGAAGACTGCCAAAGCCTCGCTCCCCAATCCGCTGCCGAAGTTCGTGGTCACGCGACCCACGGGGGAACTGGATACGTTCACGAGCCCACGCCCTGGACGGGCCTTCACCATCACCTTTGAGACGGAGGAGTTCACCTGCCTCTGTCCGCTCACGGGCCAGCCGGACTTCGCGAAGCTGCGCATCATCTACCAGCCGGACCAGCTCTGCGTGGAGTCCAAGTCGCTGAAGCTCTACCTCTGGAGCTTCCGAGACCAGGGCGCCTTCCATGAGGCCGTCACCAACCAGATCCTGGATGACCTGGTGAAGGCCACCCAGCCCAAGTGGATGTGCGTCGAAGGCGATTTCCTCATCCGCGGCGGCATCCGGGCCCTGGTCGTCGCTGAGCACGGGAAAAGGCATTGAGTCCACAGATTCCACAGATTTCACAGATGGAAGCAAGGTCTGAGAATCGGTGTGAATCTGTGAAATCTGTGGAGAAAAAGTGAAGGCCGTTGTCGCGCTGGGCTCGAATCTGGGGGAGCGCCGGACTCATCTGGAGGCGGGCCTGGTGGCCCTGCGCACGCTGGGCACAGTCATCGCATCACCTCTGATCATGGAGACGGCGGATGAGTCGGGCCTGGGTCCCGCCTATCTCAACACCGTGGCCATCCTGGTGACCGATGAGACCGATCCCCGCCGCCTGCTGGAGGCCCTGCTGCGGCTGGAACTGCTCGCGGGCCGGGACCGCAGCGCGGGTCGCAACGCCCCGCGCACCCTGGACCTGGACCTCATCACCACGGACACGCCCCCTGGCTCCTGGACCTGGCCCAGCCCCGAAGACCTGCGGGCCCTGGGCCCCGAGCTGAGCCTCGAACTGCCCCACCCCCGGGCCCTCAGCCGCCCCTTCGTCCTGGAGCCCTGGCGGGCGCTGTCTGATCCCGGTGATTGCGGCGGAGCGATTCCCAGGACATAACTGATCACCACCAAGGCACCAAGGCACCAAGGCACCAAGGCACCAAGGCACCAAGGCACCAAGGCACCAAGGCACCAAGAACTGCATTTCAGCCTTTCTTGGTGCCTTGGTTTCTTGGTGGTTCAAACGGTTTTCTATTACTTCGTCCAGCGCTCGCACCAGCCGAGGACGGTCTCGTACCAGAGTTTGCTGTTCTGGGGTTTGGCAACGAAGTGGGTCTCGTCGGGGAAGTACATGAGCTGGCTGGGGACGCCGCGCACCTGGAGGGTGTTGTAGAGCTGGAAGGCCTCGGTGACGGGGACGCGGAAGTCCAGTTCGCCGTGACTCACGAGCATGGGTTTGGTCATGTTCCCGATGGCGCTGCTGGGGCTCTGCGACTGCCAGCGGGCCTTGGTCTCGGCGTTGTCCCAGGGCCAGCCCTTGAACTCCCAGTGGGGGAACCAGAGCTCTTCGGTACCCAGCTGCATGGATTCGGTGTTGAAGATGCTGGCGTGGGTGACGAAGGCGGCGAAGCGCTCGGGGTAGTGCCCTGCGATCCAGTTCACGGCGTAGCCGCCGTAGCTGCCGCCGCAGGCCACCACGCGCTTGGGATCGGCATTGGGGAACTGCTTCAGAACCGCGTCAAGGGTGCCCATGAGGTCCGTCATGACCGCACCGTTCCAGTCGCCGCTGATGGCGTCCGTGTAGGCTTGGCCGAAGCCCGTGGAGCCCCGGGGATTGGGCAGCACGGTGATGAAGCCGCGGCTGGCCCAGGTCTGGGCATTCCACCGGGGATGCCAAGCATCGGCCCAAGCGCCCTGAGGGCCGCCGTGGATGACAAAGGCTACGGGGTAGGTCTTGCTGGGGTCATAGCCCACGGGCTTCACGATGAAGGCGTGGGTCTTGGTGGGCTGGCCGTTCACGGGCACGGTGTCCACCCAGAGTTCCTCGCCCTTGTTGAGGCCCAGCTCCTGGGCCAGGGCTTCGTTGTGATGGGTGGCGCGGGTGCTCTGGCCGCTCTTGAGGTCCAGGGTGGCGAGGTCCGGGGGCGTGGTGAGGGTGGTGGTGACGACCAGGGCCTGGTCCTTGGCCAGGGTGAAGCCTTCGATGTGAAGGCCCCTGCTGAGGCGGCGCATGGTCTTGCCGTCCCATCGGAAGAGATCCGCGTGGCCTTGCTGCTCGCAGACTCCCACGAGATCGGAGCCCTGCCACTGGTAGTCGCCGAAGCTGAGATCGGAGGCCTGGGTGGTGCGCACGATCTTGCCCGTGGCGCGGTCCTGGACCCACAGCTCCCACTTGTCTGCTTCGAAGCCCGGGCGGCGCTGGGCGCGCCAGGCCAGGTACTTCCCGTCCGGCGAGTAGCGGGGCGAGTTGTCCATGGCGGGGTTGTCCGACACCTTCTTGGCGGGGCCGCCCGCGAGGCTGACCTCGTAGATCTCGCCATTGGTGGTGGTGGCCTTAGCCTGGTCCGGGGCGGACTCGAAGGCAAGGGTCTGACTGTCTGGCGCCCAGGCGAAGCCATCCCCGGCGGAGACGTCCGCATAGTTGGGCACGTCGGTGGTGAAGCCTGCCGTGAGATCCCTGGGAGCGGCGCTGCCATCCGCGGGCACGACAAAGAGGTGGCTCAATTGCTGGGCATCCTTCCACTCGTTCCAGTGGCGGTAGCTGAGGGTGGTGTAGACCCGGCCCGTCACCTTGGTTGCTTCTTTGGCCTTCAGATAGGCCACGTTCTCGGCTTCGACGCCACTGGGCACTGTGGTGCTGAGGAAGGCGATCCACTTGCCGTCAGGGCTCCAGGTCTGGCCGGAAGCGCCACCGCTCAGCTTCGTGAGTTGGCGCTTCTCTTTGGTGCTCAGGTCCAGGATCCACACCTGACCGCCCGCCTGGTAGGCCAAGTGCTTGGCGTCGGGGCTGAAGCGGGGACGGGTCTGGCTGCCGGGGCCCAGGTCCAGCTCATGGGCCGCGGCGGCGGACGGGCCCACCCAGAGGTGATTCACGGTCTTGTTGGCGGCGAAGTCCACGCTGCCCACCTGGTAGGCCAAGGTGCCGCTGGCGGAGAGCTGGGGATCCCCGACCCGCTTGACCTTGAAGAGGTCGTCCACGGAGAGCGGGCGCGAAGCCAGCAGGGCCACGGAGGCCAGGAACAGAAGGGCGGTGCGCATGGGAACTCCGGGAAACGGGACTCAGTATTCAGACAGCAGGTAGCGGGCGATGACCGTGCGCTGGATTTCGCTGGTGCCTTCGCCGATGGTGCAGAGCTTCACGTCCCGGTAGTACTTCTCCACCGGGTAGTCCTTGGTGTAGCCGTAACCGCCGAGGATCTGCACAGCCTCGTTGGCCACGCGGCACGCGACCTCGGAGCTGAAGAGCTTGGCCATGCTGGCAGCCTTGGCGTAGGGCAGGCCCCGATCCTTGAGGCCCGCGGCGCGGTGGATGAGCAGGCGTGCGGCCTCGATCTCCGTGCCCATGTCCGCCAGCTTGAACTGGATGCCCTGGTGGTCCGCCAGGGGGTGGCCGAAGGTGTGCCGAAGCTTGCTGTAGCGCACGGCCTCCTCGAAGGCGCCCTGGGCCATGCCGAGGCCCAGGGCGCCAATGCTGATGCGACCCCCATCCAGGGTCTTCATGGCCTGCTTGAAGCCCACGCCGTCCTCGCCCAGGAGGTTCGCCTCGGGGACCTTCACATCTTCAAGGATCAGCTCTGAGGTATCGCTGGCCCGAAGGCCCAGCTTGTTTTCCTGCTTGCCGGCGCGGAACCCGTTCATGCCCTTCTCCAGCACGAAGGCGCTGATGCCATCGGCGCTGGCATGCCCGGGGCGGGGCGGGCGGGTGCGGGCCATGACGACAAAGATGTCCCCCACCGTGCCGTGCGTGATGAACGTCTTGGTGCCATTCAGCACGTACTGAGAGCCCTCCTTTTTTGCCGAGGTGAGCAGGGCCCCGGCGTCACTGCCTGAACCGGGCTCCGTGAGAGCCCAGGCGCCCAGGGCCCGGCCGCTGGCCAGGGGCACCAGGTAGGCCTGCTTCTGGCGCTCGTCGCCCATGGTGTAGATGTGGTTGGCACAGAGGCTGTTGTGGGCGGCCACGGTGATGCCCACGGAGCCATCCACCCGGGAGAGCTCCTCCACCACGATGGCGTATTCCAGGTAGCCCATGCCGGCGCCGCCGTACTGCTCCGGAAAGATGACGCCCATCATGCCCATGGCGCCCAGCTGCTTCACCACCTCGAAGGGAAAGGCCTTGGCCTCGTCCCAGGCCATCACATGGGGCCGGATCTCCCGCTCGGCGAACTTGCGGACTTCCAGGCGCAGCGCTTCGACGTGGTCAGGGAGCGTGACGTCCATGGGGTGCCTCGATTCAGCGGGCGGCGACCGTGGCGGGCTTCTCGCTGCCCAGGAGCTGCTTCTTCTTGAACAGGGTCTCAGCCTCGGGCAGAACCTCCAGGGCCTTGAGGATGCCCGGATCCTTCTCGCACTGGATCTTGAACCCGGCTTCCACGCCGTAGGCCACGTTCTGCATCTCGATGGAGAGCCGCTCCTGCATGGCCGGGAGGTTGGCTTCCCAGTCCTTGTCGGCGATGGTCAGCTTCTGTTCCAGGGCCCAGGTGTGGAAGCGGGCCATGGTGGCCTCATCCGCATGCTGACCAGGTTTGATGCCAACCTGCTCCTTCTCGTGGACGGCGAAGCGGAAGAAAGCCTGCTGGCGGAACTGCAGATCCACCATGAACTCGTTCAAGCGCAGGGTGGGCAGGGTGTAGTCGGGGTTGATCCCGCCGCCGCCGTAGACCGTACGACCCAGATCCGTCTTGTAGGCCGGACCCTGGGGCTTCGCATCCTTGTCGTCCTCGGGGTTGTAGTAGTCGTCGAGGCCGTGGCTGTAGTCGCGCTGGATGCTGCGCCCGGAGGGGGTGTAATAGCGGGCCGTGGTGAGGGCCAGACCCCGGGAACGGCTGATGGTGAGGACGCTCTGCACGAGGCCCTTGCCCCAGCTGGTCTGGCCCACGACTAGGCCGCGGTCATGGTCCTGCACAGCGCCGGTGACGATCTCGCTGGCACTGGCCGTGCCCCGGTTGATGAGGATGACCAGGGGGAAGGGATCCAGCATGGCCCCCTTGCTGGTGCGGGTCTGGTTCTCGTCCCGGCCGTCACGGCCCTTCTGGCTCACGATGAGCTGGTCGGGGCCCAGCAGCTGGCGGCAGATGCCGATGGCCGCGTCCAGGACGCCGCCGCCATCGCCGCGAAGGTCGAGGATGAGCTGCTTCATGCCCAGCTTCTTGAGGGTGGTGACAGCCTTCTCGAATTCTTCGGAGGTGGTCTCGCCGAAGTCCTTGATGAGGATGAAGCCCGTGGTGGGGTTCAGCATGAAGCTGTAGTAGACGCTGTTGGTGGGCACTTCGGCTCGGGGGATGGAGAACTTCAGCAGCCCCGCCATGCCCGTGCGCTGGATGGCCAGCTCCACCAGAACGCCCTTCTCGCCGCGGAGCTTCTGCAGGGCCCCGTTGGAGGTCATGCCATCGGTGCTGGTGCCGTCGATCTCCTTGATGATGTCGCCGGAGCGCACGCCCAGCCGGTCCGCCGGGCCGCCCTTCATGGGGCTGATGATGGCGATGCCCTGCTCGTGCTGCTGGATGATGGCGCCAATGCCGTAGAAGGAGCCCTTCTGCTCCTCGCGCAGCATGCGGAACTCGGTCTCGTCCATGTAGTTGGAGTGCGGATCCAGGGTGTGGAGCATGCCCTGGATGGTGGCGTGGGTGAGCTGTCGCGGGGTGGGAGGTTCCGGCGTGTCCTTCTGCACCAGGTCCATGACCTCGGTCAGGGTGTCCAGGCTGCGCTGCCGGACGCCTTCGCCGTTGGCCCGGGCCAGGAGGGGCCCAGCCACCAGCACCGTGGCCACCATGACCATCCACATCCAATTGCGCTTGAGAAAACGGGCCATGAGGCTCCCAGGGAGAGTCCTACCAGGATACGCCCGGGCCCTCTCTGGGGGGATGAAGGGTTTTCCGGGGCTAAAACCCCTCAAGGATTTTCTGCGCCGCCGGGGCCACCCGCTCGCGGCTGGCCCGCGTGGCGTATACGATGCTCTCGAACTGCTTGTAGGCGAGTTCAAGGTCGTCATTCATGACCAGGTAGTCGTAGGCGTGGTAAAGCTCCATCTCGTGGCGGGCATGCTTGAGCCGGATGCCGATCTGCTCCTCCGAGTCCTTGCCCCGGCTGCGCAGCCGGGCCTCCAGGGAGGCCGCCGAGGGGGGCAGGATGAAGACCATGCGGGCATCGGGAATGGCCCGGCGCAGGTTCAGTGCGCCCGTGGTCTCAATGTCCAGGAGCACGTCCAGGCCCGTGGCCAACATCTCGTTGAGCCAGTCCCGGCCCGTGCCGTAGCGGTGGCCGTAGACCTGCACCCATTCCACGAAGCCACCCTCGCGGACCATGGCGTCGAAGCGCTCATCGTCGATGAAGAAGTAGTCCTGGCCGTCCACTTCGCCGGGACGGGGCTTTCGCGTGGTGAACGAGATCGAGAAGATGAGGCCCGGCACGGTCCGTACCAGCCGCTGGGCGAGGGTGGACTTGCCGGCGCCCGAGGGGGCCGAGACCACGAACACATTGCCAGGGTGATGGATCAAAGGAGCCTCCAACTTCCACTTTAACGGAAGCCGAGGCCGTCATCGGGGGCCGCCTGTCGTACTGTGATGGGGTTGGAGGTGCCCATGCGTTCCTGGCTGATGACCCTCGGCTGCGCCCTGAGCTTGGCCGCCCAGGCCGGTCCCAGGCCCACCCTGCACCACTTGGCCCTCCAGGACCAGGCGGGCACCTGGGCCGTGGTGGCCCGGCTTTTTGTGCAGCCCGGTCAGCCCCCGGTGATCTCCAAGGGCACCGAGGTCAATCAGGTGGTCTGCAACGGGCTTTGGCTCCAGTCGGAACTGCGCGCCGAAATGGGCGGCCAGGCCTTCGAGGGCCGCGGCTTCTTCGGCTATGACACCCACCAGGGCGCCCACGTGGGTACCTGGGTGGACAGCGGCGACACCTGGATGGCGCTCATCAAGGGCACCTGCGCCAGGAACTGTCATGAACAGACCCTCTTCTTCGAGGCCTTTGGCCCCAACGGCAAGCCCGTCACCCACAAGCAGATCTACACCCAGCAGGACCACAACCACCGCAGCTCCGTCCTCTACGTCCAAGGTCCCAAGGGAGGCTTCGTGAAGGAGATGGAGATGGAGTATGTGCGGTTGAAGTAGGGGCGATGCGATTCAGGCCGACTTCCCTTTGGCCTCCGCGATGGCTTCCGCAATGAGCTGGGCATCCACACCATGGCGGCGCAGGCTTGCCACCATCAAGCTCACCTGGTCGTTCTCCAGGCGAGCCAGATCCTTGCGGAGTCCCTGGCCGATGTAGGCCTTCATCAGGGCCTGATAGCCGGAGAAACCCAGGGTGGGGGCGAGGGCCTTCAGGTCCTCGATGACATCCTCTGGAACCCGGAGGCTGATGCTGGTCATGGGCCGGTCCTTCTGCAGCCGTTTCTGGATGCGATCATGCGTGCTCATAGTCCCTCCTTTCGGCAGGTGTGGCTGGTCGGGCCGATATGATGCGAATGGTGTCTTCCTGCCGGACCACATGGACGACAAACAAGGCAGCCCAATCCTCCGTGAGCCCGATGGCGGCTTGTCTAGGCTCGCCGTGGTCGCTCGCGTCCACGAGTTGGGTGGAAGGGATCAAAGAAGACTTCACAAGCCTTCTCAAAGGCAATGTGATGCTTGCGGAGATTTGCCGAGGCCTTCCCGGGGTCCCATTCAAAGACCTGCCCCTGGAACTCAAAGGAAACGTCCATGACGGCAAATGTATATACTTTGTAGATACCCGTCAAGGCCCTAGAACAGTGGCTCCTCAGGCTCCGGCGGGGCCGGTGGCGGGGGCACGCGCTTGAAGATGGCGGAGGCGCTGCGGCGGCCGTCCATGACGATGTGGAGGGGCGCCTCCACGCGGCTGTGCACCAGGCTGCCGTCCCGGGCGATGACGGGCTGCTGGCGCAGCCACTCCCAGTCCAGGAGGTTCACACCCCGGGGGTAGGGCACGGTGAAGTAGCCGATGTTCAGGGAGGTCACGTTGTGGAAGAAGTGGGAGCCCAGGGAGGCGTCCGCCTGGAAGTGCTCCATGGCGTACTCTACGATCACCTGGGCGCAGGAGATCATGGACCAGTTGATGGGGATGCCCAGGTGCCGGTCGTTGCTGCCCCAGCGGCCGGGCCCCAGGAGCACGTACTTGCCCTGCTTCTGTCGGAACTGGTCGTTGAGGCGCTCCAGCTGCTCCGCCAAGGTCTGGGTCTCGAACTTGTCGAAGCTGTCCGGGTCCACCCAGACGATGTCGTGAAGGCCCTCCACGAGCCCGTTGCCCACGCACTTCTCGCTGAACAAGAAGAGCTCCGAGCGGTCCAGGGTCTCGGGGTCCAGGTTCACCTCGGCGGAATCCAGCAGCTGGTGCTTGATCTGCAGCAGGGTGAAGGTGGGCTTGCCCGTGTGCGGGTCCTTCTCCAGGTCCACGGCGAACTCGATCTCCACCGGGGTCTCCATGGCGTCCCGGATCAGTTCCAGCAGGTGCTGGAGGATCCGCGGCAGGGGGAACTGGTCGTACTTGAGGATGTTGCGGAAGTTCACGATGCGCGGTCCCGGGTTGTCCAGACCATCGCGGATGCGGTCGTCGTTCCAGTCCCAGACCGAAGCGCAGTGCTGCAGGGCGCCATCCTTCTCAGCCTCGCTGATGTCCAGGCTGAGCAGGGTGGCGTCCTCGCCCGCATAGAGGTCCACGGCCGTGCGGCTCATGTCCAGGGCGTAGAAGTGCTTCTGCGTGGTGCGAAGCTGCTCCTTGGGGGGCAGCATGTCCATCTCGGGATAGGGCGGCGAGAAACGGTAGGCCTTGTCGCCCTCCACCACGTACTTGCCCAGGCCCACGCCGAGACTGGCGATGCCGTCCTGGGGCTGGGTGTAGGCCACGGGGTAGTAATTGAAGGACTGGGCCACACCAGAGAAATGGGGGTAGAAGCGATTCCCGAAGCGCCGCCCGGACACCTCCTGGATGAGGATGGCCATCTGCTCCTCTTCGATCTTGTAGTCGATGGCCTGGAAGTAGGAGCGGGCGTCCTTGGTGTAGACCGAGGCGTAGACCAGCTTGATGGCCTCCACCAGCTGCTGCTCCCGCACCGCGGGATCGGGATCGTTGTTGGGCAGAAAGAAGGTGTTGTAGAGCCCCGCGAAAGGGTGGGAGAGGCTGTCTTCAAGCAGGCCCGATGAACGCACCGCCAGGGGCACCCGACCGTGCTTGGTGAGGAAGAGCTGAAGCTTGGCCATCAGTTCAGGCGACAGGCTGCCCATGAGGAAACGGCGCTTGATGGCGTCATCGCTCACATCGTTCTGCAACATCTGGCGCAGGCCATGGCGGGTGATGAAGGAAGTGAACTCCTCGGTGCCGATGATGGCCGAGCGGGGAATGCGGATGGTGGCTTCGGGAACCAGGTTCTCCAGGTCCATGCGGGAAAGCAGAGAGTGGATGAAGGCCACGCCGCGCCCTTTGCCCCCCATGGAGCCTGGGGCCAGGCGCAGGATGTTGGGATCCTCCCGGGGGGTGGACTCCGTGAGGGGGATGACCTTGCCCAGGGTCTTCATGCGCTGCACGTACTCGCCAACGTTGATGAGGAAGCCGCGCAGATCCTCTGGATCCTTGTAGTCCGTGATGCGGAACTTGGAGAGCACCTTGGCGACCTGCACCTCGCCACGGGCCATGATCCAGGCGGAGAAGTGATTGCGGGAGGCGTGGTAGACCAGGGACTCGGCTGGGATCGTGCGCAGCTTGGCCTGCAGGTCCTCCATGTCCACGGCCCGCTCGATCTCCTGGCCCTGCTCGTTGCGGAAGATGAAATCGCCGAAGCCCAGACTCTCGTGGAAGAAATTCGACAGCTCGGCGCCCAGGGTGAAGGAGTTCTTGTTGAGGAAGCCGCTCTGGATGGCCGTGGCCCAGGATTCCTTGAAGGGGTCCGAGGATTGCAGCAGGGTGGGCAGAAAGGGGTTGCGCTCTTTCACGGCCTTGATGAGCTTGATGCCCGCCTCCCGGTCCAGGACGCCGTCCTTGGGGTACTTGCGGTCCGTGATGACGCAGAGCAGGAAGTCCTGGTAGCGCTCGGCGAAGGCGATGGCCTCCTCGTAGGTGGTCGCCAGGATCACCTTGGGGCGAACGCGCATGGAGAGAATCCGCGACATGCCATCCAGCGCCTCGCCCTTGGCCAGCCGCGTGGTCTGCTTGAGGATCTCGCTGTAGAGGATGGGCAGGTACCGGGAGTAATAGCGGATGCTGTCCTCCACCAGGAGGATCACGCGGGTGAACCCCACCTTGGTGTCGTTCTCGACATTGGCCCGGTCCTCCATGAACTTGACCATGGCCATGAAGACTTCGGGGTTCCCGTTCCACACGAAGATTTGGTCGTAGTGCCGATGCAACTCCTGGCGGCGCCGATCCATGGCGCCCACCTCCACGTTGTCGTTGAGCAGCAGGTAGATGGGGATGCGGGGTGCCGCCTTGCGCAGGGCCTTGGACAGCTCCACGTGACCGCCCTGGCCCAGGCGGCTCATGACGATGATGAGATCGAAGTGCCGGGCCGAGCAGCGCTCCAGGGCCTCCTCCACGGTGGAGACGTTGATGATCCGGGGCGGGTTGCTCATGTTGAGCTGGTAGTAGCCGTCGAAGAGGATCTCCGTGAGGAGGCCGTCCTGCTCCAGCGTGAAGGCGTCGAAGGCTGGTGCCACCAGCAGGATCTCCCGGGCCCGCAGGGGCATGAGGTCATGGAAGATCTCCTTGTCGGAGGTGTACTTCCGGAAGATCTCATTGAATTCGCGACTGATCATTGGGGCCCCGTATCAACCGCAGTTTACTTGTCTCCGCAGAAAAAGAGGGCCGCAAGCGGCCCTCTTTTTCTGCGTTGTTGAAAAGCCTGTATCAGACGAGCCCCTGATCGATCATGGAGTCGGCCACCTTGAGGAAGCCGGCGATGTTCGCGCCATTCACGTAGTTGCCGGGCGTGCCGAAGCGGGCGGCGGCGTCCACGCAGGACTTGTGGATGTTGATCATGATCTGGTGCAGGCGGGCGTCCACTTCCTGGGCGGTCCAACCCAGACGCATGGAGTTCTGGCTCATCTCGAGGCCCGAAGTGGCCACGCCACCGGCGTTGGAGGCCTTGCCGGGGGAGAAGAGGATCTTGTCGCCATTGGCCTGGAAGAACTCCACGGCGTCCAGGGTGCTGGGCATGTTCGCGCCCTCGACCACGGCCTGGCAACCATTGGCCAGCAGGCCCTTGGCTTCGTCGAGGTTCAGCTCGTTCTGGATGGCGCAGGGCAGGGCCACGTCCACCTTCTGCTCCCAGGGGCGCTTGCCCGCGTGGAACTGGGCGGTCTTGAACTTCTGGGCATAGGGAGCCACGGACATGCGGTCGATGCGGAGCATCTCTTCCATGTACGCGATCTTCTCGCCGGAGATGCCATCGGCATCGTGGATGTAGCCGTCGGGGCCGGAGATGGTGACCACCTTGGCGCCCAGCTGGGTGGCCTTGGTGACGGCGCCCCAGGCGACGTTGCCGAAGCCGGAGACGGCGACCTTCTTGCCCATCATGGTCTCGCCCTTGGTCTTCAGCATTTCCTCGGCGAAGTAGACCACGCCGAAGCCCGTGGCCTCGGGGCGCACGAGGCTGCCGCCCCAGTACTGGCCCTTGCCCGTGAGGACGCCCGTGAACTCGTTGGCGAGCTTCTTGTACATCCCGAACATGTAGCCCACTTCGCGACCGCCCACGCCGATGTCACCGGCGGGCACGTCCGTGTCAGGGCCGATGTGCCGGAACAGCTCCATCATGAAGGCCTGGCAGAAGCGCATGATCTCGCCATCGGACTTGCCGTTGGGATCGAAGGCCGAACCGCCCTTGCCGCCGCCCATGGGCAGGCCCGTGAGGCTGTTCTTGAAGATCTGCTCGAAGCCCAGGAACTTCAGGGTGTCGAGGGTGACGTTGGGGTGGAAGCGGATGCCGCCCTTGTAAGGCCCGATGGCGCTGTTGAACTGCACGCGGTAGCCGGTGTGGATGCGGATGATGCCCTTGTCATCGACCCAGGGCACACGGAAGGAGACGGCGCGCTCGGGCTCGACCAGCCGCTCGAGGATGGCGTGCTTCTTGTACTTGGGCTCCTTCTCGAGGACAGGGTCCAGGGAGTGCAGGATCTCGGTGGCGGCCTGAATGAAAAGGCTTTCCCAGGGGGCCTTCTTCTTCAGGCCCTCGAGGACTTCGTTGACGTACTGGCTCATGGTTCCTCCAGGAAGGGAGTGGGTAGAAAACGGGGCGGAAGGCCTCGATCATCGGAAAGGTTGGGGATCTGTCGTGGCCCGTCCCGAGGCAGCGGCAGGGTGGTTAAAGGTGCCGGAAACAGGACGACATGACTCTAGCCGGAGGAATCCAATCCGGCACAAGACCTTCCCCAAGAGGTGACCGGGAGCACTCATTCGTGCAATATTCATGTTCCATGCGGCTGTTTCATTGACAGTCCGTAAAGGCCAATCCAGCCACCTCCCCATCCCACCTGATATCGTTCTAGACATGACGTTGCTCGCCGAGCCAGGGCGCGGACCCGACTTCCGCACCACGGCCCTCATCATCGCCAGCGCCCTCTTCATGGAACAGCTGGATTCCACCATCCTGGCCACGGCCCTGCCCACCATGGCCCGCACCTTCGGCGTTTCGCCCCTGCACATGGGCGCGGCGCTCACCTCGTACCTGCTGGGCCTCGCCGTCTTCATCCCCGCCAGCGGCTACATCGCCGACCGCTTCGGCGCCCGCCGGGTCTTCAGCCTGGCCATTGTGGTCTTCACGTTCGGCTCAATCCTCTGCGGGCAAGCCTCCAGCCTGCCCTTCCTGGTGGCGGCGCGGGTGCTCCAGGGCATCGGTGGCGCCATGATGGTGCCCGTGGGACGCCTGGTGCTGCTGCGTACGATCTCGCTGCGGGACATGGTGCAGGCCATGGCCTACTTCACCATCCCGGCCCTGCTGGGACCCGTGGTTGGGCCGCCCCTGGGCGGCTTCCTGGTGGACTACCTGAGCTGGCGCTGGATCTTCTACGTGAACATCCCCATCGGCCTCCTGGGCCTGGCCCTCACGCACCGCTACATCCCCGATATCCGGGAAGCCCCCCGGGGCCCCTTCGATCTGATGGGCTTCCTGCTCTCGGGGCTTTCGCTGTCCTGCCTGGTCTTCGGCCTGGAACTGGCCAGCCGGGGCGAGACCGCAGCCCCGAATGTCCTGGCCCTCACTCTGGGACTGGGCCTGCTGGCAGGTCTGGGCTACGTTTTCCATGCCCGCCGCACCAGCCATCCCATCCTCGATTTCAGCCTCATGAAGGTGCCCACCTTCGGGCTTTCCGTGGCAGCGGGCTCCCTGAGCCGCATCACCGGGGGCTCGCTGCCCTTCCTCCTGCCCCTCATGATGCAGGTGGGTTTCGGCTACTCCGCCGCCCACAGCGGCGCCATCACCTTCGCCACGGCCACGGGGGCCCTGGTGATGAAATTCGCTGGTCCCCGCATCCTGCGGCGCTTCGGCTTCCGCCGCACGCTGGTCTGGAACGGTCTCATCGCGTCAGGCTTCCTGGCCCTCTGTGCCGCCTTCCGCCCCGGCTGGCCCCACCTACTGGTCTACGGTGTGCTGCTGGCCGGGGGCTTCTTCCAGTCCCTGCAGTTCACCGCCTACAACACCGTGGCCTACGCCGACATCCCGCAAAGCCGCATAAGCCTGGCCACCAGTTTCTACGCCACCTTCCAGCAGTTGATGCTGTCCATGGGCATCTGCTTCGCCTCAGGCACCCTGGCCCTCTCCATGAGCCTGGGTCACCACACCCATGCCACCCTCCCGGACTTCAGCGTGGCCTTCCTGGCCGTGACCGCCGTTTCCGTCCTGGCCTCGCCCCTCTGCCTCCGTCTGTCCCCTAATGCTGGCGACGCCATGACCGGCTACCGCGAAGGCGAAGCCTGAGCTGGCTTCCCCCCCAGCACAGCGCACCACGGGCGCGATTTGCTGAAGAACGGAAGAGCGTCAGGGCTTTCCGTCCACCCGTGGCAGCCAGACCGTGAAGGTACTGCCTTCGCCCCGACGGCTTTCCAGCTCCACCCGTCCGCCCATGGCCTCGGTCAGCTTCTTCACGATGGAGAGACCCAGGCCCGTGGAGCTCTCTCCGGCCGTGGGACGGGCACTCAGGCGTGTGAACCGGTCGAAGGCCCGCGGCAGTTCCTCGGGATTGAAGCCGAGGCCCTCGTCCTGCACCCAAATTGCGACCTCGACCTCGGCCACAGCGAAGCCGACTCGAATGCTCCGGTTCGGCGGCGCTGTGGGGCTGAACTTCACGGCATTGGAAAGCAGGTTGTCCAGGATGGCGTCCAGGGTCTCCACGTCCGCACAGACCTGGGGCAGATTGGGGGCGGGAGCCACGACCAGATCGAGGCCCTTGGCCAGGGCGGCGGCCTGATGACGAACGGCGAGGGCCTGAACCACCGGGTGCAGGTCCAGCGGCACCAGGGGCCCCAGGGTGGTCCCGGAATCGATTCGATTCACATCCAGCAGCCGCTCCAGGAGCTCCAGCAGGGACTGGACACTGCGGGAGATGCGGAGGGCTCCCGGCCTTTGCTCCGGCTGCTCCCCGGCAACGAGGAGCTCGGCTTGCAGCTGGATCGCCGTCAGCGGATTCCTGAGGTCGTGGGCCAGGATGCCCAGGATCTGGTTCTTCTCGTCATTACGGCAGCTGAGCTCGTCGGCCAGCTTCTGCAGCCGCTGCTCCCGGTCCTTCAGGGCCGAAGTGGCCTCATCCACCCGGGCCCGAAGCCAGAGTTCCCGGTGGCGGAGCGTCCGGGTGCGGACCTTCACCACCAGCACGCCGACCCCGAGCACCAGCAGCACATAAGCAACCACGGCCGCCGGGGAGGCCCAGACGGCGGGGGCGATGTGGATAGGCAGGCTGAAGGGCTCCGAGATCTGACCCGCGTGGTTGCGAACCCAGACCTTCAGCCGGTAATGGCCAGGGGCCAGGCCCGAGTACTCGCGGAAGCCCTCGTAGCGCCAGGGCCCCGGCTGGGTCTCGGCCCCCTCAAGCTGGCTGCGGAAGCGGAGATCCTCCTCACGGAAGAAGACCGGCACAAAGAAATCGAGGCTGAGGTGATTCTCCCGGTGGCCCAGGTCCAGGCCCTGATCGATGCGACGGTCCTGCCCGGCGATGAGGGCCCGCGCCAGGACGGGGCTGGGCAGCGGCTGCTCCGCGGCCTCCTCCCGTGGATCCAGAAAGGCCGCGCCACCGGAAAACCCGAACCAGATGCGTCCCCGCCCATCCACAAGGCTGGCACCTTGATTGCTGCCGGTGGCGGGCAGTCCGTCGCCGGTGGTGAAGGTCTCCGTGCGCTGGAGGGTGTGCCCGTCCGGGTCGAACTGGAGGCGTTCCACACCACCCGAAGTGCCGAGGTAGAGGCGATGGCGGGCATCCTGCTCGATGCGCAGCACCACCGTATGCGGCAGGGCCACCTCACCCGGGGCGCCGTAGACCTGCCAGCGAGGTTGTTCGGGCCCCAGGCCTGCGCGCAATAAACCATTGCCCCGGGTGCCCACCCAAAGCCAGGGCTCCCCGCCGGGACCCGGCAGAGCTTTCAGGGCCGTGAACCACTGCCTCGGGTATTGGGGCTGGGGATCCAGGCGCTCCCAATGCTTGGCTCGCAGGCGCCACAGTCCCGCGCCGCGTGTGCCCACCCAGAGGCTGCCCTCGGGGCCCTCCGCAGTCTCGGCCAGAGAGAGAGGCTCGGGGCTCCCTGAATCCGGTTGCAGGTGCTTCCAGCTGCCCTCCTCCAGCACATAGAGCCCCGAGCGGAGCCCGGCGAACAGACGCCCACCCTGGCGACTGGCCAGCAGCACGTTCACCTCTTCGGCCGGCAGGCCCGGGTCGCGCAGCCAGACCCGGCCATCCCAGCGGGCGAGGCCCCGGCTGGTCCCGGCGAAGAGCAGATGGCGTGACCCGGTCGTTACTTCAGCCAGGGCGCGGATATCGGAATCCGGCAGGCCGTTCCGGGTGTCCTGGGTCCGCCAGGTGCCCCGGCTCCAGGAGGCCAACCCCTTGGTGGTGCCAAAGAGGATTCCGCCCTGGGGATCCCGGGTCTCCAGCAGGCAGTTCACACTGGAACTGGGCAGGCCGGACTGGCGGTCCAGGAGGGCCACCCAGCCCTGCAGGCTCAGGGCGGTGATCCCGCCTCCCTGCATGCCCAGCCAGACTGTGGGGCGGCCGCGGGGATCGGGCCACACGGCATAGACGCCATTGCTCCGCAGTCCTCGATCGGCACTGAGGACCTGCCACTGCCCCTGCCGCAGGTAGGCCAGGCCATTTTCGTAGGTGCCCACCCAGAGAAGGGTTCCGCCCTTGGGGTCGAGGCTCCAGGCCAGGCAGGTGCTGTAACGGCCTGGGAAGCCCTCGCCCGGCCGGGGGAAGACCCACCCTTGGCCATCCCAGCGGGCGGGACCTTTGCCCCAGACGCTGACCCAGAGGACGCCGCCCTGGTCCCCAGGCACTTCCAGAGCATCGTTGAGTTCGGCCCCGGCCAGGCTGTGGAAGGCTGGGGGCAGCACCCACCGATCCCCGGCCAGCGCATAGAGACCCCCCTGGGTGCAAGCCACCAGGGTGGGCCCCAGGCCCGGCACCCGGACCCAGGCCAATTTCCAGACCCAGGGGTTGGGCAGGCCTTCCTTGATGACCTGCCAGGAGCCACCCCGGGAACGCGCCGGGCCCAGGTCCGTGGCGGCCCAGAGGGTCGCCTCGGCGGTGGGCAGCCGCAACAGATGGTGGACCCGCAGGCTGGGCAGGCCCTGGGCCTCGGTATGCTGCTCCCACTGCTCGCCTTGCTGGCGCCAAATGCCCGCGCCCTGGGTCGCGAACCAGCGGGAACCATCGGGATCCTCGGCGATGGACCGCACGAACTGCGAGGGCGAGCCGGGCGGCATGGGCACCGGCACCCAGCGGCGCCCGTCATAGCAGGCGGCCCCCTCCTGGGTGCCCACCCAGATCCGCCCGAGCCGGTCCCGGCTGATGGTGTGGACCGTGTGGTGGGGCAGGCCATCCCGCTGGCCATAGCTCTTCACGGCTGGTCGGCCAAGGCCCTCCCAGCCCGCACTCATGCCGACGGCACTCGCCAGAAGTACCACCAGCAGGCACCTCAGCCCTCCGAGTCGAAACTCAGCAACCATGCTTTCAAATCGAAGGATCCGGGTTGGAGCTTGAATTCCAACCCGGAGCTGGTTCTAGGGGAACCCTCAGACTTTGGCGGGACGCTTCATGCGCAACTTGCCGACAATGCCCGCGGGGAAGCGGTAGACCCCCACGATGAACAGGATCCCCAGCCAGAGGAGCCAGCGATCCGGGTGGAACAGGTCTCGAAGGAAGGACACGCTGGAAAGTCCGTTACTGGCCAGCTTCATGAGGTCCTGGAGGTAGTTCTCCGCGACGATGAAGAGGGTCGCGCCCACCACGGAGCCGTACATGGTGCCCATGCCGCCGATGACCACCATGAGCAGGAGGTTGATCATGATCTCGAAGGACAGTGAGGTCTCAGGCCCGTTATAGCGAAGCCAGACCGCCAGAAGAACACCGGCCAGGGTGGCGAAAAGGGCCGACAGTACACTGGAGCAGGTTCGGTAGACCACGGTCCGGTAGCCGATGGCCTCAGCCCGGAACTCGTTCTCGCGGATGGCCTGGAGCACCCGGCCGAAGGGCGAATTGACAATGCGCAGCATGATCAGGAAGAGCAGCACGGCGGCGGCGAAGACCAGGTAGAAGCAGAGGAGCTTGCCATCCAGGGCCACCCCGCGAATGGTGTGCTCCGAGAAGGACACGTTCGAAGTCAGGACATCCGGCACCTTGAAGTTGAGGCCATCATCGCCGCCGGTGAAGGCCGACAATTGCGAAGCCAGGGTCTGGAAGGCCGAGGCCACAGCAAGGGTGATCATGGCGAAGAACATCGCCTTGACCCGCAGGCTGAACAAGCCGATCAACAGGGACAGGGCCAAGGCCACCACCAGGGCGGCCCCGGTGCCGATGGCCAAAGCCTTCCAGGTCGGGCCCAGGGTGCTCAGGGCGATGGCCACGCCATAGGCACCGATGCCGAAGAACATCGTGTGGGCGAAGGAAAAGATGCCGGTATAGCCGAGCACCAAGTCGAAACTGGCCACCAACACGATGAAGATGCAGATCTTGGCGGCCACGTTGGTGGCCTTGGCCCCGGGGAACAGGAACGGGGTCAGCAGCAGGCCGAAAAAAGTGGCGACCAGCACCGCAGTCAGCACCCGGCTGCGCGGCAGGTCTCCAGAGAAGAGGCGTCTGAGGATCATCGCTTCACCACGGGGTAGAGGCCCTGGGGACGCCACAGCAGGACGAGCACCATCAGGAGGATGTTGGAGAACAGGGCCACCTTGGGGGCCAGGAAGCCGGTGTAGTTGGCGACAAGGCCCACCAGCAGGGCGCCGATGAAGCAGCCACCCACGGAGCCGAGTCCGCCGATGATGATGACGATGAAGAGCAGCACGTTGATGGCGCCACCCATCTCGGGCGTGATGGTCTGCTGGTACATGCCCCACATGACGCCGCCCAGGCCAGCCAGTGCGGCCCCGGCGATGAACACGCCGAAGAAGAGCAGGCCGATGCGGTAGCCGAGGCTTTCGACCATCTCCCGGTCCTGCACGCCCGCCCGGATCAACAGGCCGACCTTGGTGCGGCTGAGCACCCAGAGCATGACCGCGAAGACGAGCAGGCCCACGACGGTGGCGATGATTCGGTACTTCTCCACCGCCGCGTCGCCGAAGAGCAGCGAACCGCTGATGGCCGCAGGAAGCGGGAGGGGGATGGATTGGGCGCCCCAGATCACCTTGATCAGCTCGACACCCACGATCATGCCGCCCATGGTGATCATGATCTGCTTGAGGGGCTGTCCGTAGACCGGGCGGATGATCACCCTTTCGAAGACGAAGCCCACGGCGCCGACCACCAGCATGGCGATAAGCATGGCGGGGACCACGGCCATCAGGTTGCGAACCAGAGAGGGGCTTTCGACGTAGCCGCTCATGCGGCCGATGACGCTGGTCGCAATGTAGGCGCCAAGAGTGATGAAGAGGCCGTGGCCGAAGTTGAGCACGTCCATGAGGCCAAAGACCAGGGTGAGACCCGAGGCGATGATGAAGATAATCATGCCCATGGCCAGGCCCGCGAAGGTGAGCGTCACCCAGGTGGAGAAGGAGCCGGTGAGAGGCAGTGCGGCCAGGGCGATGGCTGGCAGCAGCAGCAGGGGCAGCAGGTCGGTCTTGACCTTGGGCAGCGCCTCCGGAGCCGGGACCGTTGCGGTGGAAGAAATCATCAGCGCTCCTTGATCATTGATGGGAGGCCAGGGACAGCCCTAGCAGATGCTGCTGCAAGGCATCGTCCTCGGCGAGGGCGGCCATGGAACCCGCGTGTACGACGCGGCCGCCGTCCATCACGGCCACCTGGTCGCCCAGTTGCCGCGCGAAATTGAAGTTCTGTTCCACAAGCAGGATGGTGGTCTCGGTCTGCTTGAGTTCTCGAAAGGCTGTAATCATGTTTTGGATGATGGCTGGAGCCAAGCCCTTGCTGGGCTCGTCCACCAGGAGCAACTTCCGTGGTTCGACAATGGCCCGGGCCACAGCCAGCATCTGCTTCTGGCCGCCGGAAAGCAGGCCCGCCGGGTACTGCCAGAACTTCCGCAGCGCCGGGAAGAGCCCGAAGATCCACTCCAGGCGCGCCGCGTCGAGATCCTCGGCCCGCTTGGCGCCAGTCGCGGCCAGCAGCATGTTCTCGCAGACCGTGAGGTCGGAGAAGATGCCCATGTTCTCGGGAACGTAGGCGATGCCGCGGCGGGAGACCTCCGGCGTGGGACGGGAGGCGATGCTCTCGCCCTGAAAGCTGATGCCGCCTTCGGCGGTGGGCCAGAGGCCCATGATGGTGCGCAAGGTGGTGGTCTTGCCGGCACCGTTGCGGCCCAGCAGCACCGTCATTTCGCCCTTGGCCACCTGCAGGTCGACGCCGTGCAGGATGTGATAGGCGCCGATGCGGGTGTGGACCCCTTTCAGGTTCAGCAGCGGTTCGCTCATCGGGCCACCTCCACGCCCAGGTATGCTTCCTGCACGATGGGCGAGGCGATCACCGTGGCCGGATCGCCATCCGCCACCAGGGAGCCGTTGTGCAGGACGATGATGCGGTCCGAGAGTTCCCGGACCACGTCCATCTTGTGTTCGACCAGTAGGATGGTCTTGTCGGTACGGGCCTTGAGCCCGCGGATCAGGTCCAGGATCACTGGCACCTCGTCCACGCTCATGCCCGCCGTGGGTTCATCGAACATGAACACCTCTGGTTCCAGGGCCATGAGCATGGCCACCTCCAGCTTGCGCTGGTCTCCATGGGGCAGAGCGGCAGCGGGGATGTCGCGCTTGGCCTCCAGGGCGACCTCTACCAGCACCTCCTCGGCGCGGCGGGTCAGCTCGCTGTGGCTGCTCCAGATGCTCCACATGTTGAGGCCCAGCCCAGCCCGTGACTGCACGGTCAGGCGGATGTTCTCGATCACGCTCAGATTGGGAAACAGGTTCGTGAGCTGAAAGGCCCGGCCGATGCCCAGGTGGCTGCGCTGGGGGGCCGAGTGACCACTGATGTCCTGGCCTTTCAAGTGGACGCGGCCCGCCGTGGCCTTGAGCTGTCCTGAAATGAGGTTGAAGTAGGTCGTCTTGCCGGCGCCGTTGGGCCCCACAATGGCGGTGAGCGTGCCGGGCTCGAAGCCGCAGGACACGGCATTGACCGCCACGTGGCCGCCGAAGCGGATGGTTAGTTCTTGGGTTTCCAGGGCGAAAGTCATTGCCACTCGTGGTTGATGGGATTGGGGTGGTGCCGGGAGGATACGGCCAGGAGTCCGCCCGTTTAGGCGGGCCCCCGGCCGGTTCCAGCTGCTCTTAGCGCTTGTTGCGGATGGGAATGTTCATTTCCTCGATCTTGATTTCGCGCACCAGTTCGGGGATGGCCCAGGCCACGGCGGGATCGACCTTGATCTTGAAGTGGTACATCGACTGCAGGGCCTGATGGTCTTCCTTGCGGAAGATCATTTTGCCCTTGGGCGTCTCGAAGGACATGCCCTCCATGGTGGAAATCAGCTTCTCAGTGCTGGCATCGCCCTTGGTCTTCTTGAGGGCTTCCACCACGGCGATGCCCGCAGACATGCCACCGGCGGTGAAGAAGTCGGGGGGGACGTTGTTGAAGCGCTTCTTGTGCTCCTTCACGAACCAGTCATTGACCTTATTCTTCGGATTCTCGTAGAAGTAGTAGCCCGCGCCTTCCATGCCTGGGAAGGGCTTGTAAAGGGCCAGGGCCGGCAAAATGTTGCTGCCCGTGGCGATCTCGATGCCGTAACGCTCGGGCTTCAGGTCGGCGATCTTGAAGGCGTTGCTGCCGGCCCAGTTGATGAAGATGATCTTGCGGCCGGGCAGGTTCTTGAGCTTGTCGAAGAGGTGCTGGGCCCCGGCGGTGAAGTCGGTGGTCGTGGGTGGCAGGTACTCTTCGTGCACCAGCTTGGCGTTCTTGACGGCGCCCTTGAAGGCGGCCACGAAGTCCCGGCCGAAGGCGTTGTCCTGCGCCATGGTGGCGATGTTGTAGCCCTTCTTGTCCAGGACGATGGCGTTGGAGATGGCGTCCTGGGAAGAGCACCGGCCCGTGCGGAAGATGTAGCGGTTCCACTTGATGCCGGTGATGTCGTCGGCCACAGCCGGTTCCACCAGAAGGATCTTCTTGGCCTGCTCGGCCACGGGGAGCATGGCCAGGGCCGCGCCGGAACTGGTGGGCCCGATGGCAATGGCGGCTTTGTCATCCGCGTAGGCCGCTTCCAGCATCGACTTCGCGACATCTGGCTTGCCCTGAGTATCCTTCTCCACAACGACCAGCTTGTGGCCATTGACCATCATGGTGCCGCCAGTGGCGTATTCCAGGCCCATCATCAGTCCGTCCTGGGTCTGCTTGGCGTAGGCGCCGAGCACCCCGGTCTTGTCGTAGACATGGGCGATCTTGATGTCCTGGGCCAGGACGGCCACACCCGCGCAAAGGGAAAGCGCAGCGAGGCCCTTGGCGATCTTGCGTGTCATGTGCATGTTGCCTCCATGGAAGGAAGTTGAGAGGTGAATCGGTGACTGCGGTCTGGACATGGCATGCCCCGCCCTGGCGGCGAGAGGCCTCGAGGAGGGGGCGGCGGCGGGTTCCGGCCGTCGCCCCCTGTCGAGTCCTTCAGTCAACGAATCGTGCAGGACCTAGGCGGTCCTTGTTACCTAGAACCAGTAGTTCAGGTTGACGCTGATCTGCTTCCAGCTCTCACCCGTCAAAGGCGTGCTGTTGCCGAAGGCGCTGTAGCCCGCGAGGAACGGAGAATAGTAGGCGTGGGCGTCGTTGTCGACCTTGGTGTAAGCGACACCGATAAAGGCGCGCTTGGTCAGGGCGTAGTCATAGACAAAGTTCAGCTGCTTGGCACCGGTGCTATCCAGGGAGGAAGTCTTACCGGCCACAGTGTAGGTCGCATAGACACCGTGATCGCCCCAGCTGTAGGAGAGGGGCACTTCAAAGACGGTGCGCTTCGCATCGGAAAGCACGCCGACAGTGTTCAGGCCATTCACCATGTCGGTGCTGTCCATCACGACACCAGCCTTGAAGCCGTTCCACTTGTAGGAGACACCCAGGCGGGTGGCCTTCAACTCGGTGTTGGCAGCGGTCGTGAGCACGCCCTGGAACTTCTGATCCAGGTAGCTGCCCATGGCTGAGAAGCCGTGACCGTTGTAGGTGATCTTGCCGTAGACCGTCTCGCCACCCTCATAGTAGGAAGCGGAAGCGGCCTGCCAGACATTCTGAGCGCCAGCCACATTCTTAGACCAGGCCAGGGAGAAGTTGAGGAGACTCTCGCTGTCGGGCTTGAACATGATGGAGTCGTACTTGATCACGTTGCGGGAACGGGTGTTGCCCAGGATATTTGCCTTGGCGGGAGTGAGCACACCGGCAGCAGAGACAGCGCCGGTGTTGTAGGTGGACAGCATGTTGAAGCTGCTGAGGCCGTTGCAGTCCCAGATGCGGTAGCTCTCGCCGGGAGCCTCGAGGCTGGGCGCGAGGTAGCCGGCAGAAATGGTGTCCGTGTAATACAGCGTGGACTTGCCCACGGTGATGGTGCCGTAGGGGGAGGAAACGCCGCCCCAGGTGTCACCATCGGCGAAGCCCGAAGCGTCATTGACGGCGAGACCGCCAGCAGGGCCGCCCGCGTTCTGAAGGAGCGCGTCACCCGGACGGACATTGGGGGTGAAGCGGCTCTCCATGCGGAAGATCACATTCCAGCCCTTGGTGATCTCGGAGGTGCTGGCGATGATCAGGCGGGAGGTGTTGTCGTAGACGCCCGTTTCGTTGGAGGTGGTGCGGGCAGTGGCAGCGTTGCCCTGGCTGATATCGGAGTTCTTCACGCCCACGGCCAGGAGGCCGGAGATCGTGATGTTGGTGGCACCGGTGACCGGGATGCCCTGGGCGTAGCTGGGCAAGGCCACAAGGGCCGAAGCGGCGGCGACGACAGCGAAACGAATGTTCATGGCCTGTCCTTTAAAAAGTCGGATGGGGGTACGGAGACCCACGATCCAGGGGGTTGGGGGGAAAGCTATTGGGACAAGGGGTTGTTGAGAGAATGCTATACCTGTTCAGGAAAGTCGGCGAAGAATTGTCAACCTACTCCTAAAGAAACGTTTCACTTTGCAATACCCTTGGGGTAGCAAAGCCCACCCGTGATTTCGATGGTGGTGGCGTTGAGGGCCTGGTTTTCGACGATGTAGCCGATGAGCGAGGCGATTTCCTCGGGTGCCACGAGCCGGCCGAGATGCACATCTTCAAGGATTGCTTTCAATGCATCCTGGTTCATCCCGGTCAGCATGGGCGTCGCGGTGTAGCCGGGCGCGATGGCGACACAGCGGATCTTGCGGATGCCGCGCATGAGGAACTCACCCACGATGATCTTGGGCATGAGGGCGTCGGCGACCTTGGCCGAGGAGTAGTTGATCTGACCTACCTGGCCCACCTTGTTCACGGAGGAGATGGGCACCAGCAATCCCTCCCAGCCACCGTTGACCATGGCTTCGGCTGCGTCACGCATGGTGAGGAAGGTACCCGAAAGGTTGGTATCGATGACCGCCTGCCATTTGGCAAAATCCAATTTCTTGGAGACCTTGCCGGTTTCCTTATCAAGGCTCAGCATCGTCCCGTCGCGAATGATCCCGGCGCACGACACCGCGATGTTCAGCTGGCCGAAGGCCTCGATGGTGCCCTTGATGTAGCGGGCTGTGTCGGCCTCGCTGGTGACGTTGGCCTGGATGCCCACGGCCTCGCCACCGGCCGCCTTCACGTCTGCGACCACGCGATCGATGTTCTTCTGCACCATGTCCACCACGGACACTTTCGCGCCGCGACTGGAGAGGTACTTCACGACGGCTTCTCCGATGCCGTTGCCACCGCCGGTGACCAGGGCAACGCTTCCTTTGATTTCCATATGGGTTCCTCTGTCTGCAAATGGGGATTAAGTGTTGAGTGAAGGGTCTTGATCAACCGAATCAGAGCGCCGTGGGGCAAGAGACGCTGTCCTTGTCCCAGTAGATGAAGTTGGGGTGAGTGACATCCGGGCCGACGATCTTCAAATCCCCAATGGTGTTGGGGTGGAGGACGTCGGGGCCCACGGACTTGATGCCCACGGGGAAGATGGTCTTCACGAGAGACAAGGCGCGGGCTCCAGCCTCGCTTTCCGTCAGACCCGCGAAGAGGCCCGCAGCCACCACCGCCGTCGCATTGTTGGGCAGGGTGTAGGTGATGTCCCAGCGATCGCCAGAGGGCTCCACCGAGAACTGCATGTCGTTGTAGATGATCTTTTGCATGGTCGTCCTTTCAGGCAGGGCCGCGGCTAGAGCTTTTTGAGAACCGTGACGCAGTTGGTGACGGCGGAGCCGCCGACATTGAAGGCCACACCGATGTCGGCCTTCTTCGCAGCGACGCCGATGGGCTCGCCGATGAGCTGCTTGTAGATGAGGGCGTGCATGGAGGCGCCAGTGGCGCCCACCGGATGGCCCTTGGACTTGAGGCCGCCTGAAAGATTGATGGCCACCTTGTCGTCGCGGGTGAAGCGGCCGTCAAGGTAGTCGTAGCCGCCGCGGCCATCCGCAGAGAAGCCCAGGGCCTCCGTGGAAAGGATCTGGTTGATGGTGAAGCAATCATGGACTTCGGCCAGGTCGATGTCGGCCGAGGTGATGCCGGCTTCCTTGAAGGCCTTGGCGGCGGCGTCCTTGCCGGCCATGAGCTCGTGCATGTTGGGGCGCACGTTCTCGGGGAGACGCTCGGTGGAGTGGCCGATGCCGGCGATCTCCACGGCCCGCTTCCGGTTGGTGACCGCGGAAGTGGCGGTGATGACCAGGGCGGCAGCGCCATCCGTCACCAGGGAGCAGTCATGGAGGCGCAGGGGCGCGGCGATCATCATGTTCTTGCACTTGCCCTTGGGGTCCAACTCGTTGAGCTTCATGATGGCTTCGACGCTGGCGGGGCCGTTCTGCACGTGGGCCAGGGGATTCTCAGCGCCGTTCTTGTAGCAGAGAGCGCCCGCGGTCCAGAGCATCTTCTCCAGCTCTTCCTTGGGGATCTTGTAGAAGGCTTGATAGCCCTTGGCGTACTCGGCGAAGAGCATGGGGAATGACATGCCCTTGGAGCCTTCCGTGGGCCAATGCGACGAGCAGGCCAGCACGTGGGTCATCTGGGGCGTGGGCAGAAGGTTCATCTTTTCCACGCCGATCACCAGCACGTTCTTGGCGCGGCCAGCTTCCACCGCATAGACCGCGTTGTAGAGGGCCACGGAACTTGACGCGCAGGCACACTCGCAGCGGGACATGGGCTTGAAGCGCAGCGCGGGGTCAATCTCGGCGGCCAGGGGGGCCACATGCTCCTGGTTGATGAAGGTGCCAGGCGAGCAGGAGCCCACGTAGATGGCGTCGATGTCCTTGGCTTCCAGGCCTGAATCGGCGATGGCACCGCGACCAGCCTCAATGAGCAGGTCGTAGTAGGTCTTGGTGTCAGTGATGAGGCCCGTGGCCTTGTCCTTCTTGATGAAGGCACCGAATTGTGTGTTGTAAGCACCGATGATGCTTGCCTTGCTCATGGAGTGGCTCCTTTCGTGCGGGGAAATGTTGGGTTGTTGCTATAAGACATTCAGGGCATGACGAATGCGGCAGCTGCCTGGTTGTAGCCCACGCCCGAGCCCACCAGCACAAGCCGGTCGCCGGAGTGGATTTTCTTCTTGGCCAGGGCATCGTCCAGGGCCATGGGAAGGCAGGCTGAACCGGTGTAGCCCCACTCCTCCATGATGGTGTGCGTCTTCTCCATGGGCAGGCCGAGGTCCTTCATGACCAGCTCGATGGAGCCTTTGCGAACCTGCGTGAAGAGGATGAAATCGATATCGGAGATCTGGAACCCGGCACCAGCGGCCAGCTTGCGGACGACCCGTGGCCAGCCGTCGTGGTTGATCTCGGGGGGATAGCGTTCGAGGATCCTCACCTGGGTTCGGCCTGCTTCCACCGAGGCCACTGTGGCGGGCTCATAGGTCCCACCGGAATAGATGCCCCAGTGCTTGTGGTAGCTGCCCCCCGCCTGGGCGGCGGCGCCCATGAATCCGGGCTTATCTGAGGCCACCAACACCGCGGCCCCGGCCCCATCGCCGTAGAAGAAGGTCATGGGGTCGTTGGGGTCCGCCAGTTTGTGCATGAGGTAGACACCCACCACCAGCACGGTGTTGATGGCCGGATTCGTGGCGATCCATCCGGCAGCCGACGCCAGGGCCGTGGGGAAGGAGGCGCAGGCGCAGCCCACATCAAAGGTGCCCGCATTCACGGCACCCAGTTTGTGCTGGAGGACGACTGAAGTCGCAGGCGTGATGTAGTCCGGGGAGTCCGTGCCGAGGATGATGAGATCCACGTCCTCAGGCTTCAGGCCAGCCCGCTCCAAGGCCTGTTGGGCTGCCGGCAGGGCCAGGTCGGAGGTGGCCCAATCCTCGGGCGCGTGCCAGCGGCAGCGGATCGCGGAGGATTCCTCCATCTTGTCGATGAAGTCCGGCAGGTGGGCGAAGCGTTTCCGCAGATCATCGTTGTGGACCCGGATCGACGGGAGGTAGCAGCCGGTGGAGATGATCGAAGCGAAGCGGTCCATCGGGTCTCCCTATGTGAAGCCGGGTTTCAGAAGGTTTCCTCGCGGGTATGCGCCACAACCGGAATTCGGAAGAGGGCCGAGGAGTCAAATTTATAAAAAACGAACAGTTGGTTTGCTTTGAAATTTTGCGCTAAATTCAAACACTGTCAAGGTCTAAAATGGTTTACAAAATAGTCTCTAAATATTGAAAATTATCCATGTTAAAAATAATCGACCCACGAGTCGATTCGCATTGTCCATGGACGGAGCGAGTCGGAGCGCAGAGAATCGGCCAGGAAAAACAACCCGTCCATCTTGTATCGGGAGACCACCATGCCCCACCTACGCGTGAACGGCGTCAACCTCTTCTATGACTTCCATGGGCCCGAGGATGGGGAGCTGGTGATCCTCAACAACGGGGTGTTCATGAACACCACCTCCTGGGCTTTCCAGCTGCCCGCCCTGGTCTCGCGCTACCGAGTGCTCACCTACGACATGCGCGGCCAGGGTCAGAGCGAGCATCCTGCGGGCGAGTACAGCCTGGAGCAGCATGGCGAGGATCTGGTGGCGCTCATGGATGCCCTGCATCTGGACAAGGCGCACATGGTGGGCACCTCCTATGGGGGCGAGCTGAACCTGGTGATGGGGATTCACCATCCAGAACGCTGCCAGAGCCTGGTGATCATCGCCTCGGTGTCCCACAGCGAGCCGCTGCTGGTGGCCATGATCGAGCGCTGGCGCATCGCCGCGAGCCTGGGCGACGGACCCAAATTCTTCCGTCTCATCTACGCGGATACCTATTCGGAGGCCTTCCTGATCCAGCGCCCCGAGCTGATCCCCATGGCCGAGCAGCGCTATGCCAGCCTGGATCTCGTGGCCGCGGGCCAACTGCTGGAAAGCTTCCAGCGATTCAATGTCACTGCCGACTTGTCAAAGATCAAGGTGCCTACCTGCATTGCCTCGGCTGAATTCGACATCCTCAAGCCCAGGTCTTACGGCGAGATCATGCACAAGGCCATCGCCGGGTCTGAATTCCACCTGGTCCCAGGAGCGGGCCACGTGGTGGTGGTGGAGAAGGCGGCGGAGGTGAACACCCTTGTGGCCGGCTTCCTCGCCAAGCACCCCTTCTAGCTTTTGAAGAGCCAGCCGGGGAGTTTCACTTCGGCCACGCCATCCATCACCACTTCCCCGGTCTGCTTGGTGAAGACCGTGGAGATTCGGGCGATGCTCTTGGGCAGCAGCTCGGTGATGGTGGCCTCCAACGTCACGGTGTCCCCCAGGAAGACCGGCAGCTTGTAGTTGCAGGTCTGGCTGAGGTAGACGGTCCCGATGCCCGGCATGTCCATGCCGAAGACCTTGGAAATGAGGGAGGAAAGGATGGCGCCGTGGGCAATGCGCTGGCCGAACTTGCTGGTTGCGGCCACGGCATCATCCAGGTGAATGGGGTTGCGGTCCCCGCTCACCTCCGCGAAGGCGCGGACGAGAGCATCGTCGATGAGGTGCGAGTAGCGGCAACTCTGGCCGACGGCGTAGGTTTGGGGTGCAGTGGGTTCAGGCATGCTGGCTCCTTGAGAAGGAAGCACGGGGGATCAGAGATAGCCCAGGGTCCGGGCCTGGGCCGTGAGGTCGGCGCGAAAATCCGGGTGGGCGATGGCGATGAGGGCCTGGGTACGCTCACGCACCGTGCGGCCGCGAAGCCGTGCCACACCATGCTCCGTGACCACGTGATCCACGTGGGAGCGGTGCAGGGTGACCGCGGCGCCCTCGGGGAGCATGGGCGAGATGGTGGAGACCGTGCCGCCCTTGGCAGTGCTGTAGCAGGCGATGATGCTCTTCCCCTTGCCATCAAAGCCGGCCACGGCACCCTGGGCCGTGTCGGACTGGCCGCCGGTGCCCGAGTACTGGTTGGGGCCGATGGACTCGCTGGCCACCTGGCCCGTGAAGTCCACCGAAATGCAGGTGTTGATCGAGACCATCTGGGAGTTCTGGGCCACCACGGCGGGGTTGTTCACCCAGCTGCCCCGCTGGAACTCCACGGCCAGGTTGTCGTCCAGCCAGTCGTAGAATTTCCGGGAGCCCATGGCGAAGGTCGTGACGAACTTGCCGGGCTTGAGGGCCTTCCGGCCGTTGGTGATCACGCCCAACTCGTAGAGTTCCATCATGGAGTCCACCAGCATCTCGGTGTGGACGCCCAGATCCTTCTTGTCATTGAGGGCCATGGCCGCAGCGTTGGGAATGCCGCCGATGCCCAGTTGCAGCGTCGAGCCGTCCTCCACCAGCTCCGCAATGTGGGCGCCGATGGCCAGGTCGGTGGCATTGGGCTGGGGGGCCGGCAGGGCCGGAACCTCCTGGTCGTGCTCCACAAAGTAGTCCACCTTGGACACGTGGACCTGGGTGTCGCCGAAGGTCCTGGGTAGGCGGGGGTTCACTTCCAGGACCACGAGGCGGGCGTGGTCCATGATGTCCTTCTCGTAGGTGATACCCAACGAAAGGGATACGAAGCCGTGCTTGTCCGGCGGGGTGCAGGTGCCAAAGAAGATGTCGGGGCGGTGGGCGTGGATACGATCCGTGGCCGCGCGGTGGAGCATGTTCGGCACGTAGGTGACTGTGCCCGTGTTGGCCTTGAGGGCCGCCCGGGAGCCCGGCGCGTGGAACCAGGAGGCCAGCTCGAAGTGGCCCTTCATGTCCTTCCTCATGTAGAAGTCGTATTCCTTCAGGGTGAGCACCGAGAAGACGCGCACGTTCTCCACCCGGTCCCCCACGATGTGGAAACGGGACATGCAGCCCTGAGGCTCTGAGGCGCACTGGGCCACGATCACGTCGTTGTCACTGCGAATGAGGGCCACGGCCTCATCGATGGGAACCAGCTTGCTCAGGTAGATGTCCTTGGCGTTCATGCCGACTCCTGCTTGGGTAGAAATCCAGAAAGACCGTGGGCCAGGTAGCCGCCGAGGGTCTCGACCAGGGCCCGTGCATTGATGGGCGACGTGTCGAAGGCGGCTTCCATGCCGAAGTAGTGGGCCAGGCCCATGAGGAATTCGATGGCGGTGGCTTCGTCCAGGCGCGGAGCCGCGCGGTTGATGCGCAGGGGGGCCGGTCGTTTTTTGTAGCCCGCGGCGAAGGCGCCGTAGTACTCCCGCACCGTCGCCGGCAGCACAAACTCGGCCTCGCGCACGATGTTGTAGCAGTTCCGGTCCATGGAAAGGTACACCAGCCACAGCCAGAGACCGCGCAGCTCGAACTCCAGGGCATTGAGTCCCGTGGTCCCAGCCATGTTCGTGGCGATGAAGGCGCGCACATCGTGGCCCACCAGGCCGATGAGCTCCGCGTAGAAGGCCTCCTTGGAGCCGAAGTGCGTGTAGAAGGCGCCCACCGACAGCTGAGCTCCGCTCGTCACCTCATGGATATTCGTCTCGAAGTAGCCCTTTTCGCCAAAGAGTCGGCGCCCCGAGCGGAGCAACCGCTCCCGGACGCCTTCTTCCAGGGGTACGGGAAGGGGCGTGGCCGAGCCGCTGAAGACCTTGGCAGGGTCGAAGCTGAGGCCCCGGAAGAGGCCATCGGTGACGATGCCGGTGACAGTGTTGAGGTCGATGGCGCTGGCCCCGGAGGCGCCGCGGATGGCGCAGAAGCGCAGCCCGCCGAAGGCGAACAGATACTCCGCGAGGTCCACCTCCCGGCCGAGGGCCGTGCTGAGGCTGCGGGTGTAGATGGCCACCAGACGGCGCTCAAAGTCGAAGTAACGGTACTGGCCTTCCCGGAACACCGAGATCAGGTCCGCATGGGCCTCGGTGTAGCGGAGCATGGCCGCAGAGTAATTCTGGATCCGCTCCCGGGGTGTCTCCCCCCCGGCCTGCTCCATGGCCTCCCGGATCTGCTCCAGAACCCGACCGAGGATGAGCTTGAAGAGCGCCTCCTTGCCCTCGAAGTAGCGGTAGAAGACCCCGTTGGACAGCCCCGCCTCACGGCAGATCTCCGCCACGGACACGGTGGCGTACCACTTCTGGGCGAAGAGCTCCACGGCAGCCGCGACAAGCCGCTCGGCGGTCTGCGGGTTGCCACGGGCACCAGAGGACATCGGGGGACTCCAGGATGAGGGGAAAGAAAACCGGTAGATCAGGAATGAGAGGCGATTCGGTGGTCATGGGGAGTCTAGACCTGCCCCAGGCGAGCTTGCAACAGGAAAGTTGGCGCTCTTTCTTGGTCACCCCAAAGTGCTTTCCCTTGTGCCCTTTGTGTTCTTTGTGGCCAACCCCTTTCCTCCAGATTGGCGCCCCGCTTGAAGAATCACCGCAAAGAACTTCTGACGGTATGGCGGCAGCGGGCTCTGCCGCAGGTCAAAACAGGGGATTTGCCACAAAGAACACAAAGGTCACAACGAAGAAGGAATCGTGGGCGATGCAGGTGCGAAGGGCTCATACACGACCTTGCCATCTTTTCCTCTTGTGGCCGAGTTCAAAGAGGAGTATCAAAAATGAGAGACGATTCATGTCTTTCGTGGAGGCCTCCATGCATGTGGGGATCATCGGCACCGGAACCTGGCTGCCCTCGGGGCGGCAGAGCGCGGCGGACCTGGCCGCGGCCACGGGCGTGCCCGAGGACGTCATCGCGCTGAAGTTCGGCGTGAAGGGCAAGCCCGTGGCTGGCCCTGGCGAAACCACCGCCTTCATGGGCCTGGCCGCCGCGAACAAGGCCCTTGCCGACGCGAAGATCGAGGGCGGCGCCGTGGATCTGGTCATCTGGTGCGGCGCCCAGCACAAGGACTACCCATGCTGGCTGGCGGGCCTCTACGTGGCCAACCAGATCGGCGCCAAGGGGGCCTGGAGCTTCGACATGGAGGCCATGTGCGGCTCCATGATGGCGGCCCTGGATGTGGCCAAGGCCCTCATGACCACGCACCCGGAACTGGAGACCGTACTGCTGGTCTCGGGCTACCGCAACAACGACCTCATCGACTCCTCGGTACCCGCCACCCGCTTCATGCTGGACATCGGCTCAGGCGGTTCGGCCCTGGTGCTGAAGAAGAATGCGGGCCGCAACGCTGTGCTGGCCTCGGCCTTCCGGGGCGATGGCTCCCTGTCCGAGATGTGCATCGTGCCCACCCTTGGCACCAAGGCCTGGCCCCCCGCTGCCGAAGATGTGGCCAAGGCCTATTTCACCGTGCCGGACGAGGAGGCCTTCAAGGCCAAGCTCGGCGAGGTCACCATGCCCAACTTCTACGCGGTGATCCGCGAGTCGTTGAAGCTGTCTGGCTTCACTGAGAAGGACCTGGACTACCTGGCCATCCTCCACTTCAAGCGCAGCGCCCACGATGCGGTGCTGGCAGAACTGGGCCTGCGGCAGGATCAGAGCACCTACCTGGACGAGTACGGCCACCTGGGCCAGAACGACCAGGTCCTCTCCCTGGAACTGGGCCTGCGGGACGGCAAGGTCCAGGACGGCTCGCGGATCGTCTTCGTCGGCGCGGGTCTTGGTTTCGTCTGGGCCTCCACGGTCATCCAGTGGGGCCCCTACTCTGAATGAACCGGATCCCTGGGATCCGGCTCTGAAGCGCAGGATCCAAACGCCGGGGGGCGGTTGGATCCTGCGTGATTTTGTACATGAAGTTCGGTGCGCCCAGGGAAAGGATCTCCACGAGGTCCACGAAGGCGCCCTGCGGGCGCAAAAGCAAGGACACGAAGCCTGCGCTGCCAGCCTTGGAATCTTTCGGCAACGGCACCTTGAATTTGTCTTCGTCTCCTTCTTGGCCTTTTCTTCGTGCCCTTAGTGGAGGTCTTTTAAGTCTCCTAGACCTGGGCCTCGCCCAGCACCTTCAGCAGCGTCTCCTGGAATCGCTCCGGAGCCTCCTGCTGGGGGATATGGCCGCAGCGGGCGATGGGGATCAGCTCCGCATGGGGCAGCACCGAGGCCATGCGCTGAGCGTAGCCTAAGGTCATCAGCTGGTCCGCGGTACCCCAGAGCAGCGTGACCGGGGCCTGGATGCTGCGAAGCTCGGCCTCATCCAGGGTCCAGTCCCCCATGGTGGTGTTGGCCGTGGCCACGAATCGCTGGAGGGGACTGCTCTGCGCCCGGCGCACCATGTCATCCAGCACGAAGTTGGGCACGGCGGGATTGCTAGGGTCCCGCAGCTGACTCATGGTTTCCTGGGCCTCACGGCGGCTCTTGGGTAGCAGGTTGACGGAACTGGCGGAACCTTTGAGGGCGCCACCATTCACGGCGATCACCCGAGTCACCCACTCGGGGTGCCGCTGGGCCAGCACCATGGCCATCCATCCCCCCAGGGAATTGCCGATGACTGTGACCGGTTGGCCCTGGGCCTCGGCACCGATGACCGCCTCCAGCCCGGCGACGATGGCCGCGGCCTCGATGGTGCCGCTGGCCGGTGCACTGTCCCCGTGGCCCGCCAGATCCGGGAGGATCACCCGATAGCCACCCAGGAGGGCGGGCACCACCTTGGCCCAGGTGCCCGCCTGGTCGCCAGCACCGTGCAGCAACAGCAGCAGGGGCCCCGTCCCGCCCACAAAGACCGAAAGCGGACCCTGGCCTGAGGGCACGAAGTGTTGCCGCAGCCCAGCCTTGGTCAGGGCGCGACGGCAGCTCCATGCATAAAGGGCCAGGGGGCGCTTCCGCCCCAGCCAGGTCAAAGCGCCCAGGCCTGCCGCCAGCAGGACCGCCAGGATGATCAGCATCCAGGTCCAGGTGTGCATGAGGCCCTCCAAATATACAAAACGAACAGTTGGTTGGTTGTCTACGGTACCGCTGCCCTGGGCGCAGCGTCAATGGGGCCGGGGTTCGCCTAAGTCCAGGCGAGCACCAGGCCGCTCAGGGTTTCGCGCGAGGCAGCGCTTCCTGGCGGAACATGCCGGCCCGGAGGATCTGGGAGATCTCAGCCATGGCCGTGGGGGTATCCATGCCGAATTGGCGGGGTACGCCGAAGAGGATCTCCACGGCGAAGTACTGGAGGAAGACCCGGCTGACCAGCATGAGCGCCGTGTTGGGGTGGAAGCCCGGAGCCATGCGGTCCTGGAGGGCATCCCCGGGAAAGCGGTGTCTCAGGAAGCTGGAGAAGCGCTCGGACATGTCCGTGTAGAACTTGCGGATATGGGTGCCCTCGAACTCCACCACATCGATGTAGATGAGGTCCACGTAGGGGCGGTAGGTGCGCACGCTCTCTTCCGCCGCCCGGGCCAGGGCCTCCAGATCATCAGGGAAGGCACCGGCGGCCAGGGCCTTGTTGAAGGGGAAGTCGGGCTGTTCGATGGCCTGCCAGTACTGGCCCAGCAGGGTGGTGAAGAGGGCTTCCTTGTCCGGGAAGTGGTGGTAGACGTTGCCCGTGGAAAGCCCAGCCTCCAGGGCGATCTCCCGAATGCTGGTGCCCCGGTAGCCCTGCTTGGAAAAGAGCCGCAACGCCGCCTGCAGGATGGCCCCCTGGCTGCGTTCGGATTTCTCTCCCTGGGTGAGTTTCAAGGTCTGCTCCTAGTCCCAGGGTATGGGGGCCGCCAATTTCGATCAAGTTTAATGAAACCTTGGGATGGGCGAGGATGGCCCCGACCGCCCGCCCGTTGAGAACCCGCATCGCCGCGGGACCGGGCGACTGTGCCTTGGACACCTGGGAAAAATGTCGCGCAGACCTTTACCCAGAGTCAGCCCAGGCCGATAGAGCCCTATTGTCGTTTACGTAGAACCTACTGGGATCCCGGAGGGGTTGGAATGGTTGGCGCCGCTGCCCCAGCCGGGAGATTTGGGCCACCGAGTCGGGCCCGCCGAGTCCTGCTGGCGGGCCTGCTGGCCCTGAGCGGCCGGGGTCTGGTGAGCCAGGATCCGAAAGACGTGCCGCCGCCCCGGCGCCGACCGGAGGGATATCGGGCGCTCACCTTCCAGGACCGTCAGGATGAACGGCGGCAGTCCGAGATCGGCTGGATGGGGGGACAGCCTTCGTCGGCCCACCAGGACTACAAGAAGCAACTGGCCACAGAGCACCTGGAGCGCTACGCGCCTTCCTTCCCGAGGCCTCAGGGCGGCCCTGAATTGCCCATGATCCAGGGGCCCAGCACGGTGAGCTGGCGCTGCATCGGTCCCACCAAAGGCGTGTCGACCTACTCGGGCATCAACAACCCGGACGTGGACTCGGGACGCATCGCCCCTCAGGGCCTGGCCATCACCGCGGACGGCCAGACCCTCTATCTGGCCTCCGCCACCGGGGGCCTCTGGAAAACCAGCACCGCCGACCGGACCCACGCAGGCAGCACCTGGACCTGGACGCCCCTGACGGATTCGCTACCCCTGGCCTCCTCCACGGGCAACATCCCCATCGGGGCCGTGGCGTTGTCGCCGAGCGGCGCCACCCTCTTCATCGGGGCTGGGGATTTCTCCGCCAGCTATGGCAAAGGCTTCTACCGGAGCACCGATGGCGGCGCCAGCTGGACTGAGACCTCGAAGACCAGCCTCTGCGGCCTCTACGCCTCCGATTACATCTCCTGCATCTTCCCGGTGGATGAGACCACCCTCTTGGTGGGCGGCAATGCGGGCCTTTTCCGCTCCACGGATGGCGGCGCCAGCTTCGGAGGCGACGCCATCGGGAACCGGGTGCTGGGTCCCAACGGCTACGGGGATCGCATCTGGTCCGTGGAGCAGGTGGGCGGCTCCTCCCAGAACCTGGTGGCCAGCCTCCAGATCACCGGCACGCCCAACACAGGCACAGCCTGGTACTCCTCGGATGGCGGGCTCACCTGGAACCAGGCCGCCATCTCGGGAACGAGTCCCACCCTCCCGGCCAACATCGGCCGCATCACCCTGAAGAGCAACAAGGCCGCGGGCAACACCAATGTCTGGGGCATCGCGCAGATCACGCCGGGCCGGGCCATGTTCAAGGGCATCTTCCTCAGTACCGATGCCGGGCGCACCTACACCTACGTGCCGGACGCCTCCACATCGGCGACCCTGTTCAACCTTTCAGGGGATGGCCAGCAGGGTGAGTACAACCAGTGCCTGGCCGTGAGCCCCACCGGAACCAACGCCGCCACGACGGCAGTCTTCACCGCCTCCAACCTGGGCTTCTACCGCTCCACGGATGGGGGCAGCACCTGGACCTGCCTGACCAACTGGTACACCTGGCCGGGCACGCCGGTCTACTCCCACGCCGACAAACACACGGCCACCTGGTCCCCGGATGGCAGCGCCCTCTACGTGGGCAACGATGGCGGCCTCTCCGTGTATTGGGATCCCTTCAGGGCGAGCATCCCCATCCGCCAGGCCTCGGACCCACCGCTCACGGACCCGACCTTCGTGGACAACCTCCACAACGAGGGCCTGAGCACCCACCTGGTCTACCACCTGGGCTCCACCAATGCGGTCACCCCAGTGGACTCTCCATCCCGGGTGACCATTGGTCTCCAGGACAACAGCACCCGGCGCAGGACCGGCACCCTGGCCACCAGCACACAGTTCGACGAGGCCTACGCCACCGGTGATGGCTTCGGCACCCTCATCCACAAGCTGGACGGCAACATGATCATTGTCTCGGGCGTCCAGGTCAACCTGGGTTACAGCGTCGACGGCGGGGATCACTTCTACAGCGGGAACTCGGGCATCGACCTCACAGGCGGCGGCCCCTTCCACACGCGGGTGGAACCAGGCCACGCGGATGCCACGGGCAACACCGCCTACACGGCCACCAACTACAAGCTCTTCAAGACCACAAACTTTGGCCAGTCCTGGACGGCCTGCGCCATGGGCGGCTTTCCCAGTTCGGGGGCTGGATACATCCGCAACTTCAACAGCTCCTCCACGAATCCCCAGAAACTGGCCATCGTGGACGTGACCCACTGCTGGATAAGCGTGGATGGCGGCGCCACCTGGACCGACAAGGGGGCTGTCTACCCTGCCGGTGGCGTGGAGGTCGCCCTCAGTTACGTGTGGTTCGATTCCCTCAATGACTCGGTTCTCTATGCCGCCTCCGCCTACACCGGTTGGGGGCCCACCATCCAGCACCTCTGGCGCAGCGCCGATGGCGGGAGCACCTGGCAGAACATCGAGGGAGGCGCCTTTCCCTCGGGCCATGGCGTGAACCTCGGCGGTCCCGTCCACATCATCCAGAACGATCCGAGCAGCAGCACGACCCTGCTGGCGGGAACGGATTTCGGCCTCTACAGCTCCCTGGATTCCGGGGCCACCTGGACCCGCTACGGCGTGGGCCTGCCCCTGGTGGGCGTCCATGATTTCTTCATCGCGCCCGATGGCAGCTTCATCCGCGCCGCCACCTATGGCCGGGGCGTGTGGGAGTCCACAGGGCAGGCCCACGGTCCCACCATCCTGGCCCAGCCCCAGCCGACGACCGCCTACCAGGGCCTGAACACCAGTTTCTCGGTCCAGGCCACGGGTGCCTTCTCCTACCAGTGGCAGGTGAACCCAGGCTCAGGCTGGGTCGACCTCAGCAACGATGCCACCTACAGCGGCGTCACCTCGGCGGCCCTGGCCATCACCGCCGCTCCCCCGGCTCTCAGCGGCGCCCAGTACCGGGTGGTGGTGCGAGGGACGGACACAGCCAACCCGCTCACAGTGACGTCCAACGGAGCCCTGCTGACGCTGATCCTGCCCCCCGACCCGAGCATCCAGACCCAGCCCAGCAGCAGCACCCTGGCCGCAGGCGGCAACGGCAGCTTCACGGTCCTGGCCACCTGGGCCACGGCCTACCAGTGGCAGGTGAACAGCGGCAGCGGCTGGACGAACCTCGCGAATGGCGCCCTCTACGGCGGGGTGACGACCTCCAGCCTGAGCCTCACGGGCGTCACCCTCGGCATGACCACCTACCAGTACCGAGTGGTGGTGACGGGAGCCGCCGCCGCCAGCAACCCCACGTTGAACTCCAGCGCCGCCACCCTCACGGTGGTGGTGCCCCCGAACTTCGCGACCCAACCCGCCAACACCACCGTGGCCACAGGCTCCAGCGCAGGCTTTGCCGCCACCGTCACCGGGGCGTTGGCCCTCCGCTGGCAAGTAAAGATCGGTGCGGGTGCCTGGACCGATCTGGTCGATGGTGCCCTGTATTCCGGTTCGACCACTTCCTCCCTGACGATCAGCGCCACCTCCTCCGGCATGGACGGCTACTCCTACCGCCTGGTGGCCACGGGCTCCCTGGCCCTGAGCACCACCTCCAGCGCCGCGACCCTGGGTGTGAAGGATCCCGCGGGCATCAGCGTCCAGCCAGCCGACACCAGCAGCATATTCAATGCCCAGGCGCACTTTTCCGTAACCGCCACGGGCTACAACCTCAGCTACCAGTGGCAGGAGAAGGCCACCACTGGAGCCTTGGCCGGAATCTGGACCAACATCAGCGACCTGGTCAATTACGGTGGCTTCACCACGGCCTCCCTCTCGGCCTGGGTCAGCACCACCATGGGCGGCTACCAGTACCGAGTCATCGTGACGGGGGCCGTGGGAGCCCCCATCACCTCGAACCCTGCCACCCTCACGGTGATTTGCGCCCCTTCCATCTCAGTGCAACCGGCCGACCGGGCCATTGATGTGGGCGGCACCGCCACCTTCACGGTGACGGCCAGCTCGGCCCTCGGCTATCTCTGGAAGGTGAACCCCGGCAGTGGCTATGTGAACGTGCCCTACGCGGCCCCGTACTCGGGGAACGGCACGGCCAGCCTCACCATCACCGGCGCCACGGCGGGCATGAACGGCTACCTCTACCAGGTCACGGTGGTGGGCTGCGCCGCACCGAATGCCACCTCCACCGCTGCCACCCTCGCCGTGGGCGTGGCCCCGAGCATTTCAGTCCAACCCTCCAACCAGACCGTGGCCACCGGGGCCAGTGGCAGCTTCACCGTGACGGCCCTGGCCGCTACGGCCTACCAGTGGCAGGTGAATTCAGGCTCGGGCTTCACCAACGTCGTCAACAACGCCACCTATGCGGGCGCCACCAGCGCCACCCTGGTTCTCAGTGGCGCCACCTTGGGCATGAGCGGCTACCAGTATCAGGTCATCGTCACCGGGGCCGTGGCCCCCACGGCGACCTCGAACCCCGTCACCCTCACCGTGCTCAACCCGCCAGCCATCACAGGCCAGCCCGCCAGCACCGCCGTTACCGTGGGAGGTAACACCAGCTTCACGGTCAGCGCCACCGGGGCAGGTCTCAGTTACCAGTGGCAGGTGAATACCGGCTCGGGCTACGTCAACGTGGTGAACAACGCCACCTATGCGGGCGCCACCTCGGCCACGCTGAGCCTCAGCAATGTGGGCGCGGGGCTCAGCGGAGCGCTCTACCAGGTGGTGGTCTCGGGCACCGTGGCGCCGCCGGTCACTTCCACTGCCGCCACCCTCACGGTGAACACCCCGCCAAGCATCGGCACTCAGCCCTCCAATGCCACCATCAGCGCAGGCAGCGGCACCAGCTTCACGGTCGTCGCCAGCGGCACGGGCCTCAGCTATCAGTGGCAGGTGAACACGGGCTCGGGCTATGTGAACGTGGTCAATAACGCCACCTACAGTGGCGCCACCACGGCCACGCTCACGCTCAGCAACGTGGGCGCCGGACTCAGCGGGGCCCTCTACCAGGTGTTGGTCTCAGGCACCGTGGCGCCTCCCGTCACATCCTCGCCCGCCACACTCACGGTGAACACCCCGCCCAGCATCGGCACCCAGCCTGCGAGCGTCGCAGTGAACGCGGGAGGAAGCACCAGCTTCACGGTGGTCGCCAGCGGCACGGGCCTCAGCTACCAGTGGCAGGTGAATCCCGGATCGGGCTATGTGAATGTGGTGAACAACGCCACCTATGCGGGCGCCACCACGGCCACGCTGACACTCAGCAATGTGGGTGCAGGGCTAAACGGAGCGCTCTACCAGGTGGTGGTCTCCGGCATCGTGGCGCCGCCGGTCACTTCGTCGCCCGCCATCCTCACAGTCAACACCGCACCCGCCATCGGCACCCAACCCGCGAGTGTCGCCGTAAACGCGGGAGGAAGCACCAGCTTCACCGTCGTGGCCAGCGGCACAAGCCTAAGTTACCAGTGGCAGGTCAATCCAGGCTCGGGTTACGTCAACGTGGTCAACAACGCCACCTACAGCGGCGCCACCTCGGCCACGCTGAGCCTCAGCAATGTGAGCGCGGGGCTCAACGGGGCGCTCTACCAGGTCATCGTCTCGGGCACCGTGGCGCCATCCGTCACCTCATCACCCGCCACACTCACCGTGAACACCCCGCCCAGCATCGGCACCCAGCCCGCAAATTCCACCATCAGCGCTGGCAGTGGCACCAGCTTCACGGTGGTCGCCAGCGGCACGGGACTCAGCTACCAGTGGCAGGTGAACTCGGGCTCGGGCTACGTGAACGTGGTCAACAACGCCACCTATGCGGGCGCCACCACGGCCACCCTCACGCTCAGCACCGTGGGCGCGGGGCTCAATGGGGCGCTCTACCAGGTCATCGTCTCGGGCACCGTGGCACCGTCTGCCACTTCCACCGCCGCCACACTCACGGTCAATACTCAACCCAGTATTGGAACTCAACCCAGCAACGTCACCATCGCCGCTGGGAGTGGAGGCAGCTTCACTGTTGTGGCCAGTGGCACGAGCCTCAGCTATCAGTGGCAGGTCAATACTGGCTCGGGCTTCACCAACGTCGTCAACAACGCCACCTATGCGGGCGCCACCAACGCCACGCTGGTTCTCAGTGGCGTCACCTTGGGCATGAGTGGCTACCAGTACCAGGTCATCGTCACTGGGGTCGTGGCCCCCGCGGCGACCTCCAACCCCGCCACCCTCACCGTGCTCAACGCACCGGCCATCACAGGTCAGCCCGCCAGCATCGCCGTCACCGTGGGGGGCAGCACCAGCTTCACGGTCAGCGCCACCGGGGCCGGTCTCAGTTACCAGTGGCAGGTGAACACCGGCTCGGGCTACGTGAACGTCGTCAACAATGCCACCTATGCGGGCGCCACCACGGCCACCCTCACACTCAGCAACGTCGGCGCGGGGCTCAGCGGGGCGCTCTACCAGGTGGTGGTCTCGGGCACCGTGGCGCCTTCCGCAACCTCCTCGCCCGCCACGCTCACGGTGAACACCCCACCCAGCATTGGAACCCAGCCCGTGAGCGCCACCATCGGCGCGGGCAGCGGCACCAGCTTCACGGTGGGGGCCAGTGGCACGGGCCTCAGCTATCAGTGGCAGATGAACAGCGGCTCGGGCTACGTGAACGTGGTCAACAACGCCACCTACAGCGGTGCCACCACGGCCACCCTCACACTCAGCAACGTGGGCGCGGGGCTCAACGGAGCGCTCTACCAGGTGGTGGTCTCGGGCACCGTGGCGCCGCCAATCACTTCGTCGCCCGCCACGCTCACGGTCAATATCGCGCCCGCCATTGGCACCCAGCCCGCGAGCGTCGCCGTGAGCGCGGGAGGAAGCACCAGCTTCACCGTGGTCGCCAGCGGCGTGGGCCTCAGCTACCAGTGGCAGGTGAACCTGGGTTCGGGGTACGTGAACGTGATCACCAACGCCACCTATGCGGGCGCCACCACGGCCACGCTGACGCTCACCAATGTCGGTGCGGGGCTCAATGGGGCCATTTATCAGGTGGTGGTCTCCGGTACCGTGGCGCCACCGGTTACGTCCTCGCCCGCCACGCTTACGGTGAACACCGCACCCACCATCGGCACCCAGCCCGCGAGCGCCACCATCAGCGCAGGCAGCGGCACCAGCTTCACGGTGGGGGCCAGTGGCACGGGCCTCGGCTATCAGTGGCAGATGAACAGCGGCTCGGGCTACGTGAACGTGGTCAACAACGCCACCTACAGCGGTGCCACCACGGCCACCCTCACACTCAGCAGCGTGGGCGCAGGGCTCAGTGGAGCGCTCTACCAGGTGGTGGTCTCTGGGACGGTGGCGCCCTCCGTCACGTCCTCGCCTGCCACGCTCACGGTGAACACCGCGCCCGCCATCGGCACACAGCCCGTGAGCGCCGCCATCAGCGCGGGCAGCGGCACCAGCTTCACGGTAGTCGCCACCGGCACGGGCCTCAGCTACCAGTGGCAGATGAACACCGGTTCGGGCTACGTCAACGTGTTCAACAACACCACTTATAGCGGCGCTACCACGGCCACGCTGACGCTCAGCACTGTCGGCGCGGGGCTCAACGGAGCACTCTACCAGGTGGTGGTCTCAGGCATCGTGGCGCCGTCGGTCACTTCATTACCCGCCACCCTCACTGTCAACACCGCACCCGCGATCGGCACCCAGCCCGCTAGCGTCGCTGTGAGCGCGGGAGGAAGCACCAGCTTCACGGTGGTCGCCACCGGCACGGGCCTCAGCTATCAGTGGCAGGTGAACACGGGCTCGGGCTACGTGAACGTGGTCAACAACGCCACCTATGCGGGGGCCACCACGGCCACCCTCACGCTCAGCACCGTGGGCGCGGGGCTCAATGGGGCGCTCTACCAGGTCATCGTCTCAGGCATCGTGGCGCCGTCGGTCACTTCCGCGTCCGCCACACTCACCGTGAACACCCCACCCAGCATTGGCACTCAGCCTGCCAATTCCACCATCAGCCCGGGCAGCGGCACCAGCTTCACGGTGGTCGCCAGCGGCACGGGACTCAGCTACCAGTGGCAGGTGAACTCGGGCTCGGGCTACGTGAACGTGGTGAACAACACCACTTACAGCGGCGCTACCACGGCCACGCTGACACTCAGCACTGTCGGCGCGGGGCTCAACGGAGCACTCTACCAGGTGGTGGTCTCGGGCACCGTGGCGCCGTCCGTCACCTCGTCGCCCGCCACACTCACGGTCCTGGCGGTGGCGCCGCTTATCACGACCCAACCGCTGAGCCAGACGGTGGTGGTCGGGGATCTGGTGACCTTCACGGTGGCGGCCAGCGGCAGCGCTCCTTTGGCCTACCAGTGGCGCCGCAATGGCACGGACTTGGCGGGCCAGACCTCACCCTCCTACAGCTTCGTGGCAACCCTCGCGGATCTGGGGGCTCTCTTCTCGGCCACGGTGACCAATGCTGGCGGCCAGGCCACCAGCCTCGCCGCGACCCTGGTGGTGACGCGCAAATCCATCGACCTCAACTCGGACGGGACGGTCAATGTCCTGGACCTGGCCTGGTTCTTCAAGCTCTACGCGCCGGGAGTGGCCGTGTCGAACTCCCCGGCGGACCTGAACGGGGACGGCTTCGTGGATGATGCGGACCTCACCCTCCTCCTTGCTGGCATTTGAGAAGGAGAGCCATGAACCGGATTCTGTTCGCCTCCAGTCTGGCTTTGTTGCTCCTGCTGACCGCCTGTGGGGGCGGCGGTGGTGGCAGTGCCCCCGCCCCAACCCCCGTACCGACCCCGACCTGGGCCACCAGCCTGGCCTACACGGATCCGCCCGCCGCAGGCTTCCGCCTCGTGAAGAACACCAGCCTCTCGACCCCCAATCGCCTGGTGCTGGACCTGACCGGCCCCAGCGGCCAGAACGCCCAAGGTCTTTCCTTCATCCTCGCGGCGGATGCCAGCAAGGTGCAATGGACCACGCCTCCCTCGGCTTCAGGGCTCGTGCAGAGTCTGGCGTTCACCCTGGGCAGCGGGACTCCAGCCCTGGTGGGCAAAGACATGGGGGGCGGCATCCTCCAAGGAGCCGCCTTCCAGAAGGCCGGGAGCCAACCCCTGGGTCAGCCGCTGTTGCGGGTCTGCCTGGACCTGAAGCCCAGCACGGTGGCCGTCAACGCCAACGTCAGCCTGCTCTGCACCGAAGGCAACCTGCTCTCGGATACGGGCAGCGTGGTCAGCCTCACGGTGGCCACGGGAACCTGTGTGGCCCAGTAGGTCCCGGTCCAAGTGGCCGGGTTTCGGATCGCGGAAACCTGATCACCCGAGGCTTCCAATGAACACCAGAGTGTGACTCCGATTACATCGTAAAAATAGATTATCCATTAGTCGCAAAACGGAGGTTCCAGGATCGGGCCCTTGACCTCAGGGATAGCCCACATCCGGGTGAGAGTCCCGTGCTGCTGGAAGTGGCACGCGTCCAGACTCCAGATTTCGGTGCCCTCACTCCGCTTCAGCCAACGGAATTTTTGGTTCATCGCGTACTAGCGTGAGGAAAGGGACACCGGCAGTCCTCTGAGACCCTTGTGTTTGTCGAGAACGCAGGGGGAGGTGCCGGTGTCTTGGGGAAAGTGTATCCGTCTGCTCGGGGGCTGGAGTGCCTACGAGCCGGGGAATGTGGAGGTCAGAGAGGCTTCCGAGGATGGACCGCGGGAGGTCTGGATCGCCCTAGACCGGAAGGCCTCCCGGTATCGCTGTTCAGGCTGCGGGAAGCTCCGGCCCCGATACCACGATGCGGAGGAACGGGAGGTCAGGGATCTGCCCATCCTGGGGGTCCCGGTGCGGTTGTTCCTCTGGAGGTTCAGGGTGGCCTGTCCAGCCTGCGGCCCCCGGCTGGAGGCCCTGG
>Ga0118677_10001348_pt1 | contig 52308 bp, 52 predicted proteins | sample AliMusrvi5mmetaG_FD_86154 | JGI IMG/M metagenome (GOLD analysis project Ga0118677, IMG submission 86154) | reverse complement strand
GGAAAGCAGCCCGAGGGCTTGTTCCTTGAATTCGGGGGTGTAACGCTGATAGGATTTCTGGCTCATGGTCGGACTTTAGCTTGTTGATTTGTCCTTGGTCCAGGAATCTGCAGCACCTCAGGCTGCCTGACTGCCAGTGGACGTCGGTGAATTTTTTCAATTCAATGCCGCAGGACTATTACCTTGATGCACGGCTGACCGCCACCCACCTCAAGGAAGCTTATCAACCGGTGCAGGCACCTTTTCAATACGGTGACATCCTTGAGTTCATTACGCCTGAGGGGAACGCCATCCACGCCTGCGTTTACGTCGCCGATGACATTGTCTTCACCAAGAATGGTGACGGCATGATCAAGCCCTGGGTTCTTATGTGGCTGTCCAGCGTGCAGCAACTTTACATGCGCGAGCCGGGCATCCAGATCGCCGGCTTCCGGTTGAAACCCCTGGCCTTGTGAGCCTCGGTAAACAGCAGCCGCCTGCCAGCCTCCCCGGCCCTTTCAAACCAAGTCCCAAGCCAGTGACACCTTCAGCGGCTTCAGGGCCGCTACCGCATGATAGGCAGGGCTGGTGCGAACGAATGATCCAAACTCATCCAGCTTTGCCGGACATTCGCACCAGTGGTTGTCAGATCCAAGTGCTTCCAGGATCCCGGACGAGGGGTAATGAAGCGTCAGTGCGAGCTGGCTGATGCCGTCCTCATCCTCTGTGCCCGGCTCTATGAACTGGCGCGTGAGAGTAAACTGGAAACCAGGCCCTAAATCCCAGTCGAACGTACCCCACTGGCAGGCCAGCATGTCCCCGTCCTCATCTTCCATGCAATTGTCCGCTCGCACCTCCCGGTAAAATACTAGCATCTGATCCACCGCCATCGGGGCCGTCAGCCCGGCCACTGTCCTCCCGGCTGAGGTGAGCTGCTCTTCAAATTTGGAAACCGAGTCAGAGGCATTCATAGGGAAAGTGAAATATTGCCAGCATAGTGGAAATCGTCGCCCGTCGAGAAAGTGAGCGTACTGAAGGTTGCCCCTTCAAATTGTCACTCGCGGTGCTCAGGCCTTCAGCGAGGCCATGTCGATCACGAAACGATACTTCACGTCGCTCTTGAGCATGCGCTCATAGGCTTCGTCAATTTTTTGGATCGGGATCAGCTCGATGTCGGAAACGATGTCGTGCCGGGCGCAAAAATCGAGCATCTCCTGGGTCTCTGGAATGCCTCCGATCATGGAGCCCGCGATGGCTCTGCGTTTTTGCAGGAGCCTGCCGATATCTGGTGATGGGTGAGGATGCTCAGGCATGCCCACCAGCACGAGCGTGCCGTCGCGCTTCAACAGGGAGGTGTAGGCATCAAGATTGTGCGACGCAGCCACAGTGCTCAGGATCAGGTCAAAACTGGCGGCGTGTTTTTTCATGGCTCCCGCATCCTTGGAAACCACTGCCTCGTCGGCACCCAGACGCAGTGCGTCCTCGGTTTTTCCAGGCGAGGTGGTGAACAACACCGTGTGGGCCCCAAAGGCGTGGGAAATTTTGACTCCCATGTGCCCCAGACCACCGAGGCCGACCACACCGACCTTTTTGCCCGGGGCCGCCCCCCAGTGCTTCAAGGGGGAATAGGTGGTGATGCCCGCGCACAGCAGCGGAGCCACCGCCGCCAAGTTCAGCTTCTCCGGCACGTGCAGACAGAATCGTTCATCCACCACGATCTGGTTTGAATAGCCGCCATAGGTCCGCTTGCCTGGCAGCTTCTTGTCCACGCTGTTGTAGGTGAAAGTGATGTCGTTGTTTTCGCAGTACTGCTCATTCCCTGAGATGCAGCTTGCACAGGTCTTGCACGAGTCCACCATGCACCCCACTGCGGCGAGGTCGCCCACCTTGAAGCCCTTGACTTCCGGGCCGATCCTGGTCACCCGGCCGACGATTTCATGGCCCGGAACGCAGGGATAGACTGTGCCAGGCCACTCGCCGCGTGCGGTGTGGAGATCCGAGTGGCAAACACCGCAGAACAGGATGTCGAACTGCACGTCCAGAGCCCCCGGCTCGCGGCGTTCAAAGCTGAAGGGGCCGAAGGGAGATGTCCGATCAAAAGCGGCGTAGGCAAGGGATGGATTCATGGCAGGAAGGATGGGTGAGGGGATCAGTTTGTCGTCGTTAGCATAACGAGCGGCAACGGAATGCCGACGCACCGGTTCAATGTTCCCACGGAATACGCACCACCAATGTTCCACCAGCCGTTCTGTGAGTGTAAGGCCCCGGAGGCATCGGCGCATGGCTAGGAGCAGCAGGGAGATCAGCCGCCAGCCTTCGTCCACCGAACTCGTTTGCTTCCATGTGTAGCTTGTCGATGCCGCCGCCATCCCACCAGTCGTTGCGCTCTCCGTCGTGATTCAGCCATTCGACGCGGTTCCGGGCGATGGCCACGTCATGACTGGGCCGTTTGCTCTGATTCCAGGCATATAGCCCCACATTGGCGACGTCGGACCGGCTGCCGAAGATCACATTGTCCTCGACACGAATGAAGCTGCCGCCCGCCACTCCAATGCCCACCTGTCCGGCGGAGAGGATGACATTGCGACGGCACCACAGGTGCGCCCCTCCGAAATCCGCCAGCATGATGCCTGAGCCTGACGCGCTCTTGCCAGCGCTTCCCTCAGAAGGATCGCCGGTAAAATAATTGTCTTCGATGAGTATCGGTGATCCCGCTTCACCGGCACTCATGTAGATGCTGACCACATCCTCGGGATGGCTTTTCCCCCGCTCGTTGATCGCATAATTGCCGCGGATGATGTTCTCCCGCCCGGTGACGTTGTCGAACTGCACCATTTGACCACGCGGCATGGGGCCGATGACATTGCGGACGAAGTTTCCGAGCACTTGAACGTGCTGCGACTCGACTGCGTAAACACCGGAGCTCACAGTCTCCACGCGACAGCCCTGAACCAGCACCTCGCGCGAATTGTAGTCTGCCACCCCGGGGTGCTTGGAGTCATGTATCCAGCAGTTGCGAATGGTGATGCGCTTACATTCCGCCAGATCGATGGAATGCAAATCACAGGACGAGATGGTGATGTCTGAGCAATGCGCAAGGCGGATGGAAACGTCCTTTTCGATCCTCAAGGCATCCAGAGTCTCATGCTGCCTGCCCTCCCAGGAAATGGGGCCTGACTTGCGCAGCGTCACGGATTCGATGACGGGCTCCGGCGCTGCTTCGCCTTCGGCCCGCAAGCTGAGCATGACTGAGCATGCAAGAAACAAGAAGCAGGAGCAGCACTTCATGATTGGCGTCGTCAGCAGATGCGTGCGGCTACTTCTTTTTCTTCTTCTCGATCTTTTCGAGCCTCTTTTCCTTGAGGGTCTTCGTGGGGGATTTCTTCTTCTCCTTTTTGGCGTCGTTGGATTTCATGGAGGATGCGGGTTGAAGGTTCGCCGTGGGACAAGGGACGGTATGCGAGGGGGTAAGGGAGATTCGTCAGCATGGCAACCGGGATCACGCATTGGTTGAAATGCCTGATTCCCGGTTGATCGCTCCCCTCATCCCTCTGTATAGGAGCGGTCACACCCATGGACCCCACTGACAACACCACTTTCCGCATCCTCTTTCTCGGCGACATCGTGGGCGAGCCCGGGCGCACGGCAGTGGCTGAACTGCTGCCGCAGTTGAAGCAGGAGCTGGCGCTTGATTTCATCATCGTGAATGGTGAAAACTCGGCGAACGGACGCGGTATCACACCCCGGATTTGCATTGGGCTGATGCGCGCTGGCGCGGCGGTGGTCACCACCGGCGACCACATCTGGGATCAAAAGGAGATCATTCCCTACCTGCCCACCGAACCACGCCTGCTGCGCCCGGCCAACTACCCGGAAGGCACCCCCGGCTCAGGCTGGATCGTGCTGGAGGCCAAGAAGGCCAAAGTCGCCGTGATCAACCTGCAAGGACGCGTGTTCATGGGCCAGCAGCTCGACAATCCCTTTCCTCTCATCACCACGCTGGTGGAAGAGATCCGCAAGGAGACGCCGATCATCTTTGTGGACTTCCATGCGGAGGCGACCAGCGAAAAGGTGGCCATGGGCTGGCATTTGGATGGCAAGGTTTCCGCCGTGGTGGGCACCCACACCCATGTGCCGACCGCTGACGAACGGGTCCTGCCCAAGGGCACGGCATTCTTGTGTGATGCGGGCATGTGCGGTCCGGAAGACTCCGTCATAGGCAGCCAGGTGGATCCAGTGCTTGAGCGCTTCCATACCATGATGCCGGCACGATTTGGCGTGGCGCGCGGACGGGTTCGGGTGAACGGCGCGCTGATCACCATCGAGACGGCCACAGGCAAGGCCTTGAGCATTGAGCGGGTGACGCGGTACTGGACGGAGCCTGCGTAAGCTCTCAAGAAGGCAGACAAAACCCCGCACCAGCGTTAGCCGATGCGGGGTTTCGACGGGACACGGGCACGCCTGTGATCAGGCCGGCAGGAAGCCGGGCCGGTAGGAGGGGCGCTTGATGAACTGATTGGCGGCCTCCACGTTGGTCACCTTCATTGCTTCCTTGTCCCACGAGATCGCCTGTTGCGAACGCACTGCGAGGTTGCCCAGCAAAACAAACTCCGTGAGGGCGGCGCTATAGTCAAAGTTCGAACTTGGCAGGCCGCCATTGACGATGCAATGCGCCCACTCACCCTGCGGATTGTTGGGCATGGGGCTGCGCGCCTCGGTCTTCTTGTGGGAGCCGTCGCTCAGCGCCTTGCGGGCTTCGGTGTAGCGTTCCTCAGGATAGATGCGGGGGCTGGCACAGTAGGCGTCGCCTTCGAAGACTACGCCTTCGGAGCCGATAAACATCATGCCGCTGGTGGCCTTGTTCCAGGTTTCCTCCTTGATCATGGGATGGCGCTCCGGCTTGTTGGGGACACCGTCCTTGCTGCCATCATTCCAGCTCACGGTCATTGCGCTTTGCTTCGCCGAGGCGGGCATGTGGTACTTGAGCGAGGTCCATTCCGGAGCGGCCAGATCGGTGACCAGGCTGCTTTCGACTTCAATTTTGGTCGGGATCACCTGGCCGAGAATGCTGAAGGTCGCATCCATGATGTGGCAGCCCATGTCGCCCAGGGCACCGGAGCCCCACTGCCACCAGCCGCGCCATGCGAACGGGTGCACGGAGGTACCGCGCTTGCTTTGTTTTTCCTTCGGCAGGTCCAGGTCGAAATGCGGTTCCATGGGGGTGCTGGACAGCCACAGGTCCCAGTCAAAGCCCTCCGGCACCGGGACAAGCTTCTTGCCGATTGGGCCTTGTGGCCAGATGGGGCGGTTGGTCCAAAGCTTGATCTCCTGCAGCTTGCCGATGCGCCCCTGTTCGATCCATTCTTTGGCCAGGCGCTGGCCTTCCATGGTGCGGCCCTGGTTGCCCATTTGGGTGATGACCTTGGCCTCCTTCGCCGCCTTGTGCAATTCGCGCACCTCCCAGATGGTGTTGCAGAGGGGCTTCTGCACGCACACATGCTTGCCGTGCTTCAACGCCCACATGGCGGCAAGGAAATGCGTGTGGTCCGGCGTCGCGATGATCACGCCGTCGATCTCGTTCGACATGGTGTCGAACATCTTGCGGAAATCCTGGAACAGCTTGGGCGCGGGAGGCGCGGCCTGCCCGGCGTCCAGATGATGTTTTTCGTTCTTTTTGGCGGCTTCTTCGAGCCGCTTTTGGTCCACATCGACGAGGGCGACGATGTTGTGATCCAGCGTCACACCCTGGGTGTCGGAAAGGCCTTTGCCGTTGGCACCGATCTGAACCAGGTTCAGGCGCTTGCCTGCCCCATTTTGACCGCGCAGGAGGAGATTGGGAACGGCAAAAGCGGAGCCTGTAAGCACAGCGGTGCTGCGCAGGAACCGGCGGCGTGAGTAGATGCTGGAAGCCATGTGGATGAGGTGGGGTTGTGTTTGATTTGAAGGGGGTGAGTAGCGGGCGCGTCAACAACGTCGCGCAGAGGCACGAGCTTACGCAGGATTACCGGGGAAGCGCAAGTCCGGCGCTTGACTGCAACGAACGCGGAAGTGCCTTGGCTCCGACGGGCATCCACCTGCCGTTTGACCGCTCTTACTTGCTGTCACCGCTTTCGATGTGCAGCTTGCTGGCCTTGCTGAACAGCTTCTCAATCAGGTCATTGGGCAATATGCCGCCTTTGGTCTGCTCATAATGGCGCAGCGTGAGACCCAGCAGAAACGCACCCACGAACAGAAGGGTGAGCAGGAAGGCAGTCATGCAGCCGCTCCCGTCTTCCTCCCTCCGCCGATAGGCAGGCCCATGACCCGGAGCCGGGGGCTGCACACCTGCGTGCGGCGGAATATTCGCCACCTGATGGCGCGAAGTGACAGATTTCTGCACCGATGTTTGCGGTTTGACGGGCGCCTCAACCACAGAAATTTCCGGCGCCCTGTCCGCCGCATAAAACAGGGCCTGCACGTCACCGAACGAAACACGATCACCATCATTGAGCATGGCCTCTTCGATTTCGGCGCCGTTCACGCGCACGCCATTGCGGGACGCGAGGTCGTGGACATAAAAACCGTCCGGGCGCAATTGAATTGCCGCGTGGTGGTTGGACACCGAGGGCGAGGGGAGCGGCACCATGTTGTCAGGGTGACGCCCGATGGTGACCATTTCACCTTCCAGCGCAGCGGTAAAGGTGGTGCCATCTTCCAGACTAAAAACAATGCAGGCCATAAACGAGGAGGGGTGATGAACCGCCACCGGGTGACCCAATATTGAAGGAAACCTTTCGTGGAGTTTCCCGTGTGGACGGCTATATGTCGAATGCAGACGTTACATACGAAGGCCATGAGCGCGACTTCCATTTTCAAGAAATACTTCCTCCAGCCCCTGTCCCCGGCCCGCCGGTGGGCTGCGGTCCTCAGCCTGATGATGGCCGCCCTCCTTCCCGGGCAGCTTCAGGCCCAAGACAAGTCGGAGGCCGAGGATGCCGCCCATTCGCTGGCGAAACCGTACGAGAAGGAAGGCTTCGAGTTCCGCGCCGACTCCTGGGTCAAACCCTTGAAGCCGGAGATGGGCAAGGCGCTGCGCATACAGCTCTTCAAGGGTAACGACTATCGTTTTTGCATTGCCGTGGCACCCGATTCCGGCGTTCAGATCGCTGCCACGGTGCTCGATTTTGACGGTAAACCGATCGGCAAGGCGGCCGCGACGTCCCAAGGCTGGGGCGTCATCCTTTCTGTGAAGCCCACGAAAACCGGCACTTATGCCGTGGCCATCCGGCAGCTGGCCGGTGGTAAAGCTCATGAAGTGCCCTGTGCGGTCATCACTGGATGGAAGTAGTAGCAAAGCCTTCCATCGTGCCGCTTGACAATGTTCCTGACGAAGTTTAACAGACCCGCCCCTTTCCGCCCACGCTTATGGCCAACACCCGCTCCGCTGAGAAGAACATCCGTAAAACCAAAGCCCGCACGCTTCGGAACCAAGCAACCAAGAGTCGTGTCCGCACGATTCGCAAGCGCGTGCTCGCCGCCATTGACAAGGGCGACGTCAAAGCCGCCGAAACCGAATTGAGCGCATTTTCTTCCGCCGCCGACAAGGCAGCGAAGACCCGGGTGCTGCACAAGAACACCGCCAACCGCCTGAAGAGCCGTCTGGCCCTGAAGATCAAGGCGAAGGCGCTTGGCACGGCTGCCAAGTAATTGATGCGGCTGCTGCCGTTTCAATAACGTGACTTTCAAACACAGGCGGGTTGCCAGACAACCCGCCTCTTTTTGTGCCTGTGTCCATGGGATGAGCTTCGGCGCTCTTGCTCTGACCAGTCACGGGGTGCCCTGGATTATGCCACCCATTCACTGAGGTTCAGTGAGCGCCAGCTCTCCTTCGAGAGCCCACGGCAGACGTCCGCCTGGATCGTGTCGCGGGTGATGCGGAGCAGCGCATGGCCCCAGGTGTCTGCATACTCGAAGCGCTCGATGAACGGGCGCTCCGCTTCCAGCAAGGCCCGGCGTGCCGCCACGGTCTCTGGTGCATGCTGCGGCTCTAAAGTGATGAGATCCGGCCCATACTCTTCCAAACCGCGCCGTTCATCTTTCGGAGCGCCCTCAGGATCGGTGGCCACGCTGCTGATCGCCAGTTGCACGAACCGTCCGGTCTCGGTACGGCGCACCAGGCAGTTGTACTTGTGCAGGTGGCCGCAGAACACGATGGCCCGATGCTTGCCCAGCAACTGGAGCAGCCGCGCCCGTTCCTGCGGCTGCCTGGCGAAGATGTGCCAGTCGGAGCGCGCATTGTAGGGCACCACGGGCGGGTGGATCACAAAGACCAGCCGGCGTGGCGGGCGCTCCGCCATCAGCTGCTCGAACCACGCCAGGCTGCCTTTGGCATAGGCATCGAAGAACACGATCAGCGTGTCGCCGGCGGAGCGTGAGTAGGCCGCGCCATTGACACCGCCGAGCTGCTGGTTGAGAAACGGCACCAGCACTGAATCATAGACCTGGGCGGCCCCCGGCCCTGTCACATCATGGTTGCCTTTGCACATGGCCAGCGGGGCGCCAAAATCAGCCTGCTTCACCCATTGCAGCGCCTCCGATGCCTGCCGCGTGGCCCGTTCCGGCGAGCCGCACAAGCCCTCGATCAAATCGCCAAGCTGCAGTACGAACGGCACCGGAGCTCTGGCATCCCGCACCCGCTGTTTCGCCACGTCCAGCAGCTTCCCTGACCACTCGCTCGTCACCCGGGAGTAATTCTGCACCTGTTTGATGTCGCCCTCATGCGCCTGCTTCATCCAGTCAAAGTCATGATGCTCCAGCCGGTCAAAGTGCAGATCCCCGAGCATTGGCAGCTCGAACGCCTCGCCCGCCTCTGCGGAAATCGCCCATGAACCGCGCGCGCCGACCATGCCTGAGCCCATCATGCCGAGAAAGCTGCGTCTGCTGAACATGCGCCGTAAACGTTGCACTTGGTGGACAATTACCGGCTTTTTTTCGACCCGCCTCGTCCTTCTTCCCCGGCTGATGAGAAGATTTTCACCAATCAGCGCCGCAGGGAACTTCAGCCGCGCTCACCGCGCATAGTCGCGCCAGAGCCACTTCAGCGCCTCGGGGAAGATGCTGCCGCCGCGGTTGCTGTTGTGGCCATAGCCCTCCACGAAATCAAACTTCATGTCATAGTGCAGGTAGTTGAGCGCGGCGTTCATGTTCTGGTTGGCAATGGGCCAGTTGCCGTACGGGTTGTCCAGATCCCCTGTCGAGTCCTGCAAGAATACACGAAGCGGCTTGCGCTCCGTCTCGCGGATCAGTGCCGGGTACACGTTGCCGCCGCGCAGGTTCACGAAGCTGCCGATGGTGCTGAACACCTTGCGGAACTGGTCCGGGCGTTCCCAGGCCACGGTGAAGGAGCAGATGCCGCCACTGCTGGCCCCGCAGATGGCGCGGCCTTCCGGGTTGTCGGTGACCGCATAATTCTTCTTCACCTCCGGGATGATTTCGTCAATGAGCATGCCCGCGTAGCGGCCGCCCATCGAATCGTATTCAAAGCTGCGGTTGCTTACCCGCCAGGCGCTTTGGGGTTTGGGTTTGGTGGCATCGTGCCCGGGATTGATGAACACGCCGATGGTCACCGGCATCTCCCCCTTGGCGATCAAGTTGTCGAATACGGTGGGCACGCGCCAGTTGCCCTTGGGGCCCACGTAATCATGCCCGTCCTGAAAGACCATCAGTGCCGCCGGCTTGTCCGCCTGATACTGGGCGGGGACGTAAATCCACCAGTCGCGCACGGTCCCAGGGAAGGCCTTGCACCGCCAGTTTTCGATCTTGGTCAGCTTGCCGTGCGGAACGCCATCCTGTTCTTCATGCTCGGGGGCGGGTTTGAACACATTGAGCGCGTCTTCGGCATGCAAGCAGGGGATCCACAGGGAGACGGCGAGCAGGAGAAGGTGGAGCGGATTCATGGAAGGGGATACAACGCCAGGAAACAGGCAGCGCAATCATTCGGTGCGGGATTTGGCACCTGAGTGACGGGCGGAAGAGCTGCTTTGCTGCGGTGCATCACATGGTTTTACTGCTGCCGCGACGTGTCTGCGCAGCACTCCATGGCTCCAAGCCTGCCTGACATTGAGGGTTTGACATGGGAATGACGGTGAGCTTGAGATCGGTGCACTTTGCATCAGCGCTTTGCTTTCTCTGGTGGCGACGCCGGTGGTGTATCGGTTTATGATGAGGAGTTCCCGTGCGCCGGCCTGAACCATGAAACGTCTTTTCCACTTTCCCTCCCATGTGCGTGATCTCGCCCAGCTAGGTCGCTGGACGCTGCTGGCGCTGCCCGTGGCACTGGCGGCGGGATCGGCCACCGCGCTGTTCTTGTGGGCCCTTGATCGGGCCATTCACCTTCAGTGGGAGCACCCGGGGCTTTTATGGGGTCTGCCGCTGGCAGGGGTGGTCGTTGGCCTGGCGTATCACTATGTAGGCAAGGGCTCGGATCGCGGCAACAATCTGCTCATTGAGGAAATCCATCAGCCAGGTGGCGGGGTGCCGGCGCGCATGGCCCCGCTGGTGCTCGTTGGCACGCTGGTGACGCATCTGTTCGGAGGGTCCGCCGGACGCGAGGGCACGGCGGTGCAGATGGGCGGGAGTCTGGCGGGCCTGCTGGCGCGGTGGTTGCGGCTTAATCCTCAAAACCGGCGGCTGATGCTCATGTGCGGGATCGCCGCGGGGTTTGGCGCGGTCTTTGGGACGCCGCTGACCGGGGCCATCTTTGCCATGGAAGTCCTGGTGGTAGGGCGCGTGCAGTACGAGGCGCTGATCCCGGTGCTGGTGGCCAGCGTAGTGGGCGACGCCACCTGCACGGCCTGGGGCATCCATCACACGATTTATCATCTGGATGTGGCACCTGGTTCGGGCATGCACGCAGCCTTTGATGCCCTGCTGCTGGGCAAGGTGGCGCTGGCCGGCGTGTGCTTTGGCTGGGGTGGCCGGCTCTTTTCCGAGCTGACCCATACGCTGCAGGGCGCTTTCAAAAAGCTGGTTCCTTATGCCCCACTGCGGCCGGCGGTGGGCGGGGTGCTGGTCATTGCCATGGTCTGGTTGCTGGGCACACGGGATTACCTGGGGCTGGGTGTCAGCGCCCCCCCTCATGGCACGGTGTCGATCCTTGCGGCGTTTGAAGCCGACGGGGCCACACCCTGGAGCTGGCTCTGGAAAACGGTTTTCACCGCAGTGACGATTAGCAGCGGCTTCAAGGGCGGCGAGGTGACTCCGCTATTCTTCATCGGTGCCACCATGGGCCACTCGCTGGGCGTGTTGCTGCACGCACCTATACCCCTGTTCGCGGCACTGGGGTTCATTGCCGTGTTCGCCGGCGCGGCAAACACGCCGCTGGCCTGCACCCTCATGGGCATCGAGCTGTTCGGCGCGCATTACGGCGTCTGCTTCGGCGTGGCGTGCTTTGTCGCTTACTTCTTCGGCGGCCACTCGGGCATCTACCTGGCCCAGCGGCTGGGCGTGCCGAAAAGCCATTCTCCCTTGATAGCGCCCGGCGCCACCTTGCACGAGGCGCGGGAGGCGGAGACGTCGAAAAGCATTTCGTGACTTCTGCTCAGGCTCAAGGCCCCGGTCAGGCTTGTCAGAACAAAAAATCACAATAATGGGCTCGCGCTCACGCCTGAGTGACCTGAGAGATGCGGTCGATCGCCTGCTGCAAACCCTGGTGCATGACCGGCCCGTTGCTCCGACCTGTTCCATGAGTTTCCACCCCACTCTTTTTTATATCGTCACGCTGCTTGCCTTGGGCGGTGCCGCTTTCTCCGGAGAGCCCGTGCCTGCCGCCCCGGAAGCGGCACCGGACCCGGCGCAGTGGTCTTTCCATCTGCAAAACACAGACATCGTGCAGGGCGTCACCGGTTTGCACTCGCCGTATTCAGGCTCGAACAGCCTGACACCGAATCAGACACGCGAAACCGCATCGTTCACGCTTTTCCTCGGCGCGCGGCTGTGGGATGGCGGGGCGCTTTTTTACAATCCGGAATATTTCCAGGGCCAGGGCTTGAATCACACGTATGGCGTGGCGGGCTTTTCCAATGGCGAGGCGCAGAAGGGGGGATCCATGCCCGGCGTCTTTTACAATGCCCGGCTCTACTTTCAGCAGACCTTCGGCTTCGGCGGAGAAACGGAGCCGGTCGCGGACACCAAAAACCAGCTCGCCGGCACGCAGGATGTTTCCCGCCTGACCCTTCGCGTGGGCAAGATGGCTGGTTCGGACGTCTTGGATGACAACACCTACAGCCACGACCCGCGCGGCCAGCTCTGGAACTGGAGCCTTTGGGAAAGTGGTGCCTGGGATGTCCCGGCGGAGGCGAGGGGCTACACGCAAGGCATGCTGCTGGAATGGAACGAGAAGAACTGGACCCTGCGCGGCGGCAGTTATCTCATGCCGACTGAGCCGAACGGCACGAAGCTGGACCCGCATTTCTGGAAATCCTTCGGCGACGTGGCGGAACTGGAATGGCGCTACACTCTGGACGACCACCCTGGCAAGGTGCGGCTGCTGGGATTTGCCAATCGCGCCAACACTGCCAACTATGCCCAGGCAACCGCGCACCTTGGGCCGGATGGACTGCCCGATGTGGCGGCAGACGCCGCGCTGCGCATTAAGTATGGAGCCGCGCTTGGCTTCGAGCAGGAAATTTCCAAGGACCTGGGCACTTTTCTCCGCCTGAGCTGCAACGACGGTCACACGCAGTCGGACGCCTTCACGGACATTGACCGCAGCGTGGCCTTCGGCATGAGCCTGAAAGGAACAGCGTGGGGCCGTGAGGACGACACGGTTTCCCTCGCTGCGGCGGTCAACGGGATAAGCAGCTCGCATCGTGCTTATCTCGCTGCCGGTGGGCTTGGTATTTTGGTGGGTGACGGACGGTTGGACTACGCGACCGAGCACGTCCTTGAAGCCTGCTATGACATCAAACTGTTTCAGGCAGGGTCCTGGATCACTCATCTGGCCATGGACTACCAGTTGGTAAGCAACCCGGGCTACAATGCTGACCGCGGCCCCGCCAGCATCTTCGGCGTGAGGCTGCACACGGAGTTCTGACTGACCGGTGCAATATGGACACAAATCCGTCGTCTATAAAAACGCAGGGACATCTCCCATAACTCTGTTCATGATCCACCTGTTCGCCTCATTGAGATGTTCGCCTCAGATACCATGACCACCATCTTCGCGGCGATCTCTGTTTTGATGGGGGCTTTGATGTTGATCTCAAAATCACGGAAACAGTTTCCGTACTTCATTGGGGGGTGTTGTGCCATCCTCGCGGGCGGCTTCATGCTTGGGCTCCCAGTTCTGAACTCAATTCAATTTCTTGGTTGGATGTTGTTCTGCGTCTGGCTTGTGGCATTGCCGTCACTCGTTGGCTGCGTGGTGGCACTTGGCGTCCTCGCATCGCAGAGCAAGGCGTCTGGATATAGTGTGTTCTTTGGAGTCATTGCTATCCTCGCCAATGTCCAGCCCACCCTCTCATTTTGGTCAGCTGCGGCAAGCAGGGTTGTCGATGCGGATCCCATCTCGAAGGCATTTGATCAGGGGGCTGGCTCCAACTGGCTGGCGCCCAGTGCTGCATAACGCTCTGTCCTGCTGCGGTCCTTGAGGGCTTTCATCTCAAGGAAGAAGGCGTTCAGGTCGTTGCCATGCGCACGAATTTTTTGGGTGAATTCGGGGACGAGGTCGTGGTAGGCGGCGATGGTGTCGAGACGGGCGTTGTTGATCGGCTTGGCGAAGAACCTGTCATAGCGTGAATCGCCCTGCCAGCGCTGCTTGAGCTCCTGGTAGCGCGTTTGCAGGGTCGCCAGAATACTGGCTTTGGCCAGGCGCATCTGATCCGGGGGCTGTGAGGTCTTGTAGAGCTGCGTGAGTTCCTCGCGGGTACGCAGCAGTAAGTGCACGATCTCATCGTCCTTCGCGAGCTCCTGCTCATAGGCTTTGAGCTTGGCTGGTGCGTGCTGGCTGATGAACCAGCGCCGGGCTCCCTCCTGTCCCACGGCGGTGGCCAGGGCTTCATTGAAGTCGGTGTCACCTGGAAGGAACAGACGGACGTGGGTCAGTTCGTGGAACATGAGCTCGGCGAGGTCGCCTTCGTTGCGGCCGATGAAGGTGTTCAAAACCGGATCCTTGAACCAGCCGAGCGTGGAATACGCTTCCACTCCGGACATGAGCACATCGTAACCCTGGGCTTTGAGTTTTTCAGCTTCGGCCTTGGCGGGAGCTGCGTCGAAAAACCCCCGGTACTTGAGCGTACCCACAAACGGGTACCACCAGCCCTTGCCTTGCATGCTGAATTCCGGCGCGGCATAGACCACCCAGACCGCATAGCGACGGCCCAGGTCGGCGTACCTGGTGAAGATGGCATCGGCAGGCAGACTGAGATCCGTGCTCGCAAAGGCATGCAGCTTTTGCACCAGTTCCAACCGTTGACGGAGAACCGGGCTTGTGGCGGGCTCGGCCAGCACCTGTGGAATGGGTCTGGCCTTCCTCAGCATCTGGGCCTGGCCACGCGCCGCTTGCGCATAAAACCGGACGGTGCTGCAAGACGCCAGTGCAGCAGTCATGCCGGCGAGCAGAAGCACGCGGCGAATCCGAACCGGGGGGCACCATTTCATGTGATAAGCAATTGATCGGAACTTTCCGGTCCCAGTGTTGTGCTCAGTGGCTCAATCCTTGGGCGGCCGCACCTGGATTTTGGGGGCTGGTGGCGGGGTGGCTTTGGCCAGCCGTTCCTTCCATGCCTTTTCCATGCTGATGGCATCGAAGAGCCGTGGAGCGTAGAGTTCATAGTTTTCCTGGAGAGTGGTTTGCGCGGCTTTGACGACGTTCAGGTTCGCGTCATGGCGCATGGCTTCGACGAGCGCGCTGCCCACCGCGTTGTCGCGGCGACGAGCGAGGAGGGTCGCGGCTCGTGTCCGCACTTCCAGTGCCTGGGACTGGTCGAGCAGCAGCGTGATGATCTGATGGTCTTTGAGGTCGGCATCGCTGTGGATCGCGTCATCGTGGAACAGGTCGCGGACGGGAAGGTGATAACTGGGCGGCAGGCCGGGCATGAGACCGTAAAAGTGCTGTACGCGGACGATCTCGGCCACGGCACCGTCTTTGACAAAGGCCAGCTCAGGGTCGCGCACGGCCCGCCAGAGGTTCGCCATGGCCTGGCTGCTGGCGTTGGCGAGGGCCTGATCGGCATAGAGAGTGAGCCGGTTGCGCTCCTTGAGCAGGCGCAGCTCCTGCATGACAGAAAGGCCGTCCGGCGAGATGTTGTCGGGGCTGGCACTGGCCGGACTGGCGGCCGGGGTTGTGGTCTGCCGTGCGTCAAACTTTTCCAGTTTGGCGTCCTCCAGGCTCTGGCGGGAGCGGAGGGCGTCGATTTGAGTTTGCAGGCGGGTGATCTCTTTGTTGGCCGAGGCGAGCTGCGCAGTAATGCTGGCCACTTCTGCGGCGGTGCCGGCGAGCCGGGAGGACGTGGAGGCCAGCCCCGCTTTCAGTTCGTTGGGCAGCGGGTCGGCTGGGCGGGGTTGAGGCTCGCGAACCGGGGGCGTGAAGCCGCCCCCCAGGCGTGGCTCGACGTTGCGCTCGAAAAAACCGTAGAGCACGACGGAGAAGGCCGCGAACGAAGCCAGCATGATGACCAGCAGCAGGCTAAACAGCTTGAGCGCATGCGTGGACCTCCGCTCATTGGGCGCACGCGTGATGGGCAAATCCGCCGGGGCGATGCTGGGGCGAAGCCCGGATGGGACGGGCTTGCTAGCGTCATTCGACGGGCGGTGTGCCGGATTGTCGTCGTCGAGTGCCGGAAACGGGGGGAGTGGATCGTGAGCTGCCGGGTTCTCTGGAACACTTGCGGGGGTGGAGGCCATGGGAGTCTGCAACCCTGCCGAAAGCGCGTCAGGCAGGGGGGAGCCGATCGAGTTGGCAGCGATGCATGGAGCGATAGGACGCAGGCCCCTGGGGCGGCGCTCCTCCGGCTGCGGAAGCGGGGGACGGGGGGCACCGGAGGGGGCATTGTCTGGCATCGACATGGGCGCGCGAGTATCGGAGTGATTGAATTCGCTTGCCAGAAGAATTGCGGGCATCGACGAGGCCCGCACGTAACCTCAGTTCCCATCCATGAGTCAACTTTTCGAACGCATTTACCAATGGCCCGCCCGCACGGTGGGAACAGGGTGCGTAATGCTAATGATGGTGGTGCTGTTCGTCTGCGCGCCCTATCAGCATGGTGATCTCGGGGAGGGGGCCCCGCGCATGAGCGTGCTGGGCGGCCTTCTGCACATGGTCAGCGCTGATTCGGAATGGCTCTATTGCCCGCTGGTGCCGGTGCTCGCGGGCTGCCTGGTTTATCTGCGGCGCAAGGAGCTGGCGGCGTTGCCGCTGGAGGGCAGCCCTGTGGGACTGGGCATTCTCCTCGTAGCGTTGGGCGTGTATTGGGTCGGCTACAAGGCGGATACCATCTACCCGGGGTACCTCGCTGTGCAGATCGTGCTGGCCGGCGCGATTGTTTGGCTTGCCGGGTGCCGCTGGATGAGCACCCTGGCGTTTCCCTGGGCCTTTCTGGTGTTTACGTGGCCCACGGTTCCCCTGGAGGACTGGGTGGCTTTTCCATTGCGCCTAATGACGGCCGACCTGTCTTCCGGCCTCATCCACATGCTCGGCATCGACGTGGTACGCGAGGGCACGGGCCTCTATTCCGCGCCCAATGTGGCGCACGGGCTGGTGGCCGGGCAGCTCTTCAAGCTTGATGTGGAAGTGCCTTGCAGCGGCATCCGCTCGCTCTCAGCACTCATGATGATCAGCGCCCTTTACGGCTGCCTGTCGCTCAAACGCGTGCTGCCCAAGGTGCTGCTGTTCCTCAGCGCCATCCCGCTGGCCGTGGCGGGCAATATCGTGCGCATGGCGCTGCTGGCCCAGGGCAGCATCTGGTTCGGGGCGGACGTGGCGGTGGGCCGGGTGGTGGGCAATGTGCAGGAAATCAGTTTTTTCCATGAGATGGCCGGGTACTCCGTTTTCGCTGTGGCGTTGGCAGGCATGTTTGCCTTTTCCACCCTGATGGAGGGAAAACATTGGAAGCGGTTTACCCGGCTCACCCGGCCGGAACCTGCCAGCGGTGCGCTCGTGGAAGAATCCGACGTGCGCCGCCGGATGCTGGCGCGCGGGGCGCTGTTGGTTGGGCTGGCGGCGGTCACACCGTTGTTTTGCTCCCTCATCGGCCAGCAGCCACCGCTCAGCCCGTCCGGAGTGCGGATGGCCCTGCCTCTGAGCGTGGGATCCTTGCAGGGCATTCCACAGGAGGCCACCGCCCAGGAGATGAATGCCTTGACCGAGGGGGTGCATATCGAGCGCAAGCTCTACGTGTCGGATGCCAGGCAGATGCTCGCCACCATCGTCCTGAGCGGCCCCTCCCGCCGTGCGCTGCATCGTCCCGACATCTGCCTGCCCGGCCAGGGCTGGAGCATTGCTGGCAAGAGCGAGGTGCCGGTGCGGTTAAGCGATGGCCGGGAAATCAATGTGATGATGATGCGCGTGTTCCGCGACAGCCTGACCGACGGGGGGCACTTGGTACGCCTGCGCGGTATCAACCTGTTCTGGTACCAGGGCTACGGCGAGGTGCAGACCGCTGATTATTACAACCACGTTTTCCTCACCTACTTTGACTCCGTGTTCAAAAACCTGAACCATCGCTGGGCGCTCATGTCCTTCTTCATCCCGTTTTCGGAGGGGGAACTAGGCACTGCCGATCCCGTTGCAGAGGCAGGCGCCCTGCTGGCCCTCGAGAACATGATCGGTCAGGTGGCCCCCACAGTTTTGAAACAGACGGATGCACGCTAGCGCCAGTACGTAGAGGGTGAGGTAAACCAGTAGTGATCCCAGTGTTTGTATCAGGGGTACCATTACCGTGTCCGTCGGGGCGGCTGGGACTGGATTATCATGTCCTATACCCGTGCTACTCATCACAACAGCGGGCGTTCCACAAGTTCCTCACATGTTATTCACAGGCCGTTCTAGTTCCTATGAGCTGTGCCCGGCAAGCCCGGCGGGGCCGTCCGCCGACCCCCATGTGATCGCCTCGATGCGCACTGGCAAAGGTGCTCGGCCCTTCATTGAGGGGTTTCGAGCGGCGGGTTGAACAATCCGGGATGTGAGTCTTGTATTTTTTTGGTGAAACGTGTCCATTGGCCATCTTCCAATACTGGATAAAAAGGGTCCTTTCCTTGATTTAACAGGCGTTCCACGCTCATCGGGACAGATTGGAACCCGTTATGAGTGAGTAGGTGCTGCCGCTGGCGTCGGTTCTTCATCAAGTTGATTGCTCTGCTCAGGGGCTTGATGTTTATCACTGTTCACAGGCCCCATGGACCCCAAATATCCCTCCCGCTTGCCAGTCTCACCTGGGCTGGAATCTTGATGTAATGTGGCGAAAACGTTACAGGGGCGAAGGATCGCCAGGTTTATGCCGAAGCTCGGCCGAATGCAAAAAGCCGAAGTTATTCACATGTGCGTGACTGAGTGGTGAATTACGCTTCCGCTGCACGATTGCAGGCCTGTGATTTATAAATTTCTATAATCAACATACCCTCTGGGCGTGGGGACCGGTCGGCTCGTCCCTGACGGCGCTACTGGTTTTACTCCGCAGGTAAACGCAGGTCGGCCGGGCTGTTGGGATTCAGCTTGTTGCTACACCAGCTTCATCCGGGTGAGATCCTGGGTGTCCACCAAGCCGACGGGTTCACCAGCCGCATTGACGACCACGATGTCGTCCACCCGCGCATGTTCCAGCGTGGCGAGAACTTCGGCGGCGAGCTTGTGGGCGCTGATGTGGATGGGGCGCGCGGACATGAAGTCGCGCACGGGTCTGTCGGCGATGGCGGCGTCCTTTTGGAAGGCGCGGACGAAGTCTCCATGAGTGAACACCCCGGCGAGTTTGCCAAGGTCGTCGGTGACCACTGCGGCCCCGGAGCGGGCTCGGGTCATGGCCTGCAAGGCGTCGCGAATGCAGGTGTGCGGGCGTACGATGGCGAGGGCCGTGCCAGTGCGCATGAGGTCGCTCACCTTGGTGAGCAACACACGGCCAAGCGCGCCGCCAGGATGCAGGCGGGCGAAGTCGTCCGACTGGAAGCCGCGCGCTTCCAGGAGAACCATGGCCAGCGCGTCGCAAAGCACGAGCATGGTGGTCGTGCTGGAGGTGGGGGCGAGGTTGAGAGGGCAGGCCTCGCGGCTGACGTTGACGTCGAGGGTGATGTCGGAACTGAGGGCCAGCGTGCTCTCCGGATTGCCGGTGATGGCGATGAGGGCCAGGCTCATGCGCCGGAGATGGGGCAGGAGGTTGAGCAGTTCGGAAGTCTCGCCCGAGTAGCTGAGCAGGATGGCCAGGTCGCCGTCTTCGATCATGCCGAGGTCGCCGTGGAGCGCATCCTGGGCATTGAGCAGAACGGTGGTGGCGCCAGTGGAGTTGAGCGTGGCGGCGAGCTTGCGGCCGATGTTGCCGCTCTTGCCAATGCCGCAGACCACCAGCTTGCGCCGCTGGCGGAGCGTATCCATGATCCGCTCAATTGCCTGGGTGAAGGCGTCGCCCACCCGTGAGCGCAAGCGCTGGAGTTCTTCAATTTCCAGGTCGATGACGCGTTGCGCTTTTTCGGGATAATTCATGTGGCGGAAGGGACCGGACTTTTGCAAACTGAACATCCGCACAGTCCGGTGCGGACACTAACCAACCCGTACTCTCCAATCAATGCCGAATCTCCCTGTGGTGGCCAGCTATGTGGCAGACTTTTTGAAACTGGACCAGATGCACGTGCACCGGCAGATCACGGGAGTGCTGGGCGAGGTGGACATGCATGTTTTCACCCACCGCCGGGAGAACGACAGGGTGTTCATGTTTGACCCCAAGCGCGTGCATGTGCTGCCCCGGCCGCACACCCGCTGGCTGCGGCGGCTGATTCACAAGCAGTTGCGCCAGGAGCCCTGGCAGATTTACCGCTGGGAACTGCGGCGCTGGCTGCTGGATCTCACCCGGATCGATGCGCAGGTGCTGCACATTTACTTCGGCCATGTCGCGCCGCCGTTCATTCCCTTGATGAAGGTGTGGCGCAAGCCGGTGGTAGTGTCCTTCCATGGAGCGGATGCGGGGCTGGACATGCGCAAGCCTCGCTACCTGGCCGCGATGCGCCAGGTGTTCCAGCTGGCTGCCAAGGTGCAGGTGCGCTCCGAGGCACTGGGCGAAGATCTCATCCGCCTGGGCTGCGCAGCCGACAAAATCGTGCTTCAGCGCACCGGCGTGCCCATGGAAGCATGGCCCTATCGTGAGCGCGCCACCCCGGAAAACGGCGGCTGGCGGCTGATGCAGAGCTGCCGGTTCATCGAAAAAAAGGGGCTGGACACAACCCTGGAAGCCTTTGCCATCGTTGCGGCGCAGCATCCCAACGCACGGCTTGTGCTGGTGGGCGACGGCCCGACGCGCGCCAGTCTGGAGCAGCGGGCCCTCGATCTGGGGCTGGCAGGGAAGGTGGAGTTCCCCGGTTTTCTTGCCAATGCCGAGGTGAGCAAGGCCGTCTATGCGGCGCACATGTTCCTGCATCCCAGCCGCACCAGCGCGGATGGCAACCGCGAGGGGGTGCCCAATGCGATGCTGGAGGCGATGGCCAGCGGCGCGCCGGTGCTGGCCACGCGCCATGGGGGCATCCCTGAGGCGGTCGCTGACGGCGTGAGCGGTCTGCTGGTGGAGGAGAACGATGCCGCCGCGCTCGGAGCGGCTGCGCTGCGGGTGATTGCCGAGCCCGGTCTGCGCCACCGGCTGGGACTCGCGGGGCATGAAGCCGTGCGGCAAGGCTATGCACGTGATGCGCAGGCAGCGCGGCTTGCCGCTTTTTACAAGCAATTGATGGCTCCCGCTGGTGGCGGGCATCAGGCCGTGCTTTAAAACACCGCCAGGCCTGACTCAACGAAAAGCGCGGAAGCTTTATCAGCCTCCGCGCTCTGCATTTCAATGGATGTCAGGCAGGACTATTCCTTGCCTTCTTCTTCCTTGGCTTCGGCAGCCTCGGCCACCACGGGGGCGATCAGGACCTTCGGCGTGTCCACCCACTCGATGAACGCCATGGGGGCGGAATCGGTGCGGCGCTGGCCGAGCTTGGTGATGCGGGTGTAGCCACCCACGCGGTCCTTGGAGGCTGGGGCGATTTCGCCGAACAGCTTCTTCACCGCGCCCTTGTTGCCGTCCAGCTTCGCGACCGCGAGGCGGCGGCAATGCAGGGCGGTGGGGGTGTCCTTGCCGTCGGTCTGGCCGGCGTTGGCAACTACAGCACGCTTGCCCAGCGTAAGGATTTTCTCAGCGAACGGGCGTACCGCCTTGGCCTTGGCAAGCGTCGTCTTGATACGATGATGCTCAATAAGGCTGACGATCAGGTTCGCGATCAGCGCATCGCGGTGATCCTGATTGCGCTGAAGTTTAATGGTCTTTCTTCCGTGTCTCATAACTCAGTCCTGGGTTCAGTGTCAGGGGATCTTGTGGTTTTACTCGTCGTCCGCGTCGTCCGGGAGGTTCGAGCTGATCAGCTTCGCGAAGTCGTCCGCGTCGGCGTCATCTTCATCGTCCTTGAATGTGCTGCTGCGGGCCAGCAGCGACACGCCGCCGGGATTCGGGTCAAGCAGCGAGGCGTCGAACTTCATGCCCAGTGACAGGCCCAGTTCGGCAAGCTTTTCCTTGATCTCGGTCAGCGATTTCTTGCCGAAGTTGCGGTAGCGCAGCATCTCGGCCTCGGTCTTCATTGCGAGCTGGCCCACGCTGGTGATATTGGCGTTGTTCAGGCAGTTGGCGGCGCGCACCGAAAGCTCGATCTCGTTGACGCTCATGTTGAGCAGCTTGCGCAGTTCGCTGTTCTCTTCGGACTGGGCCTCTGGAGCGGCTTCGAACTCGATCTGGCTGTCGTCATAGTTGACGAACACGTCGAGATGGTGGCGCAGAATCGCGGAGGATTGCAGAAGGGCGTCGCTCGGGTTGATGCGGCCGTCGGTCCAGATGTCCAGGATCAGCTTGTCATAGTCCGTATTCTGGCCCACGCGGGTGGCTTCCACCATGTACTTCACGCGGGTGACGGGCGAGAAGATCGAGTCGATCGGAATCACACCAATTGGCGTGTCAGGGCGCTTGTTTTCTTCCCAGGTGGAGAAACCGCGGCCCACGCGCACTTCAAATTCGGCTTCGAACTTGGTTTTGCGGTCGAGCGTGCAAATGACCAGGTCCTTGTTGATCACGGAGTAGCGATGGTCTTCCTTGATGTCGCCGGCGGTGACGGTGCCTTCCTTGTCCACCATGATGGACAGCAGTGCGGGCTCCTTGTTTTCGTGGTGCGAGAACTTCACCTTCTTCAGGTTCAGAATGATCTGGGTCACATCCTCAAGCACGCCAGGGAGCGTGGTGAACTCATGTTCGGCGCCACGAATCTTGACGGAGGTGATGGAGGCGCCTTCCAGAGAAGAAAGCAGCACTCGGCGAATCGAGTTGCCGATGGTGTGGCCATAGCCACGATCAAAGGGTTCGGCGACGAACTGGCCGAAGGTGTCAGTGGCGGTCGCTTCGTTTTTCACGAGGCGGTTGGGCATTTCGAATCGGGCTAATCTGGTGGACATGTGGTACTTGGGGTGGCCGGGTTACCTTCAGGGCGAGTTTCCCGTGGCTGCTTGCGCAGCACGAGCCTGAAGACCGACGGCGATGTTGGGACTCGCGAGGGGCGGGGATTAAACGCGCCCTCTTTCTTTTTGCAACTGAAAATCCGCGGCTGGTTTTCGCGGAAGGCCGTTATGATGGGTGCGAAATGGTGATCAAGGGGCAGTTGATCGCAGAAGGCACCTTATTAAGCGTCAGGCATGCTCTTGGGGTCAAGGGCATCGCGCAGGCTGTCGCCCAGCGTATTGAGCGCCAGCAGCGTGGCACAAAAGAACGCCGCCGGGCCAAACAACATCCAGGGCGAAGATTGAATGGCACCGGCACCTTCGCCGATGAGGACGCCCCACGAGGCGTTCGGTGGCTGTACTCCCAGCCCCAGGAAGCTCAGGGTGGCCTCCAGCATCATCACCCCGGGCACGGTGAGACTGGCATAAATGATCACGCTGCCTGCCACATTGGGCAGCAGGTGCCTCCACAAAATGAGCCACCAGCCCGCCCCATAGGAACGCGCGGCGGTCACGAATTCCTGGTTCTTCAAGGACAGCACCTGTCCGCGCACCACCCGTGCCATGGTCAGCCACTCCACCGCACCGATCGCGGCAAAGAGCAGCCACATTTCGCGACCGAACACTACGGTGAGGATGATGACAAAGGTCATGAAGGGAAAGGCATACAGGATGTCCACCAAGCGCATCATAAGCGCATCCAGGCGGCCGCCGGCGAGACCTGAGACCAAGCCGTAGCCCACTCCGATGACCATCGCGACCAGCGTCGCCACGGCACCCACCATCAAGGATACGCGTCCCCCGAAAAGCACCCTCGTTGCCAGGTCCCGCCCCAGGGTGTCCGTGCCCAGCCAGTGACTCCACGAGGGCAGGGTCGCGCCGCGTTCAAGGTCCTGCGCGGACTGAGTGTAGTTTGACAGCCAGGGGCCCGCGACGCACAGCAGCACCAACAGCGCGAGGAAGATCATGGCAGCCACTGTCGAACGGTGGCTCGTAAGGCGGCGCCAGGCTGCCTGCCACGGAGATTCTGTGGCTGCCCGGCTCATGATTTAAACCCGATGCGCGGATTGAGCAGCGCCTGAATGAAGTCCACGAGCAAATTGAAGCCCACAATCAGCGCCGCATAGAAGGCGGCGGTAGCCATCGCCAGGGTGTAATCTTGATCCTGTGCCGCCCGGATGAAATGCTGGCCCAGACCGGGAATTTGAAACACCATCTCGACGACAAATGAGCCCGTGAGCAGCCCCGCCGCGGCCGGGCCTAGAAAATTCAGCAGCGGCAGGCAGGCGAGCTTCAGGGCATGTCGAAACACGATGGCTCCCTCTCCCGCCCCCTTGGCACGCGCCGTGCGGATGAAATCCTGTGCCAGCGTCTCGCGCAGGCCGCCGCGCGTCAGCCGCGCGATGTAAGCACTGTAGATCACTCCCAGCGTGAACGCCGGCAGGACCCAGTCGGCCGTATCATACCAGCCGCCGACATTGAACCAGCGCAGCTTCAACCCAAACACCAGCGCCACGAGCGGGCCCAGCACCAAACTGGGCGCGCAGATGCCCAGCGTGGCCAGCAGCATGGTGGCACGATCTTCCAGGGTGTGAGGCCGGATGGCGGCCAGTGCGCCCATCGGCACGCCGATCACCAGCGCCAGCCCCAGCGCCGGCAGGCCGATCGCCGCTGATACCGGGAAGCCCTGCGAAATGATCTCGCCCACGGTCATGCCTTTGTAGCGGTACGATTTCGGCAGGTTCATCGTGGCGAAACTCCAGATGTGCCGGCCGAGCTGGACATACCATGGTTTGTCCAGGCCGTACTGGGCCTCCAGGCTCGCCCGCACGTGCTGGGGAATCGCACGCTCCCGGTTGAACGGGCCGCCAGGGGCGGCTTTCATCAGCCCAAACGTGATTACGAGCACCGCGAGGACCACGGCGAAGCTCTGTACGATTCGGCTGATAAGGAAACGCAGCATGGGAAAGGTAAAACCTCAATGTTCACGTCCCCGTGATCAAGCTCCAATCCTTACTCGTCCTTTTCCATCTCATCCGGCTCGCGTTCGACAAAGCGCATGGAGTGCCCGATGAAGGTCAGATGCACGTCATCCGTGGGGCCGTTACGGTTTTTGGCGATGATCAGCACGGCCTTGCCCTTGTTGCGCTCGGCATCTTCGGCTTCCTGCTCGGGCGTCCTGTCTCGCTCCTTGCCTTTGCCGCCGCCGCGCTTGTCGTCATCATCGGATTGCTTGCTGCCGGCATAGTCCATGCGGGTGAGCAGGCCCACCAAGTCCGCATCCTGCTCGATGGAGCCGGATTCGCGCAAATCGCTGAGCATGGGGCGCTGGCCGCGACGACCTTCAACCGCACGGTTGAGCTGCGCGAGCACCACCACCGGGATGTTGAGTTCCTTGGCGAGGCCTTTGATGCCGGCGGAGATTTCCGCGATTTCGATCTGGCGATTGTCCTTGGCCCGGCGCGAGCTGGAGGTGAGCAACTGCAGGTAGTCGATCATGATCATCTTGATGCCGTGCTGCTTGTGCAGGCGGCGGGCTTTCGCACGCAGTTCCATGATGTCGAGACCTGGAGTATCATCGATGAAGACCTTGCTGGCAGACAGCTCGCGCGCGGCGCCGGTGAGGCGGAGCTGGTCCTCGCGCTTCATGAGCCCGCTTTGCAGATCGGACATGCTCATGCGCGCCCGGGCCACGAGAAGACGGCGCACCAGCATGGCGGCGCTCATTTCCAGGCTGAACACGGCGCACGGCTGCTGCTGGTCCACCGCGATGTGCTCGACGATGTTCATCGCGAGCGAGGTCTTGCCCATGGAAGGACGGGCGGCGATGACGAACATTTCGCTGCCTTGCAGGCCGGCGCAAAGCTTGTCCAGCTTGGCATATCCGGAGGAAAGGCCGCGCAACTGCCCGGGATTGGCGAGCATTTTTTCGATGTCATCGATGGCCCCCATCACGTGGTCGCCGAGAGGCTTGATGCCGTCCGAGGTCTTTGTTCCCTCGCGCACCGCGAGCACGCGCTGCTCTGCCTTGTCGATGGTGCCGTCCACATCCTCGTCGATGTGTTCGCGCCCGTGCTCGTAAGCATAGTGGATGTTCAGCGAGCAGGCATGAATCATCTGGCGCAGGATGAACTTGTCGAGCAGCACCTTCTTGTAGAAGGGGTAGTGCGCAGAGACCGGAATGAAGGTGTAGAGCTCCGAGATGGCCGCGCCACCGCCCACCTTGTCGAGCAGGCCCTTTTCGCGCAGGGCGTGGGTTAGGGTGGCAATGTCCAGGGGAGTGCCACGGTCATAAAACTCCAGCAGCAGCTCGTACACCGTGCGGTTGGCCACATGGTAGAAGGAATCGATGGGGATCTGCACCCGGCACTCGCTGAGGCGCTCATTCGGGTCCTGCAGCAGGCAGCTCAGCACGCCCTTCTCGGCCTCGTTGCTGAAGGGCAGCGAGCGGTTGACGTTGGCAAGCAGCTCCTCGGTGGTGGGCTCGTCACGCTTTTTGAAGGGTGGCGGATTGACCAGTGAGAAGGGGGCGCGCCCGACCGCCGCCGCCTCGGCGGCACCGGGAGGCAGGTTGATCACGTTGATGGGGAGGGGCTCGGCCATGAAAAGAAATCTGCTGGGGGATCAGCATAGAAGAGAGAGGCCACAAATCGAGAGCAAGTTATGCCCATCTGTTCACAGCCCCTCACTCTTTCAGCTCCAGCGCCTCGGCGATGCCCTTGTCGAGGCGTCCTTTGTCGTCGAAGAGCGCCATGCCGCCATAACCCTTATAGGCCCACAAAGCCCAGGCGAAGCCGAATTCCTGGGCGCTGTCGCGGACGGCGCGCAGCCATCGGGTGCGATCTTCGCCCATTGGCGTTTTGCGTGGGGTATTCACACAGCCGAACTCGCCGAGGAAGATTCGCTGGGGCGGAATGCCCGCCGTTTTCGCCCATCGGGCGACGGACTCAAAATCGGCGGTCATGCGCTGGCGGTCATGCGCGGTCAACTCGTAGTCGGCGAGCAGCTTGTGCGTCGCCTCCTTGGTCTGCGCCCTGGCGGCTGGCGACAGCTTCGCCTCATCGATACGCGTATAGGCAGACTCGCGCACGCTGACGACGTTTTCATGGGCAGGCGGCCATTGGAGACCAGCAAGATAGGCTCCTTCATCGCCCTCCACTCCTTGATGGGTGTAGGTGTGAGGGTCATAGTAGTGAAAGGTATAGATGACGTTGCTGCCCTTGAACGGCCGCAAGTCCAGCTGCCGGAGCGCCGAAATTGAACTCCATTGCGCGCCGGTGAGAATCAAGGGCAGTGTGGCGGAGCCCTTCCGCGCCCGCGTGTGCAGGATTTCAAGCATGGGCTGCCAGCGCGCGACCTCGGCCTTGCTGTCGAGCCACGGCTCGTTCATCAGCTCGAAGGCAAACCGGTCATGCGGCAGATCATCGAAGGATCGCGCCAGCTCTTCCATGAGATCCGCATAGGCGCGGAAAGCAGGGGAGTCCCTGCTCTCCACCAGCTTTAGCGGGGCGTAGTCAGGATTCACCGAGACGGGATGCAAATCAAAGATCAACTTGAACCCGGAGCCCAGCAGGCGAGTGACGGTGGCGCGGACCACCTTGCGCAGATGCTCGCGTTTGGCTCTATCGCTCGCTAGAAAGATGCTGGGGTCCGCCGTGACGCGCAGGAAATCGAAGCCCATGGCCCTGAGCCGCGCGAGCTCCGTATCGCTTATCTGGTAGTTCGCAGCATGAAACGGCGGCCACACATACTCGGTCTTGGACTGGCCATCCTTGGTGTCCGGCCAGTTCAAGAGATGGTGCAGGTTGATGCCCTTCGAGAAGGTCGGGAAGGGCATGTCCTTCGGCTGGTCAAGCGCCGAGGCGTCGCGAGTCAATGCGCCCGCGCAGGTGCCGCCGAGGAGCTGGCCGAAGTGCCGGCGGGTGAGATGGGACGGGAGAGAGGTGTTCATGGGGAGATTCACTTCCCTACAGCTCCGCGCTGTCATCCCTCTGCTGCAGCTTGATCAGGCGTTTCTTGATGCTCTCCAGGTGCACGGTCATCTCATGCATGGACTTGAGGCATTCGCCCTGGGTCTCGGCGTCGGCCAGCTTGCCCAGCGCGGGGTGGATCTTCATGAACTGAAGGGCGATCTGCTTGGTGGCTTCCTGAATTTGGGCGATGGCGGTAGGGCGGTCCATGGGGGCACACTGGTGCAGGTGGAGGCGGCGATGATCAAGGGGGAGCCGCGAATTGGCACAGGAGATGATGAAAAGGATTGTGCCGCCACGTTGAAACAGATTCAATCCAAGCACTTTTATGGACAACCTCGGCTCTACCACCTCACGTCGCGACTTCATCAGGACCGCCGCCATCGGCACATCGGTCCTCTCCGGAATCAACATCCCCTTTGTCCATGCCGCCGCTGACAACGGCATTCGCGCGGTGCTCATCGGCTGCGGCGGGCGCGGCTCGGGCGCGGCGGACAACGCGCTGAAAACCAAGACCAAGGCCCCGATCAAGCTGGTGGCCATGGCCGACGTGCAACTCAACCGCCTGGAGTCCAGCTTTAACGCCCTGACGGCCAAGCACCCCGACGCCATGTCGGTCTCCGAAGACGCCAAATTCATCGGCTTTGACGCCTACCAGAAGGCGATGGACATGCTCAAGCCGGGCGATGTGGCCATCGTGGCGACGCCGCTGGCGTTCCGCTGGGTGCACTTCAAGTACGCCATCGAGAAGGGCATCAACATCTTCATGGAGAAACCTCTCTCCGCCGACGGTCCCACGGCCAAGCGCATGCTCGCGCTTAACGAAGAGGCGAAGAAGAAGGGCATCAAGGTCGCGGTCGGCCTCATGTGCCGCCACTGCCGCCGCCGCCAGGAACTGTTCAATCGCATCCAGGATGGCGAGATTGGCGAGATTCTCCTCGGCCGTGCCTACCGCATGTCCGGCCCCATCGGCTCCTGCTTCACCCCGCCACGTGATCCGGTTGCCAATCCGAGCGAATTGCTCTGGCAGCTCCAGCATTTCCATAGCTTCCTGTGGGCCAGCGGCGGTGCGTACAGCGACTTCCTCATTCACAACATCGACGAGGTTTGCTGGATGAAAAATGACTGGCCGGTGGAAGCCCAGTCCTGGGGCGGCCGCAGTGATCGTGGCGATGCCATCGACCAGAATTTTGATCATTACGTCTCCGAATTCACCTTCAAGGACGGCACCAAGTTCTACATGGAAGGCCGCAATCAGGCGGGCTGCCACATGGATCACTCGACCACGGTGCACGGCACCAAAGGCATGGCCGTTGTGTCTGCCGCCGGCCACATGCCCTCGAAGGCCATGATCTTGAAAAATCACATCCCCGTGAAGCTTGCCGAGGCCCGGCCTCCGCGGCCGAAGAGGGACGCCAACGGCAAGCCCATCCCGGGCTCCGCTGCGCCGCCCGAGAAGATTGTGCTGCCACCTAGCGTGAAGTGGTATGCCGAGCAGCCCGAGCCGAACCCCTACGATCTGGAGTGGCAGGACTTCATCGACGCGATCCGCCACAACAAGCCCTACAATGAGCTTGAGCGCGGCGTAAAGGTCAGCCTCGTCACCTCCATGGGCCGCATGGCCGCGCACACCGGCCAGGTCATCACTTATGACCAGATGCTCAACTGCCCGCACGAGTTCTCGCCCAACTCGGACAAGCTCACTCTCGACGGCCCTGCCCCGCTGATTGCGGATGAGCACGGCAGGTATCCCATCCCTATGCCGGGCATCATCAAAGACACCGAGTACAAGCCGGGGTGATCCTGTGCCCGTTTCGGGCGACTCTCATTCGATGAACCGGAAGGCCTGCTCATGCAGGCCTTCTGCATGTTGCGACCTTGCCCATTCGAATCCAAATGTCAGAAACCAGTCAAATATTATTTGCACTTGAGACGCAGTCGCATTAACAACCATCCGATCTCAAACCCCTCATCGTTCTGACCTTCATGAACCTCCCGATCAAGAACTGGACCCCGTTTGCTCTGCTGTGCGGCACGTTTTGCGCTCTTTTCTCCTGTGTGACCGCCGTTCGGGCAGGTACCCCGGACCTCGGTCCCAGTGTTGCAGGGAACGACACGCGCTATGGTCTGTTCAACGGTCTTGATCATCGCAGCGAGTATGGCCAGGGTGTGTTTCCTGAGCCCTTTCGCGTGGATGACACGGATTTGGAGGACGGTGAAATCCGTCTGGACTGGTTCTACTCCCGGGGTGCCAACCATGAGCGCAGCTACATCATCAAGCCAGAACTGGAGTTCGGATTCGGCAATCTGACCTTGGAACTCGAATTGCCCTATGAAATCGACACGACACCCCACAGCTCCGTTAATGGCTTCAACAATATCGACCTGGGAGCCCGCCACCCTTTCTACCAGTTCGTGTCACGCGATGGCAGCTTCGACACCACCTTCGGCGTGGCGGCGGAAGTAGGCATTCCAGTTCATACCGCTTTCAGCAAGAACACGGAGATCGTCCCCAAACTGTACAACGACACGAAGCTCGGCAATTTCACCCTGCAAACGCTGGTGGGCTATTCGATGCTGCGCGGCGGCGGCGGAGCGGACGCGGGCCTGGACAACCTCGAATACGGCATGGTTCTCGGCTATGCGATTCAAAGGCCCTTCAGCGGTGTGCTGCAGCTCATTCCAGTCTGCGAACTGAAAGGCGAGCATGAGTTGAACCATGATCAGGCAGGGCACAACAACGTGAGTGCGGATGTCGGCTTCCGTGTCAATCTCAAAGCGATTGGAGAATGGCAGCCGCGGCTGGGGATCGTCTATGTCTTCCCTCTCGACAGGGGCGCGCGCGAAGAAGCACGTAGCGGTCTGTTCACGAGCCTCGTATTTGAGTTTTAACCGCGACCATCGGCTCATGAACCGTCAGCAGTTCCTCTTTCTCACGGCTGGTGCGGTGGCCACTGGCTGCCAGGCGGCCCAGCACGGCAGCACTGCCAGCGGCGGGCATACTCGGGTGGTGGACGCCGGACCGGCGGAAAACTACGCGGCGGACGGCGTCTATGAAAAGTTCCGCAGCCAGGGCTTCTTCCTGGTGCGCAAGGGGGGGCGGTTGTTCGCCCTGTCGGCCATTTGCACGCACCGCAGGTGCAAGCTCAAAGCTGAGCCGGATCACACCTTCTACTGTCCCTGCCATGGCTCGACCTTTGATCCTGCCGGCCATGTCACTGAAGGCCCGGCAAAGCGCGATCTGCCCGTGTTCGCGACCTTGCGCACCGAAAACGGGCGGTTGATGGTGACGTTGCCTGGGTGAGGACAGATGGGTGGAAAGGATGGCACCGTCCGCAGCGTCACCTCCGCCTCATCATCCATGAAATTACTTTGCCTCGCGTTGCTCGCCCTCGGTCTCACGGCTCACGCCGATGATCTGCTGCCCACGCTCATGACGGTGCGCGGGAAGCCCTTGCTGGAGCAGAGCTTCGAGAAGCCGCTGCCTCCCTTCGACGGGAAGTCGAAGGGTTTTGCCAGCGGCTTCAAGGGCTGGCGCTACAATGCCAGTGAACGCGGCGGGCATTGGGAGGTGAAGGACGGCTGCTTTACCGGCGCGGAGAATCCGGCGGTGCATCATCCGGCCACGGCATCGTATGGTTTTGACTTCAAGGATGCGGTGATCCAGTGCGAGGTGCGCATGAACGACGTGCCCCTGGACGGCCGCAAGAACCGCTACATCAACGTGCGCACGACTGATGAGAAAGACTACGTTTGCACCGTGATCCTGAGCGAGGGTGCCTTCCGCATTCAAAAAGATGACAACGACCATGACGGCCCCGACAAGGCCGTGCCGCTGGGGGCAAAGAAGATGCCGCTGAAGCTCAATGAGTGGCACAAGGTGCTGTTTGAAATCAAGGGCGACGAGATGGTCGGCACCGTCGATGGCCAGAGCCTCACGGGTTCGCATTCCCTGATCACATCCGCCAAGCACAGCGTCATGTTCGTCATGGGCGTGGAAGGCAGCGTGCGCAACTTCAAGGCATGGGAGGCGCTGCCGAACCCGGAATGGGAAAAGAACAAGGCGAAGCTCATGGCCGCTGCCAAGTAGAGGCGCAGGTGTGGCGGTTGCCATGACAAAAGCATTGGGCCGCCTTGGCAACGACCGCATGCGCCCGCCTATCGAAGGTAAGGAAAGGAAACTCTTCCCCTTTTTCGTTCATCACCCGTATCATCCTCTGCAAGAGCACCCCACCATGAAATTGCCCACCCCACACGACCAGCTAGGCGGCTGCTTTTGGCTGCCGCGCCTCATCGCGAAGGCGCGCCTGCTCCGTGCCGGCAAGCTGCCCCAGGACTATGCCCGGCGCTTCTGCGCCCCGACGGGAGTGGACGGGCATTTCATCACGTTCTTCAGCCTCACCCGCGAAGATGTCCTTGAAGCCGCCCTGCTTGACGATGCCAGTATTCTGCCCTGGTTCCAGGCTCTGCCTATTGTGAATCCAGCCAGCATCAGGGAGTGGAATCAAATTGCCGAGAATCTCGGCAGGCCAGGGTTTCCGATGGAAGACCGCCTGCCCATCGCCAAGACCACGACCTACGCGCACGTCGACACCACGCGGGTCGAAACGATTTTCCAGATGATCGAGCTCGACGAGGCGCAGGTCGTTGCGGCCTAGCGGACCGTTGCAGAGAAGCCCCCCAACACGTTCTTTGGGAAACCTTCAAGCATTTATGAGTCGTCAGATTATTGCAGTCCTTGCCCTCGTCATTGGCAGCGCCACCGCTGTCCTTGCCCAGGCCCCAAGACCCACGGTATGGATGAGCCCGCCGGGCAACGAAAACGGCAAAAGCTTCCGCGATCTCTTTGAACACCCGGATCAATGGAAAGAGACGCGCGCCATGGCGGACAGCGGGGTGTCCGTGCTACCCTGACCGGCCGAGTCCTTCATTCTTCCTTATGACAATCCCAACACCCACCCTTCTCCTCGCACTCGCCTGTGTGGCGGTGTCCGCCGCTGAACCGCTCAAGCCTCTGCCAAAGCCGCCTGAGGGGGTTGAGATCATTGAAAACATAGAATACGGCACCGGCGGAGGTCATCCGTTGCATGTGGACATCGCGCGGCTGAAGGAGACACCGAAGGATCTCATGCCCGCCGTGCTGACGATTCATGGCGGCGGCTGGGCGGGCGGTACGCATCGGGGGTACCTGCCCCTTGGATTGGTGAAGGCAGGTTACTTCATCGCGGCTGTCGAGTATCGCCTCTCCGGCGAGGCTCCATGGCCAGCCCAGATTGAGGACTGCAAGGCTGCGGTGCGCTGGCTGCGCGCCAATGCCGCCAAGTACCATGTGGATCCGAACCGCATCGGCTGCATGGGCCACAGCGCAGGCGGTCATCTGGTGGCCTGCCTGGGCACGCTCGGGGATGTAGCCGAACTCGAAGGCAAGGGTGGCAATGAAGGGGTGAGCAGCAAGGTGCAGGCGGTGGTGGACGAAGCCGGACCAACTGATTTCACCCCGGCCGCGGCTCCTGCCGTGGGTACTCTGCCAAAGGATGGCAAAGACAATCCCGGCCTGGTGAAGCTGTTTGGGGGCACCTACGCCGAAAAGAAAGGCGCCTGGGAAATGGCCAGTCCGGCCCTGCGCGTCAAGGCAGGCGATCCGCCCTTCCTTGTCGTTCATGGCGAGATTGACCACCTGGTGCCCATCAATCAGGCTGAGCGCATGATTGCGGCCTTGAAGAAGGCGGAAGTGCCTGTGGAGGTCATCCGCGTCAAGGGCGGCGGTCACGGCCTGCGCCCGGAAAAACCCTCCGATCCACCTTCGGACCCCGATCTCAAAGCCTTGGAGCAGGCCATCATCGCATTCTTTAACAGGCAGTTGAAGCATTCGTGAGACCTTTGTTTCTTCTGACCCTGGCTCTCGCCGCCTCTGCCACTGTTCACGCTCAGACTCCCAAGCCCACCGTGTGGATGAGCCCGCCCGGCAATGAGAACGGCAAAAGTTTCCGCGATCTCTTTGAACACCCGGATCAATGGAAGGAGACACGTGCCATGGTCGACGTGCTGTCCTACACCGACCTCAACCTCCAGCATCAGTTCACGGATGACGAGTTGCGGGCATGGTTCGGCAAGCTTCGGGAATGGAACGTGAAGCTGGCCATGGAAGTTGGCGCCCTGAAGGAATGGGGGCTCACCGGCGAGAAAACATTCAAGGCCGAACGGGCGAACTGGGAGCATCTGCAAAGCTTGGGAGCGAACTTGTACGCCATCGCCATGGACGAACCTCTCTGTTGCGCACGCGAGCATATTCACAAGACGGATGACTACGCGATGGAGGAGACCGCGAACTACATCGCGCTCGTGCGCCAGCATTTTCCGCAACTGCTCATCGGCGACATAGAGACCTATCCCTCCATCTCGATTGAAGACCACAAGCACTGGATCGAAGGGCTGCAAAAGCGCCTGTCCGAAATGAAGGTGCGGGGTCTCGATTTTTACCGGTTGGATGTGGACTGGGTGCGCTTCACCGTGCAGAACCAGGGCTCATGGAAGGAAGTGAAAGCGCTGGAGCACTACTGCCGCGAGAAGAAGCTTCCCTTCAGCCTGATTTACTGGCCCTCCGGCTATCCTTCCATCCAGCGTCGCGGCATCGCTGATGATAGCACATGGTATGTCCCGACGTTGCAGCAGGGTTACGACTACCTGAGCATTGATGGCAAGCCGGACCAGTATGTCATTGAAAGCTGGGTGGGCGCGCCGTCGCGCTGCGTGCCCGAAACTGCCGACTGGACCTTTACCCGCACCGTGCGGGACTTCTGCCAGCACTTTGTGAGGAACCCAAAATGAGAGCCAGATCTGCCGTTGCCGCCATCACCATCGCCCTTCTCGGACTGTCGTGGGCGTCCGCCGCGCCGCTGAACGTCGTCGTGATCCTTGCTGATGATATGGGCTGGGCAGATGCGGGCTGCTATGGCGCGGACCTGCATGAGACGCCGCACATTGATCAGTTCGCTAAGCAAAGCGTGCGGTTCACCGATGCCTATGCCATGTCCGTGTGTTCGCCGAGCCGCGCCAGCCTGCTTACTGGCAGGCATGCGGCGCGGCTGCACATCACCATCTGGGCCGAAGGCTCGCTGGATGGCCCCAAAAAGCGCAAGCTGCTCCAGGCACAGTCCCTGCATGACCTGCCGCACACCGAAACCACGCTGGCAGAGCACCTGCGTGCCGCGGGCTACCTCACCGCCCTGGTGGGCAAATGGCATCTTGGCGATGCCGATCACCTGCCGGAAAGCCATGGCTTCGATGTCAACATCGGCGGCACGCAATGGGGCGCGCCGCAATCGTACTTCTGGCCCTATAGCGGCAGCGGGCGCTTCGGCCCTGAGTTTCGTTTTGTACCGCACCTGGAGTTCGGCAAGCCGGGTGAGTATCTCACGGACCGGCTCACCGATGAGGCGATCAAGGTCATCGACCATGCGGGTGCCCAGCCCTTCTTCCTCTATCTCGCCCACCATGCCGTTCACACACCGATGGAGGGGAAGGCCGGGGATGTGAAACACTTCGAAGCGAAACTCAAACCCGGCGAGCACCATCAGAACGCAGTGTATGCCGCCATGGCGAAGAGCCTGGATGAAAGTGTGGGCCGGGTGCTGGCACACCTGAAGGAGCGTGGCCTGGAACAAAACACCGTCGTGGTCTTCGCCAGCGACAACGGCGGCTACATCGGCGTGGACAGGCAGGCCGGCCAGACGATTCATGTGACCGACAACTCGCCTCTGCGCTCCGGTAAAGGCTCGCTCTACGAAGGCGGTGTCCGCGTGCCGCTCATTGTCCGCTGGCCCGGGGTCTCCCAGGCGGGCGCGGTGTGCAGCGAACCTGTGATGCTGATGGATTTGTTCCCGACCCTCGCCGCCGCCGCCGGGGTGAAACAGTCCTTGCGGGCTCCTGTCGATGGCGTGGATCTAGCACCGCTTCTGAAGAATCCCCAAGCCCACCTCAAGCGCGATGCACTCTTCTTCCACTACCCGCATTACTATGAGACAACGACTCCTGTGAGCGCTGTGCGAGCGGGGGATTGGAAGCTGCTTGAGTACCTCGAAGACAATCACGTGGAATTGTACCACCTGCCGGATGATCTGGGCGAGAAGACCGACCTCGCCACACAACAGCCTCAGCGTGCCGCCGAGCTCTTGAAACGACTCCACGCGTGGCGTGACGAAGTCAGTGCCGCCATGCCCACTCCCAACCCAGACTTCAAAGGCAAGCGATGAAAACTCTTGTAACTCTCATCATGCTCCAGTGCGGCATCCACGCCGCCATTGCGGCGGGCAAGCCCAACGTCATTGTCATTCTGGCCGATGATCTGGGCCGCGCCGATTACTCTGCCTTTGGCACAAAGGACATCCGTACGCCGCACATCGACAGGCTTTTCGCGGAGGGCATGACCTTCGAAAACTTCCGTGCGAACTCCTGTGTGTGCTCGCCCTCGCGCGCCGCCCTGCTCACCGGCTGCTACCCTGACCGCGTGGGCGTGCCGGGCGTGATTCGCGAGGAGGAGCCTGACAACTCCTGGGGCTATCTCGCGCCCTCCGTCACCATCCTCCCGCAGGTGCTCAAGCGCGCCGGCTATCACAGCGCCATCGTCGGCAAGTGGCACCTCGGCATCGGTTCTCCCAACACTCCCACGGAGCGCGGCTTCGATCTGTTCCACGGCTTTCTCGGCGACATGATGGACGACTACTACACGCACCTGCGGCACAACCAGAACTTCATGCGCCACAACCTGGACGTGGTCACTCCGGAGGGCCACGCCACCGATGTTTTCACTGGCTGGGCGTGCGATTACCTTGCGGAACGCGCCGCCGCCAAGTCGCCGTTCTTCCTCTACCTCGCCTACAACGCCCCGCACGATCCCATCCAGCCTCCGCCGGAATGGCTGCAGAAGGTCAAACAACGGGAGCCCGGCATCCCCGAGAAGCGGGCGAAAATCGTCGCCCTCATCGAGCATCTGGACGACGGCATCGGCCGTGTACTCGCGACCCTGGACAAGCTGCATCTCGCGGAAGACACGCTCATCTTCTTCACTTCCGACAATGGCGGACTGCTTTCCTCCGGCGCGAACAACGGCCCCTGGCGCAGCGGCAAGACGCATATGTATGAAGGAGGGCTGCGCGTGCCCGGGGCGGCGCGCTGGCCTGGCCGGATCCAGCCCGGCAGCCACACCGGACGCCAGGTGCTGACCATGGACCTCTTCGCCACCATCACCGAGGCAGCCGGTGGCAAGTCACCCGACGGTACTGACGCCTCAAGCTGCCTGCCCACCCTGCTCGGCCTGGCGCAGCCGGACGCACGCGGCGATCATTACTTCGTCCGCCGTGAAGGCGGCGTCATGTATGGCGGCAAGACCATCGAGGCCTTCATCCGCGGTGACTGGAAGATCCTGCAGGACAGCCCTTTCTCCCCCCAGGAGCTTTACAACTTGAAGCTCGATCCCCAGGAGTCCACTGACCTCGCCGCGAAGAACAAAAAGGTCTTCAACGAAATGGCGGCGGAGCTTCGCAGGCAGGTCCAACGCGGTGGCCAGGTGCCGTGGCAACGCCAGGCAAAGACCGGGCTACCTTGACGGGAGACGCGGTTGTCTGCATCCGGCGGCAAGTCCTCACCCATTAGTAGGGAGTGTCTTTGCCACGCGCACCCAGCTCGTTTCCCCGCACCAGGTCATGGCGCGCTCGGCGAGGCGGGCGGCTTCCACGCCACTGCGGGCCACGGCGAACACGGTCGAGCCTGAGCCGGACATGAGCGCGGCGAGCGTTTCGGGCTGGTCGAGCAGCCACATCTTCAGGGTGGGGAGGGTCAAGTGCTTGGAGAAGACCGGGCGTTCAAGGTCGTTGACCATTGTGCCCCATGGGCAAATCTGCGGGGCGTAGAGCACGCCCTTGAGCTCTTTGGACTCCGCCCACTTTTGATAAGCCCAGGCAGTTGGAATACCAAAGGGGGCCTTGACTAGCACCACGGCGAGTTCATGAGGGAAATCCACGGGCGTGATAATTTCGCCTCGCCCGCTGGCATCGCAGGCGGAGTCATACAGAAAGAAGGGAACGTCCGAGCCGATGGAGGCTGCGATTTCGGCCAGCTGTTTCTGCGTCAGGGGTGCGCCGCTGAGCTGATTCACGGCCTTGAGCACCGTGGCGGCATCGCTGCTGCCGCCACCCAGGCCGGCTCCTGCGGGAATGAGTTTCTCCAGGTGAATGTGCCAGGCAGGCCGGGCTCGCTTGTGGGAAAAGTGATGCCGGTCGCCCCGGGTATGCTCCTCAAAGGCCCGCAAGGCTCGCAGGGCCAGATTGGTTTCATCGACGGGCAGGGACGCATCCGAGCATGTAAGGGTGGTGTGCCCGCGCTCCACACGTTTGACGGTCACCACGTCAGCCACCGAGAGGCGTACCATGCGGGTGTCCACGGCATGGAAGCCGTCCTGGCGCTTGCCAAGCACTCGGAGGGAGAGGTTGATTTTGGCTGGTGCTCTCAGCGTAAGGGTGAGCTCGGGGGCTGTCATCGTGGGGCATGAGTAGGCGCTGCCTGCTGCGCGATCAAGCTGCACGCTTTCCAAGCAGTGCCAGCATGCGTCCAGTCCGCCCTTTTTCGAGGCGGTAGGAGTAGTAGCTGGCAGGGTTGGACGAGGTGCAGATGCCGCAGTCGTGCAGATGGTTGCGAAGAATGCCGGAGTCCAGGCACTGCGAGCGGAGGTCGGCGGCGAAATCCACTTCGTAGGCAGGCGGGCGTATGCACGGGCTGAGTTGGACGGTGATATCCTGCGGGCGTGAACCAAAAGTTTCTCCCATGAGGTGGATGGCGTGGGGCACGATTCCCAGCTCGGTGCCCTTCTTGCCAGCATGAATCAGGCCAATGGCTCCCGTCCGTCGATCGGCCAGGAACACGGCGCCGCAGTCCGCGACATAGATCCCGAGCAGGATCCCTGGTTCATTAGTGATCAGGCCGTCAACGCCGTGCGTTGTTGTCGGACTGGAGCCGTTTACCACGGCGACCTCGCGACCATGCACTTGCGAGGCGTGGCGCAGAGATGGAGAGGGGAAACCCAGTTCTTCGATGACGGAGGCGTGCCAGGAGGCGAGGCGGGCAAGTGCTTCATTCCGATCCGCAGCCACATCAATGCTCGGATGGCGCAGGGTGAATCCGTGGGCCAGGTCCGCCAATGCAGGAAAGGTGATCCAAAGCGGTGTGTCCATGTGACAAAGAAAAAGTCCGGTGGGCTCGATATAAGCCGACCGGACCAAAGTCTTGATGATCAACTCCGATTAGCGGGCGATCGCGGCGTCATCGAGCTGACGACAGGCGGTCATGAAGCCGCTGGCGTCGGAGGTCTTGGTGACCTCCATTGCATCGGCTATGCGATCCTGCAGTTCGTCACGCATGCGGTTCACGAGATCCAGCCCCTTCGGGGTGATGCTGACGAGCACCTTGCGGCGGTCATCCACGGCGTGGGCGCGCTCCATGTAGCCAAGCTTTTCCAGGCGGTCCACCAAGCCGGTGGCCGCAGCGGTGGAATGCCCCATCTTGCGGGCAATGTCGGTCATGGTCAGCTCCTTGGAGGTGGCCAGGTAGCTCAGCAAAAAGAACTGGGCGAAGGAAATATTATCCTTGTTCAAGTCCCTGGACAAGTTGAGCAGGAACTCACGTTGGCTGAACAGAATGAAGTCTGCGAGCTTTCCGTGATCTCTTGAGATAGGCTTGGTTCCGGTAAGTGCTGACATAGCAGGGAGCGTTGTTTTTTTAAAAAGGCAGGCTGATCGGAGAAAATAATAACACTTTGACCGGCAGCATCAAGATAAATCTATAGTTTTGATAAATAGACCATGAAACCATTGGGTTCGCCCACTGGATGGTAATCAACGACCCCCAAATATCAAGTCTGTTTTTGCAAAAAATGCAGGTCTGAGCCAGAGTCGTTGTTTAGGCGTGGCTCCGGGGTGAGCGGGGAACCACCCGTTATTGTACTACACGCCAGAGGCAGCGTACTTTTTCGGGGGGCTCTGTGTCGATTTTGTCAGCTTGTGTGCGGACTTGCTGCGGACACTGCATCAACGATTGAAAGCCGGACGTCCTGCCGTAGAGATGACGCTGACTTTTTAATCATCATTTATGGACCTTACACGCACGGCATACGGCACGTGGAGCGGCGGACGCTTCATGCATTACGGAGAGCAGCTCAGCGAAGAGCATTACATGAACCTGATGCGGCTTTCGTTTGAGAAGGGGGTGCGTACCTTCGTCACGGCAGACGTTTATGGAGCCGGCCGTGCGGATGCCCTGCTGGGCGAAGCACTCAAAGGTATTCCTCGCGAGGAGTACTGTCTCGTGGGCATCGTCGGGCACGATTTTTATGAAGGCCTGCGCGCCGGGTCGAAGGGCTATCCACGTTTCACCGATCCCACCCTGCGCGGGCCGGAGGGATACCAGGACTACCTCACCATGGCGACCGAGAAGTCATTGGAACGCTGCCAGACGTCGAAGTTCGACCTGCTCATGCTGCACAATCCCGACAGCATCAGCTACACCAGCGAAGCGGTATGGGATGCATTCGGTGCCCTGAAGGAGCGTGGCTTGACCGACCGGCTGGGCATCGCCCCAGGCCCTGCCAACGGCTTTACCCTGGACATGATCGAGTGCTTCGAGCGCTTTGGCGATCGCATGGACTGGGCGATGATCATCCTGAATCCCTTGGAACCCTGGCCCGGCCAGTACGTGCTGCCCGCCGCGGAGAAGAATGGTGTGAACATCATGGCCCGAGTCGTCGATTACGGTGGCCTGTTCCATGATGATGTGCGTCCCGGCCACGTCTTCCGTGATGGCGACCACCGCACTCACCGCCCCGGCGGCTGGATCGAGCACGGCTACGAAAAGATCGAGCAAATCCGCCCCATTGCGCAAAAGCACGGCCTGACGATGCTGCAACTCGCCTGCCAGTGGACGCTGGCGAACACTGCGGTCAAAAGCGTGGTCCCCACCATGATTCAGGAGGCGGGTCCGAATGCGCGCTCCATTGAAAGCAAGCTGGACGAACTGGCCGCTCTGCCCGCCCAGAACCTGCTCACTCCTGAGGAAGTTGAGGCTATTCGCACCATCGGTAACAACGAAGGCTGCATGCTGCTGAAGGGGGCCAGCAAGCGTCATGAGGGCCAGGAGCCCCGCGCCGATGAATGGCCCATGCGCGAGGATCTGCTGTCGCTCGCGGTCCGCTGGGGCGTGGGAACAGGATGGTGATCTCGTTCTGACGGCTCCCTCAGCAAGCTTCACCCCGTGGTTCTCAATCCCGAGGCCACGGCGTTGATGGAGATCAGCAGGTCCGGCAGCAGCTCTTCAATGGCTTCCGCATTGCCGGACTGCACCCGCTCACGCCACACGCGCAGCAGGGCGATTTGCTGCGCGTGCAGCACCTTGAGCGGCTCCTCGCGGATGGCAAGGGTGTAGGCCAGGCGCGGCCGGCGTTTCTCGATGGTGCCTTTGAAAAGCTCTTCGAGAATGCTGCGGGTGCGTTGGTACTCGGCCAGGATGACACCCAGGAAGCGGTCGCGGATTTCGATGTCAGGAACCAGCTCGGCGTAGGCGCGCATGAGGCCCTCATTTGCGCTCACCAGCGAGCTTTCGATGTTGGTCAGCACGTAGCGCAGAAAGGCTGAGCCCGGCAGATGCCCGGCAAGGACTGCATAGCCGGCGGGGTCCTCCAGCTTCAGGCGTTCCAGTGCCGAGCCCGCGCCGAACCAGCCGGGCAGGTAAAAGCGCGACTGCGTCCATGAGAAGACCCAGGGAATTGCGCGCAGGTCATCCAGCGTGGCCTGCCCAGTGCGGCGCGCGGGGCGCGAGCCGATGCGGGCGTTCTCCAGCGCATCGATTGGCGTGGCATGACGGAAGAAGGTCATGAATCCGGGCGCATGCAGCAGTGCCCGATAGGCATCGCGGCTCCAGTCGGCGAGCCGGTCCATGGTGGCCCGGGTGGGATCCTCAGCCGCTGGGCGGAATCGATGGCGGGCGCTGGCACCGGAGGCCGAAGCCATGAGCAGTTCCATGTTGAACACTGCGGAGCCAAGATGGGCATACTTTTGCGCGATGGTCTCGCCCTGCTCGGTCATGCGCATGAAGCCATGCAGCGAGCCATGCACCAGCGCCTCCATGAACCAGTGGGTGGGCCCGGCCCCACGCCCCACCGTGCCGCCGCGACCGTGGAAAAATACCGGTCGCGCGCCGAACTTGGCGACCACGGCGGAGAGTTCTGACTGCGCCCGGTTCAGCGCCCACTGGCTGGCGAGAATGCCGCAGTCCTTGTTCGAATCGGAATAGCCCACCATCATCTGGAACGAAGGATTGGTGCCCTCTGCCGCCAAGCTGCGCCGGGTGACAGGGTGGGACAGAAATTCCCCCACAATGCGGGGACCTTTCTCGAGGTCGTCCATGGTTTCAAACAAGGGGGTGACGGGGAAGGGCGATAGCAGGCCCTGGTCGGTCCATTCCATGAGACCGGCTTCGCGGGCCAGGATGTAAACGGTGAGCAGGTCTTCCACGCAGCGGGTCATGGAAACGATCAGGGCACCAAGCCCGGCATTGCCGTGCTTCGCCCGATGATCGGCGAGGACTCGATAACAGGCGAGCACCGTGTCCGCTTCCGGACCGGCTGAGATGCCGGGCGAAAGGAAAGGCCTGGGCGACTGAAGTTCGCGCTCCAGCAGCGCCCGCTTTTCTTCGATGCTCCACTCCCCATAGAGCCGCTCCCCAGAAACACCGGCGCAGTGCAGCAATTGTTCCAGCGCTTTCTCGTGGAAGGCGGAGTTCTGCCGCACATCCAGCGTGGCGGAGTGAAAACCGAACGCTTTCAGGCTGCGCCGGAAGGGCACGATAAACTCCCGGATGATGCCGGCCGCGCCCACTTCGCGGAGGGTGTCAGCGAAAGTCACGATATCCGCGTCCAGTTGGTCCGGGCACGAGTAGCCCACGGGCGACTCCGGCTTCTCAAACGCCAGCAGCACCTTCGCCCGCATGAGATAGGCCGCCTCGCGCCAGGGCTCCTCCTTGTTGCGTTCCAGGATGTAGGCGGTGTCGACTGAGGGCTCGGCCTTTAACGAGTCCGACAGCCGGGCGATTAAGGCCTGCAAGGCTGCCGGCGTGCTTTGAAAAAGTGAACTGAGCGGGGCCTCGTAGGCGAGCGATTCCAGCGCCCGGCGATGCACCCGCAGCGCATTTCTGCGCAGGGCTGCCAAAGCTTTTCGGGTGACCTCGTCCGTGACAAAGGGGTGCCCGTCGCGGTCCCCGCCGATCCAGGTGCCGAAGCGGATCAGCGGCGGCAGGTCATCGACTTTCTCCGGGTCAAAGCCCGCCGCCTCCCAGGCCTCGCGCAAATGAATATGGGCGCGTGCCAGCGCTTCGGGAAACACTTCGCGCAGGTAGTGCAGGGCGTTTTGCAGCTCAGCATCAATGGTGGGGCGGGTGACGTGGATCTCGCCGGTGCGCCAGAGGTTTTCGATCTGGGTCTCAAGCTGGCCCTGGATGCGCGACTGTTCGCGCGGCGTGTAGGCCGCGTTCTCATGGCGGTTCATGAGACTGTAGATTTCCAGGTGCCGCTCCCGCACCGTCTCGCGCTTTGCCTCTGTGGGATGCGCGGTGAGCACCGGCTCCACTCGCACGCTGCGCAGTACGGCAAGCAGGTCCGCTTCCGAGACGCCGAGTCTGCACATGGACGCCAAATTGTCCGCCCACAGCCCCTTTTCCGCCTGGGGCCCTGCCTTCTTCTCGCGCAGGCGCCGCACCTGTGCCGCCGCCCGCTCTTCCACGATGTTGAGCATTTGGAAGGCGATGGAAAAGGCCTGGCCCAGGGCGCGATTGGGCTTGTCCTCGGGCTCCAGGGCCCGTCCCACCCATGGCAGGCGGTCAGCCAGTGCCGGTTCCCCCATGCGGCGCAGGACCGCTGCGAAGGCTTCCATCAAGTATTGCAGGTCTTCTTCAAGCACGCGAAAGCCATGCTCGCGCAGCGGTGTTCCAATCGGTTCAGACATCTGGTGTTATCATTCAGCAGGATTGATGCCTGCGCACGGAGGAAAGGCTGGAGGCATGGGCTGGAACTCTTCGCCCGCCCTGGCTCCGTCAGGCGCTCTGCTGCTCTTCCTCTACCGCGCTGGGTTCTTCTACCCGCTCCGGCTTCCATCCCGGTCCCCGGAGCAGATAGCCGAGGCGCTGCGGCCACGGCACTGCCGGGTTGCGCAGGTCCTGCCGGATGTCCTTCCACTCGTGAAACACGATGTTGAAGGCATCGCGCTTGGGAAGCTGCTTGGTAAGGCCGAAGCGCACGGGTTCATCCGCCCGTTCTTCCTGGAAGGTCCCGAACAGTTTGTCCCAGAGGATCAGCACCATGCCCATGTTCTTGTCCAAGTAGATGGAATTGGAGCCATGATGCACCCGGTGATGGGAAGGGGTGACCAGGATGTGCTCCAGGAATCCCAGCCTCTTGACCTGCTGTGTGTGAACGAAGCTGCCCCAGATCTGCGTGGCGGCGTACATGAAGAAAATGTCCAGCGGCTGGAAGCCAAGCAGCGCCAGCGGCGCGAAGTAAAAGCCCCGGTATAGCGGTTGAAACACCGAGGAACGGAAGCCCGTGGTGATGTTGAACTCCTCGGAGGAGTGGTGCGTCACATGCACCGCCCAGAACAGCCGGCAGTGGTGGTCCACATAGTGCAGGGCATAGTAGGCCAGATCTTCCATGAAGAACAGGGCTGTCCAGTACACCCAGTTCTGCTCCCAATGAAACGGACTGAACCGGGAACAATACACCAATCCCGCAAACGTCACCAGGCGCATGCACACATCGAGGGTGCCGTTGCAGAGCGCGAGATAAATGTTGGTCAGCGTTTCGCGGCGGGAGTAGGCCTTGACGCCGTGGAAATGGGTGACCAGCATCTCAATGACAATGAGGGCCAGCAGCACTGGCATGCCGATGGCCAGGGCGAGTTGTTCTTTGAATAGTTCCATGGGGTGGGGAGGGATATGGACGAGAGATCGACGGTCTTCAACCGGCCATGTGCGCTGAGGGGGACCGAACGTGGAGCCCACGGCGGAAGCCGATCCCAAGACTCACCTCCTGCCCCAGAAGCCGTCCTGAGGCAAAACTCAGGCTCTGGGCGGTGATTGAGGCTTCATGCGGTAAGGAACCGGGAGCCTTGCCCTGCCGTTTCGAGTTAAAAAGAGACGCCAATCGACGGAAAGCGCATCACAAAGAGCTTCAAGGCCATCCATGTTTTGCTCGCCGACTTGAGCCCATGCGCCATCGGCAGCTTTCAAAGAGTACCCGAATTTAGCTTCCAGGCGCTCGATCGAGTTCCCCGGCGCGGCCAGATATCGCTCAACACAGGATTGCAGCAAAGCATCTTCGGCGGCCTCTATTGGAGAGGGAACGCCAGACAAAAGCCAAACAGGATCAATGCCCAACAGGTCTCCAAGTTTTCGGAGCGACGCGACTGAGACGTTGTTCTGAAATTCTCCAGGGTGATCAAGCAAATCGTAAATCCAGTCTGGGGTCAGATCACTAGCATCCGCCACTGCGGCAATGCTGCAGCCCGAAGCGAGCATAGCGTTCTTTAGTCTGTCAGAGGCATTCATCTCAAAGGTGAAAGGGAACTGGGCACTCTACCATTGGAGGCCAGGGCCACAGAAGGGAGCGCGGACTCTCTTGTCCGCTTCGTCTTCAAGTCACCGCTTCTCCACTGTATTTTTGGAACCTCAATAAGGAATCCTGGGAGCAGCTTCTGTCATTTGATTACAAATTTGAAGTGTCCTTGCCAGCGCATGCAGTTCCTGCGTTAATGCCGTTCATGCCCATCACGATTGATGACATCCTTGATGCCGCCGACGAGCACAATGCCAGCGACATCTTCCTACAGGAGGAGGAAATCCCGAGGCTGAAGATCAACGAGCGGATTCATGTCTATGGCGAGGAGCGCATCCCGCTGTCACAACTCACGGCTCTGTGGCAGGCCTGTGGCGGTGATCCGCTTACTGATCGCGACCGCGATTCCGGCCTGGTGTCGCGGTCGCACACCCGCTTCCGTGTCAACCTGCACAAATCCATCGGCAGGCTGGGGGCTGTGCTGCGGCGCATCCGCACCTCCATTCCGGACCTGGCGACGCTGGGTGCGCCGGACTGGCTGCTGACGAAATGGGCGACGAAGCCCTATGGCATCATTCTTGTGACCGGACCCACGGGCACGGGGAAATCCACCACGCTGGCTTCGCTGCTCAAGTGGATGAACGACAATCTGGCCCGCCACATTGTCACCATTGAAGACCCGATTGAGTACATGTTCACCAACAACCAGTGCCTGTTCACGCAGCGCGAGGTGGGGCGCGACACGGACACATTCGGGCGCGGTTTACGCGGGGCGATGCGCCAGGCTCCCGACGTGATTTTCGTGGGGGAAATTCGTGATTTTGACACGGCGCTCACCGCCTTGCAGGCGTCTGAAACCGGGCACCTGGTGCTGGCTTCGCTGCACAGCGAAAAGGTTTCGGACACGATGGAGCGCTTTTTGAACCTGTTTCCGCCTGATCAAATCAACCTGGGCCTGCACCTGCTCTCCCACCAGTTGATCGGCATCTGCTGCCAGAAGCTGGTGCAAAAGGTGGACGGAGGCCTGAAGCTTCTGGTGGAACACATCGAAAACGGCGGCGCGGTGCGCGACTGGATTGCCCGGCGGGATGTGGACAAGATCCAGGACTATCTGATGCGCGGTTCTGATCCGAACGCCACCAACTTCCTGCGCTCGATCATCTCGGCCTATGAAGCCGGCATCATCGATGAGCCGACGGCTGTCATGGCCACCGGCAACGAGACCGAATTCCGCCGCGCGGCCCGTGGCATCAGTACCTGACCCTGCCTGCCCGTTTTTTCATGCGCTCCTACGACCTCATTGAATACCTTGCCATGCTCATCGAGCGTGGCGGCTCTGACCTGCATCTTAGCACGAACGCCCCACCCATCGGCCGCATCCACGGAACACTGGTGCCGCTGACGGACGAACTGCTGGATCAGAACGACACGCGGGAACTCGTGCTCAACGTGCTGAAGGAGAGCCAGCGCGCCAAGCTGGAGCATGAATGGGAGCTGGATTTCGCCATTCAGGTGGACAATTTGGGGCGTTTCCGCGGCAACGCCAGCTTTGCCCTGGGCAAGATCGAGGCGAACTTTCGCTACATTCCGGCCATCATCCCCGATCTGGCGGAACTGGGCCATGGCCCCACGGTGGAGCGGCTCGCGAACATGCGCGAGGGTCTTGTTCTGGTCACTGGAGTGAGCGGATCAGGCAAGACCACCACACTGTGCAGCATGACGCAGCAGATAGCCCGCAGCCGGGCCTGCAACATCGTGTGCATTGAGGATCCAATCGAGTTCGTCTTCGCCCACTCCACCAGCCTGATTCGCCAGCGCCAAGTGGGGTCTGACACACAGACCTTTGCCGCCGCGATGAAGAGCGCCCTGCGTCAGGATGCGGACGTGATCGTGGTTTCCGAATTGCGTGATCTGGAAACGATGCGCACCGCCATCACCGCAGCTGAAACCGGCCATCTGGTGATCAGCACGCTGCACACCAGCGAGGCCACGGGCACCATGACGCGCATCTTTGACGCCTTTCCCGAGGAGCAGCAGGACTACGTCGGCGCACAGCTGGCGAGCTGCCTGCGCGGCATCATCTGCCAGCACCTGATTCCCCGCGCTGATGGTCTGGGCCGGGTGCTGGCCTCCGAAATCATGACGATGAACCATGGCATCGCCCGGTGCATCCGCGACCGCCGTTTTGCCATGCTCGCAGGGCTGATCCAAATAGGCGGTCATGACGGCATGCATACCATTGACGACAGCCTGCTGCACCTGTTGACCAACGACTTCATCTCCCTCGACCACGCCGTGGCGCATTGCCGGGATCAGGATTTCATTCGCACCAATTTCCAGAAGCATCTGCGAGAGGTGAATGGCGACCCAAGAAAGAAGCGATGACCGCATTGCTTTCTTGGAGACATCAGGAATTTTGGGTGTAAAGGATGGGGGGATTATCGTTTCGATCCTCACCACTCACCTATGAGTAGATTCATTGGATTTCTTATAATTATTGCCGGTTTCGTGGGCTGCTATTTTGTTTACCAGGATTTTGCCGAAAAGCAGAAGGACAAGCACAACCACTGGGCTGACGACATCCGGTCGCTTATTCGTCAGCACGTTTCAGATGCCCGCCTTGACGGCAAGAGCGACGAGTGGTTTGCCAGCGAGGGTTCGTTCTTTCGAATTGTGGGTCTCATGCATGAAGCGGAGCGCCACCACTACAGCGTGGCTGACACGGTGAAGGCGGCCTGCTCCGGCTCGGGAGTGTCTCCTGGCGAGGCCAGGATGATCTCGGAAATGCTGATTGAGAATCACCGCGTTGCCCAGCAGCTGGGAGCGTATGATGACCTCTCGAACATGCTGCGGATGGAGCGTGGCGAGGCCCCGATCGGCCGGGCCAAAGGCTGGGAGAATGAGCCTCTATGCGTGGGCTACGTCCTCTCCCCCGTGATTGCCCCGGAAGCCTCGTGGTCGCTGGCCAACCTGGTGCTCATGCCCAAGGGCATGCGTGACATGCAGACCGACGACCTCACCAACTTCAGCCCCGAACTGGCGAAGAAATGGCTGAGCGAACGGATCATCGTGCCCGAGTCGTACCAGGCGATTCTTGGCGCCCAGGGAACGAAGCAGTTTTAGCGGACCATGAATAGTCCACTCCCGCACTTGCCAAACAGGTGATTGCGCGCCCTGTGAACAGTATGAAACTGCGCAGGCTCGATCAAGTCCTTTCCTCCCTTGGCTATGCCACACGGCGGGGAGCCGCCGCCTTCGTTCAGGAAGGCCGGGTGAAACTCGATGGCGAGGTGGTGGACCGGCACGACCTGCGTGTGGACATTCAGCGGGTGACGGTCAATGACCAGCCGCTCGAAGCACCGGACGGCTTGTTTGCCCTGTTCCACAAACCGGTGGGTTACACGTGCACGCACTCAGAGGAGGAAGGGGATACGATTTATGACTTGCTGCCGCCGCGCTGGCCGGTTCGCAACCCGGCCGTCACCAGCATTGGCAGGCTCGACAAAGAATCGAGCGGATTGCTCCTCATTACCGACCAGGGCACGCTGGTGCAGCGCTATACCTCCCCCAAGTTCAAACTCGAAAAAGTCTATGAAGCGGTGGTCGATCACGACCTCGACGAGTCACTGGTCAGACTCTTCGCCAGCGGGGATCTCATGTTGAAGAGCGATGACAAGCCTTGTCTGCCTGCGAAGCTCGAGATTATTGACCCGCGGCGTGCCCGGCTGACCATCGTCGAGGGGCGCTATCATCAGGTGCGGCGCATGTTCGCCAGCCAGGGCTGGCAGGTGGAGCAGCTGCATCGCACCCGCATCGGCCCTCATGAACTGGGCGACCTGCCGGTGGGCGAGTGGCGGCTCACGGAGTTGCCAAAGGTTTGATCACTTTAAGCGCCAGGAACACTGGAAACTCCTCCACCGCCCGGTGCTCAGCCCGGCTGCGCGAGCCCGGCTGCGAACGGCGGTGACTGTGCAACTCCTCGCTGCCAGTCACGGCGAGCCCGGCGCCGCCGAGCGCATTAAAGTAGGCAGAGAGCGGACGATGGTAGAACCACGTTTGCTCGCCCGTCGCGCGGCCTGGGTGGGTGGCAATCGGAATGGCAAGGGGCACCGCATAGCGGTCCAGCCGCCGGTATTGAATTTTTTTCTCCTCGTCCCAGCCCCAATGCGTCTGGCGGGGAATGCGGAAGCAGGGGTGCATGAAGATGAGCACGGCGCGCCCCCCGGGCTTCAATGCCTGTCCCAGGTGCTGGAACATTTTGTCTATGGCCTCCACGTCGTGGACCGCCATGAGGCAGGCGGCGGCATCGAAGCGGCCATCGGCCCAGCCGCTGTTGGTGCACACGTCGGCGATGAGGAATTTGGCTTTCGGACTCGGCGAGCGTGAGCGGGCAGCCTCGATCAGTTTGGGACTCGCGTCCACCCCCACGACTTCGGCCTTCTTTTCCAGTAGCAGTCGCGCGAGCACACCCTGTCCGCAGCATAGGTCCAGAATGCGCTCGTTCGGCCTGGGGTCGAGCAGTCGCATCGCCGCAGGCAGAATGACGTTTTTATGATAGTCACTGCCTTCGTCGCCCACCAGCTTGTCATACCATGAGGCGACCTGGTCCCATCCGCGCTCTGGTGCACGAGGGGATTGGGAGCGGTCATGGGGCTGGTCATGGGGCCGGCCTGGCCGGGCATGGGCGGGCTTGCGATGGGGATTGAAAGGCACGCGCGATCATAGCCGGGTCAGCGTCGCGCACAACGATTTGCAATGAACTCACTTCGGGGCAGGGTTCAGCAAGTCATCCGCCGCGCCGCGATGCGTCGCGAGGAACCCCTCGGGCGAGGTGCGATTCAAGGGCGCGTCGGCATAACCCACGCTGGGGTTCACATACGGGCCATGGCGGATTTCGAAGTGCAAATGCGCCCAGTAAAGGCCGTCCGCCGTGCCCACTGTGCCGAGCTGTTCGCCCCGCGACAAGGTTTGGCCGGGGTGCACCAGCGTTTTCTCCAAGTGGGCATAGAGGGACTGCACCACCTCGAGTTCTCCCGTCTGATCGCTGCGCACGCGATGGGCAAGGATGACCATGCGACCCCAGCCCGGCCCTGGCACGCCCGCATAAACGACACGACCAGCCGCTGCCGCACGGACCGGGTCGCCCAGATCGCTGTTGTACCCCCCGATGCCATTGAGGTCATCACCCAGATGCCGGGTCACGCGAAACGGCTGGGCATTGTAAGTCAGTGCCGCATGTTCGGAGCCCAGGGGGGAGTCCCAGCGCACGGCGACCGGCAGGGCGGCGATTTCGACCGGACTGAGGCGGTTGAAGGCCGGATCGAGGGGGCGGGCTTCAGCGTAGTGCGCTGGCAGGCCCGTAAACCGCTTGCACAGAGTCATCGCGATGGCGGCCACAAGACCCGCCAGCGCCAAAATTCCCGTGGCCAGAAACAATCGCCGCATCCTATCCATTGATCCATCGTAAGAGCAGGGTTGTCACCCGGCAAATTGACCCTTACCATGCTTGGATTACGCATGGATGCCAAAGTACGCCAACATCTCGACACCTTCCTGGACAGCAAAGGGCTGCGCCGGACGAAGCCTCGTGAAGTGATTATTGAGGCCGCCTTTGCGACCACCGAGCACTTCACGGCTGAAGAACTGCTCGAAATGACGCGCAAGATCGACCGTACGGTAAGCCGCGCCACGGTGTACCGCACCCTCACCTTGCTGGTGGAATCGGGCCTGCTGCGTGAGATCGATCTGGGCCGCGATCAGACCTATTACGATCCGAACTTCCTGGAGAAACCCCAGCACAACCACCTGATCTGCACTGACTGCGACAAGGTGGTGGAGTTTGAGGACGATAACATCGCGGTTCTGGAAGACTGCATCACCCGACGCCTGGGTTTTAAGCCTTCCATGAAGAGCATCCGCATCGAGGCGAGCTGCGAAGAGCTTGCTCGCAAAGGGGTGTGCGCCTCCCGGAAGTGCGCGAACCAACATTAAAGACTTTCATGCTGCACGTACCTTTTAGAATCGATCTCCGCAACCTGCCGACCGAGGGCAGGGACATTGCCGGCACCGTCCCTCCGGCGTTCTTTGCTCTCGCTGAGACTGACGATGTGAAGGCTCTCTCGCCTTTGACCTATGAACTGAACCTCATTCGCGATGACAAGGATCTCGTGGTGACCGGTCACGTCGCCGCCACCTTCGAATTGATGTGCGGTCGCTGCCTGCAACGGTTTCAGCAGCACGTCGAATTGGACGATTATCAGACGGAAATCTCGGTCGATGATCCTTCGGCAACGATTGACTTGACGGAATCAATCCGGGAAGACATATTGCTTGCCCTTCCGAGCTACCCGCGCTGTGAAGACGGCAACGTCGAAACGCGCGAATGTCCAGCCCAAGGCAAGTTTGAACCTGCGACTGATGAGTCAGCGCCGGACAAACCTGCTGAAGCACGGGCACCGGGCGTTTGGAACGTGCTCGATCAATTGAAAAACCGTTAAGTCCTCAATACCATGGCTAATCCCAAGCGCAGAAAATCGAAGTCCAAGCAAAAGATGCGTCGCGGCGCCGTCCGCTGGCGTGCCCCGATCCTGAAGACCTGCCCTGAGTGCAGCACTCCAGTTCCAGGACACGTGGCTTGTCCTTCATGCGGCTACTACGCCGGCCGTCAGGTTCTCAGCGTCACGCCGGTCGAATAGTCCCGGCCGAAGTCTGTTTTATTCGCAGTCCCCGCTGGACGACGGTTCGGCGGGGACTGTCGTTTTGTGCCCACGAAACGACGTCAGGTTTTAGGGTAAATGCCGCGCGTTTGCCAGCGCAGCTGCTTATCTGAAGGAATCGACGCAAAAAGCGCGAGCCGGAGTGGCTCGCGCTCTATGTTGATCTGTCTGTCAGGGGGGGCTTGGATTACCAGCCGTCCCCATCGCCTCGTCCGCGACCACGCTCACCGCGATCCCAGCCACGGTCACGTCCGCCACCGCCGCCGCTGCGTTCACTGCGGCCGCCGCCATCGCGGTAACCGCCACCACCGC